>ENA-OQIO01000006-OQIO01000006.1-human-gut-metagenome-genome-assembly--contig:-NODE-6-length-84074-cov-8.844497_pt1 | contig 84074 bp, 83 predicted proteins | sample MGYA00242573_ERZ504737 | MGnify/ENA primary metagenome ERZ504737 (study PRJEB26092, sample SAMD00036203) | human gut metagenome | host: Homo sapiens | study: EMG produced TPA metagenomics assembly of the...
AGAAGAATTTATAAAAAATGAATTGTTTACTCCATTTGTACAGGCAGATAATTCCCCACGTTCTGATTATAATGGGACAGGTCTGGGAATGCCTATTGTGAAACAACTTGTAGAAAGATGGGCGGAACCATAACCGTTGAAAGCAAGCTTGGTGAAGGAAGCTGTTTTACTGTAATACTTCCATTTAAAATTGATACGAATGCACGGCCAGAAGAAAAAGAAGATTTTGATGCAGATATATCAGATATCCGGGTATTGCTGGTTGAAGATAATGAGCTGAATGTGGAAATAGCAGAATTTATGCTGACGGAAAATGGAGCTAAAGTAGAAACAGTGAACAATGGGTTAGAAGCTGTTCAGCATTTTGAAGCTTCCGAACCGGGAACATACGATGTTATTTTAATGGATGTTATGATGCCGGTGATGGATGGTCTTACTGCTGCAAGAACAATAAGAGCTCTGGATCGGCAGGATGCAAAAACAATTCCTATCATTGCTATGACTGCAAATGCATTCAGGAAGATGCCGAAAGGTGTATGGAAGCAGGAATGAACGCACATCTTGCAAAGCCGTTGGATGATGAAAAAATTAAGCAGACCATAAGCGAAGAGTTGAGAAAGCAAAATGCCTGTCATGAATGATTATGAGGCAACCGCAGCAATCAGGAGCCTTCTAGGTGCATGGGATAAGCAGACAGGAAACATAGAGAGAGGATTTTGTTATGACAGAACAGAAACTGTATCAGTTTTGTGATACAATGGCTGCATCTGAATACCGCTCGCTGATCCGTCCATTTCTGGATATCTCTACACTTTCAGCAAGATTGAAGGCGGAAGAATGCATTTCCACAGAATACCGTATGTGTGATGGCAGTTGGCACAGAATGCTTTTTACTGTAAAAAAAGGGATGAGTCTGGAAATGTAACCCATGTTTGTAAAATACGTGAAGAGTTGAGACGTTTTTGTATTAAATTAAAATTAGATAAAAGGCATGTGAAATACGATGATGAAAAATAACTATATAAAACAAAAAGAAAAGATCAAAATCCGGTAAATCATTGGAAAATTTTTGAGGGACGGTTGGTATTCCTTCTGGCAATGGTGATTTTGGCTGTTGTCGCATATACTTTTATTTTACAACAAGCATATACCAAAACTGCTCTGAAAACAGAAATTGAACGAGATATTTCCAGTGCAGATGCGGTTCATAAGCTGGTAAATGACAGACTGGGACGAAAAGATTTTAATGAAATAAAAAGTAAAGCTGATGAGAATACAGAACTATTCAAGAATATGTCGACATATATGAATGAAATCAGAACGCTGAATTCTACGAGATATATTTACACAGCAACCAGAAATGAAGACGGTAGATTGATTTACGTTGTAGACGGACTGGATCCATCGGCTGGTGACGTCAGACATCCAGGAGATCCGATTGAAAAGGAGATGGTTCCTTATATAGAAAAAGCACTTTCTGGAAAAACAGTATATTCTCAGGATATTGTTGATACAACATGGGGACCTATTTTTACAGCCTGTTATCCTGTGACAGCGGAAGATGAATCTAATGAAGTGATAGGTGCTTTCTGCATAGAAATGGATATGCAGAAAGCGTATGGAATGGTTGAGAAGACGAATAAGTTAAGTATTGTACTGGGATGCATTACAGCGTGTATTTTGGTAATATTATGTACCTGTGGATATTCTGTATATAAGAAGCAAAAAGAAAATGAGCAGAAACAGCAAAAACTGTTGCAGGAAGCTGCAAGACTGGCCGATTCAGCTAATAAAGCAAAATCAACATTTCTATTTAATATGTCTCATGATATTCGTACCCCTATGAATGCAATCATTGGATATGCAGAATTGGGAGAGAAACATTTAAAGGAGCCAACTATATTAGAGGATTACTTTGAAAAAATATTATTGTGCGGAAAGAAAATGCTGCATTTGATTGATAACATTCTTGAATTAGCACGAATCGAAAACAACCAAGCAACGCTGGATGAAACAATAACAGATGTTTCTAAAAACTTTGATTTATGTATTGATATGTTTAGAAAACCGATAGAAGAAAAACATCAAACACTGAAAGTCAATAAGAACATTCGATATCCATACCTGCATATGGATGATGCAAGATCATCTGAAATTACGATTAACATTTTGAGTAATGCTGTGAAATACACGGGTGAAGGCGGTAACATAAGCTGTACATTGAACCAATATCCCGGCGAAAAAGAAGGTTGGAGTGTATTAGAGCTTATCATAGCAGACAACGGAATCGGAATGTCAGAAGAATTCCAAAAACATATTTTTGAATCATTTTCACAGGAACGATCTTCGTCAGACAGCGGAATAGAAGGTAGCGGACTTGGCATGGGAATCGTGAAGAAACTGGTGGATTTAATGAATGGCAAGATCACAGTTCAGAGCAAACCGGGAGCAGGTTCTACTTTTACAATCACGCTTCCATTAAAAATAGCAAATGCGGAAGAAAGGAATCCGAAACATGCAGATGGTCAGTTGAATATCAAAAAACTGGAAGGAAAAAGGGTTCTTCTGGTAGAAGATAATGACTTGAATGCAGAAATTGCAACGGAACTTTTGACGGAAGAGGGAATCATGATAGAAAGAGCGGAGAACGGCGTTGCATGTATTGATATGTTTAACAAAGCAAAGCAAAATTACTACAGTCTGATTCTGATGGATATTCAGATGCCGATTATGAACGGATATGAAGCATCCAGGAGAATTCGAGAACTGAAAGACGGTAACAAATCGCAGATTCCAATTGTTGCAATGACAGCAAATGCGTTTGAAGAAGATAAGAAGATGGCTTTGGCAAGTGGCATGAATGATCATGTTGCAAAACCAATAGATATGAATGTATTATTGCCGACTATTATGAAATATATGTAAAGGAAGAAAGAAGGACACTGATTTTGTAGTCAGTGTTCTTCTTACATATCAGTCGACTAAAGAAAAACATTTTATCCAGTCCATTCTTTTTTGTCAGTTTTCTGCCGGCAAGTCAGAGAGCAGGACATTTCCGTTGACGGTACTTGCCTGAATGGTGAATGCAGAAATACCGGAGCGGGTGAATGTTTTTGTGTAGGATTCCGTTCTTCCATTGGAGACGAGGCGGATTTTTCCGGTTGTCGTGGATGCATGAATGGACGCATCGGCAAGATCGTGCGGGAGATGGAGTTTTACGGAACCGTTGACGGATTTTGCTGTCAGGTACTCGGAACAGGTTCCCTCGAAGAGGACTTTGCCGTTGACACTGTTTAAGGATGCGCGGGAGCAGCCGCCGGTGATTTCAAGTCTGCCGTTTGTGGCGGAAACATCGAGGCTGTCTGTGCGCAGACGGGTCAGGACGATCTTTCCGTTCGCAGCCTGTATGCGGCAGCTGGATGCGGAAAGGGAATCGCCGGTGATTTTGCCGTTTGTGGCGGAAATTTCGAGCGTAGTAAGGGAGAGGGTATCAAGCCCGGTCGCGCCGTTCAAAGAGCGGAGCGTCAGCTTCTGTACGGTGGACGGCACCTGGAAGGAGAACACCTCTTTCTGGTGATTATTGCAGAAAAGATGTTTCCAGAATACGGAAGGGATGAGCTTTTTCTCTCGCAGACAGAACGTATTGCCCTCAATGCCTGCTTCGAAGCGGTCCGGATCGAAGTCGCCGGAAAAGTCAAACTCAACCGAAGCGGAAGTGCCCGGAGCAAAGTCGGCAGAAGCGTTCCGCAGGGAGATTTCCATAGCGGTGATGGCGGTGGAAGGGGCGTACGGGTAGTTCGGATGTGTTTCTTCAGAATTGGAGTGGATTTTCTCCTGTGGCAGCACGTTTGCAACAGGCTGCTCCGTTGTGGCATATTCCTGACGGAAAAATTCGAGGACATCGTCGACATTGCCGAGTTCCGCACAGATTTCCTCATCGGAGAGACCCTGGCTGCGGGCGTCGGCGAAATGGGATTCGAAATCGTTTAAAATTTCCTCTGCGGCGGCAGAATCAAAGGATGCAAGGCCCTGTTTCAATGCATTCATATAAGTTTCATACGTTGTATTCATCATGATTTTCCTTTCTATCGTCAGATCGTTTCATCTGAAATCAGTCGGTTGATCTGCTGGGTGAAATCCAGCCATTCCTGTTTTTTCTCCTGCTGATAAGCTGTTCCTGCTTCAGTCAGATGGTAATATTTCCGGGCAGGGCCGGATGCGGATTCCTGCAGATACGTTTCCACGTAACCGGCTTCCTTGAGTCGTTTTAAAATCATATAGAGCGTTCCTGCGGCGATGGACATTTCGCGGGAAATGGCGTCTGTCAGCTCATAGCCGTATTTGTCCTCTTTTGTCAGCTGGGAGAGGACACAGAGCTCGAGGACGCCCTTTTTGAGTTGTGGATTCATATGAACACCTCCTTGTTGAGTAGATCATAACACAGACTATATCATAATGCAATATAGCAAACCAAATTTTTATCCTGCCATGTGTTCGATTTTGTACATGGAAAAGCCTTGAAAAGAACCGCGGATTTCCGTATAATCAAGCAGAACCTTGAAATTTGACCGGAAAATACAGAAAAATAGAAAGATAGTAAGTTGGAAAGAAGAGGAAAAAATATGAGTGAAATGAATCAGAACAACAATGGCCCGGTAAAGGCGCGATCCATTCGATCGAGAGCTTCGGTTCCGTCGACGGACCTGGCGTACGCTACGTGATTTTTGTGAAGGGCTGCAACATGCGCTGCCAGTTCTGCCACAACCCGGATACCTGGACAACAAAAGATGCCGACTGGCAGACCGCAGACGAGGTGCTGAAAAAAGCGCTCCGCTATAAAAACTATTGGGGAGAAAAAGGCGGCATTACCGTGAGCGGCGGAGAACCGCTGCTGCAGATCGACTTCCTGATCGAGCTGTTCCGCAAGGCAAAAAAGAACGGCGTTCACACAACGCTGGATACCAGTGGAAATCCGTTCACAAGAGAGGAGCCGTATTTCAGCAAATTTAATGAGCTGATGAAATACACCGACCTGCTGCTGCTCGATATCAAGTTGATTGACGACAAGGCGCACAGAGAGCTGACCGGCTGCACCAACGAGAACATCCTCGACCTGGCGCGCTACCTTGACGAGATCGGCAAACCAGTCTGGATCCGCCACGTCCTCGTCCCGGAACGCAGCGACTACGATGAATACCTGATTCGCCTCGATGAGTTTTTACACAGCCTGCACAACGTACAGCGCGTAGAGGTTCTCCCATACCACACCCTCGGCGTATTCAAATGGGAAACCTTAGGAATCCCATACAAACTCGAAGGCATCAACCCGCCGACCAAGGAGCGCGTGGAAAACGCCAATAAACTGCTGCATACGGCGGAATATACGGGATATCTGAAATAAAAAGCAGAACAACAAGAAAAAAATGTGAAAAAGTAACAATTTTTATAAAAACTTTATAGTATTTCTGTTCAAAAACCAGAAGAAAAGGAGTATAATTTCTGTTATGGATGAGAGCATGGTTACAATGTGGCGGACATGACAGGGACGACAGCAAAAACACTACGAACCTTTTTGATTCGCCGCGGCAGTTGCTGCATCCACCAAAAATAAGAGCAAAAAGAAAGAAGGATTTACAATGTTTGGTTCAAAAGAGGCATCGGAAGACAAGCTGAAAAAAATGGTGGAAAAAGGAAAATGGGACAAATTAAGAAAACAGTATCTGGATTCAGACAAGACAACGCAGGTAGCGCTTGCAAAAGCCTGTGCAGCTTCGAGAAATGATGGTTCTGTTAATATTCTGACTTCTCTTCTGGAAGTAGACGATGTAGACGTAAAAATCGCGGCCGTTACGAGCCTTGGTGAGGTTGGAGACGATCACGTAACAGCACTGATCCGTCAGCTGGCCGTCAAGACACCGGCAGATCAGACGGAGCTGAAAGCAGCGATCACAAAAGCGCTGGAGAAGATTGTCGAAAGAGCATAAGAGCAGGATCAGTGAAAAAAAGGAAAGGCGAAGAAGTTTCTGTAAAAAGAAGCTCCTTCGTTTTTTTGTTGCAAGGCATATCAGAATCTGCTCCAGCGGATTGTTTTTGCCCGAACAGAAATCTTACAAAATCGTAATAATAATGCAGTTGTATTTATCCCGCAAAAAATGCTATAGTGAAAATAACACAGACACAAAAGCAGAACGCGGAGCGAAAAGCATCCGCAGAAAAAAGGGAGGAAACAAGATGGAATTTGTATTCGAACATGCAACCATGATTGCCGTGATCGCCGTTGTGGTGATCATTCTTGCCATTCTGGCGAGCGGTTATGTGAAGGCGCCGCCGGATACCGCATTTATTATTTCCGGTTTCAAAAAAGGCCAGCGGATCCTGATCGGTAAAGCCGGCATCAAGCTCCCATTCTTTGAGCGGCTGGACAAGCTGAGTCTGAAGCTGGTAGCGATCGATGTGAAGACGAGCGACGCCGTTCCGACCGCTGACTACATCAATATTCAGGTGGATGCAGCCGTCAACATCAAAGTCGGGGACGAACCGCAGAAGCTCCAGAAAGCATCCCAGAACTTCCTGAACCGCGACAGCGAATATATTGCCAAGGTTGCAAGAGAAGTCCTTGAAGGAAACATGCGTGAGATCGTTGGAAAGATGCGTCTGGAAGAGATGGTTTCCGACCGTCAGAAGTTTGCGGAGCTGGTCAAAGAAAATGCAGAACCGGACCTGGCTGCGATGGGACTTGACATCATCAGCTTCAACGTACAGAATTTCGTCGATTCCAATCAGGTCATTGAAAACCTCGGTATCGACAATATCGTAAAAATCAAGAAATCCGCGGCGATCGCCCGTGCCAATTCCGAGAAAGAAATCAAAATTGCCCAGGCGCGTGCAAATAAAGAGGCGAACGATGAGCGCGTTCTTGCCGAGACTGAGATCGCAAAGAAAAACAACGATCTGGCAATCAAGTCGGCAGAGCTGAAAAAAGAGTCCGATATCAAAAAGGCAGAGGCAGATGCAGCGTACAAGATTCAGGAAGAGCAGCAGAGAAAAGAGCTGGAAATCACTTCCGCGAATGCGAACATCGCCCGTCAGGAGCGCGAGGTTGAGCTCCGTGCCAGAGAAGTAGAAGTAACCGAGAAATCCCTCGAGGCAGAAGTCAAGAAGAAAGCCGAGGCCGAGCGTTACGCAAAACAGCAGCAGGCAGAGGCAGATTTGTACCGCCGTCAGAAAGACGCAGAGGCAGACCAGTTCGAAAAAATCCGTGAGGCGGAGGCAAAGAAAGCCCAGGCAGAAGCCCAGCGCTATGCGATGGAGCAGGAAGCACTCGGTATCAAGGCAAAAGGTGAGGCGGAAGCCGCATCCATCCGTGCCCAGCACTTGCAGAGGCCGAAGGTATGGAGAAGAAAGCTGAGGCTTACCAGCGCTACAACAAAGCCGCAATGGCAGAGATGATGATCAAGGTTCTGCCGGAGATCGCCGGAAAGATCGCAGAGCCGCTCAGCCAGATCGACAAGATTACGATCATCGGCGGCGGAAGCGAAGACAACGGCATCGGCTCCGTAGCGGGCAATGTGCCGGTGGTGATGGCAAAGCTGTTTGAGTCGATGAAAGAGGCGACCGGTGTCGATCTCTCCGAAATCATGAGAGCCGATACATACGATGCAAAAGTAAACCGCAACATTCAGATCTCCAGCCCGGAAGAGCTCAAAGAGTATCTGAAAGCAGAAGCCGGAAAGGCAGCAGCGGATGCAGAAAGCCCGGAAAAAGCGGAAGCATCCGAACCGGTGCAGAAAGACGGCAGCGAGCAGTAAATCCAGAACGGATCATAAAAACAGAAAAAGAGGCAGGGATCCAGAAAAATTTCTTGAGGATCCTGCCTCTTTTGACGTATAGATCGGAAAAAGTTATTCGGCGCCTTTTTCCAGCATGCTCATGAACTCTTTTGCCGCCTGCGGGATCGGCAGATGGGAGCTGTGGGCAACGACAAGCTGGCGCGGCGGAAGCTCCTCCACGAGGTCGAGCTGGAAGGCCGCCGTCTCTTTTACAAGGCAGTAGTCCGGCACAAACGCGATGCCAAGGCCGATACTCGCCAGGTCGATCAGAAGATCGTTGCTGCCAAGCTCAATTTCCGGCACGAGGTCGAGCTGGAACCGCTGAAACTGGCTGTGCAGGAACTCACTCGTCGTACTCTTGCGGTCGAGCATCAGAATCGGGTACTGCAGCAGCTCTTTTAAGTGAACCGGCCTGTTTTCCAGTTCCGGGTAATATTCGCCGTTTGCGATGAAGATATCGTGGAACGAATGAATCGGAATCGTTTGAAGACGGCTGGAAAGATGCGAGTTTGGATAATTGGTCACGATGAAATCCACCTGGCCGGATTCCAGCAGATCGACGCACTGGGTCGAAGTCTGGTTTGTCACCTTGATGTGGACATTCGGAAAGGAGCGGTGGAAACGGTTCAGGTACGGAACAAGGAAATAGCGGCAGATTGTGTCGCTCGCGCCGATGCGGAGCTGGCCGCCGCCAAGCTTCCCGCTTCCATAATCTGTGCTTCACCGCGCGCAATCAGGTTGATCGCAGGCTCTACGTGGCGCAGCAGCGTTTCTCCCTCCGGCGTTAACTGCACGCGCTTTGTACTGCGGATAAAGAGCGTGATTCCAAGCTTTTTCTCCAGTACCTTGATCGACTGGCTGACCGCCGACTGCGAGATAAAAAGCAGCTTGGAGGCCTCGGAAAAACTGAGTGTGGTGGCAACGTAATAGAAAACCTTATATAACTCGTAATTAATATCCAAAATAAGCACCTCTTATAAAATATGATATCTTCACTCTAGCACACTTCCCCGAAAGAATGCAAGAAAAAATCTGCCGGAACGTGAACTTTTTCTCCTCTTTTTCGAGTAAGAGAAAATTCACGGTTCCGGCAGATAAGAAAGAGGAATCAGCCAAGCACTTTGGCGATGGTGGACAAAAGACTGTCGACCTCGATCGGCTTTGCGATATGGGCATTCATGCCGGCGGCAAAAGCCTTCTGCTTATCCTCATCAAACGCATTTGCCGTCATGGCGATGATCGGAATATTGGCAACATCGCCGTCGTCTGCAAGGCTGACGGAAAATACGGCGTTCGAAAGGAGCTCCATCGCGATTTCCTGTACCATATGGCTGACGCTGATCGCCATGCCAAGTCCCGTACCCTGAATGCCGCTGACCGTAGAAGTCTCCTCGCGTGTAAACGATTCAAAGAGGTGCTCCTGGAATTCCCGGCTCATGCCGATACCGTTGTCGCGGACGTGGAATTCGTAGAGCGCATACCCTTTTTTATAGTACGGTTTCTGAATAATACGGACAATGATGGTGCCGCCGTTCTGTGTGAATTTCGTGGCATTGCTCAGCAGATTCAGCAGAATCTGGTTCAGGCGGAAAAAGGTGCTGGCCGGAGGTGGAAATCTTGTTCAGGTATTCCTGCACCTGGTCCGGCTGATTGACGTGGGCGGCAGCAAGAGCGGCAAAGCCGATGATCGCATTCATCCGAAAAACAGATTTTGTTCCGAAATGAAAATAGGAAACAAAAGTTACTTTACATATAAAAGAGCAGAACAGGAAGAAACTTTGAAAAAAAATTGAAGAAAATTACAAATTATTGTGGAATATGCGGAAAAAAATATGGTAGGATGGGGGAGAAGAGAAAAGTGGTTTCAAAATGTTACTTAACGTTCAGTGAAAGTTCTATGGTTACAAAGAAAACAAAAAACAAGAGGAGAAGGAAAATGAAATTTTTACCAAAACCAAAAGAGGTAAAACTCCTGACGGGGGAACATGCACTCTGCTATGACGGCAGAATTGTACTGGATGGCAGACTGCTGGGAAATGGGGATACGTATGCGAAAGTGCTGCAGAAGGGAATCAAAAAGGAAACCGGAATGCAGTACGATATCGGATACGGCGTTCCGGGAAGAAAAGAGACCGGCGCGATTGTACTGGAACTGGATGAGACAAGGAAAAGCCAGCAGTATGTGCTGCAGGTGACAGAGGAGGAAATTCGCATCCAGGGCGGAGACGGAGCGGCGTGCTCTACGGTGTGCAGACGCTGTGCCAGATGATGCACGAATACGGTGCACTGCTTCCTGCCGTGCGGATCGAGGATGAGCCGGATCTGCCGGTGCGCGGCTATTATCTCGATGAGACGAGAGGCCGTGTGCTGACACTTTCCTATTTAAAACAGGTGGCAGACCGCATGGCGTACTACAAGCTGAACCAGCTGCAGCTCTATGTGGAGCACACGTATCTGTTCTCCGGACTTTCCGAGATGTGGCGCGATGAGACGCCGCTTACGGCAGAGGAAATCCGCGAGCTGGATGCGTACTGCGCAAAGCTTCATATCGAATTGGTGCCGTCAATCGCAACGTTCGGCCATCTGTACATGCTGCTCTCCACAAAGAGCTATGGCGACCTCTGTGAATTCCCAGACAGCTGGAAAGAGCCGTTTTCCTTCTGGGACCGGATGCAGCATCACACGGTGGATGTCTCCGGCGGCAGAGCGATCGAGCTGATCAAGGCCATGATCGAGGAGTACATGGCGCTTTTTGCCACGGATAAATTCAACATCTGCGCGGACGAAACGTTCGACCTTGGAAAAGGAAAATCGAAACCGCTGGCAGACGAGAAAGGCGTTCACCGCCTGTATATCGACTATGTAAAAGAGCTCTGCGAGTTTCTCGTGGCAAAAGGCAAAAAGCCGATGTTCTGGGGCGATATCATCTGCGCACAGCCGGAGCTGATCAAAGAGCTGCCAGAGGAAACCGTCTGCCTGACCTGGGGCTATGCAGCCGAGCAGAGAGAGCATGAGGCAAAAGTGATGGCGGAAGCTGGTGCAAGACAGTATCTCTGTCCTGGGGTCGGCGGCTGGAACCAGTGGATGAACCTGGTGGAGAACAGCTACAAAAATATCGCACGGATGTGCGGCTATGCGAGAAAATACCATGCGGAAGGTGTTTTAAACACAGACTGGGGCGACTGCGGTCACATCAACCAGCCGGATTTCTCGCTTCCGGGCATGATCTACGGTGCAGTATTCTCCTGGGGAGAGGATACAGACCGTTTTGAGGAGCTGAATGAACAGATTTCCCGTCTTGCCTACGGCGACCGGAGTGGAAAATTTGTTTCCTATATGGCAAAAACCGCGGAATGCTCCATTTTCGACTGGTGGGATGCCAATGTGGTTTATGAGGAGAAAGTGCTCGGCCATCCGAACAATCGAAACGCGCTGTTCGACGCGAGAATCCAGGATGAGGCGAAGCGTGCGGCCGCTCATGAAACGATTGCGGCACTGAAAAAAGAACTGAAAAAGACAGCAGGAAAGCTGGAAGAATCCTGCCGTCCGATGGTTCCGGTGCTGGAACTTACGATGGACGCCATCGATCTCTGGAACGAGACGGGTGCGAGACTGTGTGACATCGAGCTTGGAAAAGAAAAAGATGAGGCAGCCTGCGCAGCACTTGCGGGCCGACTGGAAAGCTGGTTTATGAAGTACAAAGCATCCTGGAGAAGCATCAGCAAAGAAGGCGATCTGCATCACATTGCGGAAATTGTATTCTGGTATGCCGATATCTGCGGGGAAGAAAACCGTACGAAAAATAAAAAAATCTGTTTGTGAACAAAATGAACAGAGAAAGAGAATAAATGAACGATAAAAAGTAACAAAGAAAACGAAAATTTACATAAAAGTGAACAAAAACACTTGACTTTTGCGCAGAAATGGACGAAGATAGAAGTATCGGATCGAAAGATCAAAAATGTCCGTATGGCGTGACAAGAGAGAAAGAAAAAATAATTTTCACAGGGGGAAACAATCATGAGTAAAATCATCGGAAACAATCTGCCGGATATGCCTTGGCAGGAAAAACCAGCAGGAGAGCACATGCCGGTATGGCGCTATGATCAGAACCCGATCATCGGCCGCTATGAGCAGAAACGTTCCAACAGTATCTTCAACAGCGCAGTCGTACCGTTCGAGGACGGATATGTAGGTGTATTCCGCTGCGACAGCCGTTCCATCAGTATGGATATTTTCGTTGGAAGAAGTAAAGACGGTATCCACTGGGAGATCGAGGATGAACCGATCAAATTTGAGGGCACTGACGAGGAGATTCTGACAAGAGAGTACCGTTATGACCCGCGTGTCTGCAAAATCGACGACAAATACTATGTAACCTGGTGCAACGGCTATCACGGCCCGACCATCGGCGTTGCTTACACCTACGATTTCAAGAAATTTGTTCAGCTTGAGAACGCATTCCTTCCGTTCAACCGTAACGGTGTGCTGTTCCCGAGAAAGATCAACGGCTACTACATGATGATGAGCCGTCCAAGCGACAACGGCCACACACCATTTGGCGATATCTTTGTCAGCAGAGTAAAGATATGGAATTCTGGGGAAGACACCGCCATATGATGAGCCCGGTTCGCGGGGATGAGTCTGCATGGCAGTGCACCAAGATCGGCGCGGCCCGGTTCCGATCGAGACAGATGAGGGATGGCTGCTGATTTACCACGGTGTTATCACAACCTGCAACGGATACGTATATCGTATGGGATGCGCACTGCTTGATATCGACGAGCCGTGGAAAGTAAAATACAGAACGAAAGACTACATTATGGCTCCGATCACCCAGTACGAGTGCATGGGTGATGTTCCGAACGTAGTATTCCCGTGCGCAACCTTAAGCGATGCAGCAACCGGAAGAATCACTATCTACTACGGATGCGCAGATACTGTAACCGGTATGGCATTCACAACCGTAGATGAGCTGCTGAACTATGTGAAAGAGAATAGCCTTTGATTTATAAGATAACTTAAAAAACGACAAGTCCGCCGGGCTTACGGGTGAAAGAAGCCTGCAGGTCCGGCGGACTTTCTTTTTAAAAATGACCCCATGGACAGTATAAGGAGGCACTATGAAATTTGTAAAAGAGCGTGTGAACGTGATCTGCCAGGAACTGGCAAGACTTTCGATTTCACAGAAAATTAAAATCACCGATATGCAGGTGAAAAATGGATGCTATATCACACCGGCAGAGGCCGATGCATCAAAAGAGCCGTGGACATCGTTTGATACGGTCAATGACCGCTGGTACGGACCGGACAAACATTACTGGTTCCGCACCACCATCACCATTCCGGAGAGCTTCGATGGAAAAAATCTCTGGATGAGAGTCCATGCAGGACTGGACGAATGGGATGACGGAAGAAACCCGCAGTTCCTGCTGTTTGCAAACGGCGAAGTGATCCAGGGTATGGATATCAACCACCGCGAAGTACTTGTAAGAGAAAACGCAAAGGCTGGTGAAAAAATCCAGCTCGACCTGCAGTCCTACACCGGAACGCTGCACAGCGAGTTCCGTCTGCTGGCAGACCTTGAGGAGCATGATGCGAAAATCGAGGAGATCTATTACGACCTCATCGTTCCGATGCAGGGCCTGAACCGTATGGACGAGGATAATAAAACGCGTCTGGATCTCGAAACCGCACTGACCAACACGATCAATCTGCTGGACCTGCGCAAGCCGTACAGTAAAGAGTTCTACGCTTCCATCGAAGAGGCAGAAAAATGCATCCAGGAAGAGATCTATGAAAAAATGGGCGGCTGGGACGAAGTTGTGGCAACGTGCATCGGCCACACCCACATTGATGTGGCATGGCTGTGGACGATTGACCAGGTTCGCCAGAAATCCTGCCGAAGCTTTGCAACGGTATTAAAACTGATGGAGGAGTATCCGAACTATCATTTCATGTCAAGCCAGCCGAAGCTCTACAGCTTTGTAAAGGAAAGACACCCGGAAGTATACGAGAAAATCCGTCAGAGAGTCAAAGAAGGACGCTGGGAGCCGGAAGGCGGCATGTGGGTTGAGGCAGACTGCAACTTGACTTCAGGAGAGTCCCTCGTGCGCCAGTTCCTGTTCGGAAAACGCTTTTTCAAAGAAGAGTTCGGCGTGGACAACAAGATCCTGTGGCTGCCGGATGTCTTCGGATACAGCGCAGCGATGCCGCAGATTCTGAAAAAATGCGGAATCGACTACTTCATGACGACAAAGCTGGCATGGAACGAGTTCAACAAAGTGCCGTACGATACGATGAACTGGGAAGGTATCGACGGAAGCAAAGTCTTCACCCATATGATCACAACGCTCGGCGTCGGCCAGCCGGAGACCAGCTTCTTTACGACATACAACGGTATGCTGCACCCGGACGCGATCATGGGCGGATGGGACCGCTACCAGAACAAGGACATCAACAACGATATCCTGATCAGCTACGGCTACGGAGACGGCGGCGGCGGTCCGACCAGAACGATGCTCGAGACATCCAAGCGTATGGAAAAAGGCATCAAAGGTGTGCCGAAAGTACGCCAGGCATTTGCGAGAACGTATTTCGACGAACTGCATGAGAAAGTAAAAGACAGCAAACGCCTCCCAACCTGGATCGGAGAGCTGTATTTTGAGTTCCACCGCGGAACGTACACTTCAATGGCACGCAACAAACGCGGCAACCGCAAGAGCGAGTACGCGATGATGGAATTAGAGCTTCTGTCCGTTCTGGCTGAAAACGCCGGAAAAGCATACCCGACCGAAGAACTGAACCGCATGTGGGAGACGATTCTGACGAATCAGTTCCACGATATTCTGCCGGGCTCCTCGATCCATGAGGTATATGAGCAGACAAAGAAAGAGTACGCAGAGATTGCAGAAACATCTGCAGAACTGATCAGTGAGCGTCTGAATGCACTCTGTGCGAAGAAGGACGAGAGCGTAACTGTATGGAACACGCTGGGGCACAGGAGAAACGATATCGTAGAGCTTGGCGCAAACAGCGCAGAGGCACTGACCGACGGAACGAACGTGTACCCGGTACAGCAGACGAAAGACGGAGCCGTTATTTATGCGGAAAACCTGCCGTCCAAGGGATATCAGGTGCTGCGTCCGGTAAGCGGGGCAGCTGTGGAAACACCGTTTGCCGTAACAGAAGCAGGAGAAGGCTATATGCTTGAGACACCGTTCTACACCATCAAGATCAATGCAAACGGCGAATTTACTTCCCTGTTTGACAAAGAGAATGACCGCGAAGTGCTGCAGAGCGGAAAAACCGGCAATGAGCTGCGCATCTATGAGGATAAACCGCTGCAGTACAGTGCATGGAACCTGGATATCTTCCACACCGAGAAATCCTGGAAGGTAGAGGGCGTGCGCCGCATGGAGTGGACAGAAAACGGTCCGGTCCGCGCAACTCTTGAAATCGAGCGTGAGGTCATGGATACCGTGATCCGCCAGCAGATCCACTTCTATGCAAAAGACCGCAGAATCGACTTCGAAACCTACGTTGACTGGAAATTTGCCGAGCATGTGCTCAAAGTTCACTTCCCGGCAGACGTTCACAGCGACGAGGCAACGTACGATATCCAGTTCGGTAATGTGACAAGAAAACTGCACACCAACACAAGCTGGGATCAGGCAAGATTCGAGGTATGCGGCCACAAATGGGCCGATCTCTCCGAGGGAGGCTACGGCGTCAGCCTGATGAACGACTGCAAGTACGGCTATTCCATGAAGGACCGTGTGATAACACAGACCCTGATCAAATCCGGAACCGAGCCGAATCTGACCGCAGACCAGGAAGAACATTTCTTTACCTACTCTCTGTATCCGCACGCAGGAACATGGCGCGAGGCAGGTACGGTACAGGAAGCACTGAACCTGAACGTGCCGGCAAAAGCTGTTTCCAGTGCGGCAGAAAAAGACCGTATGGAATTCCTGTCCGTGGACAAGCGCAACGTTGTGCTTGAGACCGTGAAAAAGGCAGAGGACGGCGATGGCATCATTGTGCGTCTGTATGAGGTGGAGAATGCGAGAACGAAAGTGACACTGTACTGCGCAGATGCGATTCTTTCCGCAGAGGAAACCAATCTGCTGGAGCAGCCGGCAGAGAGTGCCATCAATGTGAAAGAAAACGAGATTTCACTTACGATCAAACCGTACGAGATCCGTACCATCCGCATTCGCACGACAAAATAAGAAATCAGAACAGAAAATGCTTCCGGGAGCGCAGAACCAATGCGTTCCCGGAAAAAAGAAAACACAAAAAAGACACCGGATCCGAAATAAACGGAAGACGGTGTCTTTTCAAAAAGCAAAATTAGAAAAACGGTTGCATCAGTCGCCGGTGGAAGCGCGGTACAGAACTTTGGATTCCAGATACGTCACTTCATGCGGCGTGTGCGGATATTTGATCCGGTAAAGAATCTGAAGCGCCAGGCGGGAGCCGAGCTCCTCATTGAAGACCTGAACGGTAGTCAGATTTTCTGCCAGAAGATCCTCGATATTGTTGTCAAAGCCGGATACGCAACGTCCTCCGGCACGCGCAGTCCCCGCTTTTCAAGAAGCTGCATCAGAATACAGGCAACGTAGTCGCTGGCGCAGACAAAAGCGTCCGGCATGCGGGAAAGGGAGGAAAGGAAAGAATCGATTTCCTCGCGGTAGGAGTCAATCCCAAGCGGTGTGGTCAGGCAAAGAGAAGGATTCGGTGTTTTTCCGGCATCCATCAGTGCCTGGCAGAAGCCCTCATAGCGTTCGCGGTTGGACTGTGCGTAGCCGATATCACCCATGAAGCCCGGAAGAGTGCATCCTTCTCGAGAAGATGGGCGGTAATATTGCGGACGCTGTTCCGGCTCTCCATCAGGAGAAGATCGCCGTTCAGTTCATCCGGGGATACGAGGGAGGAAGTGTCCAGGAACACTTTGGGAATCTGTGTCTCTGCGAGCAGACGCAGAAGACGTTCGTTGTACACGTTCAGAACAATGATGCCGTGGACGCTTCCGTTTGTAAGTGTGGGCGGGAGAAAATACGTTTTATCCGCCGAAGTCGGAAGATACGTGTAAACGAGATTGACATTGTGTGTTGAAAATACTTTTGCAATCTGGTGGATGATGGTCATCCAGAAAAGTGAGGTTTCCGGTCTGCAGACGGCAACTGCAATGTTGACCGGCGTGGTCTCCTCCGCGCTGGAAGGATATTGAAAATCTTCCGGGATGGCATAGCCAAGCTCCTGGGCTTTGGCGATGACCTTGGTGCGCAGGGAATCGGAGACACCTTCGTGTCCGCTGAACACCTTCCAGACGGTGGTCCGGGAGATGCCCAGGGAATTTGCAATTTCCTGTAAAGTGACTTTTTTCATAGTTTCAACCGATCCTGTTACAAATTTTAACTACTAACCGATATTATACGCTTAAAGTGTAATTTTTTCAACCTTTCCGTTGGAATACAGAAGGAGGAGATGTGCACGATCGGCACTCGGACAGGAAATCAGGTACGTACGGCTGGTGGTTTCAATGGTATATCCAAGATCTTTTACAGATTTATTCCAGTCGTTCGGTGCATACGCATCCAGCGTTTTCTGCAGTTCATCGAGGCTGCTGCTGTAGGAGCCGGTTGTCTCAAACAGAATATTTTCTGCGTAATACAGCTTGCGGAGCTCCCATTTGCGATACTCGTCCTCCGGAATGGTGCTGTCGCATGGAGCATCCTCGCGGTCCTCGGAGAAGAAGACGAAGGCCCACAGCTCCGGATAATGAATATTGATGACGCCGGTCGGAGCCCATACCCAGTTGTCTTCCGGGAGAACATTTCCGTTTTCATCGGTGCGTTTTACGTAAGTGTTGTCCTTGACATCCACATTCCACTGCACACGGGAGAAGTTCATACGGTAAAATTCTCCGTTTTTCGGTGCGCGGCGCTCTTTCTGGTATTCGTAGAGAGCGGAGAACGGAATCACAACCTCAACACTCCAGCCTTTGTTTTCAGCGGAAGGATCGTTGATTGAACCGTCCACATGGACAGCGGTGCGAAGGCCGTGCATATCGTAGCCATTGAGGCCGCTGCCGCCGTCGCGGTACGGCTCTGCGAGAAACAGATCCCATACCGTGTTCAGAACGTTCATTTCAAATTCATAGTAATGGTACGTATCGGAATCCGGGTCAACGAAGATCTCGAAATCGTTGTCAAAGTAGATGACAGAATCGCGTTCTGTTAAATGACCCCAGATTTCATCGCCGGCAAGGTCGGCAGCAACGTAAAGATTTTCATCATCCCAGAGCATTTTTGCGCGGGTGACAAAACGCGGAAGCGGCATGTGACTGCCCTGGATATCCAGAAATTCATCGGTATACGGTGCGTCCTCCCAGAATGGTTTGTTGATATTTCCGTCCAGATGGAACTCTTTTTTTGCGCGGTGGCAGGTATAAACTGGCGGTGCAAACGGGACAGCCGGAACCGGAATCGTGATGTTTTTGCTCATAAGTAAAAACCTCCCTTTGTAATTTGCAAAATTTAGTAGCGAAAGGTATCATAACACTAAAAGTAATAAATTTCAACATGAAAAATGAACAAAAATGAACGAAATATAACTTATTGTGGACAAAAGTAAAAAAATGAGATACAATAAAGCCGTTTCATAAGAGAATTTTGGGGGAAACAGATCAAAAATACACCGGCAGGAAGAAAACGGCCGGGCAGAAAGCATATAAGGAGGAAAATCAGATGGAAGCATATCAGAATGCGGCCTTTTCGCCGGAAGAGAGAGCGAAAGATCTTCTGGGAAGAATGACATTAAAAGAAAAAGTGGGACAGCTCAACCAGCGGCTGTACGGATTCCGCATCTATGAGCGGCAGGGAGAGGAATTTACCCTGACCGACGAATTCAAAGAAGAAGTAGAGCGCATGGGCGGACTGGGGGTTCTGTACGGCCTGTACCGTGCCGACCCGTGGGCAGATAAGGACGAGAAGACCGGAATCGTGCCGGAACTCTCCGCGAAAGCCTACAATATGGTACAGCACTACGTCATGGAACATTCCCGCCTCGGCATTCCGATGATGATGAGCAGCGAGTGCCCCCATGGCCATCAGGCACTCGGAGGAGGTCTGCTTCCGGTCAACCTGGCTGCCGGAGCAACGTTTGATCCGGCGCTTCTTTCGGAAGGCTACAAGGCATGCGGAAAGCAGTTAAAGAGCGGTCATGTGGAGCTGGCGCTGATGTCGGCACTTGATATGGCGCGTGATCCGAGATGGGGAAGAAGTGAAGAGTGCTACTCTGAGGACCATGCCTTGCAGCCGCAATGGCAAAAGCAGCCGTGACCGGCATGCAGTCGACCGGCGTCGGCAGCGTGGCAAAACATTTCTGCGCCCAGGGCGAGACGACCGGAGGTGTGAATGCGAGTGCGGCGAGAATCGGGGAGCGTGAGCTGCGTGAAATCCATTTTCCGTCTGCAAAAGCGTGCTGCGAAGCCGGTGTGGAAGGAATCATGGCGGCGTATAACGAGATCGACGGCGTGTACTGCCACAGAAATGCATGGCTGCTTCGCGATGTACTGCGCGGTGAGATGGGCTTTGACGGCATTGTGATGGCAGACGGACTGGCTGTCGATTTCCTGAAAAACACAGAGGGGGATACGCTGCATGCAGCCGTTGCGGCAAGAAAGGCCGGTGTTGATGTGAGCCTGTGGGATGAAGCCTTTGGCCGTCTCGGTGAGGCGGTTGATCAGGGACTTCTGGAGGAGAGCCAGATCGATGAGGCGGTGCTCCGCGTTCTGAAACTGAAATTTGAAAAAGGTCTGTTCGAGCATCCTTATATGGAAGAAAACATGCTTTCCCCGGAAGAAGCCGGCATCCCGGAGGTATCTCTTGCACTGGCGCGGGAGTCTGCTGTGCTTCTGAAAAATGAAAAGACGGTGCTTCCGCTTGCAAAGAAATATAAAAAAGTAGCAGTGATCGGCTACCATGCGGCAGACCGTTACTGTATGCTCGGCGATTATACTCCGCCGGTGCCGGAAAGCGAGTGCGTCACGGTTCTGCAGGGCATGAAGCAGGAAGCACCGGATGGCGTGAAAGTCTCTTATGCGATGGGGTCCGGTTTTTCCGAGGCGGATGAGCATGAAAAAGCAAAAGCGATGGCACTTGCAGAAGAAAGCGATGTGATCGTGGCCGTTGTCGGCGGTTCCTCCTCACGGTTTGGAGGAGCTGTGTTCGATGCAAACGGAGCAGCCTCGAAGGGAACGGGCAGCCGTTCGATGGACTGCGGCGAGGGAATGGACACCGCGAAGGTTCACATTCCGGCCGCGCAGGAAGAACTGATTGCAGCACTTGCCCGCCTTGGCAAACCACTGGTAACGGTTGTAATTGCCGGAAGAGCATACTGTATCGAGAAGATCGAAAATGCTTCCGATGCCGTTTTATATGCATTCTACCCGGGACCGATGGGAGGCAGGGCAGTTGCTGAGCTTCTCTATGGAAGCAGCAATCCGTCCGGCCGTCTTCCGGTTTCTATGCCACGCCACGTGGGACAGATCCCGGTATGCTACAATTATCGGACTTCCGTTGCCCCGGCGTACTGTGATATGACAAGCCAGCCGCTGCATACCTTCGGAGAAGGAAGATCCTACACAACGTTTACCGGCAGTGATGTTTCCGTAACAAAAGAAGAAAATGGTATTTCTGTTTCCTTTACCGTGGAAAATACCGGAAATATGGCCGGAACTTCCGTTCCGTGCCTGTATGTGCGGAAACGTTCCGGCGGCGTTGTGGCAAGAATCAAAGAGCTGAAAGCCTTTACGAGAATTGCACTTGCACCGGGAGAGAAAAAAGAAGCTGTGTTCCATCTTACAAAAGAGGAGCTGAATTTTGTCCAGATTCCGGGAAAACCAGAGGTCATCTGCCATGAGTACGAGCTGATGCTTGAAGATGGAGCAGAGAAATGGTGGACTGGAAACGTGACGGAAATGTAAGAACGGACGAAAAAACATAAAAATATAATAAAAATGAACAAAGAAGGAAACTATATTACAAAATAAAGAAACATAGCTTCCTTCTTTTTGTTTGCAGAAAATGGATAAAAATATAAATGGATCGTATGCTCCGATGCCGTGAAACGAAAAACAAAGGGAAAAACAGGAGAATTTATGGGAAAAGTGCTTAAAAAGTATCGGTTTAAATTGCGTAAAAGTAACAAAATGATATTTGTGTTTAAAAATTAATTGACAAATAAGGAAACAAAATGTAAAATAAATTTATCAAAACAGTGTTGGATAAATCTTAAATAACAGATTTGATTGTGGCAGTTGCACAAAAAAGAAGCAGCATGCGAGGATGATGCGAAAGCAAAATGTTCAAAATGTTCACGACAAGGGATGCTCCAATCAAGGAAAACACGAAACCTTTAAAAGGGAGGACAAGAGAGAAATGAAAGAGAAACCAACAAAAGCAAAGAAAAAAGGCCGCACCATCCGCGCCTTTAAGAGAGACATCTCGCTTTGGCTTTTCTGTGTTCCGGGCGTAATCCTGACATTCATCTTCAGCTACATTCCGATGTATGGTGTACAGATCGCGTTCCGCCGCTTTAATGCGACAGCCGGAATCACAAAGAGCCCGTGGGTAGGCATGTACTACTTTGAGAGATTCTTCAACTCTCCATACTTTGCTTCCACCATCAAGAACACATTGATCCTGAGTCTGTACGGACTGGTTGTATCATTCCCGATTCCGATCATCCTGGCACTGATGCTGAACTCCTTCCGCCATAAGAGATACCGGAAAGTGATCCAGACCGTCACCTACGCGCCGAACTTCATTTCCACCGTAGTTATGTGTGGTATGATCATTCTGTTCCTGTCTCCGTCCGTCGGTGTTATCAACCACGTACTGGAAGCAATCGGAATTCCGGCGGTCAACTTCATGGCGAAAAAAGCCTACTGGAGACACATTTATGTGTGGACCGGCGTATGGCAGAGTACAGGATGGAGCTCTGTTATTTACTTCGCAGCACTCGCCGGCATCAGCCCGGAGCTGCATGAGGCGGCAAAGGTAGACGGCGCAACGAAATTACAGCTGATCCGTCACATCGACCTTCCGCTGATCATGCCGACCGCAACCATTCTTCTGATTATGAACTGCGGAAGCATTCTTTCCGTCGGCTTCGAAAAAGCCTTCCTTCTGCAGAATAACCTGAATGCCAGCGTATCCGAGATCATTTCTACCTACGTCTATAAGGTCGGTCTGATCAACAACGATATGTCGTATTCTTCAGCAATCGGTCTGTTCAATACCATCGTAAACATGGTTATGCTGATCATTGTCAATACGATATCTGATAAACTTTCGGGCAACAGCCTGTGGTAGGAGGAAACGAAAACATGAGTAAAGAAAATACCGCAGTGACAAAAAAGAAAATGAAACGATGCAAAGAGGACGTCGTTTTTGACGCAGCCTGCTTCATTATCCTGACACTGGTTCTGTTTGTTGTGGCATATCCGCTGTACTGGGTTATCATTTCATCCATCAGTGCGCCAAGCGCCGTATCGAGTGGTAAAGTACTGCTTCACCCGATCGGATTTACCCTGAAAGGCTACGCAGAAGTATTTAAAAACGACCAGGTTATGAGAGGCTTTTTAAACTCCCTGATCATCACCTTCTGCGGTGTTATGGTCAACCTGATCGTAACGCTTCCGACATCATATGCACTTTCCAGAAGCAATTTCTCCGGAAAGAAACCGATCACCATTTTTTACCTGATCACCATGTTCTTCGGCGGCGGTCTGATCCCTACATACCTGGTTATTCAGAGACTGCAGATGCTGAACACGATCTGGGCACTGATTCTTCCAGGATGCTTAAGCGTATACAACATGATCGTGGCAAGAACCTTCTTCAAGTCGAACATTTCGGAAGAGCTGTATGAGGCAGCTGAAATTGACGGCTGTACCCAGGCGAGATTCTTTTTCCAGATTGCACTTCCGCTTTCCAAAGCGATCATCGCAATTCTGGTTCTGTACTATGGTGTCGGCCACTGGAACTCATACTTCTCAGCACTCGTTTATATTTCGGACAAGGCGAAATATCCGCTGCAGCTGGTTCTGCGTAACATCCTGATCACGAACCAGACCGCGCTGTCGCAGACAGCAACAACGGCAGCAGCAAGAGCAGCACTGCAGGAAAAACAGCAGCTGATCGATGTTATGAAATACTCGCTGATCATCATCAGCAGTATCCCGGTTCTGGTTATGTACCCATTGGTGCAGAAGCACTTTGTAAAGGGTGTTATGATCGGATCCATGAAGGGTTGATTTACAGCAGAAACTTATTTGACGATTTATCTGCCGCACGGGAAACAGCGGTATGTAAATAAAGGGTCCGGACAACGGACAGGCAAAAGCGCTTCCGGCGGAAAATGCCGCCGGAACAACACAGGAGGGAAAAATCATGAAAAGAAAAGCAGTCGCAGCAGTTTTAACTGCAGTAATGGTGGCATCTATGTTTACCGGATGCGGAAGTGATAAGGGAAGCAGCTCTGCAAAGAGTACTTCTGCAGCATCCGCAGCAAACGACACCGTGGATGAAGACGGAAAAGTAAACGGCATTATGTATCAGGAAGGTCTTCCGCTGGTAGATGAGGGAGCTTACACCTTCTCCATCTTCTGCGATGATTCCAGCGAATCCGGCGAGTTTATTATGCTCGATGAGTTCAAAAAACAGACCAATGTAGACGTTGACCTGAAAATTTATCCATATGAAACAGCAACAGAGAGACTGAATCTGGACCTGAACTCCGGAGATTACGCAGATGTGATCGGCGGATGGACCTTAAGCGACAATGCAATCCTCACCTACGGTGTAAACCAGGGCGTATTCATTCCGCTGGAAGATTATTTTGAAAAATACTGCCCGAACATTTCTGCGATCCTGGATCTGCCGGGTGTAAGAGAAAAAATGACAGCACCGGACGGACACATCTACACGATTCCGTACGTATGCGCCGATACAACCGTTGGATACAGCCCATACATCAATACGAAATGGCTGGAAAATGTTGGTATGAGCATGCCGACCACTACAGACGAGTTTGAGGCAGTTTTAAAAGCATTCAAAGAGCAGGATGCAAACGGCAACGGCGACGCTTCCGATGAAATCCCGTTCTCTACAGACCCGAACAACAAACATATCGAGGCTATGGCCGGTTACTTCGGACTTCCGATGAACAAACTTGGTATTGCAATCCAGGATGAAAAGGTTGTTTACGGCGGTGTCAGCGATACGTATCGTGAGTTCCTTTCCTGGTTCCACAAACTGTATGCAGAAGGACTCGTAGACGTAGAGCTTTACACACAGGACAGCTCCACCTGGGAAGGTAAAGGAAATCAGGATCTGTACGGCGTTTCCATCGCATACGGAAGCAGAGAGTTTACCGGAATCCCGGATGCAGAGGAAAAAGGCGATTTCGATTCCATGCCTGTTCTGAATACAGACAAAGGCGGAATCTGGCTGCGCGATACGGAAGGCTTCAGCGTATACAGAACCCAGGCTGTCATCACAAACAAGGCAGAGCATCCGGAAATCATCTGCCGCTGGTTTGACAATGCATTCGCACTGGAGAACGGCATCGGCTGCAACAGAGGACCGGTTGGCGTGATTGTAAACAAAGAGGATGACGGATACCATGCGATTGACACCACCACACTGTCTGAGGAAGATCAGGAAAAATATTCCTGGGGCAATCTGTGGCCGCAGTCTCTGCCGAAATATCTGCCGGCAGACTTCGAATTTGTAGAAGCGCATCCGATGTACGATGAGAAAAAAGCGACAGAGGAAGCTTATGAGGCAAATCTGACCAAAGAGATTATTCCGTCCTACTGGATTGACCTGGATAAGATTGATACCTTCTCTGATACGAACACAGCAATCAAAGATTTCTTTGAGCAGCAGCAGGCACAGTTCGTATGCGGCGAGCTTGACATCGACAACGATGCTGACTGGCAGGCTTATGTAGACGGTATGTACTCTCTGGGACTTGAGGACTGGGTAGCAACTCAGGGTATTGAGGAAATCGCGAAATAAATAGGAAAAGGTAATGATATTTCCTATGGAATGAAAAAAAGGCATATTACAGTGTAAAACGGTAATATGCCTTTCTTTTTGGGCAAGAACTGATACAATGGGAAGGAACAATAAAGGGGTAATTGGATCGGATAAAAAAAGCTGTGCCCGGAGTCTTTTTTTCTTTACTTTTACGGGAACAAAAAAGAATCCGGGAGCACAAAAAAAGGAGGATCTGGAAGATATGATGCAGGACTGGTTTCGGAACGCAAAGCTGGGCATTTTTATCCATTATGGGATTTATGCGGTGGGTGATGTGTCGGAGTCATGGTCGTTCCACAACGGAAATATCTCTTATGAAGACTACATGAAACAGTGCGAAGGCTTTACGGCATCGAAGTTTGATGCAAAAAAATGGGCGGAGCTGTTTCAAAAAGCAGGTGCGCAGTACGTGGTTATGACAGCAAAGCACCATGACGGCGTGGCACTGTTTGACACCGGATATAGTGATTTAAGTGTTGTGAAGAAAACGCCGGCAGCGCGCGACCTTGTAAAAGAGTATACAGCTGCCATGCGTGAGGCAGGTCTGAAAGTCGGCCTTTATTATTCGCTGATCGACTGGTCGGATCCGCGGTATCGCACGGTTTACCCGGAAGGAATGAAAAAAGAAGACTGTTTGAACGATATCTATGGTTCCCCGGCCGGAAAAGAGGAGGAGCCGCAGAAATGGCAGGAGTTTCTGGAATTCAACAATCATCAGTTAAAAGAACTGATGTTGAATTACGGAACGGTGGATCTTTTATGGTTTGATGGTGACTGGGAACGGAGCGCGGCACAGTGGAAGATGCCGGAATTCAGGGAATATCTGCATACGCTGAATCCGAACGTTGTATTGAATTCGAGAATGCAGGGCTACGGAGATTATGAGACACCGGAGCAGGGAATTCCGCTGTACGGACCGAAAGGCGAGTGGGAATTCTGTACGACGATCAATGATTCCTGGGGATATCGTCCATCGGACAATGATTACAAGAGCAGCGGCCAGATCGTGCGTATGTTCTGCGACTGTATTACCCTCGGCGGAAGGATGCTGCTGGATATCGGACCGAAAGAGGACGGAACGCTCGATGAGCGTCAGGAGAAGGTGCTGCTGGATCTCGGCGGATGGATTCATGACCACGAGGAAGCGGTATTTGGAACGGAAAAAGGACTGGATTATAATCATTTCCTCGGTGGAAGCACGATTTCGGCGGATAAGAAGACGATGTATCTTTTTGTCTATGATAAGCCGCAAGAGACGTTGTGCGTGAAAGGCATTAAAACTCCGGTAAAAAGGGTGACGGTTCTGCATACGGGAGAAGAACTTCGGTTCTCCTATACGGGTTCCCTTCCATGGAGCGGCATTCCGGGAACACTTTGGATCTGGGCAGGAAAGATGAGCATTCATCCGTTTGCAACGGTTGTGAAGGTAGAGCTTGAGGATGAGATCACCTACAATCTGGGACACGGGGAAGTCGTAACCTTTAATGAGTAAAACGATTCGGACAGAGGAGCTTATGAGATGAAGAGAATAATTGGCTATGTAAATACGGCGGATTTAAATCATATGCGAGAAGAGGATGTGCGGGCACTTACCGTGATCAATATTGCATTTGGTCTGATCCGGGACGGAGAAGTTGTATGGGATGCAAAGGATGCACGGGATGGAATAGTATCCATTCGGAAAAGCAATCCGGAGCTGAAGATTGTATTGTCCGTAGGCGGCTGGGGAGCAGACGGCTTTTCCCAGGCTGCAAGAACAAAAGAGGGAAGAGAGCGGTTTGCTGCGAGTGCACTTGCAATTGTGAAGGAGTATGGTCTGGACGGCATTGACATTGACTGGGAGTATCCGGGCACATCACTGGCAGGAATTGCGTCGGACAGATCGGATAAAGAGAATTATACGCTGCTTCTGGCGGAGCTTCGGAAGACACTGGACACGTACAGAGAAGGCATGCTTGTAACGACAGCAGTCGGCGGAGATGTTTACTTTGCACTGCAGACAGATATGAAGGAGGCCTCCCGGTATCTGGATTATGTGCAGCTGATGACGTATGATCTGCAGGGCGGTTTCCAGAAGGTGACGGGACATCATGCGGCGCTGTATCACAGTGAGGGAAACCTGTTTGACGCATGTGTGGAGAAGGCAGTGAACGGTTTTGCAAATGCAGGCGTTCCAATGGAGAAGCTGATCCTTGGCGTACCGTTTTATTCCAGAAAATGGGATGGAGTAAAAGGCGCCGGATGCCGCAACGGGCTTGGAATGGAAGCAGAGACGGTCGGAGGATATGGCGGTGACTATGGCGAGCTCAAAGAGAGCTGGATCGGAAAGAGGGGATTTATCCGGTATTGGGATGAGCAGGCGAAGGTTCCGTATCTGTTTGACGGGGAGACATTTATCAGCTATGAGGACTGCGAGTCACTGGGTGTGAAAATTGCGTACCTGAAAGAAAAGGGCATGGGGGGCATTATGTTCTGGGAGTATAAATGCGATCCCAGCGGAGAATTACTTTCATTTATAAAGAAAAATATGTAGCGTAGTGACCCACAGCCGGTATGTGAAAAGGCTCCTCGCTCCGGTGTTCCTGAAAAATCGCAAGGAATCCTTTTTCACATGGCGTCTGCCGCCGGTGGGCGGATGTACGTTGTGGAGACGGATAGAAAAAAAGAGGAAGGGATAGATAGAATCATGATCTCAGAAAATTTAAGAAAATATGCAACGGAAAAATTTGAGAGACGGAGAGAGCTTCTGGCTCCGGTGATGCCTGTTATCGAAGAAAAATTGAAACAGTGCAGTGAAGAAGAGGCTGTGCTGATGAAGTTTCTGTATGGTACGATGCCGGTAAGGGATGCGGGAGAATATGGATTTGACCTTTTTCTTTCGTACGTGAAGCATGCGCTGATGCTGCGGGAGAAGGTGGCATGGTGTAAGGAGCTGCCGGAGGATGTGTTTGTAAATTATGTGCTGTATGGCCGGATCAATTCCGAGGATATTACGGACTGCAGACCGTTTTTTTATGAGCAGATTATGGGGCGTGTGGCCGGAATGAGCCTTTGGGAGGCAATTCTGGAGATTAATTACTGGTGTGCGGAACATGCAACGTATGAGGCAACGGACAGCAGAACAGCATCTCCGATGACAATGTATCGGAGTGGAAAGGGACGCTGCGGCGAGGAGTCAACGTTTGCAGTTACGGCGTATCGGAGTGTCGGTATTGCGGCGCGACAGGTCTATACACCAAGATGGGCGCACTGTGATGACAATCATGCGTGGGTTGAGGTGTTTGTGGACGGCGAGTGGCATTTCCTTGGCGCCTGTGAGCCGGAAGAAGTGCTGGATACCGGCTGGTTCTCGGGTCCGGCGAATCGGGCAATTCTGATTCATACGCGGAACTTCTCGGATTATGTGAAGGAAAGTAACGAGGAGTATCTTGGAAAAGAAGGAGCGCTGTACTACTTTAACCATACAGATTTTTATGGCAGAACGAAGCTGGTGAAGATTCTTGTGAAGGATGAGAATGGAAAACCGGCTGCAGGAGCGCATATTGCGGTTGAAATCCTGAATATGGCAGAGTTTTTCCCGGCTGCAGTGATGATTGCGGATGCGGACGGAGAAGTTCAGATGACACTTGGCCTTGGCGATATCCGGGTACGGGCATTTGACGGAATACGCCGGGCGGAAGCCATGATGCGGATTGAGGAGGAGGATTCGCTGGAACTGGTGCTTCGTGAAGAGGCGGTTCCGGAAGCGGATGACAGGTGGCAGACGCTGGAAATCCGGGCACCGAAGGAGGTGCCGGTACGGAATGTCGTTGCCACAAAGGAGCAGAAGGAGCGCAATGCGGCACGGATGGCAGAGGCGGAACGGCTTCGGAAGGCACGGTTTGCAGCATGCTTTGATGAGAAAAAGGCTGCTGCGTATCCGGAAGCGGAAGAGATTTTCCACCGGGCAGGAGAGAATTTTGAGGAGGTTTATACATTCCTTTCCAAAGATGAAAATCCGAACCGGAAGAAGCTGCTGTTTTCGCTGGCTTTAAAGGATGCGAAGGACTTGAAGGCATCCGTTTTAGAGGATCATCTCGACTGCGAGCAGGGGGATCTGCCGGAGGAGATTTTCAGGAAGGATCTTCTTTGCCCGCGTATTTTCCTCGAGGAGCTGACGCCGTATCGGAGCATGATCGCGGATTTTTTGAAGAGGAGACAAAACGTAGCTTTGTGGAGCAGCCGGAACGGATTCTGGATTATCTTAAGAAGAATATTACCTTCCATCCAGAAGAAGAGTATGACACGATCATGGCAACGCCGGTCGGCGTCCTTACCATGAAACAGGGAAGTCCGCTGGCACAGAAGATTCTGTTCGTGGCAATCTGCCGGAGCCTCAATGTAGCGGCAAGACTGAATCCGGTGACACTGGAGCCGGAGTATTACCGTGATGGGGCATTCCACAGTGTGGAAACAGAAGCTGCTGTTTTGAAGGATGAAACGGAAAGTGCGGTTCTGACACTGAATGCGGAGGATGGAAGCGCATGGAAGTATTATCAGACGTGGACCATCGGAAAGTGGAACGGAACAGTGTTTGAGACGCTGAATTACGAAGAAACCGCATTCAATGGCAAAACACTGGCTCTGACCCTGGAGCCGGGCTGCTATCGTCTGATTACAAGTATGCGTATGCCGAACGGTGACCAGCATGCTGCATACCGCGTGTTTGAACTGAAGGCGGGAGAAGCAAAAGAGATTTATCTGGAAGCCGTGAAAAAAGAGCTGGATGAGCTGTTAGAGCACATCGAACTGCCGGAGATCACGCTGGAGGATCTGGATGGAAAGGCGCATACCCTGAACGATCTCACCAAAGACGGCCCGATCCTTCTGGCCTTCCTCGGAACCGGAGAGGAGCCGACCGAGCATGTTCTGAATGAGCTGATCGAAATCGCAGAGAAGTGGAACGCAAAAGACGCTGCCATGCAGCCGTGCTCCGCACGAAAGCCGACCTGGAAAACACGACTTTCCAGAAAGCCCGCGCAGCAATCCACAATATGTCCCTCTACCTCGACCCATCCGACGACGCCCCGGCGATCGCCGAAAAAATGGGAATCGACGCAGAAAAACTCCCACTGCTGATCCTCGCATTGCCGGGAAACATCGGCGGACGCGCTTATGCCGGATATAACGTCGGCAGCGTCGGACTGATGCTGCGGCTGATGGAAGAGGCGGCGAAAGCGTAAGTTAATACTAAAAAAACAGGCTGACGCATGAATGCGGCAGCCTGTTTTTTAAAGAACGCCCAGTTTTTTCAACTGTGCCACGCCATCTTCATATCCCGTAAAATGAATTCCATGAATCCCTGCCTGCTCTGCGGCCTCGACGTTTGCTTTGGTGTCGTCGAGGAATACGCAGCGGTCCGGGGTGAGGGAGAATTTCTGGATCAGGTGCTGGTAGATCTCCGGTTCCGGTTTTGTTAAATGGCAGGTGTAGGAGAAGAGGGTTCCGTCCATGTAGGGGAGGAAGGGCATTTTCTCTTTGGTGCGCTCGAAGAGGTCTCCGGAGTAGTTGGAGAGGATGTAGAGGCGGTAGCCTTTTTCTTTTAAGGAGCGTACCCAGCTTTCTGCATACGGCAGCGGGGTGATGGTTTCCTCGCAGTGGGCGAAAACCTCTTTGATTTCTTCGGTGTATTCCGGGGCGAGGGAGCAGAATCCTTTTACAATCTCCTCCGGTGTGAGAATTCCGCGGTCGAACTGGCGCCAGTAAGGGCTTTCGAAGGTTGCGGCGGTGATTGCTTTCGTTTTTTCCGGACCGAAAGCAAAGCGTTTCAGATAGGACTCGTAGTCCCAGTTGACGAGTACGCGGCCTACATCAAAAATAATGGTATCAATCATGACTGTTTTTCTCCTTTGTCTGATTTGTCGTTCTCATCGCGGTGCGACAGAACCTTGGCAACCAGCATCATGGCATAGATGAGCACTGGTACGGTAATCGCACAGTAGAGGCAGACCGTCAGCGCCTTGTGTGCAAACGGCGTGTCGATAAACGCAAAAATCATGGCGCCAAGCCGAATCCGATCAGGACCGCGATGGCGAGAAGGGCGCCGATCTGTTTGAGTCGTTTCATAGATGGGATTCTCCAATCAAAAAATAAATACATGGTATAGTGTAGCACAGCTCCTTGAAACATCCATGAAAAATTGAAAAACTGTCTGCAGGAAAAAACAGAGCGTGTTTGAAAAATGCGACACTGCAAAATTTAAGGATTCTTTAGAAAAAATTAATGGCGCTTTCGATTGCTTTTTTCCCTCAAAAGGGATAGAGTATTGGCATATACTTTGAAAAAGGAGAAACGAGAACAAAATGGATAAACTGAAAGAAAAACTTTCCCGCCTGATGTACGGCCGCTACGGCATCGATCAGCTGGGCAATTTTATGATGTGGGCGGCAGTTGCCATGATGATTTTCGGAGCGGTTGTACGGAGCTCCCTTATCTACACCCTGGCACTCGTCCTGATCGTCTGGGCGGATGTGCGCATCATGTCCAAGAACCATTCCAAACGGTATGCGGAAAACCAGAAATTCCTGGAACTGAAAAACCGCGTCGCCGGATTCTTCCGAGGCGGAACCCGTGCATTCAAGGATAAAGAGCACTGCTACTTCCGCTGCCCGTCCTGCCATCAGCAGGTGCGTGTGCCGAAAGGAAAAGGCCACATCGAGATCTGCTGCCCGAAATGCGGAACAAAATTCATCAAAAACACCTGATAAAAAGGAGCAGTGCGATTCATGTTTGGTTATGTGACCATCCGAAAGGATGACCTGAAAGTCAAAGATTACAATAAATATCAGGCATACTACTGCGGTCTGTGTCAGGATATCAAAGAGGCGTATGGAAAAAAGGGTCAGGCGATGCTGACGTTTGATATGACATTTCTTTCCATCCTGCTGACCGGGCTTTATGAGTGTGAGACAAAAGAAGAGGAGCATTACTGCTTTCTTCATCCCGGCAAAAAACATAAATGCCTGCGGAACAAATACACAAAATACTGCGCAGACATGAACGTGCTGCTCGCCTATTACAATCTGCTGGATGACTGGGAGGACGAGAAAAACTACGCGGCGTTTACAGTGGCAAAGGCTTTGAAAAAATCTGTGACACGCATCGAGGCATCGTATCCGCGCCAGACGAAAGCAGTGCAGGATTACCTCGAAAAGCTGCATGCATGCGAGAAGGAAAACAATCCAGACCTCGATCTTGCGGCGGGCTATACCGGAGAGGTGATGGCGGAGATCTATATTCCGGAGGAGGACATCTGGAGCGATGATCTGCGCCAGGTCGGCTTTTACATCGGAAAATTCATTTACCTGATGGATGCGCTTGATGACGTGGAAAAAGATAAAAAGAGCGGAAACTACAACCCGTTTCTGTCCATCGCAGATCAGCCGGACTTCGAGGAAACCGCAGAAAAAATCCTGCTGATGATGACGGCGGAAGCGTCGCGTGCATTTGAAAAACTTCCGATCCTGGAAAATGTAGACATTCTGCGAAATATATTGTATGCTGGTATCTGGGAAAAATACGAAATGCGAAAAAGCGCAAAAGAGCGCCAAAAAGAGGAGAAATAAAGACTGATGACAGATCCATATGAGGTGCTGGGCGTGTCCCGCGGGGCTTCGGACGATGAAATCAAAAAAGCATACCGAAAACTCAGCCGGACGTATCACCCGGATGCCAATATCAATAATCCGAATAAAGCAGAAGCAGAAGAAAAATTCAAACAGGTGCAGCAGGCGTACAAACAGATCATGGATGAACGCGAGCACGGCACCTCGTACCAGAGCGGAGGTTCGTCGTATGGCGGAGATGCTTACGGCGGCTATGGCCCGTTCGGCGGCTTCGACCCATTCGGCGGCGCGTACGGAAACGGCGGCTCCGCACGGAATGATTATGGAAATTCCGAGCAGGAAATGCGGCTGCAGGCGGCAGCCAACTACATCAACAGCGGCCACTTCCGCGAGGCGATGAACGTGCTGAACGACATTCCGACCGCAGCGGAAAATGGTATTTCCTGCATGCGATCGCAAATTCGCGCCTCGGCAACAACATCAATGCCGTGCAGGATGCCGAGATGGCAGTCAAATTAGAACCGCAGAATCTGCAGTACCAGCAGCTTTTAAGCCAACTCCGGGGTGGGGGTCAGTGGTATTCCGACATGGGAAGCGGCTACGGCTACGAGAGAAGTGCAGGTGATCTCGGAAAATGGTGCTGTGAATGTATGGCAATCAATGCCATCTGCAATTGCTGTTGCTGCGGCGGAAGAGGATTTTTCTGCTGTTGATCAAAAAATAATTACAAGAAATGTATAAAAGTGAACATTCAGGGGAGAATAACAGTGTCATCGAAATTCCCCTGTTCGATGATACAAAAGAAAAATAAGGAAATACTTATCCTCCCCTTAAAAGCCCCGCTGCAGCCAAAAAAACGGTTCGCTGTGGGGCTTTTTTCTAACAGCCGAAAGTCCTTGTTTTTCCCATCAAAACAGATTATAATGAAAGAGATCGCAATTATGACCGGAGCAAAAAAATACGAACGGATCATAGAAAGAAAACAGAAAGAGAGAAAAGCTATGGAACGAAAAACAGCATGGAATGAGTACAAGAAAAAAGATATGAAAAAGCTGGAAAAATTAAACGCCGGCTACCGCGCATTCCTGGATCACGGAAAAACGGAGCGTGAGTGTGTAAAGGAAAGTGTACGTCAGGCAGAAGAGGCCGGATACGTAAGCCTCGACACCTATGTAAAAGAAAATCGTGCGTTAAAACCGGGTGACAAGGTTTATGCTGTATGCATGAAGAAGGCCATTGCCCTGTTCCAGATCGGAACCAAGCCTCTGACAGAGGGTATGAATATTCTCGGTGCGCACATCGATTCTCCGCGTCTTGACGTAAAACAGAATCCACTGTATGAGGACAACGGATTTACATATCTTGATACCCATTATTACGGTGGTATCAAAAAATGGCAGTGGGTAACGCTTCCGCTTGCAATCCACGGTGTTGTAGCCAAGAAGGATGGCGAAGTAGTGGATGTAGTCATCGGCGAGGATGATAACGATCCGGTATTCTGTGTGACAGATCTTCTGATTCACCTTTCCAGAGAGCAGCAGACCAAACCGGCAAGTACGGTAGTAGAGGGCGAGAACCTCGATCTTCTGATCGGAAGCCAGCCGCTGGAAGGAACAGAGAAAGATGCAGTGAAAGCCATGACCTTAAAGCTCTTAAACGACAAGTATGGCATCGAAGAAGAGGATTTCCTCTCCGCAGAGCTTGAAATTGTACCGGCAGGAAAAGCGCGTGAGCTTGGTATGGATGCCAGCATGATTCTTGCATACGGCCAGGATGACCGTGTATGCGCATACACTTCTCTTGTCGCAATGCTCGAGGTGGAAGCACCGGAGAAGACATCCTGCTGCCTGCTCGTAGACAAAGAGGAGATCGGAAGCGTCGGAGCAACCGGCATGCAGTCTCATTTCTTCGAAAACACCATGGCAGAGCTGCTTGCACTTGCAGGTGAGGGAACGGAGCTTGCACTTCGGAGATGTCTGGCTTCTTCCAGAATGCTTTCTTCCGATGTAAGTGCAGCGTTTGATCCGTTGTATGCAGCAGCATTTGAGAAGAAAAACGCTGCATTTTTCGGAAAAGGTATCGTAATTAACAAATTTACAGGAGCAGGCGGAAAGAGCGGCTCAAACGATGCCAATGCAGAGTACGTCGGAGCTCTTCGCGCTATCTTTGATGATGCAAAAGTAAATTGGCAGACAGCAGAACTTGGTAAAGTTGATGTCGGAGGCGGCGGAACCATCGCCTACATCATGTCTCTGTACGGTATGGAAGTGATTGACTCCGGTGTACCGGTTCTCAGCATGCATGCTCCATGGGAAGTAACCAGCAAAGCAGATGTTTACGAGCCAAGAAGGCCTATGTGCATTTTTGAAAAATGCATAAATAATATTGAGGAGGTTTGAAACGTTTGGACAGTGACATAGTCGGCAGTATTCTTTTGCAGGTCGTATTGATAGCGGTCAATGCGGTATTTGCCTGCGCGGAGATCGCTGTGGTCTCCTGCAACGACGCTAAACTGGAAAAAATGGCACAGGAGGGAAACAAAAGAGCGGCGAAGCTGTTTCATCTGACGGAACAGCCATCCCGTTTTCTTGCAACGATACAGGTGGTCATCACTCTGTCCGGTTTTCTTGGAAGTGCCTTTGCAGCAGAAAATTTTTCGGATCGAATCGTTTCCGCTCTTGTGGACGCGGGTATGAAGATTCCGGAAAAGACACTGGATGCGATTGCCGTTGTGCTGATTACGCTGCTTTTATCTTATATCACCCTGATCTTTGGCGAACTGGTGCCGAAAAGGATTGCAATGCAGAAGGCTGAGCAGATTGCGCTCGGGATTTCCGGTCTTGTAAGCGGTGCTTCGAAAGTGTTTGCACCGCTTGTGTGGCTGTTGACTGCATCGACAAACGGTATCCTGCGCCTTCTGGGGATCGATCCGGATGAGGACGACGATCAGGTGACGGAGGAAGAAATCCGAATGATGGTAGATGCCGGCAGCGAAAAAGGCGCGATCGACAATGAAGAAAAAGATATGATTCAGAACGTATTTGAGTTTGATGATCTGACCATTGATGAAATCTGCGTCCACAGAACCGATGTAGATCTTCTGTGGCTGGAAGACTCGATGGAGGAGTGGGAGCAGCTGATCCATGAAAGCCGCCATTCTTATTACCCGGTCTGTGGTGAAAATGTGGACGATATCATCGGCGTTCTGGACGCCAAGGATTATTTCCGGCTTCGCACCAAGGACCGCGATCATGTCATGAAAGAAGCAATCAAACAGCCTTATTTTGTTCCTGAAAACATCAAGGCTGCCACGCTGTTCCAGAACATGAAAAAGACCGGCAACTATTTTGCCGTGGTTCTGGATGAGTACGGCGGCATGGATGGAATTATCACCGTGCGTAACCTGATCGAGCAGCTTGTCGGGGACTTGAATGATGAGGCGGAGATCGGGCAGCCATCGGAAATTGAGCTGATTTCCACAGACACCTGGAAAATCATGGGAAGTGCCTCGTTGGATGATGTGGCGGAGGAACTGAAGATCAAACTGCCGGTCGATGAATATGAAACGTTCGGCGGCTACATTTTCGGCGAACTCGGTGCGGTTCCGGATGACGGCAGCCAGTTTGAACTCGAGACCGACGATCTCTGGATCAAGGTCATGCGGGTCAAAGAACACCGCGTGGAAAATACGGTGGTAAAGAAACTGCCTCCGAAAGAAAAAGGAGAGCAGGAGGAACGTAAGGAGAGGGAATGAAACGTGAACTGGATACAGCAGACCGGAAAATTGTGGAACTGCTGCAGGAAGATGCAAGGCTTCCGCTCAAAAGTATTGCAGACAAGGTAAGTCTCACTTCGCCGACGGTTTCGGCGAGAATCGACCGCCTGGAAAAGGACGGGGTGATCACCGGCTACCGTGCGAGTGTGAACCCGGAGGTTTTCGACTATCGGATCAAGGCATTCATCAATCTGGAGGTTGAGCCGGTGCGGAAAAAGGAATTCTATCCGTACATCACCGACTGCCCGAATGTGATCGAGTGCAACTGCGTGACCGGCGACTATTCGATGCTGATGGAGGTTGTGTTCCACACAACATCTGAGCTGGATCAGTTTATCGGCCAGCTTCAGCATTTTGGAAGAACGAAGACGCAGATCGTGTTCTCTACATCGGTGGAACACAGAGGAATTCCGCTCGGCGATACCAGAATCCCGATTCTGGAGCAGGAAGAAGAAAAAGGTTGATTTTCTGCGGACTTTCCGATATACTAAAGCGTGTTACAAAAACCGGAATCCCGCTAGGGGACGGCGCGAAAAAACGCGCTCAGAGAAACAGATAAAGGATGGATAATAACATGAGTTTATTACAGAATTGGCGTGATATCGCCTATAATCAGGAAGCAGACAAAAAACAGCTCCAGCAGTTCTGGACCAATTATTTCCTGATTGAGAAAAACATTTACGAGCAGCTTCTTTCCAACCCGGATGAAGTGGTAAAAGGAACCGTAAAAGAGCTGGCAGAGAAATACAAAGTGGACGTTATGACCATGGTTGGTTTCCTGGACGGCATCAACGACAGCCTTGTGATCCCGAACCCGATCGAGGAGATGGAAGAGGATACCGTTGTTACACTGGCTTACGATAAAGAGCTTCTGTACAAAAACATGGTAGACGCAAAAGCAGACTGGCTGTACAACCTGCCGATGTGGGATGAGATCTTCACAGAAGAGCAGAAGAAAACGCTTTACATGGAGCAGAAAAAATCCGGCACTGTAATCAAAGGCAAAAAAATCGGAAGAAACGATCCATGCCCGTGCGGAAGCGGAAAGAAATACAAATACTGCTGCGGTAAAAACGCATAAGAAAGAATTTTCGAGAAGAGACCGGGGAGCCGAAAGTTGAAAGGCTTCGCGGTCTCTTTTTCTATGAAGAGGGAGAAGCAGAATGCAGGAGACGGTAGTTTATCTGAAAAAAATTACGCAGCCGGAGGGCGAAAAAAAAGAGCTGGAACGGGAACTCTCGCAGTGCGGATGGGAGCTGTTCCGGATGGGAATGAAGGAACAGTATGGGCTGGATGGAGAAAAGATAACGATCGAACGGAATGCGCACGGAAAACCGTACCTGCCGGGGCATCCGCAGATCTGTTTTAATATTTCTCATTCGGGGGAATACGCTGCCTGCGCTTTTGCTTCCATTCCGATCGGCATGGATCTGCAGCAGCACCGCCGCGCTGCCTGGGAGCGCATGGCAGAACGGTATTTTTCCGCCGAAGACCAGAAACGCCTTGCCGCAGTGGAGAATGCTGAAACGCTGTTTTTCCGGATCTGGACCGAGGAGGAGAGCTACGGCAAGTGGAGGGGAACCGGTCTTTCGGGTTCTCTTGGAACGGAAAAGAAAGAGGGCCTCTGCACGCATTTCAGTCCGGAGAAAGGATATGAAGGCGCCGTCTGGGCAGCGGAGCCCGTGAAAATCTGCATGAAAAGAATAGAACCATAAAAACCGTGCATAACCTGTCCCGCCATCTCATATATATAACGATAAGAGGTGGTGAAGATGAAAAGGACAGGAAGACAAAAGGATATTGTTACGCCAGAGAAAAAACAGGAGCAAAGGGAACTTTTGCGCCTGTTTTCTGCGAATATACGGAAAATTCTGAAAAACACAGATCTGCTGGCCGATGACCTGCAGGAAATCCGTCTGCGGACCGGCGCGCCGCTTCTGGTGGTCGCAAAGGATCAGGAGTACTTTCTGACCCCGGACGGAGCACTGACCGGGGAGTGGGAGAAAGGTTATCCCGTCTCACCGACGGATATCCGCGATACGATGGATTACATAGGAAGTTTTTCCCTCTACGCCTACGAGGATGAACTGCGGCAGGGTTTTCTGACCGTGGAGGGCGGCCACCGGATCGGCATTGCCGGAAAGACGGTAATCGAAGGGGAAAAGGTGAAAGGCATCAGTCATATATCCTGCATCAACGTGCGGGTTGCTCATGAGAAAAAGGGCTGCGCGGACCGAGTGATGCCGTACCTTTGGGAAGACGGCCGTTTCCTGCACACCCTGATTGTCTCCGCACCCGGCTGCGGCAAAACGACGATGCTGCGCGATATCATCCGCCAGATTTCGGACGGGGAGTCGCCGTATCCGGGGCTGACCGTCGGTGTGGTCGATGAACGGAGCGAGATCGCAGGCTGCTATCTCGGCGTTGCGCAGAATGATGTCGGCATCCGCACCGATGTGCTCGACTGCTGTCCGAAGGCGGAGGGCATGATGATGCTGATCCGCGCCATGTCGCCCGATGTGGTGGCAGTCGATGAGATCGGAACGGGCGAGGACATCCGTGCGATCGAGTCCGTCGTTAACTGCGGGTGCAAGCTGCTCGCGACCGTGCATGGCAATTCCATGGAGGATATGAAGCAGAAGCCTCTCCTGAACCGCCTCGTGGAATCCCACGTTTTCGAGCGGTACATCGTGCTGGATGCGAAACCCCACGCCGGAAGCGTACAGGCTATTTTTGACGGAAGAGGAACGACACTGTACCGAAGGGAGGCGTTTTTGTGATGCGGCTTGCAGTTTTACTGGCGGCTTCTCTTGCCTGCGTCGGGATCGGCTTTGCAAAGAGTGCGGCGCTGTCGGCTCATGTGAAAGATCTGGAAACACTGCAGAAAATTATCCAGTATCTGCGTGGAGAGATTGTGACGGCGGCTTCCCCGCTGCCGGATGCGTTCTGGGAGACGGGAAGGCGGATGCGGGATCCGTACCGGGATTTTTTACAGGATATTTCCGAGGATATGCGCCGCCCGGACGGAAAGACACTGCCGGCGATTCTGGAAGAGAATACGGCAGTCCACCTGGCGGACACACGCCTTACAAAAGAAGAAAAAGAAGAGCTGCAGGAGGCCGGATGCAGCCTTGGAACCGGGGACCGCGCCATGCAGAAGGCGAATCTGGACCGGTATGAGGCACGCCTTGTGCAGCGGATCGCGGAACTGCAGAAAGGATTGCCGGAAAGGAAGAGGCTCTGTCAGAGTCTTGGAATCATGGGAGGCCTTTTTTTATTTTTGATTCTGGTTTAGGGCGTGTCTGAAAACGGAGGAGCAGGCGTGGAGGTCGGGATTCTATTTAAAATCGGGGCAGTCGGGATTCTGGTATCGGTCCTGTGCCAGGTATTAAAACACAGCGGCCGGGAAGAACAGGCATTTCTTGCAAGCCTTGCCGGTCTTGTGCTGGTGCTGTTCTGGATTCTTCCCTATATTTCCGCGCTGTTTGAGGACATCAAACAACTGTTTACAATTTAAGAGCAGGGAGAAAAAACGGAGGGGATCATATGGATATACTTCGGATCGCTGCGCTTGGCACGGCGGGCGTGCTGCTTGGAATCACAGTAAAGGGAGCAAAGCCGGAATTTGCCCTTCTTGTGACGGTCGGTGCCGGCCTCTGCATTCTTGCCGGGACCGTCGGAAAAATGCAGTATCTGCTCGGCATGCTCGCACAAATGAAATCGTATCTCCCGGTGGACTCATCGTATCTGAATACGCTGCTGAAAATGCTTGGGATCACGTATGTGGGGCAGTTTTCCGCCGGGATCTGTAAGGATGCGGGCTATTCTTCCATTGCAGGGCAGATTGAACTGTTCGCCCGCCTGGCGGTCCTTGCCGTCAGTATGCCAGTGCTGCTCGCTCTGCTGGAAACGGTTCATGATTTTCTGTAAAAAAGCCGGATGGGGCATGGCGCTGCTTTTTTCTGTGTCTCATTTTCGGAACGGGAAGAACGCAGAAAATCGAAGCAGCGGTACAAAACGTGCCGGAGAGCCTGGAAGAAGAATCACGTTTGGACACCGTAGGAACAGATCAGGAGACGGAGCGTGCGGCGGTCAGAGAAAAGAAAGGACAGCAGGAGAAAGAAGCGGGGGATACCGAAACGGATCAGGCAGCAGCAGCGCAGGACGAACTTCTTGCAGAACTCGACTTCGATGCAATCCAGCAGGAAGTGGACAGCCTGCTGTCCAGCCAGCAGTTTTCTTTTGCCGGTACGGTGCGTTCTCTTTTGCAGGATGGCGATCCCTTCCGCATTTTCCGTGCCGGAAATGCCGTTCTCTCCTGTGCCAAAACAGCATTCCTTGCGCAGAAGGGGCTGATGAAGGAGCTGTTTCTCCTCGTTCTGGCAGGCGCGGTGCTCGGCAGTTTTTCCTCTCTCTTTGAAGGAAAACAGGTCAGGGACGCCAGTTTTTATATGGTCTATCTGCTTGCGCTTGCACTGATTCTGAAAAATTTCCAGTCGAGCGGGGAAAACCTGAAAGCTGTCATCACATCGCTGGTCGCTTTTATGCGGATTCTGACGCCATCCTACTATCTGGCGGCCGCGGCCGCCGGTGGTGCATCATCAGCCGTGATGTTTTATCAGATGCTCCTTCTAGTGATTCTGGCTGTCGAAAAGCTTCTGCTCGCCCTCGTCCTCCCGATGATCCATATCTATCTGCTCATCGCCCTTGTAAACGATCTTTCCGGCGAGGAGATTTTGTCCCATATGACAGAGCTGCTGGAAACCTGCGTGAACGGCCTTTTAAAATCGTCGCTCGGCGTACTTGTGGGAATGCAGATGATCCGGAATCTGATCGCACCGGCGCTCGATTCCCTGCGGCAGATGGCACTCTGGCGGACTGCCGGAATGATTCCCGGCATCGGAAATGCGGTGAATGCTGTAACCGAGTTGGTGGCAGGCTCCGCGGTGCTGATCCGCAACTGCTTTGGCGTGACGGCAATGCTGGTACTGCTCGCAGCAGGCATGGTTCCCGCCGTTCAGCTTCTCGTTTCGGGTCTTTCCTTCCGCCTTCTCGCCGCGGCGGCGCAGCCCGTCTCGGACAAGCGGATCGCGGGATGTCTTGCGGCGGCAGGAAAAGGATATGCGATGCTTCTGCGTCTCCTTCTGACCGTAGAAGTCCTGTTTTTGCTGACGATTGCAATCCTGGCGGGAACTTTTTCCTAGAGCTTGTCTGAAAAAGGCTTTTCGTGAGCTGCGAGTCCCAGTTTGTGGGAGATTTTATCCGAATGAGGCGGCGTAGCGGGCTACGGCAACCGAATGAGGGTAAAATCTCCCACAAAGTGGGGCTTGCAGCTTGCGGAAATGGTTTTTCAGACACGCTCTAGCGTGTAGTTGGGCAGGCAGCGGCGGGAGGCGGCATGGTAGAAGAGATTCTGCAGTGGCTTAAGAATATTTCAATTTTTCTGATTTTTATGACAACTGTGCTGAACCTGATCCCGGAGAAGGAGGACAAGAAGCCGGTTCAGTTTTTTCTTGGAATTGTGATGGTACTGATTTTTTTCCAGCCCGTGCTAAAAGCGGGAGGTTTGGAGCAGAAAATGGCGCAGACGCTCGACCGTCTGACGCTGGAAGAGGAGGCAGCAGCAATGGAAAATGTACAGATTCGTGCAGAAAGCTTTGAAAAACAGTATTACGTGGGCGCCTGGGAAAAAGAGACGGAGCGCCAGATCCGGATGTATCTGTCAGAGAGCGGCATTCCGGGGGCAGCCGTTTCGGTAACGCTGGAGCCGGGAAACACCGGTGAGGCAAAAGAGATCCGCATTGAAGCGCCGATGCGGCAGACGAGCATTTACCGCGAAGAACAGAAAAAACAGCGGGAAATGCTCGATGAAAAGCTGACAGAGATCAAAAGTGTTTTAAGTGAGGTCTACGGAACCGATCCGGCGCATATTATGGTAGAGATTTCGGAATAGGCCTATGAGGGAAAAGGCAGCGGCGTTTTTCCGGAAACAGAAAAAGGAGCAGTGGATGCTGTACTTCCTGCTGGCGGCAATCGGCGTTGTCCTGTTGCTGCCGACGGGAACAAAAAAGACCAGTGAGGAGACAGAACAGCCGCAGGAGACGGCTGCGCGTCCGGCGGGGGATGCGGGACTTTCGGTGCGGGAGGAAATGGAACAGCGCCTTTGTGACGCACTTTCCCAGATGGACGGTGTGGGCGCAGTGCACGTCGTGGTGACGCTGGAATCCACAGGAAAAAAGATTGTGGAAAAAGATGTCCCAACGCGGAGCACAACGGAGGAAAACAAGAAGGGAGAGGAGACCGGAAGCGTTACATCCTCGTCGCAGGATGAGGCAACTGTCTATGAAAAGACACAGAACGGAGCCGAGACACCGTATGTGGTTTCCGAGGAGTACCCGGCGGTGCGCGGCGTGCTCGTTATCGCAGAAGGCGGGGGAAACCCGGTGACGGTACAGGAGATTCAGGAGCCGTGATGGCATTATTTCAGGTGGGCGCAAATAAGATTAAAGTAGTCAAAATGAAGTAAAGGAGTCAAATGCGTGGAAAAATTAGAACAGGAAATGAATGCACCTGAGAAAATGGCAGAGACACCATCGCCGAAAAAGACGGCCGGGAAAAAGAAAAAATTCCGGAAAAATCAGTCATCATCACCGCCCTTGCCGATCATGATTGCCGTCGCCGGATACATCAACTATGCTGACAGTACCCTGTCCACGAAGGAGAAGGCAGACGGAACCACGGCGGATGCCAGCACCGTTTTAAAAGACATCTCCAGCCTGGACACCGACATCACCGACGAGGTGGATGCCGGCACAGCAGGGGACTCGTCGCGGACCGTCACCGAAACGCCGGGAGAGGCAGTCCTTGCCGGGGCATCTACATACATGGCCCAGGCAGAATCGACCGCGAACAGATCCGTTCCCAGAACAAAGACACCTTAAATGAAATCATCAACAACACCAACCTCTCCGAAACCGAGCGCCAGAGCGCTGTCCAGAGCATGGTGGAAATGACGGAACTCGTAGAAAAAGAGTCAGCAACTGAACTCCTCCTCGAAGCCAAAGGCTTCACCGACGTCGTTGTAAACCTGACCGGCGAAACCGCCGACATCGTCGTTCCGATGAAAGAAGTAACCGAGGAACAGCGTGCCCAGATCGAAGACATCGTAACCCGTAAAACCGGAATCGGCGTAGAAAACATCGTCATCACCCCCATGAGCTCCGCCGCCGACACAGCCGCAGAGGAGAGTGCTCAGTAAATTTTGATATCCACGTAAAAAATCCGGAAACGCAAAATCATGCGTTCCCGGATTTTTTCACGTAATTCTATTTAATTTGCACCATGTGCTGTTCTTGCAACCGTCTGCAGTGCTTTCTTCACCGGCGGCAGCGAGATCAGAATCACCGTCAGCACACCTTCAGCCAGCAGATAGCTGTAGTTGTAAATAATCGGATACAGCGCCTTTAAAGACTGCGGGAAATTCTCCGGCATATAATCCATCCAGTACAGATACCCGCCTAACGTATGGAAAAATCCCCTCGCCAGCACAGCTACAATATACCCGATCAGCAGCCCGTTTTTCTTCTTTCCAAAGAATCCGGCCACACCCAGCGCCGCAAACGCAAACACATAATCACAGCACACCTGGAACAGCGACAGCACATACGGCCCCTGGATAAACTGCAGCAGTCCATAAGCAAAACCAACGAGAATACCCGTCTTCGCCCCATACCAGTTCGCAATCAGCACAATAAACAGCATCGAAAACAACGTAACCGATCCCCCGTACGGCAGCTCAAACACCTTCACATACGAAGTCACAAACGCCAGCGCCATCCCCATCGCACAAAACGCCAGCTTCCTTGCATCCATTCCCGTCCCCTTACTCTTCTGAGCAGAAAGAACCGAAGCAATCACCACCAGCGCCACCATCAGCACCACGCATCCAACATAACCGGCCGTCGTCAGTCCGCCGTCAGCAGTAACAAAAAAACTCATAAAAAAACCTCCTTCGCATTCCGCTTGGAGGGGCTCACATAAAAACGCAGTCCCGAATCACCTCCGAAACCACGTTCCAGCTTCCCTACGCAGGAATTATCCCGTTCAGGTAGTGAGGGTCCGTGAGCTTATCCTTGTCCCACGTTCTCAGCCAAAGGCTCCCCTAGCGTCTTATTATTTTAACGTATCAAAGTATACCAACCTCCCCCTTATTTGTCAACCCGCCCGTTTTTTCACCCAAATACATGTTGACAAGAAGTACATACAAGTGCTATATTACAATTAGTTCAATCATTAAACTAATTGTACGAAAGGAGCACCAACACAATGCAGATTCTGAAAGTAACAGACGAAGCATTCCGCCAGTACGGCAAAGTCATCAAAGACCTCGACGTCAGCGACATCATCACCGCCATGTCCGAGACCCCATGTCCCGACGACGTAGTCTACGAGCCTTCCATTGAAAGCCTCGAAGCCTGCAAAAGCGCCCAGTCCGTATCCGACAGCCTCTACGGCGGCATGCCGATCCAGATCGGCTACTGCAACGGCCACAACCATTTACTGAACGCCGTAGAATACCACCGCGACAGCGAAATCAACATCGCCGTAACCGACCTGATCCTGATCCTCGGAAAAGAACAGGACATCACCGAAGACCACACCTACGACTCATCCAAAATGGAGGCCTTCTTAATCCCGGCCGGAACCACCATTGAAGTCTACGCAACCACCCTCCACTACGCACCATGCAACGTGGCAGCCAGCGGCTTCAAATGCGTCGTAGTCCTTCCAAAAGGAACCAATACCGACATCACCCTGGAAGAAAAACACACCCCGGAAGACGACCTGCTCTTCGCCAGAAACAAATGGCTCTTAAGCCACCCGGATGCAAACATCGCTGGAAGCGTAGCAGGCATCAAAGGAGAAAACCTCTCGGTAAAATAAAACCAGAGACAAAACCAGAAATCAGAAACACTGCCCCAAAAGAGCAGTTCTGAACATAAAAAGAAACCAAAAACCAAGAAAACCAAAAAAAGGAGGATCTTCAAAAATGATCAACAATACACCGGAAATCAAATTAGGTATCGTTGCAGTAAGCCGTGACTGCTTCCCGAACAGCCTTTCCGAGAACAGAAGAAAAGCAGTCGTAAAAGCATACGACGGAGAAATCTACGAATGTCCAATCATCGTCGAGAATGAAATCGACATGATGAACGCACTCGAAGACCTGAAAAAAGCAGAGTGTGATGCACTTGTTGTATACCTTGGAAACTTCGGACCGGAGACCGAGGAAACCCTGCTTGTAAAATACTTCGACGGACCTTGCATGGTAGTAGCAGCAGCAGAAGAGACCGGCGACGACCTTGTAGGCGGACGCGGCGATGCATACTGCGGCGTTCTGAACGCAAGCTACAACCTGAAACTGCGCAACCTGCACGCATACATTCCGGAGTACCCGGTTGGCGATGCAGAAGACGTAGCAGCCATGATCAAAGATTTCGTACCGGTTGCAACTGCAGTTGTAGCTGTTAAGAACCTGAAAATCATCAGCTTCGGACCGCGTCCGACCAACTTCCTGGCATGTAACGCACCGATCAAACAGCTGTACAACCTCGGCGTAGAAATCGAAGAGAACTCCGAGCTTGACCTGTTTGAAGCATTCAACAAACACGCAGGCGACGAGAGAATCCCGGCAGTCGTAGAAGATATGGCAAAAGAGCTCGGCGAAGGAAACCTGAAACCGGAAATCCTGCCGAAACTGGCTCAGTACGAGATCACCCTGTTAGACTGGATCGAAGCACACAAAGGCTCCAGAAAATACGTAACCCTGACCGGAAAATGCTGGCCGGCATTCCAGACACAGTTCGGATTCGTTCCCTGCTATGTCAACAGCCGTCTGACCAAGATGGGCATCCCGGTATCCTGTGAGGTAGATATCTACGGAACACTGTCCGAGTTCATCGGAACCGTTGTATCCAAAGACACCGTAACACTCCTCGACATCAACAACACCGTTCCGAAGGATATGTATGAGAGCGAAATCAAAGGCAAATTTGATTACACCTTAAAAGATACCTTCATGGGATTCCACTGCGGAAATACCGCTTCCACCAAACTGGCATTCTGCTCTATGAAATATCAGATGATCATGGCAAGAACCCTTCCGGAAGAAGTAACACAGGGTACCCTCGAGGGAGATATCGTTCCTGGAGACATCACCTTCTATCGTCTGCAGAGCACATCTGACGCAAAACTGCGCGGATACATCGCAGAGGGCGAGGTCCTTCCTGTAGCAACACGTTCCTTCGGAAGCATCGGTATCTTCGCTATTCCGGAGATGGGCAGATTCTACCGTCACGTACTGGTAGAGAAAAACTATCCGCATCACGGCGCAGTAGCATTCGGACACTTCGGAAAACCGTTATTCGAAGTATTCAAAATGCTCGGTGTTGAAGTAGATGAAATCGGCTACAACCAGCCGAAGGGTGTTCGTTACCCGACAGAGAATCCGTGGGGCTAATCCGTTCCGGAAGATTCACTGAAAAATAAGAAAGATATGCAGTAACGCATAAGCAAAAGGGCGGAGCAGAGATCTAGGTCTGCTGCCGCCCTTTTTGAAAAAGAGTAGAAAAAGGAGATTCGACATGTATTTTATTGGTGTTGACCTTGGTACTTCCGCTGTCAAACTGCTTCTGATGGACGAGGAAGGCAAAATTGTAAATATTGTATCGAGAGAGTATCCGCTGTATTTCCCGCATCCAGGCTGGTCTGAGCAGAAACCGGAAGACTGGTGGGAGCAGAGCAAAGAGGGAATCCGCGAGCTGGTAAAAGACGTAGACAAATCCCAGGTAGCCGGCATCAGCTTCGGCGGCCAGATGCATGGTCTTGTCATCCTGGATGAGAACGATAACGTCATCCGCCCGGCGATCCTCTGGAACGACGGCCGTACCGCAAAACAGACCGATTATCTGAACACCGTAATCGGAAAAGAAAAACTCTCCGAGTACACCGCAAACATTGCATTTGCAGGCTTTACCGCACCGAAGATTCTCTGGGTGAAAGAAAATGAGCCGGATAACTTCGAAAAAATCTGCAAAATCATGCTTCCAAAAGATTACCTGGCATACCGTCTCTCCGGCGCATTCGTAAGCGACTACTCCGATGCATCGGGCATGCTTCTGATGGATGTCAAGAACAAATGCTGGTCCAAAGAGATGGCAGAAATCTGCGGTATTTCCCTGGAGATGCTGCCGGAGCTCCATGAGAGCTTTGACGCTGTCGGAACCTTAAAACCGGAAGTAGCAGCAGAACTTGGACTGCCGGAGACCTGTAAAGTTGTAGCAGGAGCCGGAGACAACGCAGCAGCCGCAGTCGGAACCGGAACCGTAGGCGACGGCATGTGCAACGTTTCCCTTGGTACAAGCGGAACCGTATTCATTTCCAGCAACAAATTCGGCGTAGACAGCCACAATGCCCTGCACGCATTCGCACACGCAGACGGCCACTATCACCTGATGGGATGCATGCTGAGTGCAGCTTCCTGCAACAAATGGTGGATGGATGAAATCATCCGCACAAAAGAATATACAAAAGAGCAGGAGAACATCACAAAACTTGGCGAGAATAATGTCTTCTTCCTGCCGTATCTGATGGGCGAGCGTTCCCCGCACAACAACCCGGATGCAAGAGGAACCTTCATCGGCCTGACCATGGACACCACAAGAGAGGATATGACCCAGGCTGTTCTCGAGGGCGTTGCCTTTGCGATCCGCGATTCCTTTGAGGTAGCAAAATCCCTCGGCATCCAGATCGAGAGAACGAAAATCTGCGGAGGCGGTGCAAAGAGCCCGCTGTGGAGACGCATGATCGCAAACGTGCTGAACATCAAAGTGGACCGTATTGAGTCCGAGGAAGGCCCGGCACTTGGCGGAGCATGCTGGCAGCCGTTGCCTGCGGTGTCTTTTCATCCGTAGAAGAGGCGGCAGAAAAAATTGTTCGTGTGACAGAGACCATCGAGCCGGAACCGGAACTGGTTGAGAAATATGAGCGCCAGTATCAGAAATTTGCAAAGATTTATCCGACCGTAAAAGATCTGTTTACAGAGCTGCTGCAATAAAAAGAGGTAAGAAATAAGATGAAGAAAGTGGAACATGGGAAAACATTTGACCGGAATGCAGCAAACCCGCCGGCGTTTGAAATCTTTCACAACACCGTGACAGAAGGCTATCCGAAGCACTGGCATACCGCAATTAAAATTATCATGCCGACCAGAGGCGAATATGAGGTTGTTGTCGGAAAAGACAGCTATAATCTCAAAGAGGGCGACATCATTATGATCAATTCCGGCGTTGTACACGGAATGAGATTCGTATCCCAGGGAGAACGGATTGTCATGCTGGTGGAACCGGGCTGTGTGGAGAATCAGGAAGAAATGGAAACGATTTTCCTGCGGCTTCCGGCCATCTACTTCAAAAAAGAGGATGAGGAAGATCCCTTCTATCTGTTTCTACGCAGCCAGATTCTGGAACTGGTGCGGGAATACGATAATGAGGGCGCAGTGATGACGCACAGAATCTGCACCGGCCTCAAAGAGCTTTTTTCAGAGTTTGGCCGCAAGGGCTTTTCGGATGCCAACGCGCAGAATACGTTCGGGGCAATGAAACAGCAGGAATATATAGAGGCTGTTTTAAGCGTCTGCCGTTATATCAATGTCCATTACATGGAGAATCTTTCTCTCGAGGAAGTAGCTGCGGTCAGCGGATTTTCCAAGTTCCACTTTACCAGAATTTTCAAGCAGTACATGAACATGACATTCTATGAGTACCTCAATTCTAAACGCGTCAAACGCGCAGAGGAGCTTCTGTACGACAAAAAGATGAGTATCACGGATGTGGCGATGAATTCCGGATTCTCTTCTTTAAGTGCCTTCAACCGTACCTTCAAGACGGTAAAGGCCTGTTCGCCGAGCGATTACCGCAGACAGCGGGAGTCGATGGTACAGGCTTTGCTGATGCATGGATAAAAGGACTTGTATTTCACACTTTACTGTGCTAAAATGGTAGTATTCCGAGTTATAAGAATGAGATGGGGACTTAATTTTCGTACAGGAGGGCTTGAAATGAACAAGAAACTTCATTCAGAAGCAGTAGACCAGCTTTTTGAGGCAATTTTGTGTCTGAAGAATAAGGAAGAATGCTATACTTTTTTTGAGGATGTATGCACCATCAATGAACTGCTTTCGCTGTCGCAGCGGTTTGAAGTGGCGAAAATGCTGCGGGAGAAGAGAACGTATCTGGAAATCTCCGAAAAGACGGGAGCATCCACGGCGACGATCAGCCGCGTGAACCGTTCCTTAAGCTATGGAAACGACGGATATGAGATGGTGTTTGAACGGATGGAAAAGAAAGAAAATGTGTAAAATCAAAGACGGTGCGATTCCAACGCAGCCGTCTTTTTTGATTTTACACGTTTGTTCTTAATTTTTCTTTTTCGGATCAGAAGGCGCCGCGAGGGATGCCAGTTCATCCACCATGTGCTCGATCATCTGTTTTTTCAGATAGACATCGAAACTCAGCAGACAGATAAACGAAAAGAGCTGGAGAAATTCCCGGTCCTCCTCCGGTGAGCTGCCGAACATGGACTTGGATACATCCGCTTTTTTCAGAAGATCTTCTTTTACGGATGCAATTTCTCCTTTTCCATCTGGAAAATTTCGTCGTAGATATCTTTGATGGAAAAGCCGCTCTCCGTGCCGAAATACCGATCGGTGATCGGGGCGAGCAGTGTCTGGATATCCGTGATCGAGAGGATGTTTTTAAAGTAGTAAATAAAAATCAGAAGCATCATGTGCTCCGGCGAATATTTCTTTTTGACCGGCGGCGGGAGCAGCTTGTTTTTTGCATAGTTGTTGATCATTGTTTTTGTCAGAACCTTATCGGACTCGAAGCGGCGCGAAGAAGCGAGCTGTGCGTCCATAAAGGTCGTGACCTGGTCCATATATAAAGCAATGTTCGGGATTTCCCCCGGGCGGATGCCTTCGAGAGAATCCAGTGAATTCAGTAAATCATGAAGAATTTTATCTGAGTCTATCGTCATTTGTTATCACCTCACTGTTCCCATTATATAGTTTTTAATACCAGATAGCAAGGACTTTGCGAAAAAAGTTTCCATGATAAAAATGCAACGTATGTTCGTTCTTACTTGTAACCGGGGCGGATTTGTTATATACTGAGATGCATGTGAAAAGATTCGAAGCAGATGAAGGAGAAAGAACATGAATCAGACAGAAACAGGATTAAACCCGATGCAGATGGAAGCTGTGGAGTACACCGAAGGGCCGCTTCTGATCCTTGCAGGTGCCGGTTCGGGAAAGACGAGGGTACTGACGCACCGCATCGCCTCCCTGATCCGGGACAAAGGCGTCAATCCGTGGAATATTATGGCGATCACCTTTACGAACAAGGCCGCCGGAGAAATGCGTGAGCGTGTCGATAAAATCGTGGGATACGGATCGGAGCGGATCTGGGTCAGCACCTTCCATTCCAGCTGCGTGCGGATTCTGCGCCGCCATGCTGAACGTCTGGGATACGCCAACAATTTTGCAATTTACGATACCGATGACCAGAAATCGCTGATCAAGGACATCATGAAACGGCTCCAGATGGATCCGAAACTGCACCGCGACCGTGCGATCATGGCGGCAATTTCGTCCGCAAAGGATGAGATGATCGAGCCGGACCAGTACCGGATTGACGCGGGAATCGACTGGAAGCTGCAGAAGTATGCGGCAGTTTATGCGGAGTATCAGGCAGAGTTAAAGAAAAACAATGCGATGGACTTCGATGATCTGCTGGTACAGACCGTAAAATTATTCCAGCAGTTCCCGGAAGTGCTCGACTATTATCAGGAGCAGTTCCGCTATATCATGGTCGATGAGTATCAGGATACCAACACGGTTCAGTTCCGCTTTGTGAGCCTTCTGGCGGCAAAATACCGCAATCTCTGCGTTGTTGGCGATGATGACCAGTCGATCTACAAATTCCGCGGGGCGAATATTGAAAATATTCTGAGTTTTGAGCATGTATTCCCGGATGCGAAGGTCATTAAACTGGAGCAGAATTACCGTTCTACGCAGAATATTCTGAATGCGGCAAATGAAGTGATTGCGAATAACCAGGGACGAAAAGCAAAACGCCTGTGGACAGAGAACCCGGAGGTGACCTGATCGATCTGCGGCAGTTCCAGAGCGGTTTTGAGGAGGCGGAGTACGTAGCAGGAGAAATCACGCGCGGCGTCCGCACGGAGGGAAAGAAGTACCGTGATTATGCAATTCTCTACCGTACCAACGCACAGTCCCGTCTTTTTGAGGAGAAACTGCTGCTTGCAAATGTTCCATATAAAATCGTGGGCGGTGTTAACTTCTATGCGAGACGCGAGATCAAGGATCTGCTGGCGTATCTGCGTGTGATCGAGAACCCGGAGGATGACCTTGCGGTACTGCGTATCATCAACGTTCCGCGGCGCGGTATCGGAGCGGCGACGATCAACAAAGTGCAGGACTGGGAGGCAGAGCAGGGCATCCGTTTCTACGATGCGCTTCTCGAGGCCGAGTATGTGCCGGGGCTGATGCGGTCTTTAAATAAGATTAAATCCTTCACGTCCTTTTTACAGGTACTCCGCGCGAAAGCAGATTATCTGTCGGTCAAAGAGCTGCTGAATGAAATCATCGAGGAGACCGGCTATGTAGCAGATCTGCAGGCGGAGGGAACCGAAGAAGCGGCAGCCCGCATCGAGAACATCGACGAGCTGATTTCAAAGATTGCGGATTATGAGGAGAGCGCCGAACAGCCATCTCTCGGTGGTTTTCTGCAGGAGGTTGCGCTGGTGTCTGATATCGACTCGGTGGATGAGGAGAGCGATTACGTGCTGTTGATGACACTGCATTCTGCAAAAGGACTGGAGTTCCCGAACGTATTCCTTGCCGGCATGGAGGATGGCATTTTCCCGAGCTACATGACGATCACCGGGGATGATCCGTCGGAGCTGGAGGAGGAGCGCCGTCTCTGCTACGTGGGCATCACGCGTGCGATGCAGCATCTGACATTGACGTGTGCGCGCCAGAGAATGATCCGCGGCGAAGTGCAGTACAACAAGATGTCCCGTTTTGTCAAAGAGATTCCGCGGGAACTGATTTCCCTGGAGCGGGAGCGCGGGGAGATCGAAGACCGGAAGCCGAAGATGGACATTCCGACGAGAGGCAGCGTCTATGCGGCGATGAAGCAGGCATTCCGCGAGAAGCCGCAGCAGGCGAAAACCTTCAGCGCGCAGAAGCGACGAAACTCGATTACGAAATCGGGGATACGGTGCGCCATATCAAGTTCGGTGTCGGCATTGTCACGGATATCGTGGACGGCGGAAGAGATTATGAAGTTACCGTCAACTTCGACCAGGCTGGTACGAAGAAAATGTTTGCTTCGTTTGCAAAACTGAAAAAGTTATAAGGAGAACGAGAGCGTGTCGGAAAACAAAATTCCGGCACGCTCTTTTTTCGACTGGTGTGTCAGACGCTCAGGTGGTAATCAGGGTGGAATAGCCGTCGCGGCGCAGGCGGCGTTCCATCAGAATGGCATTTCCGAGCTGGCGGTAAGCGCCGACCTGGACCTTGAAAAAGCCGTCCTCGGCGAGAAGAAAAGCGGGATAGCCCTGGTCGAGAAGGTCGTAAAGCATACGGTCGGCATTCTGGCGGATGCGGAAAAGGCCGGTCTGGACACGGTAGAAGGTTTCCGGTGTGTCGGAAGGATTTTCCTGTTCCGGCGGCGTGGGACGGGGCGAAGCGGAAGCAGTGACGGTATCCGTTGTTGAAACGGACGGACGGGCGGCTTCCGTTTCCGCAGCGCGCCGGTCAGCTCCGTGACCGTCTCGAGATCCAGCGTTCCAAGCACTGCATCCGCGATGGCGCGGGCGATTTCTTCCTGCTTTTCATCGTAGAGCGTATTGTCCTGCTCATTGTTCAGAAAGCCGGTTTCAATCAGAAGAGCCGGCATTTTCGTCCGCCGCAGAACAACAAGCCCTGGCCGTGCCTTGACACCGAGATTCCGGAATCCCAGCTCCGAGAGCGCGCCGTTAATGTTTTCTGCCATTGTCTGTTTGATGCCGGAGTTGTCATAGACAAGCGTTTCCACGCCGGTATACTGGTTCGGTTCCCCCGAAGAATTCCGGTGAAAAGAAATAAAAAAGTCGGCATCCGCCTGATTGGCCATCTGCGCCTTTTCAAACGGCGTCTGATAAACATCGGTTGTGCGGGTATAAATGACAGAGACACCCTGCCGGGAAAGAAGCTCGCCGACCGCGATGGCGAGGGAAAGATTGTCATCCTTTTCCCTGCGTCCCTCATAGACAGCGCCCGGATCACTTCCCCCGTGTCCGGCATCGATTACGATAGTATAGGGCATAAGATCAAAACTCCTGAAAATACGGTTCTACTTACGATATGAACAGGAGCGGAAAAAGGTTATACTTTTTTTAGTTTTATTTCATTGTATCGTATACGGGCGGTGTGTTAGAATAGGAGATAACATTAGGAAAGTGTGTCAAAAAATCTGCGGAGGATACAAAAGACACACAGATGAGAGTGAGGATTTCATGAAAATTACAATATTCAGTCTGGGGGGACTGCTTGGGCAGTATGTGACCAACACGGCGCTTCTTCACGGCGCACAGGTGACCGCCTACGTGCCGGATGCAAAAGCGATCTGGCCGAGAAAAAATCTGACCGTGATTGAGGGAAGCCTTCAGAACCGGGAACGCGTACTGGAGGCACTGCTGGAAGCGGATGCAGTCATCAGCGTGCTGACTCCGATGCGTGTGAAACATGTAAAAGAAGAGGAGACACCGCTGGCTGACGGAAACGCGATGATTCTCTCGGCCATGAAGCAGCTTGGAAAAACGCGGTTTGTGACGGTAGGCCATGTCTGCATTCATGCGTTTGGAGACTGCGAGGACAAATACCAGAGAATGAGTACGAAATTCATGCAGATTTTCTGGCCAGGTGTCTATAAAGATATGCAGAAGATGGGACAGGTTCTGGCACGGAGCGATCTGAACTGGACACTGGTGCGGACGTGTCCGGGAAGAGACGGGAAAGTGAAAAAGGTAGGGCAGAACTGCAGTATTTCGCTGGACGGCAGCCAGTTCCGGCTGGATACTCGAGAGAGGCCCTGGCGGAATTTCTGTACGAGGCGGCCGCCGATCAGCAGATGTACAGCAGAAAAATGCCCATTTTTTACAGAGAGGGGTAAGAATGGATTTTTCAATTTTATATGCACTGCAGCATCTTCACAATGCAGTGCTCGATCGGGTGATGGTGGGAATTACTTCACTTGGAAATGCGGGATGGATCTGGATTGCGCTGACCGCCGTTTTCTTAATCCTTCCGAAATACCGGAAATGCGGTGTAAGAATGGCGATCGCGCTGATTTTAGATTTGATTTTATGTAATCTGGTGTTAAAGCCGCTGGCAGCGCGCCCGCGTCCGTGCTGGATTGACGAGCAGGTAAAGCTGCTGGTTGCCGCTCCGAAGGACTATTCCTTCCCATCGGGCCATTCGGCAGCCTCGTTTGCGGCGGCAGTCTCTATTTTTGTGATGCACAAAAAGAAGGAGCTGCCGCACTGATTCTGGCCTGCCTGATTGCATTTTCCAGACTGTATCTGTTTGTGCATTTCCCGACCGATGTCCTGGCGGGAATTGCGGTTGGTTTTATCTGTGCTTTTCTGGCTGCGAAGATCCAGAACAGTTTTCTTCTTCATTCTCGAGGTCGATAAAACGGAACGAAAGCATCAGATACAGAATTTCATCCGGGCTGGAAAGATCAGATTCTAAAATTTCCTTGATCTTTTCCAGGCGGTAGAGCAGGGTACTGCGGTGGATAAAAAGCTCACGCGCCGTCTGGACGACATTGCAGTGGTTGTCCAGATAGCAGCGGAGCGTCCGCATATAGTCACTGCCGGAGCTGTCGTCGTGCTCCTGCAGAAAGAGAAGTCTCTCATGGCACAGCATGTAGCTGGGAGCTTTTTTGTTGCCTGATCGAGGATGTAGTCAAACGAGATATCGTTGAACGGATGCATCCGCTTGTCCGGGTATTTTCGCGTGCCGAACTGCAGGGCGATTTTTGCCTGGATATACTGGCGGCGCAGATTCATGTGGCCGTTCATGCAGCGCGAAAAGCCGGCATTTAAGGAGCTGTCCTCCACAAAGTGCACCATGCGTTCCATCAGATCGGTCATGGAAAAATCGGACAGCGTGAGGTTAAAGAACGCAACGATACCGCCGCCGTGCGGAAACGCGGAGCAGCCGGTCAGAATATTTTCCAGATAGGCGCAGACCGAGTTTGCCGTCAGGTTTTTCTGATCCATATCGGAGAGCTGCAGATAGAGGCAGCAGTAGGTGTGGCGGGAATGCCAGCCGAGCGCATCGAGAGCCTGGCTGACCGCAATATAGTCGGCCATCCGGTCGTCGAGGGCACGGAGCAGCACGGTGTGAAGCGACTGCGCCGGCGAGGTTTTCTGCATCACATTGTGCAGGAAGGCGTGATGGATCATTCTGCAAGAAATTCAAGAAGAAAGCCTTCGGAATCAGAAAGATCCTTTTTTGTGTCGAGGAGCAGCAGGCGGTAGGCGCTCTGACCATGCTGCGTGATGTTGACGCAGAGGGAACCAAGTCCCGTTACGTGATCCGGAAAGCGGAACCATCCATCGAGATCGCGGACGGACGCGTATTCGCTGCTTTCTGTCAAGGAGAGCAGAAGCGGGCGCGTTGCATCGAGGGAGCCAAACACCTTCTCGGGAAAAAAGGAAGGTTCTTCGGACGCTGCGGCGATGATGGAAAAATCCATGCCGACCACCATCAGGGGGTGGGCAAAAACAGACAGGGAGAGATTTAAAAGATGCTGGATCGATTTTCCGTCGAGCCGTGCCTGCATCAGCTCCTTCTGCCAGGAATCGTACGTCCAGAAAAGCTCCTGCAGGAACGAAAAAACAGCGGATACGCTGCTCTTAACGGCGATCGAAACCGGAGCCGGAAGTTCCTCCGGCAGTTCTTCGGTACAGAGAAGAAAAAGGGAGCTGCTTTCTTCCGGGAGGGAGGAAAGAGAGCCGATCTGTTCTTCTGTGCAGAGAAAGACACGGTGCGCAGTGGCTGCGGAGCCTGTCTGATAAAGAACAGGCAGCTCCAGTGTGCCGGAGAGCGGCAGGTTTTCCGGTGCAAGAACCGAAAAAGCGCTGCTTAGTTTATAAGCGAGAAATGCGGGGGAGAGCTTCATCTTATCATCCTCCCTGCGCGTGTCATATCGTAAAAATTCATAAAAACCTCCTCAGAAATGAGTGACGTTCTGCGGACGAAACCGCGGTACTTTTTATTTTAGCAGAACAAAAAGGTCTGTCAAGAAAGAAAAGACAGGGGTGCGGGAATTTTTACGGCGGCAACAAGTTAAGATTTTGTGAAGATAGTTGTGGTTTGCGGGGAAAACTGCTACAATATGGCTGATTTGGTTACTGTTCACTCAGCAGTGAAACACTTGTTGTTTCGCTGCGTAAGAACATGATTCAGGTGATTTGAAGTGGTTTTTTACAGAAGAAAAAGGAAGGTATGACTTTGATGTATCATATTATAGTAAATAAAAAATCGCGGTCGGGGCGCGGCGAGAAGCTGTGGCCGGTGATTGAGGGCGAGCTTGAGCGGCGCAGGACGGAATTTCGTGTATATCCGACAAAGTATCACGGAAGCGCACGGGAGACGGCAGCACGGCTGACCGCGAAAGGGGTATGGAATCCCGATGATGTCCTTCTGGTGATCGGCGGAGACGGTACGGCGAATGAGGCGGTCGATGGAATCACCAGCCTGTCGGATGTAAAGTTCGGTTATATTCCAACGGGAAGCGGCAACGATTTTGCGCGCGGTGCCGGAATTCCCTCCGATCCGCTGCAGGCGCTGGAAGCTGTGCTGAAAGGGGAGGAAAAGGAGATCAACATTGGAACGGCGCTTCTTGGCAGCCAAAAGCGGAGATTTCTCGTCAGCACCGGCATCGGTTTTGATGCAGGCATCTGCCACGAGGCGCTGGCATCAAAAATCAAGAATACGCTGAACCGGCTGCATCTGGGAAAACTTACGTATGTGATGATTGCACTGCGGCAGCTCTTTTATCTCGAACCGTTCACGCTGGATGCAGCGCTGGAAAACGGAGAACACCGTTCGTTTGAAAATGTTCTTTTTGCAGTGGCAATGAATTTTCCGTACGAGGGCGGCGGCTTCTGCTTCTGCCCGGAGGCGGACGGGACAGATGATCTGCTCGACGTGATGGTGGTTTCCAATCTTGCCAAATGGAAAGTCAGCTATCTTCTGCCGATGGCGCTGTTTGGACGCCACACGGGATTTCCTGAGGTACATATGGAGCGGTGCAGCAGCCTTTCCTTTCAGACAGACCGCGCGGAACCGGTCCACCTGGACGGAGAATCGGGCGGACACCGCACGGAGGAAAGGATCGGACTGGAAACGGAGCGTCTCCGCCTTTTGGGCGACTGGGTGAAAGAAGGGATGGAAAGATGATGTTCTGGATCATATTTTTTGCAGTGCTTGCCGTCATGGCAGCAGGTTATTTCTTTTCCATTCTGCCGGCTACATCGAGACGGCAGGAATGTCTGAAATTTGCGGAATGGAATTATGCGCACCGCGGTCTGTGGAACGCGGCGGAGGGAGTTCCGGAGAATTCTCTTCCGGCTTTTGCCCGCGCGGCGGAGCAGGGATATGCCATCGAGCTGGATATTCAGATCACAAAGGATGGCCGGATTGTGGTGTTCCACGACGACACGATGAAGCGGATGTGTGGAAACGAGGAAAAAATCAGCGATTATACGTATGAGGAACTCCAGCAGTTCCATCTGGGCGACAGCACGGAAAAGATTCCGCTGCTTCGTGAGGTACTGCAGACGGTAGATGGCCGCGTGCCGCTTTTAATCGAAATCAAGATGCCGGGACTTTCCACGGCGGTCTGTGCGGGATTTCAGAAGGAGATGGAGGGGTACACCGGTATGTTCTGCATGGAATCCTTCAACAGCCTGGCCCTCCGCTGGTGCCGCCGCCACATGCCGCAGACGCTGCGCGGCCAGCTTTCCGGCCGTTTTTCAAAGGATGATAAGGTGCATCTGATCCTGCGGATAATGGCGCGTCATCTGATGCTGAATTTTATCGGGAAACCGGATTTTATCGCCTACGACCACCGCTATGCCGACTGCCCGGGCTTCCTGATCGACCGTATGCTGTTTCGGACACCGGCATTTGCATGGACGGTAAAAGATGAGCATGTATATAACCGGACACGGAAAAAATTCGACGCGGCGATCTTTGAACATTTCCATCCCAAGGACGGCTTTCAGAAACCGATGAATTGTTTCTTAAAAAATAATAAAGCTTATTGACTTCGGTTTTCGGTGTGCTATAATTTCAGCAGGTTGAAGAGAAAAACCTCGTCAGAAAAGTGGAGGGAAACTATGAAGACAATAAAAAAATATAAGCATTTTCTTCCGGTAGTGGTTTATGGTATTTTCTATCTGAAATGTTTTCAATATCTGGAAACTCACATTACGAAAGGTTATCATCTGATTCATACTCCGTTTGATGATATGATTCCGTTCTGTGAGTTTTTTGTGATTCCTTATTTTATGTGGTTTGGATATATTGCATGGTCTGTCCTTTATTTCGGCTTCTGCAACAAGAACCGCAGAGAATATTATCAGCTGATTATCAACCTGGGAATCGGAATGACGGCGTTCCTCGTGATCTCCTATCTGTACCCGAACGGCCAGAACCTGCGCCCGACGGTATTCCCACGGGAGAACATTTTCACGGATCTGGTCAGAGGCCTTTACCTGACAGACACACCGACCAACGTATTCCCAAGTATTCACGTATATAATTCCGTAGCCGTAGCTGTTGCCGTAGAACACAGCGAGCAGCTCAAAAACCGCCCGGTATTCCGAAACGTCTGCCTGGGCCTGACGGTGCTGATTGTGTTTTCGACCATGTTTTTAAAACAGCACTCCGTATCGGATGTGTGCTGTGCGCTTGTTATGAATGCGGGAACCTGTATGCTGCTGTACCGGCCGGCAAAGGCGGGGAATGCACTGCGGACACGGGAGAAAAAAGCGAAATATAGAATGTAAAAACGGAAACGGACGGCCCGCGCACCAGAAAGTGCGCGGGCCTGACGGTTTAGGACGGGAGAGAATGGGTGATGAGTGGGATGGTAGTGCAGGAAAAATGGAATGCGTCCGTCTATTAAGAAACAAAACTTATAAAACATATAAGATATATTAATTTCATTTATAAAGATAAATATGCTATTCTGTAAGTAACGAAAGATTGTCCCGTTTTTGGGGGACTATGATTCAGACAAATGGAGGATAAAAATGAGTACAGTCAGACGCGTTTATGTGGAGAAAAAGCCGGAATTTGCGATTAAGGCGAAAGATCTGAAGCATGAAATCAAGCACTATCTGAACATCCAGACCGTAACCAACGTACGGGAGCTGATCCGGTACGATGTAGAAAATATCAGTGATGAGACATATGAGAAAGCATGTAAAGTAGTCTTTGCAGAGCCGCCGGTTGATATCTGCTATCAGGAAGATTTCCCGCGTGCAGAAGGTGCGAGAGTATTTTCCGTAGAATTCCTTCCGGGACAGTTTGATCAGAGAGCCGATTCTGCCGTACAGTGCGTGCAGTTCTTAAAAGAAGACGAGCAGCCGATCATCCGCTCCGCCGTTACGTATGTTATCGAAGGAGAGATGACTGATGAGCAGTTTGACGCAGTCAAAGCACACTGCATCAATCCGGTAGACTCCAGAGAGACAGGACTTGAAAAACCGGAAACCCTTGTGACAAAATTTGAAGAGCCGGCAGACGTCAAAATCTTCGACGGATTCATCGACATGCCGGAGGCAGAATTAAAAGCCCTGTATGATTCCCTCGGCCTTGCCATGACCTTCAAAGACTTCCTGCATATCCAGAACTACTTCCGCGGCGAAGAAAAACGAAATCCATCCATGACCGAGATCCGAGTACTCGATACCTACTGGTCCGATCACTGCCGCCATACCACCTTCTCCACCGAGCTTACCAACGTGACCTTCGGCGAAGGCGACTACTACGAGCCGATGAAAAAAAGCTACGACCGCTACTTAAGCGACCGTGAGGTACTCTACAAAGGCCGTGACGACAAATTCATCTGCCTTATGGACCTTGCCCTTCTGGCAATGAAAAAACTGAAATCCGAAGGAAAACTCGCAGATCAGGAAGAGTCTGATGAAATCAACGCATGCTCCATCGTCGTACCGGTAGATGTAGACGGAAAAGACGAAGAGTGGCTGATCAACTTCAAAAACGAGACCCACAACCACCCGACCGAGATCGAGCCGTTCGGTGGTGCAGCAACCTGCCTTGGCGGTGCAATCCGTGACCCGCTTTCCGGCAGAACCTATGTATATCAGGCGATGCGTGTGACCGGAGCCGCAGATCCGACCCGTCCGCAGAGCGAGACACTCGAAGGAAAACTTCCGCAGAAAAAACTCGTAAGAGAAGCAGCACACGGCTACAGCTCCTATGGAAACCAGATCGGTCTTGCAACCGGCTATGTCAAAGAAGTTTACCATCCGGACTACGTGGCAAAACGTATGGAGATCGGAGCTGTCCTTGGAGCAGCACCGCGCCGTGCCGTTGTCCGTGAAAATTCCGATCCGGGCGATATCATCATCCTGCTCGGCGGCGTACCGGAAGAGACGGCTGCGGCGGTGCAACCGGTTCCTCCAAAGTACATACGACAGAATCCATCGAGACCTGCGGTGCAGAGGTACAGAAAGGAAACGCACCGACTGAGCGTAAACTGCAGAGACTGTTCCGCCGCGAGGAAGTCAGCCTTCTGATTAAAAAATGCAACGACTTCGGTGCAGGCGGAGTTTCCGTTGCCATCGGCGAGCTGGCACCGGGACTTAAGATCAATCTGGACAAAGTACCGAAAAAATATGCCGGCCTCGACGGAACCGAGATCGCCATCTCCGAGTCCCAGGAGCGTATGGCCGTTGTCATCGACCCGAAAGACCGTGAGCAGTTCCTGAAATATGCCGCAGAAGAGAACCTGGAGGCAACCGAAGTTGCAGTCGTAACCGAGGATCCGCGTCTGGTACTCTCCTGGAGAGGAAAAGAGATTGTTAATATCTCCCGTGCATTCCTTGACACCAACGGAGCACATCAGGAGAATGATGTCTTCGTAGAGATTCCAAAAGCAGAGGACACTCCGTTAAAGAGAAGCGGTGACATTGCCGATGTCAAAGAAAAATGGCTGTCCACTCTGTCCGATCTTAACGCATGCTCCCAGAAGGGACTTGTTGAGATGTTCGACTCTTCCATCGGAGCAGCCAGCGTGCTGATGCCGTACGGCGGAAAATATCAGCTGACTGAAACTCAGGCCATGGTTGCAAAAGTGCCGGTTCCGGATGGAAAAACCAACACCGTTACCATGATGAGCTACGGCTTTGATCCATACGTATCGAGCTGGAGCCCGTATCACGGAGCAGTCTATGCCGTAACCGAATCCCTGTCCCGCATCGTGGCAGTAGGCGGCGATTACAGCAAAGTCCGCTTTACCTTCCAGGAGTACTTCCGCAGAATGACCGAGGATCCGCACCGCTGGAGCCAGCCGTTTGCAGCACTTCTCGGAGCATACGACGCACAGATGGGCTACGGTCTGCCGTCTATCGGAGGAAAAGACAGTATGTCCGGTACCTTCAACCATATCGACGTACCGCCGACACTCGTATCCTTCGCGGTTGACGTTGCAAAATTAAAAGATGTGGTATCTCCGGAACTGAAAAATGCAGGAGATAAACTCGTGTGGATCCACCTTCCAGTCGACGCACATCTGCTTCCAGAGTACGAAGGCGTCATGGAAACCTACAGAAAACTGCATGAGGATATGCAGAACGGCCGTGTGAAAGCCGCTTATGTCGTAGACCGTCAGGGTATCGCAGCAGCCGTATCCAAGATGGCATTCGGTAATGCTCTCGGCGTAACCATCGAGCACAATGTAGACGAGAGAGATCTCTTTACTCCATATATTGCAGATCTGATCTGCGAAGTTTCGGCTGAAAAAGTCGGAGAGCTGGCAAGCACCTACACCGTCATCGGTGAAGTGACAGACAAACTGGTTCTTTCCTATAAAGATACCGAAATCACCATCCGCGAGGCCGTTTCCGCATGGAACAAACCGCTGGAAAAAGTATTCAAGACCGTATCCGGTGCAGAGCTTCCGGAGGTAGATGCCCTGAATGTGGCAGCAGCAGACGAAAACGGAATTGTTGCAGACAGCTGCTATCAGGCAAAGAGCATCCACGTATGCTCCCACAAGCTGGCACAGCCGACCGTATTCATTCCGGTCTTCCCGGGAACGAACTGTGAGTATGACAGCACCAGAGCTTTCGAGCGTGCCGGTGCAAAAGTTATCACTCAGGTATTCAGCAACCTTTCCGCAGAAGACATCCGCGGTTCTGTCGATGCCTTTGAAAAAGCCATCAACCAGGCGCAGATCATCATGTTCCCTGGCGGATTCTCCGCAGGTGATGAGCCGGATGGATCAGCAAAATTCTTTGCAACCGCATTCCAGAATGCGAAGATCAAAGAAGCTGTTACCAAACTGCTGAATGAGAGAGACGGACTTGCCCTTGGTATCTGCAACGGATTCCAGGCACTGATCAAACTGGGACTCGTTCCGTACGGTGAGATTCTCGGACAGACGGAGGATTCCCCGACTCTGACCTTCAACACCATCGGACGCCATATTTCCAAGATGGTTTACACGAAGGTTGTGACCAACAAATCCCCATGGCTGGCAGGCGCCGAGCTTGGCGGTGTTTACACCAACCCGGCATCCCACGGAGAGGGACGTTTCGTAGCATCGAAAGAGTGGATCGACAAGCTGATGGCAAACGGCCAGATTGCAACCCGCTACTGCGATGTCAACGGAAACCTGACCAACGACGAGTACTGGAATGTCAACGGTTCCTACTGCGGAATCGAGGGTATCACCAGCCCGGACGGCCGTGTCTTTGGTAAGATGGCACACGCAGAGCGCCGCGACAACGGCGTAGCAGTCAACATCTACGGAGAGCAGGATCTGAAGATCTTTGAGTCCGGTGTTGCTTACTTTAAATAAAATAAAACCAAAATAGAAGATTCCCGCAGAGAGGAAGAAAGCTCCTTTCTGTGGGAATTTTTTTGTCATAAACAGTAATTTCTGATTTCGAAAGAAAAAATTTGATTATGCGCCGCGGTGCAGTTATAACGCAATATTTTGCTTTATTAACAAAAGTAATAAGGTCAAATAGTAGAAATATTCTGAAAAAACGAAAGATTTCGATAGTCTCAACACATTACATATATGACGGGCCCGGAAGAGAAGGACAGCGAAATAACAGGAGGGAGAAAGAAGTGTATGAGGCAAGAGGAGGAACGATTTTTTCAGATCATATTCGAGGAAAACAGTCATGTGCTGTTCCGTTATATCTGCGGTCAGTTGAACAATGACCGGGAGACGGCGAAGGATGTGCTGAACGATGTATGGGAGGTATTGGTGGTAAAATTTGAAACCGTTGCCGATCTCGAAGGAGAAGAGATGACGAAATGGCTGTTCTGTGTGGCAAAAAACAAGATCAAGAATCAGCGCAGAAAACATTATTATCAGAATGAAGTTTCCTATACACAGTATCAGAAAGAGAACAGAAATGAAGGGGAGGCGGCCGCGACAGCGAGATTGAGGAACGAATGGTGATGCAGAACTGCATCCAGAACCTGAATCCGATGGATCAGCGCATTTTCTGGGGGAGAGCATATGGATTCAGCTACAAAGAGCTCAGCGGATTCTGCAAGAAAAGCGAGCAGGCGCTGCAGTGCCAGTACAGCCGCGCAATCAAGAAACTGCAGGGAATGATGAGTCAGGAAATCAGTCTGACGAGAGCGTAGAAAATGGAAATGGTATGCAGCGGAAACCTCAACTCTTACAATCTAAAAACAATAGAAATATCTAAAAAATTCTCAGCAGGAGAATATCCTGTGTCTAAAAATAAAGTGTTACCGTTTACATATCAAAAATCCGTTTTCCTCGTTGTCGTGGCGCGGAAATTGTGTTAAAATATTTTTAGAAAATTCACACGATGTGCGAGAAGGCAGAAGGATGAAAACAACATGAAGGATGAGTACGTAGCTATGTAGGCACTTATACCCATGGAAGCAGCATTGGTATTCATTTATATGATGTAAATGTAGAAGAAGGCACTCTGACAGAGCGAAAAGTCATACCGGTCAACAACTCTTCCCACATTGCCCGTTCCTTAAACGGCAAATACCTGTATTCGATTGCAGATGAAGGCGTTGCAGTGTTTGCAGTGGAGGATGACGGAGATCTGACCCCGATCAACAAAGTAGACATCGACGGCATGCGCGGCTGCTATCTGTCGGTGGATAAAACCGGAAGATACCTGTTCGTGGCAGGCTATCATGACGGAAAGGTAACCGTTGTACATACCCATAAGGACGGCCGCCTCGGAAGTCTGATGGACGGCGTGTTCCACAAGGGCCTTGGCAGTGTGGCAGAGCGTAACTTCCGCCCGCATGTCAGCTGTGTCGTTCCTACACCGGACAACAAATATGTCTGCGCAGTCGACAACGGCATTGACCAGATCAAAATGTACAAGCTGAACACACAGCGTGACCGCCTGAAACTGGTGGATATCCTGCGCTGTGAGCGTGAATCCGGTCCGAGAGAGATCGTTTTCAGTGAATCCGGAAAATACGCGTATGTCATTTACGAGCTGATGAACAAAGTCGATGTATTCAGCTACCGTGATACGGGAAACGGACCGGAATTTGAAAAACTGCAGTCGATCAGCACCACATCCGCGAACGTGGACCAGGCGCACGACGCTGCATCCGGCATGTGCCTTTCCCCGGATCACCACTACCTGTTTACTTCTACAGCCGGAGACAATACCGTAGCAATGTTCCATATCGACCCGGAGACCGGCTGCCTGGAGAAGAAGTTTGCACTTCCGATCAGCGGCGAATATCCAAAGGATATTGCAATGTTCCCGGACGGAAAACATATCGCAGTGGCAAACCATGAGTCCAACACGATCACAACATTTACCGTTGATTATGAGAAAAACGTGCTGGTTCAGAAAGGCCGCCCGATGAAAGTGGAGACGCCGAACTGTATTCTGATTACGAAAAAAGGCGTTCACTAAAAAATAACACAAAAATGCCTGCAGGAAGAACTGTATCCCGCAGGCATTTTTTGTGTTGAAGTCAGAAAGAAGCAGTCCGGCCTTTATTTCTCGTCCAGAGCCCAGACTTTCTTTACATTGTCCAGTTTGGCGCTCATGCCGACGAGCAGTGCGTCCGCCAGGACAAGAGCGGTCATGCATTCCACGACAACAACGGCGCGTGCAACGACGATCGGGTCGTGGCGGCCTTTGATTTCGATGGCAATGTTTTCACCATCTTTGTTGATGGTCTGCTGGGAAGCAGCAACGGACGGGGTCGGTTTGAAACCAGCCCGGACAACGATATCGCTTCCGTCGCTGATACCGCCTAAAATACCGCCGGCGTGGTTGGTCAGCTTGACAATGGAGCCGTCCGCATTTACATGGAAGGCATCGTTATTGGTAAGCCCGGTAGCTGTGCAGACCGAGAAACCGTCTCCGATTTCCACGCCTTTTACGGCGCCGATGGAGACGAGTGCTTTTGCAAGGTTGGCATCGAGCTTTTCAAACACCGGATCGCCGACACCGGCCGGCATATGGTGAACGACACATTCGACCACACCGCCGACGGAATTTTTTTCCGCCATGGCTTTTGTTAAAAGCTCGGAAGCCTTTTCGGCAGCCTCTGCATCCGGCATATTCAGAGCGTTATTCGCGATTTCAACGGCATCAAAAGACTGGATTTCCACGTCACCGATGGAGCGGGTGTAGGCGGAAACGGTGATGCCAAGCTCAGAGAGCATTTTTAAGGCAATGGCACCTGCAGCCACGCGTGCGATCGTCTCGCGTCCTGAGGAGCGTCCGCCGCCGCGGTAGTCGCGGAAACCGTATTTTGCATCAAACGTATAGTCGGCGTGGCCCGGTCTGTAATAGGAAGCAATGTCGCTGTAATCTTTGGAATGCTGATCCTCATTCCATACCACCATGGAAATCGGGGTACCGGTCGTTTTTCCTTCGAAAGTGCCGGATAAAATCTGAACGGTATCGGATTCTTTCCGTTTTGTGGTAAAGCGGTTCTGTCCCGGCTTCCTGCGGTCGAGGTAAACCTGAATATCCTCCTCGGAAAGCGAAAGGCCGGCCGGCACTCCGTCCACAACAACGCCCACGCCTTTTCCATGAGACTCTCCCAGGTGGTCAGTCTGAAGATGGTACCAAATGATGATCCTGCCATATATAAAGTCCTCCTGAATTTTTTCGTATATTTATAAAATAACTGGAAAAGATTTCTAATAAATTATACCGGAAAGTAAAACATTCGTAAAGCTCTTTTTCAGAGACGAAATTCACCGTTATACCGTTTGACAAACGAAAAGGCAGCACGTATAATGAGAATGTATTTTCGGGCAGTGAAAGCCGGTGAAATAAAACAAACAAAAAGGAAGAGTGTGCATGAATTTTTTAGACAAAATGGAGCGAAAATATGGGAGATATGCATTAAGCCACCTCACGATGTATATTATCGTAACGTACATTGCGGGATATATCATTGCGCTTGCGGCTCCCATCATGAGACAGTATCTGACGCTGGAACCATACTATATTCTGCATGGCCAGATCTGGCGTCTGGTGAGCTGGATTCTGATTCCGCCGAGCAGCCTTGATATCTTTACGATCATCATGCTGTTTTTCTATTACTCAATCGGAACAAGCCTTGAGAGAGCCTGGGGAGATTTCAAGTATAATGTTTACATCTTTTCCGGCATTCTGATGACCATTATCGGTTCCTTCCTGCTGTATGGAATCTTATATGCAGTCAACGGATATCCGTCGCTGATGGGAACGGCATTCAGCACTTACTACATCAGCCTCTCGATTTTCCTCGGCTTTGCGATCAGCTTCCCGGATATGCAGGTACTGCTGTATTTCATTATTCCGATCAAAATCAAATGGCTGGCATACCTTGACGTAGCGCTTCTCGCCTACAGCATGATTACCAGCATCATGAGCGGAAACTGGGCAGGATGTGTTGTTATTCTTTGTTCCCTTGCAAACGTCCTTGTGTTCTTCCTGATGACAAGAAAAGGAAAACGCGGCTCTTTCCAGCAGAACAGACGCCGGAAGGAATTCAAAAAGGCCGTTTCAAGAGGCGAAGCCGAATACCGCAATCCGAACGGGATCACAAAACACAAATGTGCGATCTGCGGCCGGACCGAAAAAGATGATCCGAATCTGGAGTTCCGTTTCTGTTCCCGATGCAACGGAAACTATGAATACTGCCAGGATCACCTGTTTACGCATGAACATGTAAAATGAAGAAGGAGAGAAAGTATGAGAAGAACGAAAATTGTCTGCACCATGGGACCAAATACCAACTCCCGTGACCTGATGAAAAAACTGATTGAAACCGGAATGGATGTTGCTCGTTTTAATTTTTCTCATGGAGACCACGATGAGCAGAAGATGCGTATGGATATGCTGAAAGAGCTTCGAAAAGAGCTGAAAACTCCTGTGGCAATCCTTCTGGATACCAAAGGTCCGGAAATCCGTACCGGCGTTTTGAAAGATGGCAAAAAAGTAAATCTGGTAACCGGACAAACCTTCACCCTGACAACCGTTCAGGAAACCGGAGATGAAAATCACTGTTCTGTCAGCTACACCGGCCTTACCGACGATATCAAAGAGGGAGACACAATTCTGATCGATGATGGTCTGATCGGTCTGCGCGTAGAAAAAGTAAATGCACCGGAAATTGTCTGTACCGTAGTAAACGGCGGCGAGCTAGGAGAAAAAAAGGGCGTGAATGTACCGAACGTTTCGATCAATCTTCCGAACCTGACGGAGAAAGACAAAGGAGATCTTCTCTTTGGTATTGAACAGGATATTGATTTTGTAGCGGCTTCTTTTATCCGGAATGCAGAGGCAATTAACGAAATCCGTGAGTTCCTTGTGGCAAACGGAGGAGAGCATATTGATATCATTGCCAAGATCGAAAATGCGGAGGGTGTGCAGAACATCGACAGCATCATCGATGCGGCAGATGGTGTGATGGTTGCAAGGGGAGACCTTGGTGTAGAGATTCCGGCGTGCCAGGTACCGCATGTACAGAAAATCATCATTGAAAAATGCAATCATAAATACAAAACCGGTTATCACAGCAACCCAGATGCTGGATTCCATGATCCGGAACCCGCGCCCGACCCGTGCAGAGGTAGCCGATGTTGCGAATGCAATTTATGATGGAACGGATGCAATCATGCTCTCCGGCGAAACAGCAGCCGGAAAATATCCGATCGAGGCAGTTACCATGATGGGAGAGATTGCCGAGCAGACAGAGCGCTATCTGAAATTCGAAGATTACCGCGATGGAAAAGCGCTGGAAGGAAAGCTGAATGTTTCCGCAGCAGTTGGAAGTGCAGCCGTTTCTATGGTAGAACACATCAAAGCAGCCTGCATTGTGACCCCGACGATGTCCGGTCAGACCGCAAGACTGATCTCCAACCTTCGTCCGAGCGTACCGATTTACGGCGTTACCCCATATGAATGGGCAAGAAGAAAAATGCAGCTCTACTGGGGCGTTCGTCCGGTGACCGGATACGAGGAAGATTCTACGGAGAACATCATTTCGCATGCCATGTATATGGTGCGCCGTGAGGAGCTTGTAGAACGCGGTGATATGGTTATTTTTACGGCCGGAGACCCTGCTACCAACGAGGTGACGGGCGAAGGATATATGACAAACATGCTTCACATTATTCAGGCAAAATAAGCAGAAGAAGGAGACAAAAGAGAATGACGAAGAAGCCTTTTGTAACAAAAGAAAAACTGGAAGAAATCGCAGCAGCAGTACCAACTCCGTTTCACATTTACGATGAAAAAGGAATTCGTGAGAATGCGAAAGCAGTAAAGGAAGCTTTTTCCTGGAATCCGGGATTTCGTGAGTATTTTGCTGTGAAAGCGAACCCAAACCCGACACTGATCAAAATGCTGGGTGAATATGACTGCGGATGCGACTGCTCTTCTTACACGGAGCTGATGCTTTCCGATGCGATGGGATTTGAGAAAGATAAAATCATGTTTTCATCCAACGTAACACCGGCTGCAGAGTATCAACTGGCTGCAGAGCTTGGTGCGATCATTAACCTTGATGATATTACACATATTGATTTTCTTGAGAAAACATTAGGCTACATTCCGAAGAAAATCTGCTGCCGTTATAACCCGGGCGGACTGTTTAAAATCAGCACCGACATCATGGATAATCCGGGAGATGCCAAATACGGTATGACAACCGAGCAGATTTTTGAGGCATTCCGCATTCTGAAGGCAAAAGGGGCAGAAGAGTTCGGCATCCATTCCTTCCTTGCAAGTAATACCGTAACCAACGATTACTACCCGGTTCTGGCAAAAACACTGTTTGAGCTGGCTGTAAAGCTGCAGAAAGAGACAGGCGTAAAAATCAAATTCATCAATCTTTCCGGCGGTGTCGGAATCCCGTACAAACCAGGTCAGGAAGGCAATGACATCCGCGTGATTGGTGAGGGTGTACATAAAGTGTACGATGAAGTCCTCGTTCCGGCCGGCATGGGCGATGTTGCAATTTATACGGAAATGGGCCGTTTCATGATGGGACCGTACGGCGGACTCGTTACGCGCGCAATCCATCAGAAACACATTTACAAAGAGTATATCGGCTGTGATGCATGCGCGGTCAATCTGATGCGGCCGGCAATGTACGGCGCTTACCACCACATCACGGTGATGGGAAAAGAAGATCAGCCGTGCGACCACAAATATGACGTAACAGGTTCCCTGTGCGAAAACAACGATAAATTCGCGATCGACCGCATGCTTCCGGAAGTGGAAGTCGGAGACCTCCTCTTCATCCACGACACCGGCGCACATGGATTTTCCATGGGATACAACTACAACGGAAAATTAAAATCTGCAGAGGTTCTGTTAAAAGAGGACGGCAGCTTTGAAGTCATCCGCCGCGCAGAAACCCCGAAAGACTATTTCGCTACACTGGATGGAACACCGGAGTATGAAAAGATGTTTGGAAATAAATAAGAGATAACAACAGTAAAACCCCTTTCAAAAAGAACCATGCGGCAGATGGCCGGTTCTTCGAAAGGGGTTTTCTTTCTTTTAAAAGCTGTTTTTTTGAAGGGAAGACAATAAAAAAAAGATCTGCATCAACGTTCGTTTTTGCAGATCTTTTTTAGCTATGCCGCTGGCCGGACTCGAACCGGCACGGTTATTCACCGCTTGATTTTGAGTCAAGTGCGTCTACCAATTCCGCCACAGCGGCAGTGTTCGTAATCAGAACAAGATATATTTTACCATAAAAACAAGAAGGACGCAAGAGAAAAAAATGGAATAATTATCATAAAAACTTTCTAAAAAAGATTGACGAAAGGAAAAAATAGAAGTATAGTGTAGATAGTTTAGTACCATACTAAATTTTACATCATAAGTTCAAATAACGATTTATCGAAAACGCCATCGTTAGATGGTCCACAGTGTGTGGAACGAAAACTGTTGTCTTCATAGACAGCAGTTTTTTGTTGTCTAAAATTAGAAATGAAACATGGTTATGATTCAGTACTGTGAGAACAGCAAGAACCAGGAAGTAGAATTGTTGAAAATAGGAAAGAAAAGATGTAAAAAATCAAAATATATGGTAAAATTAGATAAAATGTAGAAAATGGAGGAAAGAACAGATGAAAGGGGAATATTATCTCGGACTTGATATGGGAAGCAGTTCGGTTGGATGGGCTGTGACAAATGAGAAGTACGAAATTTTGCGCGCACATGGAAAAACACTTTGGGGTGTACGGCTATTTGACAGTGCACAGACTGCAGAAGAGAGAAGAGGGTTTCGGACAGCAAAACGAAGATTGGATCGTCGTAATTGGAGAATAGAATTGCTGCAGAAAATTTTTGCGGAAGAAGTAGAAAAGATAGATGATGGATTTTTTCGCAGAATGAAAGAGAGTCGTTACTGGCCAGAGGATAAGCGTGACAGGCAGGGAAAGTGTCCAGAACTTCCCTATGCATTGTTTGCGGATGATGATTACACAGACAAAGAATATCATAAACAGTTTCCAACCATCTATCATCTGAGAAAATGGTTAATGGAAACTGACGAAACGCCTGATATTCGCCTGATATATCTTGCTCTGCATCATATGATGAAACACAGAGGCCATTTTCTATTAAACGGAAATATCGAACAGGTAAGAGAATTTCAGACAACATTTGAACAGTTCCTTGAAGCAGTGAGGGCAGAAGAACTTGGCTTTTCTTCCGAGATTGGAGTGGAAAGAAGCAAGGAAATAGAGGCAATTTTAAAAGACCGAACATTGACCAAATCTGCGAAAAAGACAAAAGCAGTAAAAGCAATGCGGGCAGAAACATCCTGTGAAAAAGAGTGGCTGGGATTGATTACCGGTGGAACAGCAAAACTGGGAAATCTGTTTGGGGAAAAACAGATGGATACACTGAAACGGCCAAAACTTTGCTTCGCAGATGCAGGTTATGAAGAATACGCTGGAGAGATCGAAGCAGAGCTGGGAGAAAAATATGTATTAATTGAACACGCAAAAGCAGTGTACGATTGGGCTGTTCTGGCTGATATTTTGCAGAACTATTCTTCTCTTTCAGAGGCAAAAGTGGCACTTTATGAAAAGCATAAAAAGGATCTGAAAAATCTGAAAAAGCTGGTCAGAGAGAATCTTTCAAGGGAAGAATATCAGAGACTGTTTGCAAAAAAGGATGAAAAAGCTAATTATTATGCGTATATCAAGGCGCCAAAACAATGTAGTCAGGAAGACTTTTACGGTTATCTGAAAAAGAATATTCTGGGCAAGATATCAGATGTGACGAAAGCATCCTGCATGCAGAAGGAAATGGAAATGGGAACGTTTCTTCCGAAACAGACTGTAAAAGACAACAGTGTCATTCCATATCAGATTCATTTATATGAATTAAATGCAATCCTGAAAAATCTGGAAGATAAAGTTCCGCTACTGAAAGAGAATGGAGAGAAGATTCAAAAGATTTTCACATTCCGCATTCCGTACTACGTAGGACCCTTAAACGGAATTCGAAAAAAAGGGGAGAAGAGTAACTGGGCGGTACGAAAAGAAGGCAAAATATATCCATGGAACTTCGATGAGATGGTAGATTTGGAAGCAAGTGCAGAGCAGTTTATTCGAAGAATGACGAATAAATGTACTTATCTGCCAAGTGAAGATGTTTTACCAAAGTATTCTCTGCTGTACAGCAAATACGAAGTTTTAAATGAATTAAATAATCTGCGTTTGGATGGAGAAAAGATATCTGTAGAGCAGAAACAGAAAATATATGAAGAAGTATTCCAGAAAAGCAGAAAAGTTACACAGAAAAAACTGAAAAACTATTTAGTGAAAGAAGGAATTACCGGAAAAGAAGTTGAAATTACCGGAATTGATGGTGATTTCAAGAGTTCTCTTACGGCATACCATGACTTTAAAGAGAAATTAACAAATTTGTCACTGAACCAGGCGGAAAAAGAATGCATCATCCTGAACGTAACGCTGTTTGGAGATGATAAAGCGATACTGAAACAGAGATTAAAGAAACTGTTTCCGGAGTTGACAGAAAAACAAAGAGACAGCATAAGTAAACTGCCGTATCGTGGTTGGGGAAGACTCTCAAAAGTGTTTTTGGAAGAGACGGAAGCACCGGCACCGGAAACGGGAGAGGCATGGTCTATTATTCGGGCTTTGTGGGAGACGAATGACAATCTGATGCAACTGCTTAGCGAAAAATATTTGTTTGCATCGGCAATCGAAGAAAAGAATGGAAACGAACAGAAAAAACGGGATATTTCGTATGAATTAGTCGAGGAACTTTACGTATCACCGGCAGTGAAGCGGCAGATTTGGCAGAGCCTTTTGATTGTAAAGGAAATCTGTAAAGTGATGGGAAACCCACCGAAACGTGTTTTTATAGAAATGGCAAGAGAAAAAAACGATCAGGGAAGAACATCTTCAAGAAAAAAGAAACTGCTGGAACTCTATAAAAAATGTAAAGTGGAAGAAAAAGACTGGATAGATGAGATTGAAAAACGTTCCGATGCGGAAATGAGAAGAGACAAGCTGTATTTGTATTATACGCAAAAAGGAAAATGCATGTATTCCGGTGAAACAATTGAACTGGAGGAATTGTGGGATAATCAGAAGTATGACATTGATCATATTTTTCCACAGTCCAAAGTGATGGATGATAGCCTGGATAACCGGGTACTTGTAAAGAAAAAGTGTAATCAGATGAAAGAGGATAAATATCCGATCGATGAAACAGTTCGGAAAAAAATGCAGCCATTCTGGAAATCTTTAGTGGATGCCGGATTGATCAGTGAAGAAAAATATAAACGGCTGATAAGAGGAAATGGATTTGAACCGTCTGAATTGGCTGGATTTATTTCCAGGCAGCTGGTGGAAACTCGTCAGAGTACAAAAGCGGCAGCAAGTATTCTGCAGCAGGTGATCCCGGATACACAGATTGTTTATGTGAAAGCGCCAACCGTTTCAAAGTTCCGTAAGGATTTTAAATTTCTGAAGGTACGGGAGATGAATGATTATCATCATGCGAAGGATGCTTATTTGAATATTGTCGTTGGCAACGCATATTTTGTAAAATTTACATCAAATCCGATTCACTTCATTAAGGAAAATCCGGGAAGAAGTTATAACCTGAAGAAGATGTTTGAACAGGAAAGAATTGAACGAAACGGAGAAATTGCCTGGGAAAGCGGGAACAGAACCATTGCGACAGTCCGAAAATTTATGGAAAAGAACAACATTCTTGTGACGCGAAGATCGTATGAGGCAACAGGTGCATTGTTTGACCAGCAGATTGTCAAAAAAGGAAAAGGCCAGGTTCCGATCAAGAGCAGTGATGAACGGCTTTGTGATATACAGAAGTATGGAGGATATAACAAAGAGGCGGGAGCTTACTTTGTACTGGCAGAATCGGAGGGCAAAAAGGGAAAGAAAATACGAACAATCGAGTATGTGCCGATTCGTCTGAAAAAGGAAATTCAGAAGTCAGAAGAAAATATAATTCGGTATCTGGAAGAGGAAAGACAGTTAAAGAATCCGCGAGTGCTGGTGCCGGAAATCAAAATAGATACTCTGTTTTGTGTGGACGGATTTTATATGTGGGTTTCCGGAAGATCAGGAGATCAGCTATTGATGCAAGGTGCAAATCAGCTGGTACTTTCCCAGGAAGAAACGGAAATACTGAAAAAAATAGTACAGTACGTGGAACGTAAAAAACAGAATAAAGAACTGAAAATTTACGATTCCGACCATTTAGAAGAAAAGAAGGTGGTGATGCTGTATGAAACCTTTTTAAATAAATTAACAAATACGGTATATGCAAAAAAACTTGGAGCACAGGCAAAGACATTAACGGAAAAAAGAGAAAAATTTAAAGAATTATGCATGGAAGAAAAGTGTATCGTTTTGTATGAAATTTTACATTTTTTCCAGTGCCAGAGTGTTACCGCTGATTTGAAATTAATTGGAGGATCTGGAAGAGCAGGAGTTTTGTGTCTCAACAAAAATATAACCGATTGCAATCGAATCGAAATGATTCATCAATCGCCAACAGGTATTTACGAGCAGGCAGTAGACCTGAATGCATTATGAGCTGGCGGATTGTGGTTATTTCCAAACGGGCAAAGCTGGACTATCAGCTTGGTTATCTTGTGGTGCGAAATGAGGAAGTAACAAAAATACATTTAAGTGAAATATCAACCATTCTGATTGAGTCAACAGCAGCAACAGTCACAACAAGTCTGCTGGCAGAGCTGACAAAAAAGAAAATAAAAGTGATTTTTTGCGATGAAAAGAGAAATCCATCGTCGGAACTGGTTGGGTATTACGGAAGTCATGATACCAGCAATAAGGTCAGAAAGCAGATTCAGTGGAGCCGGCACAGTAAAGAAGCGATCTGGACAGAGATTGTGACGGAAAAAATACGAAAACAGAAGGAACTGTTAAAAAATCTGGGAAAGGAAGAAGCGGGTCTGTTAGAAGCATATTTACAGGAGATTGGCTGGAACGATGAGACAAACCGGAAAGGGCATGCGGCAAAGGTATATTTTAATGCGTTGTTCGGTATGACATTTACCAGAACTGCGGATTGTCCGGAAAATGCAGCGCTGAATTACGGATATAGCATTTTGCTGTCTGCGTTTGCGAGAGAAATTGTAGCGAGCGGTTATATTACACAGCTCGGACTCTTTCATGATAATATGTTTAATCAGTTTAATCTGGCGTCCGATTTGATGGAACCGTTCCGTGTCCTGATTGACCGGGAAGTAATCCAAATGCAGAGGAAAGAATTTACGCATGAGGAAAAAATACAGTTGGTCAATGTATTAAACAACGAAGTCATGATAGACGGGAAAACACAGTATGTGAATAATGCCATAAAAATTTACTGTAAAAGTGTATTTGATGCCTTAAATGAGAATGACAGTGCATTGATCCGGTTTTACGGCCTATGAGTTATCGTTTTATGAGAGTATTGGTACTGTTTGATCTTCCAGTGCTGACGGGCGATCAGAGAAGAGAATATGCGAGATTTCGAAAGTTTTTATTGAAAAGCGGATTCCTGATGCTCCAGGAATCGTATACTGTAAGCTTGCGTTAAATACAACTGCAGTGAATGGAATCGTGGATCAGATTCATAAAAATAAGCCGGAAGAAGGCTGGTACAGCTTTTAACGGTGACTGAGAAGCAGTATGCGAAAATGGATCTGATTGTTGGGAACGTAAAGAGTGAAGTGTTGAATACGGATGAAAGGCTGGTGATTTTATGAAACTGGTACATGTGGACTTGGAAAAACCTATTGCGATTCATCGGAACTGTCCCACAGAATGGATTATAGAATCACCGGAGCTGTTTTTAAAATATGTGGAGCAGCTGCAAAAACAAAATCAGGGAGAGGAGGGAAATTTCGTACTTTCTAAAGCTGACACAGAGCTGAATATGAAAAGAGATGTGGAATTGGTATTAACGCCCTTTTCTCTTGATTTTGCGGATCACAGAATACAAAAACGGTTATTTACAGAGCTGGTCAAAAGTGCGCAAAATGAAGAAATGTTTCTGGAAACACAGAGAATTATTGCGGAACTGAAGAAATACATCTATCAATTGGAAGCTGCCAGTGGGTACGAATTGGAACAAAATGAGGAAATCGATTTGAGCGCACTCCTAAAATTGATGGGAGTTCAGACAGAAACCGAAAAAGAGATGGGACTTCTGGAAAAATTAACGCAATATATCAAAGTTATGGCCGAACTTCTCCAAAAAGAACTGGTGATTCTGATAAATATTCGGTCCTATCTGAACGAAACACAAATAAACAAACTCTCCCAAATGGCATGCTACTATGAAATATCCTTGCTTTTCATAGAAAATATACAAAGAGACTTTTCGAATCAGAGAGAATATTATATAATTGACAAAGATGGATGTGATGTCTATTAATATCCATCGGATGTTTGAGTACCTGTTTTGTGCAGATGAAAGCAGTTCATTTTTAAATTTGAGGTTTGAGAATGATGTAAAAATGTATGGTACTCAAACACACATTTCATAAGCATCATGTGGGACATAGTTTGAGAATGATGTAAAAATGTATGGTACTCAAACGCAATCCGCTCTTATTATGATCTGCCGTATGGTTTGAGAATGATGTAAAAATGTATGGTACTCAAACTAAAACAAACGCCTTGAAGACGCTTGAAGGGTTTGAGAATGATGTAAAAATGTATGGTACTCAAACTGTTGAAAAATGTTACTCAGGAGAGTTTTTGTTTGAGAATGATGTAAAAATGTATGGTACTCAAACAGGAGATTCTATTGAGTTTATGAATCTATCGTTTGAGAATGATGTAAAAATGTATGGTACTCAAACGTTACAAACCACATCAGTACCGGTGATGTAGTTTGAGAATGATGTAAAAATGTATGGTACTCAAACCGATACAGCCGTTTTCCACTATCACTACTGGTTTGAGAATGATGTCAAAATGTATGGTACTCAAACCTTGAAAAAGAAAAAAAGATTCTGTCCCTGTTTGAGAATGATGTAAAAATGTATGGTACTCAAACATTTTCAGGGCAAATTCTGCTAAATCGTACGTTTGAGAATGATGTAAAATTTATTTTTGTGAACAATAAGAATAGATAATTCAAAATGAAATATTCAGAAGACAGTATGAAATCGACTTAATTGTCTTTTTCTTGCTGTCTTTTTTCTTGTCTCAAAGCACCGCACCATGTATAATAAAACCACAAGAATTTCATTTCATAGTTTTTACAGGAGGAACCTGAATCATGATCCTTGCAATAGACATCGGCAACACGAACATCGTCCTTGGGTGTGTGGAAGGGAAAAAAACATACTTCATCGAAAGACTCTCCACGGACAAGGCAAAAACAGAACTGGAATACGCAGTCAGCCTGAAAAATGTACTGGAACTGTATGAGATTCCGGTGGAGCAGATCGAAGGAGGTATCATCTCTTCTGTTGTTCCGCAGGTGACAGAGCTCTGCCGGAGTGCGGCAGAAAAAGTCATTAAAAAGCCGGTCAAAGTTGTCGGCCCCGGTGTGAAGACCGGGCTTAATATCAAACTGGACGACCCCGCAACGGCAGGAAGCATCTTGTTGTGGTGGCAGTAGCGGCGTTGAATGAATACACATGCCCGCAGATTGTTATTGATATGGGAACTGCCACGACGATGAGTGTACTTGATCAGAAAGGAAGCTTCATCGGAGGCGTGATTCTTCCGGGACTTCGTACTTCGCTGGATGCTCTCGTATCAAATGCCGCGCAGCTTAGTCAGACCAGTCTGACAGCACCGAAAAAAGTCATTGGCAAAAATACGCTGGACTGTATGAAAGGCGGCATGATTTATGGAAACGCTGCCAGTATCGACGGCATGATCGAACGGATGGAAGAAGAACTTGGCTGCAAATGCACGATTGTGGCTACCGGAGGTCTGGCGAAAGCTGTGATTCCGCACTGCAGACATGACATCATCATCGATGAGAATCTGCTCTTGAAAGGTCTTCAGATCATCTACGAGAAAAACAGGTAGGGAAACCGTTTGTTGACAAAGTCTGCGAATTGTTATAACATATGTATAACAAAACGATACGAGAAAGCAGGGTGTAACTATGTATTATGAGACAATACAGATCGATTTCAACAGCGATGAAGCGATCTATATCCAGCTGAGAAATCAGATTATTCTGGGTATTGCCACTTCCAGAATTCAGGAAGGAGATACTCTACCTTCGGTAAGACAGCTCGCAGACAATATCGGAATCAACATGCATACCGTAAATAAGCCTACAGCGTACTCCGGCAGGAGGGGCTTCTTTCGATTGACCGAAGAAAAGGAGCCGTTATCTCTATCGATGCGGATAAACTGTATGCCATGCAGGAACTGCGCGAAGATCTGCAGGTGATTCTTGCAAAAGCCGTCTGCAAAAATATATCAAAAGAAGAAGTACATCAGCTTGTAGATGAAATTTACAGCAATTACGCAGACGAAACATGAAGGAGACAATAGTATTATGAGAGAAGGATATACCAGTCAGGCAAAAAAAGCACTGGCATATGCGGTTAGGACAGCTGAAAAATGTGGACATAATTACGTAGGAACCGAACACCTTCTGATCGGACTTCTGAACGTGGAGGATGGCACAGCAGGCATGGTGCTTTCTGAGTTTCACGTAGATGCCGGACAGCTTACCGAACTGATTGACCGTCTGATTGCACCAGGCGGAAACACCGTGACCGAATCCCGACCGGGCTATACTCCGCGGGTACGCAGAGTGCTTGAAAATGCAGAAGCGGAGGCAGCGCGTTTTAAGAGCAGAGCTGTGGGAACCGAGCATCTGCTGATCGCAATCTTAAAAGAAAGTGACTGTGTTGCTACCCGTTTGCTTTTTACCATGGGGATCAACATTCAGAAACTATATGGAGCAATCCTTACTGCCATGGGCGAGGCACCGCTGCAGGGCGGTGCAAGCGGAAATGCAAATACCGGCCGCGGACCGCAGACAAGAGGTGGAGCGCAGACCAGCGAAACGCCGGCACTGGACCAGTACAGCCGGGATCTGACTGAGCTTGCGCGCGAAGGAAAACTCGATCCGGTTGTCGGCCGTGGGCAGGAAATTGAGCGTGTCATTCAGATCTTAAGTCGCCGGACAAAAAACAACCCGTGTCTGATCGGAGAGCCGGGTGTCGGAAAAACGGCGATTGCGGAAGGTCTGGCGCAGCGGATTGCCCTTGGCATTGTGCCGGAAACGATCCGCGATAAGCGAGTTGTTGTCCTTGACCTTTCCGGAATGGTAGCCGGAAGCAAATACCGCGGTGAGTTCGAAGAGCGTATCAAACGTGTCGTCAAAGAAGTGACGGACAATGAAAATATTCTGCTGTTCATCGATGAACTTCACACCATCATCGGGGCCGGCGGTGCAGAGGGAGCACTCGATGCATCCAATATCTTAAAACCGTCCCTTTCCCGCGGAGAAATTCAGCTCATCGGTGCAACCACGCTCGAAGAATACCGTAAATACATCGAAAAAGATGCCGCATTGGAGCGCCGTTTCCAGCCGGTCAAAGTAGAAGAACCGACGGAAAGCGAAGCACTTGATATCTTAAAAGGCCTGCGCCCATACTACGAACGCCACCACGGCGTGGAAATCACCGATGAAGCACTGGAAGCAGCCGTAAAAATGAGCGTCCGCTACATCAACGACCGTTTCCTGCCGGATAAAGCCATCGATCTGATCGATGAGGCATCCGCAGGCGTACAGCTCGCCGGCTACCAGGTGCCGGCAACATGGCAAAAGAGGAGCAGACACTGTTCGAAGTACAGAAAGAAAAAGAATCCGCGATCAGTGCCGGCAATTTTGAGCAGGCAAAAGAACTGCAGGCGCGCCAGCAGGAGATCGAAAAAGATCTGGAGCAGATCCGAAAACGCTTTGAACGCCGTTGCAAAAACAAAAAACTGCAGGTAACAGAAGAAGAAATCGCAAAAACCGTATCCACCTGGACGAAAATTCCGGTACAGCGTCTCGCGGAAGGAGAATCGAAACGTCTGGCAAGACTGGAGCAGACACTCCATAAACGCGTTGTCGGCCAGGAAGAAGCCGTGACAGCTGTGGCAAAAGCCGTAAAACGGGGTAGAGTCGGATTAAAAGACCCGAACCGCCCGACCGGCTCATTTCTGTTCCTCGGCCCGACCGGAGTTGGCAAAACAGAACTTTCCAAAGCACTCGCAGAAGCAGTCTTCGGCACCGAGCAGGCCTGATCCGCGTTGATATGTCGGAATACATGGAGAAACACAGCGTTTCCAAGCTGATCGGTTCCCCTCCGGGATACGTTGGCTACGAAGAGGGCGGCCAGCTCTCTGAAAAAGTGCGTCGCAATCCGTACAGTGTGATCCTGTTCGATGAGATCGAGAAAGCTCACCCGGATGTGTTCAACATTCTGCTGCAGGTACTCGACGATGGCCACATCACCGATGCGCAGGGCAGAAAAGTTGATTTCAAACAGACCTGTATCATCATGACATCCAACGCCGGGGCACAGAACATTGTTGCGCCGAAGCGACTTGGCTTCCTTTCGACAGAAGATGAGCGTAAGGACTATGAGTACATGAAGGGCCAGGTGATGGAAGAGGTGAAACGGATGTTCAAGCCGGAATTTCTGAACCGAATTGACGAAATCATCGTATTCCATCAGCTTACCAAGGCAGATATGAAGAAGATTCTGCAGGTTCTTCTGAAAGATCTGGAACGCCGTTGCAAAGAACAGATGGATATCGAACTGAAAGTCCGCGACACCGTAAAAGAATATCTGGTGGAGAACAGCTTCGACAATAAGTACGGTGCCCGCCCGTTAAAACGCGCGATCCAGAGCAAAATCGAAGATCCGCTCGCAGAAGCCATCCTGAATGGAGAAGTGAAAAAAGGCGATACCGTTGCGGCTGGAATGAATAAGAAAGAGATTACATTTAAGGTTCTTGAGAAAAAATAATATAAAATTCCATAAATTATATGGTAAAATCTTTTCGATTATGGTATGATTTTCACAAACAAACGAAACACCACAAAAGACAAGACCAGGAGGGCATTTACAAATGTCAGTAGTAAAAGAATTAATCCGCACAGAGGCAGACGGAGGCATCAGCTTCGGAGATTATGAGCTTGCGGCAAAGGCAAAAAAATCTGATTTTGAGCACAGAGGAGATCTGTATAAAGTAAAAACCTTTAAGGAAATCACAAAGCTGGAGAAAAACGGACTGTTCGTATACGAATCCGTTCCGGGAACCGCAGTTACCGATCTGAACGTATTCGACGGCGGCATGACCTTCAAAGTAGAAGGACCGGAGGATGCACAGATCACCGTTGAAATGGAAGCAGAGACCGAATACAAGGTGCTGCTCGACGGTGTAAACGTTGGCCACATGACCACAAACCTCGGCGGAAAACTTTCCTTCAGCGTAGAGCTGGAAAAAGCAGAGAATGTAGCAGTAGAAATCGTAAAAGCATGATGAAATAAGAAAAGAAGGCTGTCGCAGAACGTGTGCGGCAGCTTTTTTTGACAATTATAAGGGAGACACAACTATGGCAAAAGCAAAAAAAACAGCCTTTTTCTGCCAGAACTGCGGATATGAGTCAGCAAAATGGATGGGTCAGTGTCCGGCGTGCAGAGAATGGAATACGTTTGTGGAGGAACCGACGGCGGCCAAAACACCGGCGGGAAACCAGGGGCTCGGAAGCCACAGCGCAGCGGGCAGAAAGCCGGTGCATCTGACGGAAATTTCAACAGGAAAAGAAGAGCGTATCCCGACGGGAATCGGAGAACTCGACCGGGTGCTCGGCGGAGGAATCGTGCCGGGTTCCCTGACACTGGTCGGCGGCGATCCGGGAATTGGAAAATCCACACTCCTTCTGCAGGTGTGCCGCATGCTGTCCACAGCAGGACATCAGGTTTTATACATTTCCGGCGAGGAGTCCCTGCGCCAGATCAAACTGCGCGCCGTGCGGATCGGAGAATTTAATGAAAATCTGTCCCTGCTCTGTGAGACGAATCTTGACATCATCCGCGCCGTCATGGAAAAAGAGAAGCCGGAGATTGCCGTCATCGACTCGATCCAGACCATGTACAACGAGGAGGTCAGCTCCGCGCCGGGCAGTGTATCCCAGGTCCGGGAATCGACGAATGTGCTGATGCAGATTGCAAAGGGAATGGGAATTTCGATCTTTATCGTCGGTCATGTGACAAAAGACGGTAATGTGGCCGGCCCACGTGTGCTGGAACACATGGTAGATACCGTGCTGTACTTCGAGGGCGACCGTCATGCGTCCTACCGGATTCTACGCGGCGTCAAAAACCGTTTTGGTTCTACAAATGAGATCGGCGTCTTCGAAATGCAGACAGAGGGACTCGTGGAAGTGAAAAATCCATCGGAGTACATGCTGAACGGACGGCCGGAGGGAGCTTCCGGTTCGGTTGTCGCATGCTCCATGGAGGGAACGCGCCCGATCCTGATCGAGATTCAGGCACTGGTCTGCCACAGTAATTTCGGAATCCCGCGCCGCACCGCAGCAGGATGCGATTTCAACCGTGTGAACCTGCTGATGGCAGTGCTGGAAAAACGCGCAAGAGTCAATCTTTCGACAAGCGATGCCTACGTCAACATCGCAGGCGGAATCAAGATGAATGAGCCGGCGATCGATCTTGGCATCGCACTTGCCGTCGTATCGAGCTACAAAGATCAGGTGATCGATGAGAAAACGGTCGTATTTGGCGAGGTCGGCTTAAGCGGTGAGGTCCGCGCCGTCAGCATGGCGGAACAGCGTGTACTGGAAGCAAAAAAACTGGGCTTCGAGCGGGTGATTTTACCTGCTGTCTGCATGAAGTCCGTGGAGAAAATCGGTGGAATCGCACTGATTCCGGTGGAAAATATTCAGGATGCGATTCTGCGCGTGGGGAAAAATTAGAAGGAAGTTGTGGAAAAAGGATCGGCGTGTGATGCGTACGGTCTTTTTTTTAAAAATTCAGATAAAATACAAAATATGCAGAATTAACTATATTTTTCTAAAAATAAGAAAATTCGAAAAAAGGTGTTGACTTTTGCTTTGGGCGGTGTTATTATAACTAAGCTGTCAGCGAGAGCTGATGCGAATGAGTTTCTTTGAAACAGAAAAACCTAGTTCGGAGCCGGGTGGCTGCCGCGGGTTGGAAAAACTGCTTCAAAAAAACCCGAAAAAAAGTTCTTGACAAAAGCAAAACGAGTTTGATAAAATAAACGAGTTGCTGATCGAGAGAACAGCAAAGAAGTTCGAAAGAGCTTCAAAAAATAAA
>ENA-OQIO01000007-OQIO01000007.1-human-gut-metagenome-genome-assembly--contig:-NODE-7-length-82597-cov-3.968946_pt1 | contig 82597 bp, 128 predicted proteins | sample MGYA00242573_ERZ504737 | MGnify/ENA primary metagenome ERZ504737 (study PRJEB26092, sample SAMD00036203) | human gut metagenome | host: Homo sapiens | study: EMG produced TPA metagenomics assembly of...
CCAGCAAAAGCAGTAAATCTGAAATTGATTTACTGCTTTTTTGCTCAATAGACTCTTAAATCATCTGAAAATATTTCAACGCATCCCTGATCGCCGCTTCCTTCTCCGGCGGACATTTTGGCACTTTGGCATCTTCCTTCTTTGACAGGTTATAATTTTGCCCCACATCCAGCCCGCACTTGCGCTTTATCTGTGAGATGTACAGGGAAGATACCTTCAAACCGGTATGCTCCAACACATACGCCTTGATCTGCTCATAAGTCGCGCCCTTCTGGAAGCCGGACATATCCATATCTTCCAGCGAGAACTCCACCCGCACCTTCTTTGAGTCGATTTCTCCCTTGGAAAGCAAAACAACCGTCTCGCAATGCTTCGTCCTCGGGAAAAGGTCCACTGGCTGCACCTTTTCGGCCCGATACCCATGCTCTTCCAGCCATTTGGCATCCCGGGCGGCGGTGGAGGGGTTGCAGCTGACATAGACCACCCGGCGGGGGGACATGGTGACGACGGCGGAGAGGGTAGCTTCATCACAGCCTTTGCGGGGCGGGTCGAGCATCACAACATCCGGGTGCAGGCCCTCGGCGGCAAGCTGAGAGGCCGCCTTACCAGCATCGGCGCAGAAGAAGCGGCTCTTTGCGGCTATGGCATCACCCATGCGGGCAGCATTGGCCTTGGCGCTTTCGATGGCCTCAGGCACGATCTCCACGCCGATGAGCTCCCGGCAATGGTCTGCCATGGACAGGCCAATGGTGCCCATGCCGCAGTAGAGATCCAGCAGCAGGTCATCCGGGGTCAACTGAGCATATTCTGCGGCAATGCCATAGAGCTGCTCAGCGGCCAGAGTGTTAACCTGATAGAACGACAACGGGCCCAGCTGCACCGGAACGCCGCAGAGGGTGTCCTCGATGAACCGGGGCCGTACAGGGTGTGGGTCTCGCTGCCCAGGATCACATTGGTGTTTCTGGCGTTGACATTGATCAGGATGGTGGCGATATCGGAAAACTGCGCAGTCAGTGCGCGGCAAAGCTCCTCTGCGTGGGGCAGCTTTGCCCGGGTGCAGACCAGACAGACCATGATCTGGCCGCTGTGGACACCCCGGCGCAGAAACACATGACGCACCAGCCCTTTGCCCGTCTGCTCATCGTAGGGCTGGATGTTGTGGGCGGCAAAGAAATCGCAGAGGGTATTGCCAATCTCGTTCAGCACATCCGGCTGCAGCTTGCAGTCGGGGCAGGGAACAATGCGGTGGGTGCGCCCGGCGTAGAAACCGATGCAGGGCTTGCCATTCTTATCACAGCCCACCGGGAATTGAACTTTATTGCGGTAGCGGTCGATCTCGGGGGAGGGGAGAGGAGGCAGCACCGGTACATCCAGCCCGCCAATGCGGCGGAAAGCATCGGTAACGCTTTCGCCCTTGGCGCGCAGTTCAGCGGCATAATCCAGATGCCGCAGGCTGCAGCCGCCGCAGGGGCCGGCCACCGCGCAGTCCACTGGGATGCGGTCGGGCGAGGGGGTCTGAATGGCATCCAGAATACCGAAAGCGTAGCGGCCGCAATCTTTAACGATGCGGATGGCGGCAACGTCACCGGAGGCGGTGCCGGGTATGAACACAGCCTCGCCGTCCGGGCTGTGAGCAACGCCGCTGCCATCGTTGGACAGGCGCTCAATGGTCAGGGTCAGCACCTGATTTTTTTGTAAGGACATGGAAATTCTCCTTTGGAATGGGATTGGGTCAGGCTTCTTCCGAAGCGGGGGCATCTGCGTTCTCACTCTGAGCGGCAATGTATTTGCTGGGCGGCATCCCCTTGGCCCGCTTGAAGACCCGGGAAAAATAGAACTGGTCAAAGAAGCCCACCGAGATGGCGACCTCTGCAATGGAAAGGTTTCCGGCCCTCAGTAGCTTGCAGGCTTCGTTGATGCGGTATTCGGTCAGATAATCGATGGGGCTCTTGCCCACATTGAGCATAAACACCCGGTACAGATGACTGCGGGAAACGCCCACGCTCTTAGCGACATCATCAATGGAGATGTCGTGCGAATAGTTGAACTGGATGTATTTGATGGCATTCAGTACGTATTGATTGGAGGAGGAAGCGTTGTGGGGGCGCGTCTCACTGGTCTCCTTCATCAGGGCAGAGATGAACAGGTAGAGGTACCCCACCATGCAGCCTCATCCTGAGGCTCTAACCCACGGGAAGAATAGATGTTGGTCAGAGCTGCCCGCATTCCCTCCGGGTCCTGCGTGTGGTGCACAGGAGCAGTATCGGTAAAGGGAAGCTGTGCCGCCAGTTTGTGAGCGCAGGCACCGTTGAAGCGACCCAGCTGTACTCCCAGGGCTGCTGCTCATCGGCAGAGTAGCGGATGAGCTGACTGGGCCGGGCAAAGAACAGATCTCCCGGCACGACCTCAAAGGTCTTGCCGCCCACTTCAAAGGTGCCCTTGCCCGAGACCACCAGATGGATCAGGTAGTGATCCCGGATACCGGGGCCCCAGTCTGGCCCGGGGCACAGCGTTCCAGACCACAGTTGAAGATGGATAATTCAATATTATTGGTGTAATTCTGCTTGAAGGACTGCTTGTAGACATCTGCCATGATCGTTTCCTCCAGTTGACCGCATTCTTATTCCCAGTATATCATAACTGTATCCGCAAATTCAACAAAAGTACATCCGAAACTTTGGTTTTCGCGCTGAAATTGGATTTTTTGCGGATTCAAATTGCAAAAGAGGGCGGAATGAAGTACAATAAGGCTAACCCAAGTGCATGGAGCTTCATGCACGGACTTTGCGGAGAACGCTTGTGGAGGAGGAATAGCCATGGCGACCAGTGCACAACTCAGACGGGAGATCCTTGCGGGGGAGTGGGACGAAGCGCTCTGCACGCTCTATGGCACAGAACCGGCGGTGCTGGCCCGCCAGCGGCAGCGGTATGCCGCCGCACTGGAACAGTTTGAGCTGTACTATGGCCCCGGGCGACAGGTGCATGTTTACTCGGCTCCGGGCCGGGCGGAGCTGGGCGGCAACCACACCGATCATCAGCACGGGTATGGGCTTGCAGCAGCGGTGACGCTGGATCTGGTCGCAGTGGCATCCCCCAGTGACGACGGTTTTATCCGGGTCAAATCCCGGGGCTTCAACAAGCTGGATGTCATTGATCTGAGCGAGGCCGAGCCCCAGCAGGGCGAGAGCACCCATTCGGCCAGTCTGATCCGGGGCATTGCGGAAGGTTTCCGGGCACAGGGAAAGACGGTGGGGGCTTCGATGCCTATACCGCCAGCGACGTGCTCCGGGGCAGCGGGCTTTCCAGCTCGGCGGCTTTTGAGATGGGAATGGCGGCCATCCTGAACGGGGAATATGGCTGCAGGCTGACAGCGCCGGAGCTGGCGAAGATCTGCCAGTATGCGGAAAATACATATTTCGGAAAACCCAGCGGCCTGTTGGATCAGCTGACCAGTGCCGTGGGCGGGTCCTCTTTGCGGATTTTGCCGACCAAAGAAGCCCCGGATAGAAAAGATCCACACGGCAGGGCTGCTCCCGGCGGACATGACCCTTTGCGTGACCGATACCCGGGGCAGTCACAGCGAGCTGACCGGTGAATTTGCGGCCATCCGGCATGAAATGGAATCGGTGGCGGCCTGTCTGGGCGGTAAGGTATTGGGGCAGGTCAAGGAACAGGAGTTCTGGGCGGCTCTGCCACGCCTGCGCAGGGCCTGCGGGGATCGTGCTGTTCTGCGTGCGGTCCACTATTTTGAGGAGAATGCCCGCGCATTGGCCCAGCGGAATGCCCTGGTCAGCGGGGATTTCAATGCCTTCCTGCAGCTGATTCTGGAAAGTGGACATGCCTCTTTTGCCCTGTGCCAGAACGTTTACTGCTCCACAGACGTACGGCATCAGGGGCTCTCGGTGGCGCTTGCCCTCAGTCAGACTCTGCTGGAGGGGCAGGGGGGAGCCTGGCGGATGCAGGGCGGCGGCTTTGCAGGGACCATTCAGGCGTTTGTACCCGGTATGCTGACTGCAAAATATCACGACGCGATAGAAAAGGTGTTCGGTGCGGGCAGCTGCTATCTGCTCCGTCTGCGGGAGCAGGGGGCCCTGCGGGTCATTTGAACATCTGGATCCGGCCAAACAAAAAGAGCTTCACACTCCGGTGATATGTACCCCCAATACTGGACATCCAATGTTGGGGGTATTTTTATGCGATACAGTTATGAATACAAAATGAAAGGGTATCAGGGATTGGCCGCACAACGAAAAGGACGGTCGCCCAAGGAGCCTGCTATGAAGAAGCAAATAGTACCAGCAGAACTGACCCCTTCAGAGCGCAAAGAAATGATTCGGCTCAGAGCAGAGAATGAGCGTCTGAGAGCGGAGATTGCTGTCGTAAAAAAAGAGATTGCCTTGAGAGAAGAGCGATGCGCAACGCAACTCAAGGCGAAAAAGCTGCGCTCGTCCAAGAACTCCGCAAATATGAAAACAAATGAGATTGTTTCTTACAATCTCTCCACCAGCCCGAACATGGCACAAATTAAAGATATGCTGAATAAAGCGTTTAAACGGTTTCCGTCAACCCAAGGGCTGATTATATCAACTATTACAATAACAGCAGGACCCAAGCGAAAACAAAATGGATGCCTCCCTCTAAATTCAGGGAAGCATCCAGGATGGAAGCTTAATTATTCAATTTTGAACCGGTGTATACTTTCCATGGACGTCGTAGTATAATAGCGTTGACCACCCGGCTGCATTTTCCGGATGGATGAGGAAACAAAGCCCAATGACGGAGGAATGGTATGATTTTGCTTAACCAGATCATAAGTGCAGTTTTACAGCTTTTGATTTTTCTAAGTATTCCTTTTGTGTGGTATCTTCTGACACAGAAAAGGGCCACCGGTTTTTTCAAATGGCTGGGGCTCAAAACTGCTCCTACCCCACCTTTGAAGATCATGTTTTGTATCCTTGTGGGATTTTTAGTGGTACTATTTTTACCCTATCTGTGGCTCTATCGATCTGGCAATTTGAATTATCAAGGATTTACAGTGGACGCATTTCGACAAACCGGGTGGAGCATCGAAACATTTACTGTCATCTTGATCTGGCTGTCGTGCAGACTTCCTTATCGGAAGAAATTCTCTTTCGTGGTTTCTCTGCAAACGGTTGTGCAATAAATGGGGAGAAACCATAGGAAACGCCCTGCAAGCTCTCATTTTTGGCATGGTTCACATCGCTGCGTTGCCAGACAAGAACCTCCTCGCCATGTTCCTCATCGTATCCCTGACGGGCGGAATAGGCTATGCCTTAGGATGGCTTTCGTTAAAAAGAGCCCGTGGAAGCATTTTGTATGGCTGGGTAATCCATGCTGCGGTCAATGTTTTTTCGCCCATTCTTGTTTTTACATTTTTGTTGCCCGGGTAAATGCTGCAATAAGGTAGGCCTCCGGAGCGGAAGGGTAATGATAGAAACTAAAAAAGGGGGCTGTTGCATAATAGCCCCTTTTCATTATACAACAAACGCCGACTGGAAGATGACTTCCAATCGGCGTTTTACATTAGGGAAAAGGACTCAGATACCGCGTTGCTGCTGTTTTTGGCGCATTTCATCCGTGAAACTAGAAACGGCAGAGAAGGTATCATCGTGATAACCGAACCAGTTGGACAGGTTCTTGTAAATGTTTTCTACAAACCGGTAGCCGGAAACAACAACATTGAACAGGAGCAGAGGCACAAACGAGATGGAGATGGAGAGGATCCCCCCCTGAAGGAAAAAATCATCCAGGTGGAGGTTATCCGTAAAGCTGTCCAATGCATCTCCCAGTTCTCCGCCGCCAAAGATCTCCGGCAGCTCTTCTTCCGGAAGCGTTGCATAAGATGCAGGCATACGCAATTTTTCCATAAAAGGCTCCTTTCAGGTGCTTATAAATTAAGCGGCAGCTAAGGCAGCATTCGCAATTGTAGCAGTCTCCGTCTGGGTGTTAGTCCCATTGTAAATGTCGCGCATATCATTATAGATAGACAAGAATGTGTTAAAGAGAGTTACAGCCTGAATATAAACAGCATAACCAACACATGCTGCACCTACAACAGTACCGACCTTGCCAACTGTCGTTTGATTTGACCAATAATGATGAACAGCACCAGGAATGGTCAAGCCGTCATTGCGCATATTGGTTAAACCATCAAAAGCCATCTGAAAAGTATACTGTCCTGCAAGACGGATGCTGTTTGAAATCACATTGGTAACAAATTGCGCAACGGCAGCCCGATCAATATTCAGCTCAAAAGCGCCGCCAACGGTGTAGACCATTTCATCTTCGGAGAGAACCGCATAGGACGCGGGCAGCTGCATCGTGCTCTGATAGGTAAATTCCATGGTGGAAAACTCCTTTCGTTCGTAAAATCCGCGCAAAGGCGGATATGAAGCTAATTGGATTATAGCATAATTGCCCAAAAACAACAAGAGAGCGATGAAACCCGAAATGCGAAAGAATTGTGAAGATACTGTGGCTGATTTGTAAAAAAGAAACGGTTCTGCGCGGAAATATCTGGAACACCCTGTGCGGGATGCGGCGAAAAAATGTTGTGTGAAAATTGAAAAATAATGCAAAAAGAGACGGCGGGCACCAGTTCCTCCGGAAAGGAGGAGGCTGGGGCCTGCGTCTTTGTATGGGGAGAAAAGAAGAAGGAAACGTTTTAGTGGTCTGCCGCAGCCGGAGCCCGGTCATACAGTGCTGTCAGATCGGCAATGTGCTCGGCCAGCAGACTGGTAAGCGGGGTATCCAGCCGCCACTGCCAGTTGGCTCCCTGGGTGCTGGGGGTGTTGATGCGGGCCTCCGCGCCCAGATGCAGCCAGTCGGCCATGGGGATGATGGCCATATCCGAAACACTGGCAAGGCAGGCGCAGATCATGGCCTCTGTCAGATCCTCGGGCAGGCAGCGCAGGTAACGGCAGGCATAGTGGACATCCTCGGGGCTGGCAGACTGCCGCCAGCCTTCGGTGGTCACATTGTCATGGGTGCCGGTGTAGACCACGCTGTTGTGAGGGTAGGTGTAGGGAAGATAGTTGCCCGGTTCCCGGCTGTCAAAGGCAAACTGCATGATCTTCATGCCCGGATAGCCGCTGGCAGCCAGCATGGTCTTGACCTCTGGGGTCAGGTATCCAGATCCTCCGCAATGATGCCGCCTTGACCCAGGGTCTCGTGGATGGCATTGATGAAGGCGCGATCCGGCCCCTTTTCCCAGTGGCCGCCTGCCGCTGTCTTGTTTCCGGCAGGGATGGCGTAGTAGCTCTCAAAACCACGGAAGTGGTCGATGCGCACGACATCATAAATCGAAGTGGCGTGCTGCATCCGGCGCTTCCACCAGGCAAAATCCTCGGCCTTGTGGCGGGGCCAGTCGTAGAGCGGATTGCCCCAGAGCTGACCGTCTGCCGCAAAGGCATCCGGGGGGCAGCCTGCCACCTGCGTCAGGTGGGTTTGGCCGTCGGTCTGGAAAAGCTCCGGCCGCGTCCACAGATCGCTGGAATCCGGGCTGACGTAGATGGGAATATCGCCCACCAGTTGGATGCCCTTGCCGTTGGCATAGGCTTTCAGGGCGTTCCACTGGGTGTAGAAGAAGAACTGCACCGCCTTGAAATAATCCACCTGCCCGGCCAGACGCTCCCTGGCAGCGGCTACGGCAGCGGGCTGGCGGGTGCGCAGGTCATCCGGCCAGTCACACAGGCCTGCCTGTCCCTGTTCGGCCTTGATGGCCATGAACAGGGCGTAATCGTCCAGCCAGAAGCTCTGTGCCGTGCAGAAGTCTTTGTACTCCACGCTGGCTGCAGCCAGCAGACGATCGGCGGCTTTTTGCAGCACCACCGGGCGCTGCTGGTAGAGCACGCCGTAGTCCACCGGTCCAACCGGAACCTCAGCGGGAATCTCATCAGCGGTCAGATAGCCCTGCTCGTGCAGGACACGGAAATCGATAAAGTAGGGGTTCCCGGCAAAGGCGGAAAAGCTCTGGTAGGGGCTGTCACCGTAGCCGGTGGGGCCAATGGGCAGGATCTGCCAATAGGTCTGCTTTGCACGGGCCAGAAAATCCACGAACGAAAAGGCTTCTTCCCCCAGCGTGCCGATGCCAAAGGGCCCCGGCAGACTAAAAACGGGCATCAGAATGCCGCATGCTCGCATGGTGAACTCCTCCTTAACCCTTGACAGCGCCTGCAACAACACCCTCAATGATGTATTTCTGGCAGGTCATGTACAGGATGATGATGGGGATGATGGCGATGATGATGCAGGCCATCATGGGGGCCAGCTCCACACGGCCATAGCCGCCGCGGAAGTACTGGATCGCCATGGGGATGGTGCGGTACTTCTTGATATCCAGCACCAGAGTGGGCAGCAGGTAGTCGTTCCAGACCCACATGGTTTCCAGAATGGCGGTGGAGATCATGGTAGGCTTCAGGATGGGGAACACGATCTTGAAGAAGATCTGGATGGGGTTGCAGCCATCGATCATGGCGGCCTCCTCGATCTCCATGGGAACGCTCTTCATAAAGCCGGTGAACATGAACACAGCCAGACCGGCACCAAAGCCCAGGTAGATGATGCAGATGTTCCAGGGGGTGTTCAGTTTGAGGGTATCTGCGGTCTTGGACAGAGTGAACATGACCATCTGGAAGGGGACGACCATCGAGAACACGATGAGCAGGTTCATAAACTTGCTGAGTTTGTTGTTCACGCGGGTCAGGTACCAGCCCGTCATGGAGCAGCACAGCAGGATGAGGGCCACGCTGGAAACAGTAATGACGAGACTGTAGCCCAAACTGGAAAGGAAGCCCATTTTGATCACGCCGTAGACGTAGTTGGAAAGGCCAGCAAAGGTCTCACTGGTGGGCAGCTGGAACACGGTAGAGGTGGTAAAGGTGCCCTCTTTTTTCAGGCTGTTCAGCAGGATCAGGACAATGGGGTAGATCCACAGCAGGCAAAGCAGGGCCATGATGACGGTGAGAGTGTTATCCCACAACTTTTTCTGTTTAATCATTACTGCTGGACCTCCTTAGAACGGGTGAAGTGGAGCTGCGCCAGAGAGATGACCACAACGATCAGGAAGAATACCACAGCCTTTGCCTGGCCGATGCCCTTCCACTGAGCACCGGAGCGGCCATAGAAGGTATTGTAGATGTTCAGGGCCAGCATTTCACTGGCGTTGGCAGGTTCGCCTGCGGTCAAAGCAACGTTCTGGTCGAACAGCTTAAAGCTGTTGGTCAGGGTCAGGAAGGTGCAGATGGTGATGCTGGGCATGACCATGGGCAGCTTGATCTTGAACAGGATCTCGCGGTCAGAAGCACCGTCGATCTTGGCAGCCTCGATCAGGTCACCGGGCACGCTCTGCAGACCGGCAACGTAGATGATCATCATATAACCGATCTGCTGCCAGCACATCAGAATGACCAGACCGACGAAACCGGCCTTGGCATCCAGTGCCAGCAGGGGCTTTTGCAGGTTTGCCAGCACGCCGTTGAGCAGGATCTGCCAGATGTAGCCCAGCAGGATGCCGCCGATCAGGTTGGGCATAAAGTAGACGGTACGGAAGATGTTGGTGCCCTTGATGCCGCGGGTCAGCACGATTGCAATGGCAAAGGCGCAGACATTGATGAGCACGGTGGAGACCACAGTGAACGCTGCCGTAAAGCCGAAAGCGTGCAGGAAGGTGGAATCCTGGAACACGGAGATATAGTTCTGGATGCCCACAAAGGTGGTCTTGCTCACGGTGGTGAAGCGCTGGAAGGAAAGGAAGATGCCCCAGATAAAGGGCCAGATAAAGCCGATGATGAACGCGATCAGCGTAGGAAGCACGAACACCGGCCAATATTTGCTGATGGCCTTTTGCATGATATACCTCCAAAACAAAAGGAGGCGGGCGAACAGCTCGCCCGCCTCCCATTACGGTTTACACAAATAAAAGGGGAAAGAGAAAACCGAGAATGCTTAGCCGTTTGCCAGCTTGTACTCCTTAGCCCAGCCATCGACGAAAGCGGTCACAACGCCGTTCCAGTCGCCGGTGCCTGCTGCGTAAGCGGTCAGAGCGGAACCAACGCCGTTCTTCCACTCCTCGGAAGGCATGGTGGAGAAGCACCAGTCAACACTGGTCTTGCCAGCTGCAACGTAGTCGTTTGCAATGGCGATCAGGGGGTTGGTGGAATCCTTTGCAGCCTTGAAGGGGATGACAAAGCCCATATCATCAGCCATTGCGCTGGTGCCGGTCTCGGAGGTGACACACCAGTACAGGAAGTCCAGAGTGGCCTGAATGTCCTCGTCAGAAGAGGTGTTGTTCACGCACCAGAAGTTCTCGGAACCGGTGCACAGGCCCTGGTTCTCCTCGCCTCAGCGCCGATGTAGATGGGCAGCATACCCAGGTTGTCGTCGCCAGATCCTTCACGTCGCTGTAAGCCCAGGTGCCGTTCTGATAGAAGACAGCCTTTTTACCAACAAACTCTGCCACGGCATCGTTGCCGGTCTTGGAAGCCAGCAGCGTGGGATCGCAGGTGGAATCGGTGATGTACAGATCCAGATCTGCTTGTAGTTGTCGAGGTAGGTGCCCTTGATAGCGTCGGTGGAGCTGATGCCGTCTGCCTTGTACTCGTAGTAGATGGGCAGGTTTGCCAGATGAGTCTTGAAACGCCAGTCAGAAGAGGCATCCATGCCGGCGGAAGTGAAAGCACCATCCACGCCCAGCTCAGCCTTGCGTGCCTGGATATCATCGGCGACCTTCTTCAGATCGTCAAAGCCCTTGATGTCGTCCTGGGTGTAACCGGCGGCAGTCAGCAGCTCCTTGTTGTAGATGATGCCGTAGGTCTCAATGACGTATGCAATGCTGGTGACAGCGTCGCCATCCTTCAGGGCGAAGGAGTCGCTGGTCAGTTCGCCGTACAGCTTGCTGCCGGACAGGTCGTAGCAGTAATCCTTCCAGTTGGCCAGACCCACAGGGCCGTTGACCTGGAACAGGGTAGGAGCCTCGCTCTTCTCCATCTCGCTCATCAGGGTGGTCTCGTACTGGCCGGAAGCAGCGGTCACAACGGTCACAGGCACGCCGGTCTCCTTGGTGTACGCAGCAGCCAGGTCCTGCCAGGCTGATCCTGCTCGGGCTTGAAGTTCAGGTAGTAGACCTTGCCGTCAGCCTTTGCAGCGGTCGAAGAACCGGCAGCAGAGCTGGCAGTGGAGGAAGCGGTGGAGCTGGACGAACCACCACAGGCGGCCAGGCCCAGAGCAGCGGTAGAAGCGCCTGCGACCTTCAGAAAGTTACGACGAGAGATCATCTTTTTCATAGTAGTACTCCTTCTTCTTTTGGTTAATATCTGCCACCGTCCACAGCATGAGGACGGAAGTTAGACTGAATAGTTCCGGCGGCAGGGGCAAACGCTTTCGCCCTGCTGCAATTCCGGCTGGAGCGTGACGGTCTGGGCCGGCGCTCCGTGTTCGATCTGCCGCACCAGCAGCTCGATGCTCTGCAGTGCGATCTGCTCACTGGGCTGGACGATGGTGTCATCACCGGCACGCAGTAGCGGGACATCGTGATGCCATCAAAACCGATCACTGATACATCCTCCGGCACCCGCAACCCTGCGCTTACCAGCGCCCGGATTGCACCAAAGGCGATCACATCGCTCATGGCAAACAGGGCAGTGAACTCGGCCCGGCGGGCCAGCAGACTGTTCATGGCGTGGTAGGCGGACTCGAAATCGTAGTTAGACAGGCCATAGAGCTTATCGTCAAGGACAAGCCCTGCGTCCTCCATGGCATCCTGCGCACCCAAACGGCGCATCCGGCTGGGAAAGCTGGTGGCCGGGCCGCCCAACACCGCGATCTTGCGGTGACCCTGTGCGATGAGATGGGAGACTGCCGCTTTTGCTGCGGCCCGGTCATCCACACCCACCATCGAGAGGTTGGGGAAGTCCAATTCATTGGAGACCAGCGTGGCCAGCACGGAGGGAACGGAGATGTTTGCAAAGCCGTTCTGGAAGTTCGTAACACTGCCGCCCAGAAAGATCATGCCCTTGGGCTTGATCTCCCGCAGGATCTTCTCGGCAGCATCGATCTCGTTGGCGTTCTCGTCCAGGTAGGAGACGATGCCGTTGTACCCATACAGGGTAGCGGCCCGTTGCAGCTGAACGAGGAAGTCGGAGAAGAAGATGTTCCGGGTCCCCTTGACCACGAACACCAGGCTGCGGGATTGCTGGATCTTCAGCTGCCGCGCGTTGGTGTTGGGGGTAAAGCCTGCCTCCCGCATGACCTTGAGCACATGCTCCTTGGTCTCGGGCCGGACATCCGGCCGATCATTGATGACGCGCGAAATGGTGCTGACAGAACAGCCGCTGATGCGGGCAATGTCCTTGATCGTCATATCGCGTGCCCTCGCTTTCGGTTGGATTTTCGGGAACGGTGTCGGGAACGTTTCCAGTGGCTATAGTATGGCACAGTTTGTGCAAAAAATCAATCATGTGGAAGTAATTTCGTAAAAGGTGTACAAAGAATCAACTTGCATTTGTGCAGATTGATTTGCCAACACATCAAAACACCGGTTGATTTCAGAAATTACCGGTAACATTTCAGGAAATACCGGAAAAACCGTACCGGTTTGTAACTTTTTGACCGGTTGATGCAATTTTATGGACGAGGGTGATCTGCCCGGAAACTGCGGGAACGGTTCCATAAGATGTTCCCAGAATGCAGCAAAAAGAAACAGGCAGACTACTGAGTGCCGGGAGCACTGCACAAACGAAAGACGCAGCAAAAAAGCGCTTTCACCTTGTCATCGGTGAAAGCGCTTTGCTGATTGCTGATTATTTTGAATGGGTTGATAAAGTTCTGATCAGTCGCTGACGTAGGGCATCAGAGCAACGTGACGAGCACGCTTGATGGCGGTGGTCAGTGCGCGCTGATGATAAGCGCAGGTGCCGGTCACACGGCGGGGAATGATCTTAGCACGCTCAGAGACGTACTTACGCAGACGGGGCACGTCCTTGTAATCGATGGTGTCGATGCGATCGACACAGAAGCTGCAAACCTTCTTGCGGCCGCGACGCATGGGGCGTGCGGGGCGAGAGCCTTCGGTTCTTTCAAAAGCCATTGCTTATTACCTCCTATAAGAATTGAACGGTCAGACCGTTACGGAATCAGAACGGCAGGTCATCACTGTCATCAATGACAGCAAAATCATCTGCACTGCCGGCGGAATAGCTGGGAGCTGCCTCCACAGCAGCCGGACGGGCAGGGGCTGCGTTCTGGTAGCGGGAGCAGAATTCTGATAATTTGCTCCACCGCCCTGATTGCTGCTCTTGGGGCCTGCAAAGCTGATGTTGTTGGCTACGACTTCCACAGCCGTGCGATTGTTGCCGTTCTTATCCTGATACTGGCGGGTCTGAAGAGAGCTTCGATGGCGATCAGACTGCTTTCTGGAAATACTTAGAAACAAACTCGGCCTGAGAACGCCAGGCAACGATATCAATGAAGTCAGCCTGACGCTGCTCACCCTGACGCACAAAATTGCGGTCGCAGGCAATGCGGAAGCTGCACACATTGGTGCCCTGGGGCGTGGTGCGGAGTTCAGGATCCGCCACAAGACGGCCCATGATAGCAACAACATTCAACATTTTACGGTCTCCCTTTCTGTCACGAAAAGATTACTCCTCGTGGGCAACGATCAGGCTGCGCATAACACCTTCAGTGATCTTGTACACACGGTCCAGCTCAGCGGGGAAGCTGGGCTCGCTGGTGAAGTTGATCACAGTATAAACGCCTTCCTCCTCGTCGTTGATGGGGTAGGCCAGACGGCGCTTGCCCCACTCGTCGATGGAATCGATCGTACCGTTGTTCTCGATCAGGGTCTTGAACTTACCAACCAGAGCGGCGGTAGCTCCTCATCGAGAGCGGCGCTGGTAATCAGCATGGTTTCGTACTTTGCCATTTTGTAGCACCTCCTTTTGGACTTAAGGGCCTCAAGGTTATGAGGCCAAGGGTACACACGACATGCGGCATCGCCTGCCGTGTGCGGCGTGTCTGTTCAGACAGCAATTTATTATAGCAAGTCCCTGCTATTTTGTCAAGCCCTACGGGCCAAAAATCCGCACAAAAATTTGTACTGAAGCTTTGGTGAACTTTGTCTGTTTTTTTAACGAGAAAAATTGAGAATCATTTTGATTTTGGCAATGAGCGGCGATATAATAAAAAAATAGGATGGCGGGCGCGGCCGGCCGCCCTGTATAAAGAAATAGAACGGAGGAAGACAAATTTATGTATTCTGTTTTTCGGAACCTTGCCATCATCATCCTCAGTGCCAAGTTCTTCGGGCTGGTGGCCCGCAAGTTCAAGGCACCGCAGGTGGTGGGCGAGATCATTGCGGGCCTGATCATTGGGCCCTGCCTGCTGAACCTTGTGCATATCAGCGATACCATCTCTATCTTTGCAGAGATCGGCGTGGTGCTGCTGATGTTCTCCACGGGCTTGGCACCAATCTGAAGGAGCTGATCAAAGCAGGCCCCATCGCCACACTGATCGCCTGTGTGGGCGTGGCGGTGCCGCTGGCAGGGGGCACGCTCCTTTATAGTCTGTTCTACGGCTTCTCGGCGTTGGGCAGCCAGGAGTTCTACCGTGCTCTCTTCATCGGTACCATTATGACCGCCACCAGCGTGTCCATCACCGTGGCTACCTTGCAGGAGCTGGGCCACCTGAAGAGCTTCCTTGGCACCACCATCGTCAGCGCCGCCGTCATCGATGATGTCATCGGCATCGTGGTGCTGACCTGTGTGCTGGGAGCCAGCTCCGGTACCGGTACGGGGCTGGGCAAGGTGCTGATGAACACCGTGCTGTTCTTCGCCACCGCCATCGGCGTGGGCATCATTACCCATTACGCCATGAAGTGGCTGGACAAGCGCAACCCCCACACCCAGCGCATCACCATCGTCAGTATGGCATTCTGCTTTGCCATGGCCTACATCGCTGAGGCTTACTTCGGCATTGCAGACATCACCGGTGCCTACATCGCGGGCATCGTCCTGTGCACTCTGGAGGATGCCCCCTATGTGGAGCGCCGGGTGGACATCAGCAACTATGTGCTGTTTGCTCCCATCTTCTTCGCCAGCATCGGCCTGAAGACAGATATCAGCGCCTGACCCCGGAGATCCTGCTGTTCAGCGTGTGCTTCGTGGTGGTGGCCCTGATCACCAAGATCATCGGCTGCGGGCTGGCGGCCAAGGTCTGCAGGTTCAGCTGGGGTGATTCCCTCAAGGTGGGTGTTGGCATGATGACCCGCGGCGAGGTGGCCCTGATCGTGGCCCAGAAGGGCCTGGACATCGGCGTGGTGGATTCCGTCTACTTCACCGCCGTCATCCTGCTCATCGTCGTGTCCAGTGTGGCCACTCCGCTGGTCCTGAAAGCGCTGTTTACTAAAATGCCTGTGCAGCCGCATCCCAGTCAGGCAAAGCAGTAAGGGAGCTCTGCCAGAACCCTCTTGATGTTTTCCAAAACGACAGCAGCACCTCACCAGAAATGGCGGGGTGCTGCTGCTTTATGGGGAGAAACGGGGCGAAAAGTTTTCGCAAACGGTGCAAAACGGGCTGAAAAGCGGGGCCCTTTTGTGAATAGTGCTAAAGAAATGGCGAAATCCTTGTAAAAAATAACAGCAGGTGGTATAATTTACCTGTAAAACGAAAATGATTGGCTCAAAAGAAACAAACTTGGAGGGATTTACATGAAAACTGTAGCGCAGACCGTGATCGAGCAGATCGCTTCTATACCATCGCTGCCAAGGGCGGCAGTGTCATTCAGGCCGTGGAGAAGGCCACCAACGGTGGCGATATCCGCCTGGGCAAGTACGAGCACAAGCCCGAGCAGGAGTGGGCCTTTGTGCGCGAGGGTGACGGCGTGTACCGCATCCGCAACCGCGCATCCGGCAAGCTGATCGACCTGATGATGACCGGCACCGCCAATGGCACCTGGCTGCACCTGTGGGAGGATGTGGGCGGCACCTCCCAGATGTGGGCCGTGGAGCCCACCCCCGCCGGCACCGTCCGTCTGCGCTCTTCCTGGGCCAGCGGCAAGTGCATCGATACCGTGGGCATGGGTGCCAACGATGGTGCCATCCTGCAGATCTGGCAGGAGGCCGCAGGCGATGATCAGCTGTGGACCATTTCCGAGGTGAAGGACCGCGCAAAGCGTGCCCCTGCCAAGAAGGCAGAGGAGCCCATTGTAGAGGCTGCACCTGTGTCGAGAGCGCTTCTGCAGAGGAGGCAAAGCCGGAGGTCAAGGAAGAGCCCGTTGTGGAGGAAAAGCCCGTGGAGGAGCCTGCAAAGGCTGAGGAGAAGCCCGCTGAGCCTGTTAAGGCCGAAGAGGTGAAGGCGGAGCCTGTCAAGGCCGCTGCTCCCGCTGCCAAGCTCCTGCAAAGAAGCCCGCCGCCAAAAAGACCAGCCGCGCCGCCCGCAAAAAGGCCGCTGCCGCTAAAAAGTAAGTAATACAAGTAAAAGCAGCTGCATTCCGTAAAAACACGGAGTGCAGCTGCTTTTTTGTTGCGATCTTACAGGCCTCTCCTACGAGGAGAACTGGAACGAAACGCCTGAGAAGGTCAGACGTGCATCATGCCGCGCTGTGCATGGATGCGGAATTTGAGTGCGGCGGCGATAAAGCTTGAACAGGGGATGAGCGCGGTTGGGGCGGCTCTTGAACTCGGGGTGGAACTGTGCACCCAGATGGAAGTCACGGCCGGGCAGCTCCACGGTCTCCACCAGACGGCCGTCAGGGCTGGTGCCGGAAATGACCAGTCCGGCATCCTCCATCTCCTGACGGAACTCGTTGTTGAACTCGTAGCGGTGGCGGTGACGCTCCCAGATCTCAGCCTCGCCGTAGCACTCGGCCATCTTGGTGCCGGGTTTGACGGTGCAGGGGTACTTGCCCAGACGCATGGTGCCGCCCTTGGGGATGTTGCCCTGCTGGTCGGCCATCAGGGCAATGACATTGTGGGCACCATCGGGGGTGAACTCGCTGGAATTGGCATCGGCATAGCCCAGCACGCCGCGTGCGAACTCCATCACCATGATCTGCATTCCCAGGCAGATGCCAAAGTATGGGATCTGGTTCTCACGGGCATACTGTGCGGCCTGGATCATGCCCTCGATGCCGCGGTCACCAAAGCCGCCGGGCACAATGATGCCGTCCACGTCAGCAAACACTTCTTTGCAGGCATCCTGATCGATCAGGTCCTCGCTCTCCACCCACTTGATGTCTACCTGACTGTCGTTCTCAAAACCGGCGTGGTACAGGCTCTCCATCACGGAAAGATAAGCGTCGTGCAGCTTGACGTACTTGCCTACCAGCGCAATGGTGCAGGTCTTGCTGCGGGTGGCAATGCGGGAGACCACACCCTTCCACTCGGTCAGGTCGGCGGGGGGCACGTCCAGCTTGAGCTTTTCCACCACCACATCATCCAGACCATTGGTGTGGAGCATCAGCGGGCACTGGTACAGGCTGGGCATGGTCAGGTTCTCAATGACGCACTCAGGCTTGACATTGCAGAAGGTGCTGATCTTGCGGCGGATATCGCCGCCCACGCTGCCGTCAGCACGCAGATGATGATATCGGGGTTCACACCCATGCCCTGCAGCTCCTTGACGGAATGCTGGGCCGGCTTGGACTTGTACTCGTCGGAGCCGGAAATATAGGGCACCAGCACAACATGGATGTAGCAGCAGTTGTCGCGGCCCTGCTCCAGGCCCACCTGACGGATGGCTCCAGGAAGGGCTGGCTCTCAATATCGCCGGTGGTGCCGCCGATCTCGGTAATGACCACATCGGCATCGGTAGAGGATGCCATGTTGTAGATGTAATTCTTGATCTCGTTGGTGATGTGGGGGATGATCTGGACGGTCTGACCCAGATAAGCGCCCTGGCGCTCCTTGTTCAGCACGTTCCAGTATACCTTGCCGGTGGTCAGATTGGAGTATTTGTTCAGATTTTCGTCGATGAAGCGCTCATAGTGACCCAGATCAAGGTCGGTCTCAGTGCCGTCATCGGTCACGAACACCTCACCGTGCTGCAGGGGGCTCATGGTACCCGGGTCCACGTTCACATAGGGTCCAGCTTCTGGCTGCGACCTTCAGTCCGCGACACTTGAGCAGGCGGCCCAGAGAAGCCGCGTGATGCCCTTGCCCAGACCGGAGACAACGCCGCCGGTCACAAAGATGAATTTTGCCATTTGTTCAGTCCTCCTCTAATTTATCTTTCAGAGATCATTCTTTCCCGATACGGATGCAACTGCATCCGAAACAAAACATACAACACCAGATTATAATCCTAATCCTCGTAAGAATCAAGGATTTCCTGTGCAATTTCTGCACGGCTGCGCCGGGTGTCCATGGCGCGCTTTTCAATGTAGCGGTGGGCGGCATCCTCGCTCATCTGCTCCCGCTCCACCAGACAGCATTTTGCATGGCTGACCAGCCGTACCTGTGCGATCTTTTCCTGCATCCGGGCGTTTTCCTGCCGGAGCAGCTGCAGGCGGTGGTTGCTGGCCGCGGCCAGATGGATGGCCTGCAGGAACAGCGTGTTGGAGAACGGCTTGCTCAGCAGCAGCACCCCCTGCTCACTCATGGGGGCCAGCAGCTGCTCGGCGGCGGCTGCCTTGGCCAGCAGCACCACGCCTGCGTCTGTTTTTTCTACGGCAGAGGAACACAGCTCGTGGCCAAACTCGTCCGGGAGAGGCGCGTTGACCACGATCAGCTCAAAATCAGATTCCAGCATCCTGCGCCGGGCCTCGGCACCACTGGGGATGATCGTAGGCCGGGTGTATCCCAGCTCTGCCAGCCGCGCGGAGATGTACTCGTTGGAGCTTGCTCCGGCACTCACGATCAGAGCACGTCCCATTTGAATCGCTCCTTTCTCTTACATCCAGCCAAGGGGCCGAATCATTGCCCCTTCGTACTTTCCCTCAAAAGCGGTTCAGATGGCGTTGAAGTAGTGCACCCGCTCGTACTCTGCCGGGTCGGCGGCAGCTTTCAGGGCGGCACAGCGCTTCAGTTCTTCCTCATAGTACCGATGCGAAAGCTCTTCCGGCAGCACGCGGTGCAGAAATTCGCTCTCCTGCGCGGCCTGCACGGCCTCCTCCAGCGTGGAAGGCAGTCTTTCCAGCCCAAGACCTGCGGCCTCGGTGGGATCGAACAGGTTCTTGTTGATGGGGGCCTGCAGCACCATCCGGTGCTCGATGCCGTCCAGACCGGCGGCCAGCACCAGACCCACGGCCAGATAGGGGTTGCAGGCAGGGTCAGGGCTGCGCAGTTCCATGCGGCAGTTGTTGCCCTTGACCTGCGGGATGCGCACCAGCTGGCTGCGGTTCTGGCGGCTCCAGCTCACATAGCGGGGGGCTTCGTCACAGCCAAAGCGCTGGTAGCTGTTGGGCAGGGGATTGGTGAACACGGTCAGCTCCCGGCTGTGGGCCAGAACACCTGCCATAAAGCTGCCTGCAATGCTGTCCGGGGCAATGTCGCCCTCAAACAGATTGCGGCCGTCCATGCAGAGCGAAAGGTTGATGTGCAGGCCGCTGCCTGCCTGATCCGGCAGGGGCTTGGGCAGGAAGCTGGCGTGGATGCCGTTGCGCATGGCAACAGCCCGCACGATCTGCTTGAACATCATCACATGGTCGGCTGTTTTCAGGGGGCCGGCGTAGTGGCAGTCGATCTCGTTCTGGCCGTGGCCGCTCTCGTGGTGGCTGTGCTGGGGGCTCATGCCCATCTGCTCCATGGTCAGGCAGATGTCCCGGCGCAGGTTCTCACCTGCATCCAGCGGGGCTACATCAAAGTAGCCGCCAAAGTCGATGGGGATGCGGGTGGGGCGGCCCCGGTCGTCATTCTCAAACAGGTAGAACTCGCACTCAGCCCCCACGTTGCAGGTCAGTCCCAGCTTGCGGAAGCTGCGCTCATCTGGCGCAGGAAGCCGCGGCAGTTGCCGCCAAAGGCAGCGCCGTCCGGTTTTTCCACGTCACAGAAGAACTGCATCACCCGGCCTCGGTGGGCCGCCAGGGCAGGATGGTCACGGTGGAAAGATCGGGCCGGAGCACAAGATCGCTCTCCTCCACCTTCATAAAACCGGCAATGGAGCTGCCGTCAAAGCAGACACCATCCTCCATGGCCTTGGGCAGGTCGCTGGCAAGCACGGCGATGTTTTTCTGGGTGCCAAAGATATCGCAGAAGGCAAAGCGGACGAATTTGACATTGTTGTCCTCCACAAAATCAAGGATGTCCTGTTGGGTATTATAGCTCATAGTGGTTCCCTCCGAGCCGCAGGGCGCGGCGAATGGCACATCAGTGCAAAACTGGAAAAATCGGCTTGTGTTCTTAAAAAACGCCTAAAGGCCTGCTTCGTATGCGCAAAGCAGGTCTTTAGGCTGGTGTAAGAAATAGGAAAAGGGGAATGGCTTAAAAATCCAACAACCCAGCGATGCTTATCAAGCTATGTCAGAAAGATCAGACGTAGTAGAGCATCTTGCTGTAGCTGGGCAGAGGCCAGTAGTCCTCACCGCAGATGGTCTCGGCATCGTCAGCAGCGGCGCGAAGAGCATCCATCTTGGGCAGAACGTCATCGTGGAAGGAGACAGCCTTGGCACTCTCATCGGTCATGGCCTCAGCGGTATCCACGGCAGCCTGCAGGGCATCGATGGCATCGCTCATGGCATCGGCATCGGTGGACAGGCGGGTGAGGGTCTTGGTCTCGCTGCGCACGCTGATGGCCTCGCTGACGGCCAGCTTGGATGCAGCGGTGTTGGCAACCTCGCTCATGTAGGAGTTGATGGCGGGCAGCAGCTGCTTGCGGGCCATCTCCAGCATGGTCAGAGCCTCGATGTTGATGATCTTGGAGTAGTGCTCCATCTCGACCTCGTAACGGCTGTGCATCTCTACCTTGGTCAGAACGCCGAACTCCTCCATCAGAGCAATGTTTTTGGGGTCGATCAGTGCGGGCAGAGCGGCGGGTGTATTCTTCTTGTTGGGCAGGCCGCGGCGTGCTGCTTCCTCTTCCCACTCGGCGGTGTAGCCGTTGCCGTTGAAGATAACACGGCGGTGGTCACGGATGGTGCGCTTGATCAGAGCAATGGCAGCGCTGGTAAAGTCCTCAGCGCCCTCCAGCTCGTCGGCGTAGCCTTCAGCTCCTTGGCAACAGCGGTGTTCAGGATGGTGTCGCAGTCGCTCAGGTTCTGAGAAGAGCCGGGCATACGGAACTCGAACTTGTTGCCGGTAAAGGCAAAGGGAGAGGTGCGGTTGCGGTCGGTGGTGTCCTTGCTGAACTTGGGCAGCACGTCCACGCCCAGATCCATCTTCATCTTCACAGGGCCGGCATAAGGAGAATCGGATGCAATGGCATCGATAACAGCTTCCAGCTCCTCGCCCACAAAGATCGAGATGATGGCCGGGGGAGCCTCGTCCGCGCCCAGACGGTGGTCGTTGCCCGGGGTGGCTACAGAGGTGCGCAGCAGGTCGGCGTACTCGTCCACAGCTTGATGACGGCGGCAAGGAACACCAGGAACTGCAGGTTCTCCATGGGGGTGTCACCGGGATCCAGCAGGTTCTCCTCGGTGGTGGACAGCGACCAGTTGTTGTGCTTGCCGCTGCCGTTCACACCCTCAAAGGGCTTCTCGTGCTGCAGGCAGACCAGACCATACTTGGGAGCGATCTTCTTCATCATCTCCATGGTCAGCAGGTTGTGGTCAATGGCAACATTGGTGGTGTCGAAGATGGGGGCCAGCTCATGCTGGCAGGGAGCCACTTCGTTGTGCTTGGTCTTGGCGGGAACGCCCAGCTTCCACAGCTCTTCGTCCAGCTCCTTCATAAATTCGGAGACCTCGGGACGGATGACACCGAAGTAATGCTCCTCCAGCTCCTGACCCTTGGCAGAGGGGGCACCGAACAGGGTGCGGCCGGTGAGGATCAGATCCTGACGTGCCTCGTAGTCTTCCTTCTTGACAAGGAAGTACTCCTGCTCGGGGCCGACGGTGGTGGAGACGTAATCAACATCCTTGCCGAACAGCTTCAGGATGCGGATGGCCTGACCGGACAGTGCGTTCATGGAGCGCAGCAGGGGGGTCTTTTTGTCCAGTGCCTCGCCGGTGTAGCTGACGAAAGCGGTGGGGATGCACAGCACGTCATCCTTCACGAAAGCGTAGCTGGTGGGGTCCCATGCGGTGTAGCCGCGGGCCTCGCAGGTGGCACGCAGCCGCCGGAGGGGAAGGAGGAAGCATCGGGCTCGCCGCGCACCAGCTCCTTGCCGGAGAACTCCATGATGGCGGTGCCGTCGCCCACGGGGCTCACAAAGCCGTCGTGCTTCTCACTGGTGATGCCGGTCAGCGGCTGGAACCAGTGGGTGTAGTGGGTGGCACCCAGCTCCATGGCCCAGCGCTTCATCACGCTGGCCACAACGTTTGCCACCTCGATATCCAGGGGGGCACCCTTGTGCAGGGTGCGCTCCAGGCTCTTGTAAGTAGCGCTCGGCAGGCGCTCCTTCATTACATGCTCGTTAAAGACCTTGCTGCCGTAGATTTCCATAACATTTGCTGCCATAAATCCTACTCCTTACTTGATCTTATGTCTGTCCCTTCCGAAACTGTCTCCCGCCGCCGAACTGCGGCCCGGAAACAGCGAAAAGCTTTTTAACAAAAATGGCGCTGCGAGTCAGGAGGTGACCCACAGCGCCGTTGCTGTCTATGGTTTGATTATATCCCGGAACGGCCCAAAAGGCAATTGACAAAACTGACGATTCTGCACAAACACGTTCTCGTTTTTTTAGGAGATATCGTATTTGGTATTACTTTTAGATCACCTGGAACAGGAAGAACTTCAGGTAATTGGTCTCGGGCACGCCCCACAGGATGGGGTGATCCGGGGCCTGCTGGCGCACCTCGATCTGCCGCAGCTGCCGGTGGGCATCCTTTGCGGCGGCGTGCAGCATCTTGATGAACAGCTCCTCGGTGGCAAAGTGAGAGCAGCTGGCCGTGGCCAGATAGCCGCCCCGGGGCAGCAGCTTCATGGCGCGGTAGTTGATCTCCTTATAGCCGCGCATGGCGTTTTCCACCGTGCGGCGGGCCTTGGTAAAGGCCGGCGGGTCAAGGATGATAAAGTCGTAGGGGTGGCCCTCCTTTTCCAGCCGGGGCAGCAGTTCAAAGGTGTCCTCGCAGAGAAAATCCATGTTGGTCAGATTGTTGCGCTGGGCGTTCCGCTGGGCCATGGCAATGGCCTCGGCGCTGATGTCAGCGGCCGTGACCCGGGCAGCCCCGCCCTTGGCGGCGTTCAGCGCAAAACTGCCGGTGTGGGTAAAGCAGTCCAGCACGGTGTGCCCGGCAGCAATGCGGGCCACGGCCCGGCGGTTGTATTTCTGGTCGAGGAAAAAGCCGGTCTTCTGGCCGTTCTCAAAATCGAGTGGTAGAACACGCCATTCTCGCAGATCTCGGTCTGGGTGCTGTCGGGGTGCGTCTCGCCGGGCAGGTCAAACCAGCCCTTGTTTCTGTGTCAGGCCCTCCTTGGCCCGCAGAGCCTCGTCGTTGCGCTCGTAGATGCCTCAATGGTCTGGCCGTCAGCGCGCAGGACTTCTGCCAGCAGGGGGAAGAGGATGGGCTTGAGCTTTTCCATGCCCACGCTCAGGGTCTGGGTGACAAGGATATTGCTGAACCGGTCCACAGTCAGGCCCGGGAACTGGTCAGCCTCGCCAAAGATGACACGGCATGCGGTCAGGTCGGCGGGCTCCAGCACAGTCTTGCGGTAGGCCCAGGCGTATTCGACACGGCGCTTCCAGAAAGCGGCATCGAAGGTGTCGTTGGCGTTGCGGGAGATGAGCCGCACCCGGATCTTGCTTTTCAGCGAGAGAAAACCGGTGCCGAGATAGGCACCCTTTGTGCTGACCACATCGACCAGCGTGCCGTTTTCAGGCTCTGCTTCCGGGGAACTTAGGATGTCGTTTTCGTACACCCAGGGGTGGCCGCCCACCAGCAGGCCCTCGGCGTGTTTGTTGACGGTGTAAACGGGGTAATTGCGAGAAGATTTCATAGTTGCTCCTGTTATAACTGGCTCGCCCTCTCAGTCTCGCTCCGCTCGCCAGCTCTCCCAAAGGGAGAGCCTTTGGCGATTTTCGATTTAGTCTCATCAAGCTTGAATACAGAGCGGCTCTTGGCTCCCCCTTTGGGGGAGCTGGCAATGCCGTCAGGCATTGACTGAGAGGGTGAGGATGCTAAAATTTCATACTGATATTTATTCTAACATAAAAACGTGCTAGAATAAATACAAAACACAGAAACGAGGAAAACGTCATGGAGATCGAACGCAAATGGATGGTGAACGGCTGGCCGGAGGGTGAAAACCTCCCGGCTCTGCCGCTCAAGGAAGAGTTTGCTATGCGGCAGGGATATATCAGCGTGCGGCCCACCGTGCGCATCCGGGAGGAGGCGCTCAAAGGCGGCGAGACGGCTATATCCTCTGCTTCAAGTCCGGAAGCGGGCTTGCACGGGAGGAGATCGAGCGCCCCATCGACAAGAAACTGTTTGATGAACTGGAAACAAAGATCATCGGCAAGCCTCTGATCGGGAAGATCCGCAGAAGCTACGCCCTGCCCGATGGCCTTGTGCTGGAGGTGAACCATGTGGATGAGGGCCAGCCCACTGCGTTCTGGTACGCTGAGGTGGAATACCCCACCGTGGATGCTGCCCGCAGCTGGAAGCCGGAAGCCTTTGGTCTTGCAGACTATCTGAACGATGATGTCACCGACCAGCCAGGCCAGAGCATGGGAGCCTACTGGGAACAGACCCGGAAATAAAAATGACCCTCTCCGTCGCGCAGATGCGGCCGCCTAGCCCTTGGGGAAAGACGGCAGCGCAAAGCAATGACAGAGAGGGTCATTATTTTTTACTTCTTGTGGTACATCCGGTCTGCTTCCTCATAGGTGGGTTCGCAGGTCAGATACATGCCCAGCTTCTTCACGGTATCCATATCCACGCTGGACAGGATGACGGTGGAGTGCATATCGCAGCCCTTCAGGTGGGAGAGCTGCTTGAGGGCGGCTGCAGCAGTGGGATTCTGCGCGGCCGAGCTGGACAGGGCAATCAGAATCTCGTCGGTGTGCAGGCGGGGGTTCTTGCTGCCAGATAGTTGGTCTTGAGGGTCTGGATGGGCTCGATGGCGGCGGCAGAAACGAGGTCAAGCTCCTGGTCGATACCGGCCAGCTTTTTCAGCGCGTTGAGCAGAGCGGAGGAAGCGGCACCCAGCAGGGGGCCGGTCTTGCCGGTGACAACGGTACCGTCCGGCAGCTCAATGGCGGCAGCGGGGGCACCGCCGGTCTTTTCAGAGACTGCATGGGCGGCCTGCTCCACCGGGCGGCTGCCCTGGGTCAGTCCGGCCTGATTCATCAGCAGCTCCAGCTTGTAGACCTCGCTCTGGATCTGTGCGCCGTTCTTGAGATCGCACAGGGCCTTGAAGTAGCGGCGGACGATCTCGTTGCGGGAAGCTTCGCAGCAGGCCGCATCATCACAATGCAGTTGCCGGCCATGTTCACGCCCATGTCGGTGGGAGAGTGGTAGGGGCTCTTGCCTGCAATCAGCTCAAACATGGCGTTGACCACGGGGAAGATCTCAATGTCGCGGTTGTAGTTGACCGCGGTCTTGCCATAGGCCTCCAGATGGAACGGGTCGATCATGTTCACATCGTTCAGGTCGCAGTGGCAGCCTCGTAAGCCAGGTTGACCGGGTGCTTCAGGGGGATGTTCCAGATGGGGAAGGTCTCAAACTTGGCATAACCGGCCTTCACGCCCCGCTTGTATTCGTGGTACAGCTGGGACAGGCAGGTGGCCATCTTGGCCGCTGCCGGGGCCGGGAGCGTGATAACCACCAGCGGGCGCTGGGTCTCAATGTACTCGTTGCGGCCATAGCCTCGTCGCTCACGATGCGGGCAACGTCGTTGGGGTAGCCGGGGATCTTATAGTGCCGGAAGGTGCGGATGCCCAGGCTGTTCAGCCGCTTCTCAAAGGCTTCCACCTCGGGGGCAGCGGTGTACATGGTCACGCATACGCTGCCCACAAACAGGCCGCGCTCCTGGAATGCGTCGATGAGACGCAGAACGTCCAGATCATAAGTGATACCATAGTCACCGCGCACCTTGCTGCTGACGATGTCCTCAGCGTTGATGACGATAACGACCTCGGCCTGATCCTTCAGCTGCAGCAGCATCTGCAGTTTGGAATCGGGCTGGAAGCCGGGCAGCACGCGGGAGGCGTGGTAGTCATCGAACAGCTTGCCGCCGAATTCCAGATACAGCTTGTTGTCGAACTGCGCGATCCGCTCCCGGATGTGCTCCGACTGCATCTGCAGGTATTTGTCGTTGTCAAATCCTTTTTTCATTCGTTGCTCCTCTTCCTGATTTCGGTTCCCATATCCTGCCCGGGCAGCGGGTTCCACAGCGGAAGTGTGCCCGGGGAATTACACAATACAAAAGCAGTATATCATATCAGAGGAGCGGGTGCAATAAAAAATCAACAAAAGTCCCGCTCTTTCCGGCAGAGCGCTTCTGCCGGAAAGAGCGGGGCAGGGAGGAACAGTGCGGATTACAGGGTCAGCTGGATGCCGCTGAGGGTCACGGTATCCGGATCGGGCTCCTCATCCTTTGCTTTGGCGCGGGTCTGTTTGGGCAGAGCGTCCTCGTGGACTACTTTGCCGCATTCCAGCTCAGGGATGGCAAAGAAGGCCGCTTCCAGAGCATCAGGCAGCTCTACTTCACCGGTAACATGCAGGAATTCGATCTGAGCCAGCAGGTCTGCGCTCTCTGCGGGGATGACAGCATCACCCAGCACATAGAGACGGGAGCCATACCGGCGCAGGGAAGAGGCGGTCAGCTCCAGGTCGTCCTCCACCACGGCGGTGCCGTCCGGCACGATGATCAGCTCGGTGGAATCCGGGAAGAGCGGGGCCAGAACGGGCGCAAGGCTTGCGCACAGGATGGCCTTTGGAGCGGAAAAGCTGCAGCCCTTTGCGGCCAGTGCGGCAGTGTCGAGCCTGGGGTCAACCGCCAGGAAGCGATGTTCATTCCAGTACAGGCGGCTTTGTGCCCGCAGCAGGAAGGTGTTGTCTAGCTTGATGGAGCTTCCCGGCAGGAGCACTGCATCATCGGGGTAGACCGCCAGCTTTCCGTTCAGGATGCAGCGGGCGGATACCACTGCCGAGAGGCACTGCGGGCAGTAGATCATACCGTTGACCAGAATGCAGGCGTACTTCTGTAAAACCTCCGCAGCATCCGGTGCGATCATCAGCTTGCCGTTGACCACCAGTACCTGCCCGGCGGCGGTCTGGCTGGCAGAGCTCAGCGTGACCTTGCCATTGACCACACCCACCGAGGCCTCCTCCGGGACATTTTTGCAGAGCTCGAATCCAGAGAAATGTTGTGCTGGCTCAGGAGCGTCTGCACCCGGGGCGAGGTCAGCGCGATCATGCAGTCCAGCTTGATCTGCTCATAGCGGTCAAGAAAATCCTCCTGCACATTGCGCAGGTCCAGGATCATAGCGTCCACATTCAGGTTCTTTTTCATCATTTATTCCTCCGTAAGTTCAGTTTTGAGGCGATGGCGTATCTGGCAAGGCGGCTGCGGACCGTGCCGGGCGGGAGACAGAGCAGCTGACCGATCTCGCTGGCATTGTAGCCCGCTGTATAGCGCAGGGTGAACAGCCGCCGCTCTTCCGGGGTGAGCAGAGCCAGCAGACTGGCGGCTTCCACTGTGTCCAGCGCGGAATCCGGTTCAGCACTGTCCTCTTCCGGGAAAAAGGTGCTGAGCAGCTGCTCCTCTTTTGCCGCCCGGCGGAGTTGGTCGCAGTAGAGATTCCGCGCAGTGGTAAACAGCCAGGCCTTGCACTGCCGCTCTGTAAAGCTGTTGATAAGGCTCCGGTTCTGCAGTGCCCGCAGAAAGACTTCCTGGGTCAGATCCTCCGCCCGGGCTTCGTCCCGGCAGAGATTGAAACAGAAGTGTTCCAGCCTGTCCCAGAAGGTCTCGTACAGCAGCTCCCACATGGGGCTTCCTCCTTTCATTGCGTCGTTCTGCCTGTAAGACGAAGGAGACCGGGGAAGTGTTGGATAGATTCGGAAAAAATAAACCCTCAGTCTCGCTGGCGCTCGCCAGCTCCCCTACCAGGGGAGCCTTTGGCATGGCGGTAAACAGCGTGAAACTGAGGGAAACTCCTTGATTTAATGTTTTGCTTCCAGCGCTTCGAGATCTTCTTTGATCTCTTCCACATCTTCTTTCAGGAACATCAGGCAGAAGCTGACGGCCAGCAGCAGGCAGGAGAGCCAGATGGCCTTTGCACCGCAGAGATCCAGCGCCAGACTGCCCAGGCCCGCGCCCAGCGCAAACAGGAGATGATGCCCCAGTAATAAAGGGATTTTTTCAGGGCGGCAGGATTGCGGTTGAGCACCCAGCTGCAGAGGGAGTCCATGCCGCTGCGCATGTTGCCAATGCACATGGTGCTGGCAAAGGCATAACCGTTCACCTTGCGGAAGGTCTGCACCTGCATCGCACAGGCAAACGAGACCAGCGCATTGGCCATAAGATTCCACTCCTGCGGGAAAAAGCCCACCACGAACAGCATCACGATCTCACACAGCACCACCAGCTGCCGCCAGTGGAGCCGCTGCAGATTCTGCAGCTTCTGGTGCATCAGCTCTGCCGCGAACACGCCCAGCGCAAAGAAGCACAGGGGCACAAGATAATGCAGCACACGCCCCCACTCCCCGGCAAAGGCATGGACAGCCATCAGCACGATGTTGCCGGTCTGGGCGTTGGCAAACACCTTGCCCCGGAACAGATAGGTGTATACGTCCTGCAGGCCGCCGGACAGTGAAAGGAACATTGCCGTGCAGAAGGCTTCCGACATCTGGCCGCGGCGCTTTTTCTTGGAATTCATGCAAATTCCCCCTCTGTTTTTTTACCCCTATACTATAGCGCGGGTTGACGGATTTGTCAAAAACAAAAGGTGATTTTTGGCGGTTTTGACTATGTAAAACGAATATGCCTGCCATGTATTTTGCAATTGCATCCGGGTTGTGCTACAATAAGACCATTCATACAGAAAAAGGAGAATCTCCCCATGCCCAATATCATCGAGATCACGGATTTTCACGCGCCGGAGCTGGACCCCTACGCCCGCCTGACGCAGAACCAGCTGCGCAGTCGGCTGGAACCCGAAAAAGGCATCTTCATTGCCGAGAGCCCCAAGGTGATCTCCCGGGCACTGGATGCAGGCTTTGTGCCGGTCTCCCTGCTGATGGAGCGCAGGCAGATCACCGGCCCAGCGGCGGAGATCCTGACCCGCTGCGGGGATGCACCCATTTATACTGCTGACCGGGAGCTGCTGGCTGCACTGACAGGCTACGAGCTGACCCGGGGCGTGCTCTGCGCCTTTCAACGTCCAAAGCCCCGCACCGTGGAGGAGCTTTGCCGGAATGCCCGGCGGGTGGCCGTGCTGGAGGGCATTGTGGATTCCACCAACGTGGGTGCCATCTTCCGCAGCGCGGCAGCGCTGAACATGGACGCAGTTCTCGTCAATCCCTCCTGCTGTGACCCGCTCTGCCGCCGGGCCGTGCGCGTGAGTATGGGCACGGTATTTCAGGTGCCCTGGGCGCAGATCGGTGAAACTCCTGCTGATTGGCCCGAAAAGGGGCTTGCTCAGCTGAATGCCCTGGCTTCAAGACGGCTGCCATGGCCTTGAGTGACCGTTCGGTCAGCATTGATGACGAAGCCTTGCCCGGGAGCCGAAGCTTGCCATTGTGCTGGGCACGGAGGGAGACGGCCTTTCCCATACCACCATGCATCCTGCGATTACACGGTCAAGATCCCCATGTCCCACGGGGTCGATTCCCTGAACGTTGCCGCCGCCAGCGCCGTGGCGTTCTGGCAGCTGGGCAAACAGTAATTCATAAGCCATACAGCAACAAAACTCCCGCCCGGCTCCGGGCGGGAGTTTTGCTATGCCTTAGAAGGATTCAAAGGAGAAATTACTTTTTCATGTAGATGTGGTGGGGCAGACCTGCAATGTACAGCGGAGTCAGCTCAGCCTGGATCAGCGGGCGGGCATACTCGAGGAATTCCTCGGTCATCTGGGTGTGATTCTCGTTCATCCAGCTCAGGGGAACCTTCTTCTCGAGGTTTGCAACTTCACTGATGGGGTGCAGCTCGGTGATGTACTGATAGGGGCTGTTGGAGATGCGCTTCAGGGCGACCATCTGACCGGTGACACCCTCAAAGGCAGCCTTGGCAGCAGCGCCGCCCACCTGGTAAGCCTCGGTGATATCGGTGCGGCTGGTCAGGTGACCAGCGCAGCGCTGCAGGGTAGACAGCTCGATGCAGCGGGTCTTGGTATCCAGATTGCGGGCGACCACATTTGCCAGATAGCGTGCGGTACCAGTCAGTGCCTTGTGGCCGAAAGCGTCCACTGCGTGCACATCATCGGCCAGCTCACAGACATAACGACCGTCCTCGAGCTTGACACCCTCGGAAACAGCAATCACGATGCTGGGCTTCTTCTCCTGCATGGCGCGGACCTTCTCAATGAAGTGCTCCACGTTGAAGGGGACTTCGGGCAGGCAGATCATATCCACGCCCTCGCAGTCATCGCTCTTGGCCAGAGAAGCAGCAGCGGTCAGCCAGCCGGCGTTGCGGCCCATGATCTCGACCACGGTGACATAATTGGTGCCGTAAACGGTGGCATCGCGGATGATCTCCTTCATCACCACGCCGATGTACTTTGCCGCAGAGCCGTAGCCGGGGGTGTGGTCGGTCACCATCAGGTCGTTATCGATGGTCTTGGGAACGCCCATGAAACGGATGTCGCTCTGGATACGGTTGCCGTATTCAGCCAGCTTGCCGATGGTATCCATGGACGTTGCCGCCAATGTAGAAGAAGTAGCCAATGTTCAGCTTTTCCAGGATGGCGAACAGCTTCTTGTAAACGGTCTCGTCATCGTGCCAATCGGGCAGCTTATAGCGGCAGCTGCCCAGGAAGCTGGACGGGGTGCGCTTGAGCAGCTCGATATCCAGGTCGTCGGTCAGCACGGTGGAAAGATCCACCACGCGCTCCTCCAGCAGACCGGCAACGCCGTTGCACATGCCGTAAACAATCTCAGCGCCGCGGCTCTTGCAGCTCTCGAATACGCCTGCCAGACTTGCATTGATGACGGAGGTAGGGCCGCCAGACTGACCAACGATTGCATTTTTACCCATGATGATTTCTCCTTTTCTTCTGTTTCGGCTTTTATATTATCGTGCAGGAGCACGAAAACAGACCACGAGGGGGGAGGAAGCGCGCAAATGAAACTTACAGGCAGATATGGCGCGGGGTACCGTTGACGTAGACCGGTGTCACTTCGTCCAAGATGAGCGGACGGGCATACTCCTCAAATGCCGCCGTCACCTGCATTCCGTCCGGGGTGATCCAGTCCAGCGGCACCTTTTTCTCCAGGTTTGCCACCTGCTGGACATCCACCGACTCGGTGATGCACTGGTAGGGGTAATCGGAAATGCGCTTGAGCGAGATCATCCGCCGGTCTCGCCCGCAAAGGCAGCGGAAGCGGCAGCGCCGCCCACGGCGTAGGCCTCGTTCACATCGGTGCGGCTGGCCAGATGGCTGGCGCAGCGCTGCAGGGTCGAGAACTCAATGGCACGGCTCTTGCAGTTCAGATTATCGTGGATGAGGTCGGAAAGGTACCGGCTGGTGCCGCTGAGGATGGCCTTGTGGCCAAAGGCATCCAGCTGCCCGGCGGTGGAGACCAGATCGCACAGATAGGTGCCGTCTGCAGTCTTAACGCCCTCGCTGGCTGCAATGATGACATTGGGCTTGACCCGCTGCAGCTCGTCCACCCGGGTCAGGAACCTGTCCGGGTCAAAGGGAACTTCGGGCAGCAGAATGAGGTCGGGGCTTCGCAGTCATCGCCGCCGGCCAGACAAGCCGCACCGGCCAGCCAGCCCGCGTGGCGGCCCATGATCTCGGCCACCGTCACGCTGCGGATGTTGTAAACGGAGGAGTCACGGATGACCTCCTTCAGGATGGTGGCAATGTACTTGGCGGCAGAACCGTAGCCGGGGGTGTGGTCGGTCAGGCAAAGGTCGTTGTCGATGGTCTTGGGCACACCGATGAACCGGACGCTGCTGCCCACCTGGGCACCGTAACGGGAGAGCTTTGCAATGGTGTCCATCGAGTCATTGCCGCCGATGTAGAACAGAGCACAGATATCGTACTTGTCAAAGAGGGTGAACAGCTTGATGAACGGGGTAGAGTCCACATCCGGGTCCGGCAGCTTGTAGCGGCAGCTGCCCAGATAGCTGGACGGGGTGCGCTTGAGCAGCTCAATGCTCATGCGGTCATCCAGCAGAACGTTCAGTTCCAGCATCTCTTCCTTTAAAAGGCCCTCGATGCCGTACTTCATTCCGTAGACTTTATCGGCCCCCAGACTGCAGGCGGCTTTGTATACGCCTGCCAGGCTGGAATTGATAACGGCGGTAGGGCCGCCGCTCTGGCCGATGATGACATTTTTTGACATACGTCCTCCTTATCCAAAAGAACAACAGTTCACGTCCTGCAAAGCGCGGCAAGTCCTTCTGTGTCCTCCCAGAGCCCTGCACTGCCCGGGGAAGGAGATTGCGGATGCGCGCCGCAAGTCGTACAAAAAGAATGCAGGATGTGCATCTGATTCAATGAAAACTGTGCAATTCCTGCAACAATACTATTGTAAACTATTTCTCTGTTGTATGCAAGACCTGATTGGTTGCACGGGCAAAAAAATTATGATACAATATTTGGCGTATCCTACAAAAACATAGGGTCGGTCGGAGTGCAGAATGCAAACTCTGCAATTTTTCGGGGATACTGACCGTAATGATAGAGAAAAGAAAACAGGGAAAGGCGGGAAAGAGAATGGGAATCTCACACGAATATCATTCCACCCATGGCCGGAGACGGCGCAGCAAGGCAGGCACCGGCCTGCGGCTGGCGGGGGTCATTGCAGCGATCCTGCTGCTGTCGCTGGCCATCACGGCCATTCTGGAAAATGGCGAAAAGCAGAGCGAGGCTGTCCAGCAAAGCCCGGCGGCGGGCACAGCGGCCAATATCCTGGCTCCGCTGCCCATGCAGGGAGATACGGGAGCCTCTGCGGCAGACAGCGCCGGCGGTACGGCAGGGGAAGGCAGTGGAGCCGCCGATGCGTCGGCTGTCACGCTGGAACAGTTCGGCCCCGCCCGGCAGGCAGCGGGGGCCTATCAGGTCAAGGCGTATGACAGCAGCGTGATCCGTCAGCCCGGCTGTGGCAGGTGGATCTGAGTTACTTTTCGGATGCGGCCCTGCTGGGCGACAGCCTGACCGTGGGCTTTTCCGATTACAGCATCAACCTGGGCGGGGCGCTCATCTGTGGCTATACCGGCGTGGGTCCCGATGCCATCGTGAACCGCAGCGCGGTCAAGAGCAGCGTGCGCGGCTCAGAGGTGGCAATGGATGTGCTGACAGCGGCCCAGCCGAAAAAGCTCTATATCCTGCTGGGCACCAACACGCTGACCACGCTGGGGGCAGCAGACCGCTTTCTGGCCTACTATGGCCAGATGTTGGATCAGCTCAGGCAGGCCCTGCCCGGCTGCGTCATCTATGTCCAGTCCATCCCGCCGGTGCGGCCCCAGGCTGCTGCGGAAAAGCCCGGTCTTGCGTCCGATGTCCTGCGCTCTGTGAACGAGCAGCTGGCAAAGCTGGCCGCAGACAAGGCTGTGTCTACCTTGACCTGTGGGAGACCTTTGCCGATGAGAACGGGAATCTGAAAGAGATGCTGGCGGCTCCCGATGGGGTCCACTTCTCGGCCGGAAACGGCTATGGTGCCTGGGTCACCTACCTGCGCAACCACGCAAAGTATTCGTCTTCCAACTCCTGGACTATGGGCAGCGCATACAGCGCTGAATAAAGAGCGAAACGCAAAACGCATCGCAGACCGATTGGTTTGCGATGCCGTTTTTTATGTTGATCGGGAAGGGAAGCAGCTTACTTCAGCTTGCTCTTGGCCTTCATGCGCTGGTCGTGGTTCAGGATCTGCTTGCGGATGCGCAGATTCTCAGGGGTGACCTCCAGCAGCTCATCCTGTGCCAGGAACTCCAGGCAGCCTCCAGGCTCAGCTTGCTGACGGGGATCAGGCGCAGAGCGTCATCGGAACCGGAAGCGCGGGTATTGGTCAGGTGCTTGGTCTTGCAGACGTTGACATCCACATCCTCGCCGGAAGCGGTGTAGCCGATGACCATGCCCTCGTAGACCTTTTCGCCAGCGCCCACCAGCAGGGTGCCGCGCTGCTGCGCGTTGTACAGGCCGTAGGTAACGGCTTCGCCGGTCTCAAAGCTGACCAGAGAACCGGTGGAACGGTTGGCGATCATACCGGCCCAGACATCGTAGCCATCAAAGATCTGGTTGAGGATGCCTTCGCCGTGGGTATCGGTCAGGAACTGGTTGCGGTAGCCGAACAGGCCGCGGCTGGGCATCCGGAACTCCAGGCGGACACGGTCGGTGCCCAGGGACTCCATCTGCTGCAGAACGGCTTTGCGCTGGCCCAGGCCGGTCATCACAGCACCCTGATACTGGGTGGGAACGTCGATGACAACGTGCTCCATGGGCTCGTAGGTCTTGCCGTCGATGACCTTGGTCAGAACGTGCGGGGGAGAGACCTGCAGCTCGTAGCCTTCACGGCGCATGGTCTCGATCAGGATGGACAGGTGCATCTCACCACGGCCCATAACGCGGAAGGAATCGGTGGTGGGAGAATCCTCCACTTTCAGAGCAACGTCCTTCAGCAGCTCTTTCTGCAGGCGGTCACGAATCTGGCGGCTGGTGACGTACTTGCCCTCACGGCCGGCCAGGGGGCTGTCGTTGACGGAGAAGGTCATTTCCACGGTGGGGTCGTTGATCTTCACGAAGGGCAGCGGCTCAACCTGAGAGGGAGCACACAGCGTGTTGCCGATGGTGACATCGGGCAGGCCAGAGAATGCAACGATATCGCCTGCGGTGATGTTGTCGCAGGGCTGGCGGCCATTGGCCTGGAAATCGTACAGCTTGGTCAGGCGGCCTCGCATCTTCAGGTCGGGGTTGTGCCAATCGCACACGACCACTTCCTCGCCGACCTTGGCAACGCCGTTCTGGATGCGGCCAATGCCGATGCGGCCAACGAACTCGTTGTAGTCAACAGAGGAGACCAGCATCTGGAAGGGAGCCTCGGGATCGCCCTGAGGAGGCTGGATGGTGTCCAGCAGGGTGTCGAACAGGGGGATCAGGTCGGTGCCGGGCACATCGGGGTCCAGGCTTGCGGTGCCCTGACGGCCGCAGCAGAACAGGATGGGGCATTCCAGCTGCTCATCGGAAGCGCCCAGATCCATCAGCAGGTAAAGCACCTCATCGATGACTTCCTTGATGCGGGCATCGGGGCGGTCGATCTTGTTGATGGCAACCACCAGGCTCAGGTTCTGCTGCAGAGCCTTCTGCAGAACAAAACGGGTCTGGGGCATGCAGCCCTCAGCAGCGTCCACCAGCAGCAGCACGCCGTTGACCATCTTCAGCACGCGCTCGACCTCGCCGCCAAAGTCGGCGTGGCCCGGGGTATCAACGATGTTGATCTTGACACCCTTGTAGGTGCAGGAGCAGTTCTTGGCCAGAATGGTGATACCGCGCTCACGCTCGATATCGCCGCTGTCCATGACACGCTCTGCCACGACCTGATTGTCGCGGAAAGCGCCGCTCTGACGCAGCATGGCATCCACCAGCGTGGTCTTGCCGTGGTCAACGTGAGCGATAATGGCGACGTTGCGCAAATCGTTACGAACCATAAATAACTACCTCTCTATTTTGAATCTCTGTAGAAGTTACGTCATACGAATAAAGTTTATCTCAGTTGGGGGTGGTTTGTCAAGATTGTATAAAAACTTTTTCAAAATTTCGGCGCTTTGCCCGATAACTCTTCACACGATTTGGGCAGATGGATGCAGCGAGTTGTGCTATACTAAGGGTGCAAAACTGAACCGGGAGGTGTATCTATGAAGCTCACATTTTTGGGAGCCAACCACGAGGTCACGGGCAGCTGCACCCTGCTGGAAGCAGCTGGGCAGCGCTACCTCATCGACTGCGGTATGGAGCAGGGCAAGAATGTCTACGAAAACCAGCCCCTCCCTGTGGCACCGGGTGAAATTGACGGCGTGCTGGTGACCCATGCGCATATCGACCACACAGGCCAGCTGCCGCTGCTGGTGCGCAACGGCTTCCGGGGCAGGATCTATGCCACCAAGCCCACGACCCAGCTGTGCAGCATCATGCTGCGGGACTCTGCCCACATTCAGGAGTTTGAAGCTGAGTGGAAGAACCGCAAGGCGAAGCGTGCCGGTGCCGAGCCGGTGGAGCCGATGTACACCGTGCAGGATGCCGAGGCGGCCATGCAGCTGTTCCGGGGCATGGAGTATAACACTAAGATCGAACTGGCCCCGGGCCTTGTGATCCGCTTCATCGATGTGGGCCATCTGCTGGGCTCTTCCAGCATCGAGATCTGGGTCACTGAGAGCGGCACCACCACCAAGCTGGTCTTTTCCGGGGACATCGGCAACCAGCATCAGCCATCATCAAAGACCCGACAACGATCCGGGACGCGGACTATGTGTTTATGGAGTCTACGTATGGCGACCGCAGCCACGGTCCCCGCCCGGACTATGTGGGGGAGCTGAGCAGGATCCTGCAGCGCACCTTTGACCGGGGCGGCAATGTGGTCATCCCCAGCTTTGCGGTGGGCCGCACCCAGGAGCTGCTCTACTTTATCCGGGAGATCAAAAAAGAGGGTCTGGTCACCGGCCACGGCAATTTCCCGGTCTACATCGACAGCCCCCTTGCCATTGAGGCGACCCGCATCTTCAAAGATACCGACCTCGACTGCTTTGACGAGGATACCCGGGCGCTGCTGGCCCAGGGCATTGACCCCATCCAGTTCCAGGGGCTGCAGGTCAGCGTGACCAGCGATGAGTCCCGGATGATCAACGCCGACCGGTGCCCAAGGTCATCATCTCGGCCAGCGGCATGTGCGAGGCAGGCCGCATCCGCCACCACCTCAAGCACAATCTGTGGCGGCCGGAGTGCACGATCCTTTTTGTGGGCTATCAGGCCGTGGGAACGCTGGGCCGCACCCTGATCGATGGTGCCGTCAATGTCAAGCTGTTCGGTGAGACCATCGACGTGCAGGCAGAGATCTGTCAGCTGACGGGCCTTTCGGGCCATGCCGACCGCGAGGGCCTGCTGGCCTGGGTGAACGCGTTCAGCCCCAAGCCTAAGCGGGTGTTCATCATCCATGGCGAGGACGAGGTGGAAAACATCTTTGCCCAGACCCTGACCGAGCAGGGCTTTACAGCCTGTGCCCCTTACAATGGGGAGCAGTGGGCCATTGGGGCCGAAGGTGCGGTCTGCCTGCAGGAAGGCTCCCGTGTCCGGCTGGAGCACAAGCCAGCGAGGGCGCGTCCCGCGCCGCAACGGTGTTCCAGCGGCTGGTCAGCGCCGGCAAGCGGCTGCTCCGCGTCATCGAGCACAACGAGGGCGGGGCCAACAAGGATCTTGCCAAGTTTGCCGACCAGATCAACGCCCTGTGCGACAAGTGGGACAGATAACCATAGAACCAGAAAAAACAGCACGCCGTTCGGTTTCGGCGTGCTGTTTTTGATTGAAAGGGAAAAGGCTCTGCCGGGAGAAACGGCAGAGCCTTTTCGGGGTATGGAGAAAAGTGTGTGGGAGAAGAGCATGGAGGGCGCTACTGGTCGTCAGAGAGGCTTTGGGAGGAAGCCTTGTCTGCAGCATCCGGGGAGAAGGGGCGGTGCAGTGCTTTGTACTGCCTGTACCGGATGCCGAGCAGCGTGAATACAACGCCGGTGACAAAGGAGCCGACGCTGACCACGATATAGGCATCAGCACCGCTGTGCAGCAGCACCGAGCCGTACCCGGCCAGAACGATGGAAAGACCCGGAACATGCTCCTGATACAGCAGGGACGCAATGCCGACTGTCAAAAACAGACAAACTGCGGAGAGAGCGCAGTTGATTCGATGTGCCCGCCTTTGACGAAGCCTGCGTGTGCGGCGGCGAATTTCCTCCATACGAACACTCGCCTTCTGGGTCATGGACAGTCCCTCCTTTTGAGAGATCATCAGAGCGGCTGCTTTCCGTCCTCTCTATCTCCTATAATACAGTTCGCGCCGATTCCTTTCACCCAAATTTGAAAAAAGTTCAAAAAAATTTCCCGCTCCGGAAAAGAGCGGGAAACGGTCAGCGAAAAACAGTGTGCCTGCCCCTGTGGAGCAGCCTTGCCGCAAACAGGGTGAAGATGATGGCAGAGGGAAAGAAGTACCCGACCATCTGCCAGAAGCCGTCGGCGGTGATCAGCAGGTTGTAGATGCCGTGCAGCACCATGCAGACCCCCAGAATCCCCACCGTGCCGGTGCAGGTGAGCCACGGACGGCGGAACACATAGGCCAGTGCCAGACCGGTCAGGATGCCGCAGACCAGATGCAGGGCCCCGGCGGACATGCCGCGGATGAGCAGGAAAACAAAACTTCCTGCACCGTTTTCGGTCAGGTAGCAGACGTTTTCAAAGGTAGCAAAGCCCACTGCAATGCCAATGGCCGCAGGAGTCAGCTTGTGGGAATCCGGCTCAAAGATCAAAAAGTAGAGCAGCAGAGGCAGCAGCTTCAGGATCTCTTCGCAGACAGGTGCGATCTCAATGGCGGTGGTCACGGCACTGCACTGGTGCCGCCCCATGAAAAAGCTGCTGACATAAGCCGAAAGCAGGCAGGTGGCCATGCCCAGCACCACGAACAGGGTAAAGCGCCGGGGGCTGCCCGATGTGAACAGCAGGGAGAGCAGCATGGGAAGCGCCAGGCACAAAAAGATGTTTTCAATGTAGGTCATGGGGCTCCTCCTGCAGGATACGGGGCAGGAAGCTGACCAGCGTGAGGGTCAACAGGATGTCCACAGCATAGTAAAGGCTGAACCGGGTGTAATCACGGATGAACCCGGAGGCAACGAACAGAAGGATCTGCAAGGACATTTCAAACAAAAGTGCGATCTCATAAGGCCGGAGCCGTTTTTCCTTTTGCAGGGCCGAAAAACAGAGGTAAGCCAACGCACCAAAGGTGAGCGCCAGCGCACCAGACATCAGCGGAGAGGGGCCAAACACCTGCACCCACATGACAACTCCGGCAAAGACCACCCCAGCTGCCAGCGCAAAAGGCGAGAACGGCGGACGCAGGCCCTCCCAATAGAGGATCTCCAGCGAGAGAAAAAAGAAATACGAGGCCATCCAGGAGCATTCGGCCACATAAAACACCTGCGGCCCATGGCCCAGAATGATCAGATGGAGCAGGTAGTACAAAGTGCCCATCATAAAGCTGGCGTAGCCGAACGCCAGGATCAGGCAGGAGCGGCTGCTGCGCCGGAAGGCGAGGATAAAGGCGAGGAGCGCCATCGCAGCCAGCACGATCACCTGAAAGGTGTTGTCAATGATCTCAAAGCTCATCGTCGTCCCTCGTGTGCTTCTTTTCACTGCTGCGGCGCAGGCGGTAGAGCAGGATGGTCACGCAGGAGCCCAGCAGGAACGAGAGTACGCCCACCAGGATATAACCGTCGGCTCCGCGCTCACTCAGCATCCCGGCGGTGCCGGTGGGGGAAACATGCAGCGCGACCGATGTGCCTGCCCAGCCGGGCATGGCAAGGCCCAGGCAGACCACCAGCACAAGACAGGCCGCCATACAGCCTGCATCGATCAGCAGCATCTGCCGTGCGCGCGCCTGACGCTGCAGCTGGGCCGTGCGCTGGCGGATCAGCGCCATCCGTTCGGCATCAGTTTTCATACTGATATCCCTCCTGTTCCAAAAGTTGTTTCAGCTGCTGCTTGCCCCGGTACACAAGGTTCGTTACCTGCTGCTCGGTGCGTCCCAGCACCTGTGCGGCCTGCCGGTAGCTCAGTTCTTCAAAATAGACCAGAAAAAGTGTCTCCCGGTATTCCTTTTTGAGCTTGCCCAGTGCGGCGTACAGCTGCTGGTGCTGTTCGTTCTGGAGCGATCCTGTCTCGGCCAGTGCCTCGTCCGGCAGTTCAAAAGGCAGTTCCTCCAGCGGCAGAAAAAACCGCCGCCGGGTCTTGCAGCGCAATGCGAGATTGCGCCCGGTTTTATAGAGGTAAGCCTTGAAGCAGCCATCCTGAATGGGCCGCTCTCTTGCAAAAATATGGGCAAAGGCTTCGATCATCAGATCCTCTGCCTCGTGGATATCGCCCAGCACGCCGTTGATGTAAAGGGTCAGCGCGTCGCCATACCGCTCCACCAACAGCTGAGCGGCAGCTTCGTCTCCGGCCAGATACTTCCGGTAGGCTGTTTCGTCTGAGACCATCCTGTTGTTCCTTTCCGTGTTGTACACATTTCATCTTGTCTATTTTATATAAGATGAAAGAAATTTGCAAGGGAAAATACGAAAAAGCACTCCATTCTCTTCCAATTTGTGATATAATAAACTGATTTCGCCTGTTTTTCGCGCGGAAGGCGGGCGGCTGAAATTATTGGAGGGGACAAATTTACTATGGAACGTGAAACGCTGAAATCGCGGCTGGCTTCATCCTGCTGTCGGCAGGCTGTGCCATCGGCATTGGCAACGTGTGGAAATTTCCTTATATGGCAGGTCAGGGCGGCGGCGGTGCCTTTGTACTGTTTTACCTGCTGTTCCTGGTCATTCTGGGTCTGCCCATTATGACCATGGAATTTGCTGTGGGCCGTGCCAGCCGCAAAAGCCCGGTGCGCGCCTATCAGGTGCTGGAAAAGCCGGGCCAAAAGTGGCATATCCACGGCTATTTTACCCTGATCGGCTGCTACCTGCTGATGATGTTCTACACCACCGTCGCAGGCTGGATGCTGCACTATTTCTATATGACCGCCGCTGGAAAGCTCTCCGGTTTGAACGCAGACGAGGTGGCGGGCAAGTTCACCGAGATGCTGGCAAGCCCCGGCATTATGACCTTCTGGATGGTGCTCGTGGTCGTTCTGGGCATTCTGGTCTGCGCTAAGGGCCTGCAGAATGGTCTGGAGCGTGTGACCAAGGGCATGATGATCGCCCTGCTCCTCATCATGGTCATTCTGGCCGGGAACAGCCTCTTCATGGACGGCGCAAAGGAGGGCCTTTCCTTCTTCCTGGTGCCTGACTTTGGCCGCATGAAGGAGGTTGGCATCGTCAACACCCTGGTGGGTGCGATGAATCAGGCCTTCTTCACCCTGAGCCTGGGCATCGGTGCCATGTCCATTTTTGGCAGCTACATCGGCAAGGAGCACTCCCTGCTGGGCGAGAGCGTCCGTGTGGTGGTGCTGGATACCTTTGTGGCCATCACGGCCGGTCTCATCATCTTCCCGGCCTGCTTTACCTTTGGTGTGGATCAGACTGCAGGCCCCAGCCTGATCTTCATCACCCTGCCCAATATTTTTGCCAACATGGCGCTGGGGCGGCTGTGGGGCAGCCTGTTCTTCCTGTTCATGGCCTTTGCGGCCCTGTCCACCGTGCTGGCAGTGTTCGAGAACATCATCTGCTGCGGCATGGAGCTGACCGGCTGCACCCGTAAAAAGTCCAGTCTGGTCAACCTGTTCCTCATCATCCTGCTGTCCATGCCCTGCGTGCTGGGGTATAACCTCTGGGCCTGGGATGGCTTTGCCGTGTTTGGCGGTGCAGTGCTGGACTTCGAGGATTTCCTTGTCAGCAATCTGTTCCTGCCGCTGGGCAGCCTGGTCTACCTGCTGTTCTGCGTTTCCCGCTATGGCTGGGGCTGGGACAACTATAAGAAGGAAGTCAACACCGGCGAGGGCTGAAGATCCACGATTGGATGCGCGGTTACCTGACCTACGGTCTGCCCGTGATCGTGCTGTTCATCTTCGCCTTTGGCATCTACGACAAGTTCTTTGCATAAGGAAATAAACCCTCTCAGTCTCGCATTCGCTCGCCAGCTTCCCCGAGGGGAGCCAACGCATCTGACAGGTAAGCAGCTTGCACAGCCTGAAGTCAGAGCAGCAATTGCCTCGCCTTTTGGGAGAGGTGGCAGTGCGAAGCACTGACGGAGAGGGCGTTTTTGTTGGAGGACACAATGCACATTTTGATCTGTGATGACGATGCGGTGTTTGCTGCCCGCGTGGAAACGCTCGTCCGGGATTTCTTTGCGCTGCGGGGCTTGCAGGTGGAATGCACCGTCTGCCACAGCGGGGAAGAGACACTGGCCCGGCGGGACCTTGATCTGTATCAGGTGGCGCTGCTGGATGTGGATCTGGACACCATGAACGGCATCTCACTGGGAAAGCAGCTGCGCCAATGCAGCCCGGAGATCTGCCTGGTGTATGTGTCGGCCTATCTGGAATTTGCCCCGGAGCTACACCGTGAATGCGTTCCGCTATATCCTCAAGCGCGATCTGGACTGCCAGCTGCCCCGCTGTCTGGATGCCATTCTGCACGAGCAGGATCACCGGACTCCCAAGACACTGACCATCCGGCAGAACCGCACCGAGACCGAGTTGCCCTACGACAGCATCTACTACCTCGAAAGCGACCTGCGCAAGATCAACGTTTACGGAGATGTGGCCCACCAGCCCCTGTGCTCCTACTATGGCAAGCTGAACGAGCTGCCGCAGGCCCTGTTTGAGAACGGCTTTCTGCGGGTGGGGCGGAGTGCAGTGGTCAATATGAAGTACATCCGGCAGATCAGCAGCTATATGGTCACCCTGCGCAATGGAGTCAAGCTGAGTGTGAGCCGGAACGGCTATGCTGAGATTCGCAGCACCTATCTGGAATGGAAGGGGCAGTTTGGGGATGACTAAGGAAATGCTCTGGCTTCTGATGGGGCATTTGGTCTGCATTGGCCAGTGGGCGGCTTTATCATGGTAGACCATGCATTTCTGGGCCGCGGCAGGAGATTCCGCTTTCCCTGCCTGTGGGCAGCCCTGCTGGCAGCAGTATTTCTAGTGGCCTCGATCCGGCATGACATTGGCTTTTTCAATGTTGAATCTGTGATTTTGAATGTTATCTACCTGTTGGTCACGGTGCTCTTTTTCGGCGGAAGCTGGAACCAGAAGCTCTCGGCCTGCCTTGTCAACGGCATCATGTGCCTGTTGACGGAAAACACGGTCAGCTACACCTTTGCCTGGTGCAAGCACATTCCGGTCCAGGAGGTCTGGCGCTACCGCAGCTGCCTGTTCCTGCTGGTAGCTGCTGTTGTGGGGGCTGGCCTGTTTGCAGCTTATATTATCCGGCGCTGGCGGCGGGAGCAGGCGTTGACCCCGCTGCAGATGTTGGTCATGTCCTTTTTTCCTGGCATCGTTGTGGTGCTGAACATCGTGCTGATGGTATCCGGCGGCAGCGAAGTGCCCAGCATGATGAATATGATGCTGACCTTTGGTCTGACCATAGCAGTGCTGATCCATCTGGGGATCGTGCAGATGGTCAACGACCAGATGCTGCAGCAGCAGACACTGATGGTGGAGGCTGTGCGCCAGAAGAAGAGCGCAGAAGCTCTTCTGGAATCCTACAAGACCCAGCGGCGGCTGACCCATGAGTTCACCAACCACACCGAGGCACTGGCTCTGCTGCTCCAGCAGGGCGATTACGAGGGCGCAAAGGCCTACCTTTCCACGCTCACAAAGACCATTGCGGCAAATACCACCATTATGAACACCCACAACCCTTTATTAGATGCCCTGCTCAGCAAAAAGTACGAGGAGGCCAGCCGAAAAGGGGTCATGGTCTATTTTGATCTGCCCGATCTGCGGGATATGCCCATGGGCCAGACGGATCTTGTGATCGTGCTCTCCAATCTGCTCAACAATGCCATTGAGGCCGCCGCGCAGGCTGATCCGCCGGAGGTCTATGTGCGGATGCGGAAGAGCGAGGACGAGGTGGTGCTCTCTGTCCGCAACCGGGTGAAAGAGGAACTGAACCTCGTGGACGGTCAGCTGCCCCGCATCTCTCAGAAAGGGGCGGGCCACGGCTTCGGGCTGTGGAACGTGCAGGATGTGCTGAAAAAATACGGCGGCGAATATACCATCAGCTGCCGGGGGTGCTGGTTCCGCTTTACCTGCACCATCCCGCTCCGCAAGTTATGACATGAAACCCTGCAGAATATGACATTTGGGGTGAAAGTTTCATCGGAATCTGCTACAATGAAATCAAGTTAAAGGCAGGAGCGCTCCCCGCTGTATGGTTTGCGGCCGACAGAGGAAGGAACATCCGAACGCAGGTGTGTGTGCGTGGGCCGGAACGTCTTTACGAATAAAAAGTCTGACGAAGCTCTGAATGGCGATCTTGGGGGATTGCTGCAGATAGAGACCTTCTGAATGCACTGTACCTGCACGGCATCGTATGTGGGAATGGGATGCCGGGCGGTGCTGCCGGAGGGAGCTTTGTCGGGCTTTTTTGTTTGAGATCGGGCCGGAAGGAGGACGGTGTGGAGCATGGCTGCACCTGTACGGAAGCGGGCATCCTGCTGGATATCTTCACTCCGATGCGGGAGGATTTCGTGTAACAAACAAAAAAGGCAGTGCGCCGCGTGGGACGCACTGCCTTTTGCTTTTGTACCGATTATTCCGGCTTTACCTGCAGCTCCTGCTCACAGTAGATGCAGCGGTATTTGCCGTTGGAGCTCATCTCAAAGATCTGGTCGCATTCCTCTTCAATGGAGGAGATGCAGCGGGGATTGCGGCACCGCACAATGTTCACCAGACGCTTGGGGGCTTCGGCTTTTCCTTGCGCACAGCCTTGCCGTTTTCGATCACGGTCACGCTGATGTCAGGGTCAAGGTAGGCCAGCACGTCCAGGTTCAGCCAGGAGGCATCCCCCTCGACCTTGATGATGTCCTTGCGGCCGCAGTCGGCCTTGTGGGAGCGCGCATTCTGGATCAGTGCCACGTTGGCGGTCTTGTTGCCGGTGATGCCCAGCAGCTCCATCAGGCCCACAGCGGTGCCTGCCTTGATGTGGTCGATCACAATGCCGTTCTGGATCTCGTCAATATTCAGCATATCAGTTGCCCTCCTTCGGTGCCTTGGGGTCGGCAAGACCCAGCAGCGTCATGATCAGTGCCATGCGGACGTATACGCCGTTCTGCACCTGCTCAAAGTAGGCAGCACGGGGGTCGTTGTCCACGTCCAGTGCGATCTCGTTCACGCGGGGCAGGGGATGCAGCACTGCCATTTCAGGCTTGGCAAGGGCCATCTTTTCGCTGGTCAGGATGTAGCTGTTCTTCAGGCGGATGTAATCCTCCTCGTTGAAGAAACGCTCCTTCTGCACACGGGTCATGTACAGGATGTCCAGCTCAGGCATGGATTCCTCCAGGCTCCGGGTCTCACGGTACTCGATGCCGTTGGCCTCCAGCACATCCTTGATGATGTAGTCGGGCACCCGCAGCTCCTCGGGGCTGATGAGCACAAAGCGGATGTTCTTGCAGCGTGCCATGGTCTTGATGAGAGAATGGACGGTGCGGCCGAACTTCAGATCGCCGCACAGGCCGATGGTCAGGTTATCCAGCCGACCCATCCGGGTGCGGATGGTCATCAGATCGGTCATGGTCTGGGTGGGGTGCTGGTGGCCGCCGTCACCGGCATTGATGACCGGGATGCGGGAGTAGCGGGAAGCGCGGAACGGCGCACCCTCTTTGGGATGGCGCATTGCCACGATATCGGCATAGCAGGAGACCACGCGGATGGTATCTGCAACGCTTTCTCCCTTGGAAGCGCTGGAGACGTTCTCGCTCGGGAAGCCCAGCACATGGCCGCCCAGGTTCAGCATGGCCGCCTCAAAGGAAAGGCGGGTGCGGGTGGACGGCTCATAGAACAAGGTGGCAAGCTTTTTGTGAGCCGCAACGTCCTGATAAGCGGCAGGGTCGGAGCGGATGCGGTCGGCCAGATCCAGCAGAGAGGTGATTTCCTCCTGGCTGAAATCCAAGGGATCGATGAGATGGCGCATGAATTTTACCTCCGTCAAAGTAATTTTCGTAGAATGGAAAAATCGAAGAAATTCGTGTAATAACTCAGTGAGCGCATGACCGGGTGGCACAGACGGTTGAAGCAGATCTCATCCAGCAGCAACATGGCCTCGCCGGGGGCAAGACGCATGGCAGCCCGGATGGCCTCGTCGCCGCAGCTGGCCTTGAGGTGGGCCACGTTCGAGGAGATCTGCTGGTTGCATTCCTGCTCCAGGATATCGAACACGCCGCCGCTCAGGTCGATGCGGGTGTAGTCCCGGCTGCCAAAGAGGGCGCGGGGCAGATAATCGATGGAGTAGATGACCGGGGTGGTGTCGGCCAGGATGCGTTTTTTGATGCAGATGACCTCGTCCCCCGGTGCAATGGCAAGATCCCGGGCAAGCTCGGCCCCGGCGCGGATGGGATAGATCTGGATGCCATCGGCGTGGGGGTAGCTGCCAAAGCTGCGGATCAGCGGGTAATATTCCAGCTTTTGGTCAAGGCGGCTGCGCAGGCCAAGCACAGTGCGGTTGACCACTGTGCCAATGCCGCGCACACGCTCGATGTAACCGGCGCGCTCCATCTCGCTCAGCGCGTCCCGGATCACGGTACGGCTGACACCGAGTTCCGCGGCCAGATCGACCTCGGCGGGCAGGCGGTCGGCATCGGCGTAGCGGCCGGTGCGCAGTTCTTCCAGAAGCGCCGCGACGACACGGTCACTGATGACCGCACCGCCCAGGCGGATGGATGACGAAGAGCTGGATTCTTTCATGGGCTGTTCCTCCGGTTCGCGGGCGGGGCAGTGCCCGCCTGGACTTGGGAAAACCTGCCCTGCATCCCAAAAGCTGCGCCGGACAGATTTTCTTACTTTCATTATAGCATGATTTGACTTTATTTTGAATGGTAATTATACTGGAATCCAGCAGAAAGTATGATTTTATTTTTGGAGGGTTCACAAAATGGAACTGATACTGCAAAAAGTGTGCGGCCGGCCTGCACAGCTTCCCATTCGCCTGCGCCGGTGCGGCCCTGCGGATGCCGCCGCATTCTTTGCTTTGCAGAACGAAGTGCGGGCCGCCATGCCTCACCCGGAGCAGTTTGTGCCGGACACACTGGAAAACATCACGGCCTACCTGAGGGAGGACCTGTGCATCGGGGCATACAACGGTGAACGGCTGGGGGCGTACTTTATCCTGCGCTACTGCGGCCGGAGCGCGCACAACTATGCGGCCTTTCTGGGGGTGCCCCGGGAGGAGTGGGAGCACTGGGCCAATGCGGACAGCGCAGTGGTCCACCCGGACTGGCGGGGCAACGGTCTGCAGCGGAAGCTGCTGGAAGCGGCGCTGCCCCTTGTCCGGCCCGGCATCGTGGGCATCGGGGCCACCGTCAGCCCGGAGAATCAATACAGCCTGAACAATGCCCTTGCCTGCGGTTTTGTCATTGCCGACCGCCGTGAGATGTACGGCGGGTATGACCGATATCTGTTAAAGAAGATGCTGTAACAAAAACGCTCTCCTGCTGAGCACAGGAGAGCGTTTTTTTGTTATGCGGCCAGGCGGGCCTCTTCCTTCAGCTGATCGTTCATCTTTTTGCGCACGACCAGCAGGCAGATGAGATGCACCCCTGCGGTCAGGGCCCAGCTGATGGGGTAGCTGATGTACAGCGTGCCGGTGGAGCGGAACATCCGGAAGATGGTTGCGATCCAGACCAGACGGAGCAGGCAGCTGCCCACCAGGCTGACGATCATGGGGATCACCGAGTAGCCGCGGCCGCGCAGGCAGCTGGCCAGAGTGTCCATTATGCCGCACAGGAAGTAGGCAGTGCAGATGATCTGCATCCGGGACAGGCCGGCGGCCACCACGGCTTCATCCGTGGAGTAGAAGTGCAGCAGGATCTCACCGCTAAAATAAGCGCCGCAGCCCAGGAACAGGCCCACCACAGTGACGCAGAGCAGGCAATTGCGCATGACGTGGTCGAGGTTGTCGTACCGGCGGGCACCCACGTTCTGGCTGGTAAAGGTCACGGCCGCCTGCGCAAAGGCATTCATGCCGGTGTAGATGAAGCCCTCGAGGTTGGATGCGGCAGAGTTTCCGGCCACGACCGTGGAGCCAAAGGAATTGATGGCCGACTGGATCACCACGTTGGACAGGCTGAACACGGTGCTCTGCAGACCGGCGGGCAGGCCGATCTGGATGATCTGCAGCATGGCTTTCTTGTGGAAGCCCAGATGCCGCAGGTCAAGGTGCATGGCACCCTCTTCCCTGACCAGCAGCACCGTGACCATAATGGCGGATACCGTCTGGCTGAGGATGGTGGCCAGCGCAACACCCGCCACACTCATCTGGAATACGATGACGAACAGCAGGTTCAGCACCACATTGATGACACCTGCCACCGCCAGACAGACCAGCGGGCGGCGGGTGTCGCCCACGGCACGCAGCAGGGAGGCGTTGAAGTTGTACAGCATGGTCATCGGCATTCCGATGAAGTAGATCTTCAGGTAAAGTGTGGCAAGGTCAATGACATCCTCAGGGCTGGACATCAGTTCCAGCAGGCCGTGGGCTGCAAAAAAGCCCACAAAAGCCATCAGAACGCCGCCACAAGGCTCAGGGTAACAGCAGTCTGCACCGCTTCGTGCACGCCCTGGTCATCCTTTGCACCATAACAGCGGGCCGCCACAACGTTTGCACCCAGCGCAAGGCCGACAAACAGGTTGACCAGCAGGTTGATGAGTGCACCGTTGGAACCAACTGCTGCCAGCGCGGCGCTGCCGGCGAATCGACCCACCACGACCACATCGGCAGCATTGAACAGCAGCTGCAAAAAGCTGGATGCCGCCAGCGGCAGGGAAAACAGGATGATCTTTTTCAGCATCGGGCCGCTGGTCAGATCACCGGCTTGGGACATTTGTGCCATGAAAGCTCCGCCTCCTTTGAAACTTTTCTCATACTCTTGCACCAAAATCGAAGCGTAAAAAATGCGCCGTGCCGTTTTGCGGCACAACGCAATTTGTAAAGAACACCTATATTATAATACAGTTTTCTGTAAAATACAAGATGCCGCGCATGGGGTTCCTGCCTTTCTGGGGCGCTTTGATCAGGAATGATGGATCTGCAGCGTTTTCCAGTGCTCTTTCTTCTCGTATTCCGTTGTCACGCCGTCGTCCCGGTACATCCGGTACTCCGCAGATTCGCCGTTGGGCAGGAAACTCCACAGGGTCAGACTGGCATCATCCAGCTCAGCGGTGTTGTTGGCGGGCTGTGCCACGGGAATGATGTGACCCGGACGGATGAACAACAGCATTTCGTCCAGCGCACAGCGGATATAGTGGTGTCCGGCGGGCAGGATCTCTTCGTCGTAGTCGTCCACAGCCCGCAGGCGCAGGAGCTTCATGGGTTCGGGCAGGTAGACATGCCGCCCGTGGGCATTCTGGACATAGACGGGAGCGGCCATCAGGCCCTCGCCCAGCAAAAGCTGATCTTCCACCTCCCGGGCATCGGGGTCATCCGGGTAATCGAAGGCCAACGGCCGGAAGTAGCTGGTGTTTTCCAGCGCAGCCTTCATAAATTCGCTGTACAGGTAGGGCAGCAGGGCGTAGCGCAGACGGATCATATTACGCACAGCGGGCAGCACCTCGGGGAAGCGGTAGTATTCCTGCATCCGGGTGCCCACCGCGGAGTGGTTGCGCATCAGCGGGGTGAGCAGACCGAACTCAAGCCAGCGCAGGGCAAGATCCGGCGTGGTATCGCAGGAGAAGCCGCAGAGGTCGGCACCGCTGTACAGGAAACCGCACATCTGGACACTGGGCATCATTTGGATATTGGCCAGCAGCTGGGCCCAGCTGGAATTGTTGTCGCCCAGCCAGATGCCGCCGTAGCGGTGGCTGCCAATGAAGCTGGAACGGCTGTAAAGCAGGGTGCGCTGGCCCGGACGCAGGTCGGCAAAGGCTTCCCCTGCGGCGCGGGTCATGCTGCCGCCATAAAGGTTGTGAACCTGATCGTGACGTACCTTCCGGCCGTCTGCCTCGTGGTAAAAACTGGCGTAGTCTGCCGGGCTGTTCATCAGGCCCATGGCACCGCCCACCACGCGCGGGAAAAACTCCTCCTGCTCAATGTTGTCCTTCTCCCGCAGGGCGGCCATATCGTCCAGAAAAGCGCGCAGCCGCTCAGGTGAGTAGAAGAGGGAGGGCTCGTTCATATCGTTCCAGAAGCCCTCAATGCCGCAGTCGGTCAGGGCCTTGTATTTGTGGCCGAACCACTCCCGCACCTCGGGGCGCAGGAAGTCGGCAAAGTAGGCCTTGCCGGGCCAGACTGCCGCCACAAAGGGAGTTCCGTCGGCCTTTTTGCAGAAGTATCCCTTTTCCAGCCCCTCAGTGCAGGTGGAGTCGTTGGGGTCGACGCGCACGCCGGCATCGATGATGGGCACCAGCCGGATGCCCTGCGCTTTCAGGTCTGCGGAGAGCTTTGTAAGGTCTGGAAACGTTCCTTGTTTACGGTGAAATCGGCATAGTCCTGCATATACTCGATGTCCATACAGATCATGTCCAGCGGCAGGTCGTGCTCCTTGTACTGGCGTGCAACTTCCCGTACGTCCTCCTCGGTCTTGTAGCCCCAGCGGCTCTGTGCCAGACCGAATGCCCACCTGGGCGGGATGTAGCTGCGGCCGATGAGGTACGGAACTCCCTGCAGATCGCATTTTCGTTCCCGCCGGAGAGGAGATACAGATCGTAGTCTGGGGTCTCGGTGTGGAAAGAGAGAAGATCGTGGCGGGAATAACCGATGTCGTAATAAACCTTGCCCGGGAAATCCACGAACAGGCCAAAGCAGGTGCTGCCGTCCCGCACCAGCAGGAAATTGTGCGCACCATAGAAGGAAAGCTTGTCCTCGCTGTGGCGGGATTCATCGGTGTTGTTGGCGATGTAGTGCCAGCCGCGCTTGTTGATGCCGCGGGGCATTTCACCCAGACCGTAGACGCAGCCTGCTCACTGAGGGTGAGCTGCCAGCCGCTGCCATCGGGAGTCAGAAAGGGAATGGAGCCGCTTTCCGCGGGAAGAGACAGCACAACGCTCTGGGTGGGAAAAGGATGCCCGAAAGAAAAACGTTGGATCACAGAAAAGACCTCCTGTTTCAGATAGAGTTATTACTATAATGATACGGCAGAAATCGTTCCGGAACAAGAGAGAAAACAGGATGAATAATACAACAAAACAGGCGTTTTGTGGCCTGCGCAACAGCCAATACTTCTGTTGCACCTGCCTGAGCCTCTCGGGCGAGAAACTGCACGGAATGGATTGCAAACTGTCGAATGGCTTGCTATAATAAAAAGTACTCTGAAAAGGAGGATCTTCCATGTATCGAAACGGCATCAAGCGGCTGCTGGCGGTCATTTTGTCCCTCTGCGGCATGATCGTGCTCTCGCCGCTGCTGCTCATCCTCTGCCTTGCCATCAAGATCGATTCCCCGGGGCCGATCTTTTTCAGGCAGAAGCGGGTGGGCATCCACAAACAACATTTCAATATCCTCAAGTTCCGCACCATGCGCATCGACACCCCCCACGATATGCCCACCCACATGCTCAAGGACCCGGATCAGTATATCACCCGGGTGGGGCACTTCCTGCGCAAGACCAGTCTGGACGAGCTGCCCCAGCTCTGGAACATCTTTGTGGGCGATATGGCAGTCATCGGTCCGCGCCCGGCGCTGTGGAACCAGTATGACCTGCTGGCCGAGCGGGACAAGTACGGTGCCAACGATGTCCGCCCCGGCCTGACCGGCTGGGCCAGATCCATGGGCGGGATGAGCTGGAGATCGTGGACAAGGCCCGGCTGGACGGCTACTATGTGGAGCATCTGAGCTTTGGTATGGACGTAAAGTGCTTCTTTGGCACCATCAGGGCAGTGCTCGACCACGACGGTGTGGTCGAGGGCGGCACCGGCACTTTGCACGAAGAGGAAAACCACAAGAAGTAAGACTGGCCCGGGCAGAATACTTGATTTATCCCCTGAAAAGCGTATAATAAAACGGTATAAGACATCAAAGGAGGATTTCCATGAATCGCACCTATATCAACGAGGTACAAAAGGAAATTGGCAATACGGTCAAGGTACAGGGTTTTATTGAAAACCTGCGTAACAGCAAGTACATGGCCTTTATTGTACTGAAGGATATCACCGGCAAGCTGCAGATCACGGTTGAAAAAGAAGATCATCCTGATCTGGTGGACACCATCGATCAGCTGACCCCTGATTCTGTCATCACTGTCACCGGCAAGGTGGTCGAGAACGACTACGTCAAGATGGGCGGCATCGAGATGATCCCCGAGGCCATCGAGGTGGAGAGCATTGCGGATGCACTGCCCATTGCCCGTAAGGCCATTGCCGCCACCAAGAAGAAAAAGGCGGTGGAGCGTTCCAGCATCGACCAGCGCATTGATTACCGCTGGGTCGATCTGCGCACCGACGAGAACCAGCTGATGTTCAAGCCCAGAGCTGCATGGTCAACGCCATGCGCAAGTTCCTGCTGGACCAGAACTTTATCGAGATCCACACCCCCAAGCTGATCGCTGCTGCCAGCGAGAGCGGCTCTGAGGTGTTCAAGGTGGATTACTTCAATCGCAATGCCTATCTGGCACAGAGCCCCCAGTTCTACAAGCAGATGGCAATGGCTGCAGGCTTTGAGCGCATTTTCGAGACCGGCCCTGTGTTCCGCGCTGAGAAGAGCTATACCAACAAGCACGCCACGGAGTTCTCCGGCTTCGATCTGGAGTTCAGCTACATCACCTCTTACAAGGATGTCATGGCCATGGAGGAGCAGCTGCTCAAGGCTGGCCTGCAGGCTGTGAAGGATGCTTACGGCGACCAGATCCAGGAGCTGTTCGGCAAGGAAGTCATCGTGCCCGAGACCCCGTTCCCCGTGGTCAAGCTGGCTGACCTGTACAAGGGTCTGGAAGAGGACTTCGGCTATGTGGTGGACGATTCCGAGAAGGGCGACCTGACCACCGAGGCCGAGCGCCTGAGCTACGACTGGGTGAAGAAGCACTATAACCACGAGTTCCTCTTCGTCACGGATTACGATGCTGAGAAGCGTGCTTTCTACCACATGCGCGACGAGAACGGTGTGCCTCAGGGCTACGACCTGATCTGGCGCGGCGTGGAGATTACCACCGGTGCCCAGCGCGAGCACCGCTATGAGGTGCTGAAGAAGCAGGCCGAGGAAAAGGGTCTGGCTGAGGATGTCAAGTTCTATCTGGAGTTCTTCCAGTATGGCTGCCCCCCGCACGGCGGCTTCGGTCTGGGCATTGACCGCCTGACCATGCTGCTGGTGGGCGAGAGCATCAAGGACGCGGAGTTCCTGTTCCGCGGCCCCAACCGTCTGACCCCGTAAGGACGGGGGTGTTCGTATGAACGCCGCAGACCATTATCTGACCCGTTATCTGGAAGCGAAGGATCTGGATCAGTACAATGCACTGCTCCGCTACACCTTTCAGGTCACGGAAGAAGAGCTGACTGCCACAGGCTGGAAGGACGATGAGATCAAGCAGTCCAAGTTCCGGTGCTGGAACGTGCCGATGTTCTGGCTGCTTTGATGGAGACACGCTGGTGTCCCAGTTTGCCGTCTATCCGCTGAAAATGAACATCTACGATACGGTCTACCATGTGGGCTTTGTCACCAGTGTCTGCACCTACCCGGAGTACACCGGGCAGGGCATTATGAAGCACCTGATGATCAAGGGCCTGACCCAGATGCATGAGGAGGGCAAATCCTTCGCCCTGCTCTACCCATACAGCATTCCGCTGTACCATCACCTGGGCTGGGAGATCGTTTCCAACAAGATCTCGTTCAACATCAAGGACCGGCAGATCCCTACCAAGGTCAAGGCCCCCGGCTATGTCCGGCGTGTCAGCTGGGATAACACCGAGTTCCATGAGCTGCACTCCCACTTTGCGTCCATCACCACGCTGTCTGTTCCGCAACAGTCTGGCCTGGGAGGAATACTGGCGCTGGGATGAGGACGATACCAATGTTGCGGTCTACTACAACGTCAAGGATAAGCTGCGGCTACATGGTCTACCTCATCAAAAACGACATCATGCACATCAAGGAGATGGTCTACCTCAACCGCGAGGCCCAGAAAGGCCTGTGGGAGTATATCCATGCCCATGATTCCATGATCGATGAGGTACACGGCAGCACCTATTTCAGCGAACCCATCGCCTTTGAGATGGACGATGGCGACATCAAGGAGAGCATCCGCCCCTATGCCATGGGACGCATCATCGACGTGGAGGATTTCCTCGCCGATTACCCCTGTGACCCGGACGGCGGCACCTGTGTATCGAGCTGGAGATCGAGGACTCTCTTCTGCCATGGAACGACCGGACGTTCAACGTTCGCTTTGCGGATGGGCACTGCACCATGACCCGTGAACCCGCCGAGTATCACCTGAAAATGGGCATCGGCACCTTTACCACCCTGCTGCTGGGCTACAAGACCGCAGAGCGTCTGTATGAGCTGGAGCGCATCGAGGCAGGGAAGAGGCTGTGGAACGGCTGGATGACGTGCTCTTCCATAAGATCCCGTATATTTCGGATTACATCTGACAAAAGAAAACAACCCTCTCCGTCAAAGCCTTTGCTTTGCCTGCTTCCCTCGAAGGGTGAGGCGGCATTGCGAGGCAATGACGGAGAGGGTTGTTCTTTTTGACTCAGAGCAGCGTCGGCACCAGCTCGGCCAGCTTCTCAGCCAGTTGTGCGTGGCCTTACGGGTCAGGTGCATGAAGTCGATCTGGTTGAACTCGCAGCCTTCAGCATCCAGGAAATGGACGTTGTTGCGCTCTGTGATGATCTTGTACCAGCCGGCAACGCCCTTGGACTTCTCCACACAGCCGTCGCCCATGACCTCATCGTGGAAGCCTTCCTTGATGCGCGGAGGAGCAACCACAAGAATGTTGGGTTCCTTGCCGCCCCAGCAATCCACGGTCTTACACTTCTGGATCAGGCGCTCCATGCCCGCACCAATGCAGGCGGCGTTTGCGTTGAAGCGCTCTTTCACATCGTTGGTGCCCAGCATGATGACGAGCAGGTCGATGACTTCATGGCTCTTGAGCAGGGGATAGGCCACGCTCAGAGCATCCATGGACTCGTGGATGGGATCTACAAAAACGGTGGTGCGGCCAGAAAGGCCCTCTTCGGTTACCAGATACTTGTCGCCCAGAGCAGTCTGCAGGCGGCAGGTCCAGCGCTCGTCCTCGTTGAAGCGGATGCCGCCGTCGGCATTGTCCTTGGGGTCGGCACAATAACCGTGGGTGTTGGAATCGCCCAGGCAGAGAATATGTGTTTTCATCTCAATATACTCCTTTGATCGTTCAGATGATCAGGCTTCGCCGTGCTGCTGGCGGAAGTAATAGACTGCGCCTACCATACCGGCATCATTGTGCAGCTGGGCGGCGCGGATCTCCAGCCCCTCGGCAAAGGCGGGCATAACAGAGGCCCTGACCTTGGCGGCAATGGGCTCGATGAGCAGCTTCTGCTGGGCGCTTACGCCGCCGCCGATGAGAATGAGCTGCGGGTTGAAGATGTGCACCATGCCTGCAAGGCCCTGTGCGATCTCATCCGTCCAGGCATCCAGCAGGGCCAGAACGGTCTCGTTGCCAGCCTCTGCGGCAGCAAAAATGGCGCGGCCGTCTTTCCAGGCCGGGTCCTTTTTCTGCGCGGCTCGTACCAGAGCGTGGTAGCGGCGTAGCGCTCCCAGCAGCCGGTGGCACCGCAGGTGCAGGGGACACCGTCCAGTGCATGGGTGCGGTAGTGGCCCAGCTCACCGCCCAGTCCGCGGGCACCCTCCAAAAGGCGGCCGCCGGTCAGGATGCCGCGCCCACGCCGGTGCCCAGGGTCACGCCGATGACATCGGTATAACCCTTTGCGCCGCCGACCCAGACCTCGCCCAGCGTCATGCAGTTGGCATCGTTGGCAACGGTGACGGGCAGGCCGAAGAGCCGTTCCAGTTCGGCCTGGATGGGGCTGTTGATGTAGTTGGGAAAGTTGCCGCAGGTACCGGCACGATGCCTTTGCGGCTGTCGATCTGGCCGGTGGCCGAAACGCCCACGCCTTCCAGCGTGTTCACGTCGATGTTCTGGGTCTCCACAAAGGCTTTGGCGGCTTTGAGCACGGTGGCCAGCACCGGGGTCTGGTAGCCGTCAAAGTTGACGCTCTCCTCGGCCTTGGGGCCCACCGCGCCGGTCTCATCCACGATGCCCAGCTTGACGGCAGTGCCGCCGATATCGATCGCAAGATACTGTTTCATCTCAGTGTCTCCGTTTTACTTGTTCATGGCGTTGATGGCACCGGTGAAGCGGGCCGTGATCTCGGCAGGGCGGGTGATGGCACCGCCCACCACCAGTGCAAAAGCACCGGCTTCCAGTGCCTTGACGGCCTGCTCGGGGTAGTGGATGTGGCCCTCGGCAATGACTTTGGCGGGGCACTCGGTGGCCAGCTTGTGGACGAAATCAAAATCGATGTCATCAATGCCCTGGGTCTCAGGGGTGTAGCCGCGCATGGTGGTGCCCACAAAGTCGGCACCGGCCTCGGCGCAGGCCATGGCGTTTTCAAAGTTGTCGCAGTCGGCCATCACCAGCTGATCCGGGTACTTTGCCTTGATGGCGCGGATGAACTCAGCGGAGGTGGAACCATCTGGGCGGAGAGCTCCCGTGCCCTGCACCGCCAGAATATCCACGCCGCAGGCCACCAGCTCGTCCACTTCCTTCATGGTCACAGTGATGTACATGGGGGTGCCGGGGTAGTCCTTTTTGATGATGCCGATCACGGGCAGGTCCACGACTTCCTTGATCTGGGTGATGTCCCGCACGGTGTTGGCACGGATGCCCACCGCGCCGCTCATGGCGGCAGCCTTGGCCATCAGGGGCATCACGCCGCCCTCCTTGGTGTACAGGGGCTCGTGCTCCAATGCCTGGCAGGAGACGATCAGCCACCCTTGATCTGAGCAAACAGTTTTTCCTTATCCATGATACTTATCCTCCATCTTGATCTTGACAACAGCTTTGCGGACACGATTGCAGCCGGGCATTTCCACGCCGGGGCGGTGCAGCTCACCGGGGAAGAAGAGGACGAACCGCCCCTCGCCCAGAGCGCCGAAAACGGCATCCTCGCTGTCCTTTTTGCCGATATCCGGCTGGTAGGGCTCCACCTCGGTGCCGGGGGCGGTCTCGTAGCCCCAGCCCTCGCCGCCGGTCAGGTCGATCTGCAGATCGGCGTAGAGCCGGTGATATTCGGCGTGGGAACCGGTGTGGGGTTTGAGATCGGCATCCATCACATTGATGAACACCTCGTCGCCGTCCACTTCGGTACGGCCCAGCGGCAGGGTATCCAGCGGGTGTGCGGCCAGAAACTCAATGGCCGTGTTGAGGTTTTTGTGGAACCCCTTGTACAGATGCAGTTGATCCAGGGTATCGCAGATCATACGCTTTCCCTCCAAAAAGAAGCGCCCGCCTCCCCTCTGAAAAGAGACGGAGAGGGGGCGCTTGTTCAGCTTACAGTTTTGCGATGGCGGCTTCGATCATGGCCTGTGCTTCGGCCACGATGGCCTCATCCTCGGGGATCAGGCTGGGCATGGGCTCACGCACGCCGCCCAGCTCCAGACCGTACATCCGGCGCAGGATCTCTTTCTGCACGGCGTACAGGTTGCCGTGGGCCTCACACATCTTGTAGATGATGCGGTCGGCCTCATACTGGAGGGCCTGTGCTCCTTGACCTCGCCCTTGTTGATGTGCTCGTTCATGGCCAGATACAGCTCAGGCATCACGGCGTAGGTGCCGCCGATGCCGCCGTCTGCGCCGATAACGCGGCCGGAGACGAACTGCTCATCGGGGCCGTTAAAGACCACAAAGTTGCCTTCGCCGCGGGCAGCGATACCGGCATCCTTGAACATCTGGATGTCCTGGGTGGGCATGGAGCTGTTCTTGACAGCCACCACATTGGGGTTCTTGAGCATCTCCTTCAGCAGGCTCATGGTCAGGCCGGTGCCAGCCAGCTGGGGAATGTTGTAGATGACGAATTCGGTATTGGGAGCAGCAGCGGACATGTCGTTCCAGTATTTTGCAATGGCATACTCGGGCAGGTGGAAGTAGATGGGGGGGATGGAGGCGATGGCATCCACACCCACGCTCTCGGCATGGCGGGCCAGCTCCACACTGTCGGCGGTGTTGTTGCAGCCAACGTGTGCAATGACGGTCAGCTTGCCTTTGGCTTCGCTCATCACTGCCTCCAGCACGGCCTTGCGCTCGTCCACATGCTGGTAGATGCACTCACCGGAGGAACCGCCGACATACACGCCCTTGACGCCCTTGGCGATCAGGTGGCGGGTGAGGGCCTTGACACCCTCAGTGGAAATATTGCCTCTGCGTCGTAGCAGGCGTAGAAAGCGGGGATAACGCCCTGGTACTTAGTGATATCTTTCATGGTTTGTCTCCTTAAGCTCCTATATGCTTATTTGTTCTGTTCACTGCATCAGCGCCCTCTTGCGGTGCCCTGCATCGCTTCGGCCTTGGTGCGGGCCTTGCGTCTTGCAGACCGCTGCGCCAAAAATTGCTTCCTGAACATCAAGCTCCATCGCTTTCTGTTCCGGGCAACTGCATCAATGCCCTCTTGCGGTGCCTGCATCCGCTTCGACCCTTGGGCGGGTCTCGCGTCTTGCAGACCGCTGCGCCAAAAATTGCTCCCTGAACATCAAGCTCCAACGCTTTTCGTTCGGTCAACGGGATCAGCGCCCTCTTGCGGTGCCCAGCGTCTGCTTCGGCCCTTGGGCGGGCCTCGCATCCTGCTGACCGCTGCGCCAAAATTGCTCCCTGTTTCCGCCGCAGGCGGCGGTCGCAATTTTAGCCCTTAACAGCACCCATTGCGATGCCCTTGGTGAAATACTTCTGGAAGATGAGGAAGATGATGATGATAGGCACAGCAGCCAGTGCGGCACCTGCCATGATCAGACCGAAGTCGGTGCTGTTCTCCGCCTGCAGCTTTGCAATGCCCAGAGAAATGGTCAGGTTGCTGGTGCTGGACAGCATGATCAACTGCATGAAGTAATCGTTCCAGCTGTTGATAAAGGTGAAGATGGCCAGAGCACCGATGCCCGGCTTGACCATGGGCAGCACGATGCTGATAAAGGTCTTGGCTTCACTTGCGCCGTCAATGCGGGCGGCCTCCAGCATTTCTGTGGGGATGCCCTCACTGAACTGTTTCATCAGGAACACACCGAATGGCCAGCCGACGATGGGGAAGATGACGGCCCAGATGGTGTTGTAGAGGTTCAGGCACTCATCTCACGCAGCAGGGGGATCAGAATGACCTGCTTGGGCAGAGCCATTGCGCACACGATCAGGGTGAACAGGAGCTGACGGCCCACAAAGCGCTTCTTGGCCAGTGCATAACCGGCCATGGCGGCGGTGATGCAGGTCAGGATCATGGAGACAACAGCCATGAACACGGTGTTGATCATCCAGCGCAGGGCAGCAGGAGCGGTGGGGCCCACCGAGAAATAGATGGGATCGCCGTCGGCACTGAAGCGTGCACTGAAGGGGATAGCCAGCTGCCACAGCGGAGCGCTCTTTCCGGCAAACAGCTTCTGGTAGTTGGTCAGCACCCACTCATGGGGCCACCACTCGGGGGTGGTGGAGTTGATGGCCGCACCGGTTTTGAAGGAACCGGTGATAATCCAGTACAGCGGGAACGCAAAGGTCACGGCCACGATGCTGATCAGGATCAGGGTCAGGATGGTATAGGCGCTGGCCTGCTTGAGCTTGCTGGGGTGACGCTTCAAGGGCTTTTGCTTTTTTGCGGTTGCAGCAGTTGCACTCATTGTTACGCACCTCCTCAATTATTCTGGTTGCCAACCTTGAACTGGATAGCAGACAGGATGGCAATGATGATGGCAAGCACAACACCCATGGCGTTGCCGTAGCCGTAGCGGTACAGCTTGAACGCGGTGTAGTAGATGTAGTACATGATGGTATCGGTGCTGTGGTTGGGGCCGCCGGAAGTCAGCAGCTGGATCAGCGCAAAGCACTGGAAGGAGTTGATGGTGGTGATGACCAGGATGTACAGGGTGGTGGGCATGATGGCGGGCCACTTGATCTTCCAGAAGCACTGGAAATCGGTCGCACCGTCCACTTCGGCAGCCTCCACGATGGACTGGTCCACGTTGCCCAGGGCAGAAACATACAGAACGATGGGCTGGCCCACAGAGGTGGTCAGCAGGATGAGGATGATGCAGCCAGAGCGAACCGCTCGTCGCCCAGCCAGTTGATGTTCTTGTCGATCAGACCCAGCGTCTTGCCAGATAGTTGAAGATGCCGTAGTAATTGTTGTACATCCACTTCCAGACAACGGTAACGGCAACGGAGCCGGTGACAACGGCAGGTAGAACACGCAGCGGAAAAGCTGGTGGCCACTCGCAGATCCACGATGGCGGAGCTGACCCACAGCGAGAAGGCGCAGGTCACAGGCACCGACACGATAACGATGATGAAGGTGTTCTTCAGAGCACCCAGGAAGATCTTATCGGCGAACAGCTCTTTGTAGTTTGCAAGGCCGACAAAGACATCGGCGCGGTTCATGGTGGAATCAAAGAAGCTCGTGACCACGCAGAGGATCATGGGATAGATGACGAACCCCAGAAAGAAGATCAGGCTGGGCAGAAGGAAGAGGTAGGATGCGATGGTCTCCTGCCGGACCAGTGCGCGGCTGCGCTTTGGCTCTTTGACTTTTACGGTGGTAGCAGCCAAGAAAATCACCAACCTTTCGTTTAGCTCCGGTAAAATGACCGGCTCCCGACGGAACTTGCAAAAAGAATGCCCCTCCCTCGCCGGGATTATCGAGGAAGGGGCAAGGTCTATAACGTTACGATGAAAAACTCAGGTGGTGCGCTTATGCCTCGGCAGCAGCGGCAGCATTTGCATTCTCGACAAAGGTAGCAACGGCCTGCTCAACGGGCTCGCCGGTGCCAACGCGCTGCAGCATGTTCCACCACTCGGTACGAGCAGTTGCCCAGCCCGGGGTGATCTGGTAGTAATCGCCCAGGAAGCCCATGAACTTGGTGTACTCGCTCATAATGTCGTTGCCGGCGTAGATGTCGCCAACGCTCTCGCGAACGGGGAAGTAGGTGGAAGCCAGAACGCTTGCGCCAACCTGATCGGGGTCAGCAGCGATGAAATCGATAAAGGTCTTGGCGGCTTCGATCTTGGCCTCGTCGCCGTTGTCGAAGATGCCGAAGCCCCAGATGCCGCCGCACAGCTTGGGATCGCCGCTCTCAGTGGGGAAGGCCATGGGGAAGATCTCGTCGCCGCTGTTGGTCAGGCCGGCATCGTTGTTGTCGGAGTTCAGCTGCTGTGCAATGTTCCAGCAGAATGCCATCTGCAGGGTACCGTTGCGGAACAGGGTGATCTCCTCGCCGCCGTTGATGGAAGCATCAAAGTTCACGCCCTTGGCATCGTACAGAGCTGGATGGCCTTGATGTTCTCGGGGGAGTCAGCGGTGTACTTGGTGTGCTCAGCATCGGTGAAGGTGCCGCCGTACATGTTGTTGATGATGGCGCGGGTGCCCTGGTCGCCGCCCTGGCCGCTGCAGTAGATGGCTGCAACATTCTCATAACCGCCATTGTACAGTGCGTCAACGGTCTTGAGGAAGCCGTCGGTGCTCCAGGTGTGCTTATCAGTATCAATGTACTGGTCTGCACCCACTTCCTTGACCTTGGTCATGTTCACGGCCATGCAGTGTGCGGTCATGCACAGGGGATACTCATAGTAGTCGCCGGCATCGTTTCTGCAGGCAGACTCAACGGAAGTGTAGATGTCCTTCTTGGCATCATCGGTCCACAGGTCGTTCAGGGGAGCCATAACGCCCTTCTTGCCCCAGTTGGCAACCAGACGCTCGGGGCCTTCCATGATCAGGTCGGGTGCGCTGCCGCCCTCAATGGCGGTGTTGACCTGGTCATCACCATTGGTGTAATCCAGGTACTCAACGGTGACCTTGATGTCGGGATATTTTGCGTTGAAGCTGGAGATCAGCTCCTGCACAGTCTCGTCCTTGCCCCAGCCGCCGATGGGGTATGTCCACAGCTTGATGTTAGCACCGGCTGCGGTGCTTGCCGCTGCAGAAGCTGCAGTGGAGGAAGCAGCAGTGCTGCTGGAGGAGCTGCCGCCGCATGCGGCCAGTGCACCGGCTGCACTCAGGCACCCACGGCCTTCAGGAAAGAGCGGCGAGAGATACTGTTTTTCATAAGAAACTTCTCCTTACTCATTGATGTAGTGCGATTCTGCTCTGCGGCCCTCGTGTGGGAACCGCTTCTATTGGCCTTATTATAGAAAAATATTTTCATTTTGTCTATCGCTGTCTGCCCAATAATGAAAGGATTTTCTTGTGGATGTCGCACAATTTTAGCGAAAAGACTGGCCTTTTGGGCAGGATTCACGGAAATTTTGAAAGTTGTAGCTATTTTGTAACCATTATAGAAAAACCACACTTTTTGCCGGTGAAAATAGTTTTCACTCAAAAAAGAGGGGAAAATCCGGCAAATTGAAAAGGATTTTCACAAATAAGTCGTACTAATGCGGCGAATTTGGGCGCTCTGCACAGAAACGATCGCGAATTTGTAGTCAAAGCCCCTCTTGCCAAGCGGCGGGGATTCTTTTATACTTTCCTTAAAGGAAAACTTCCCGACAATGGTGTTGGCGTGTGCGGCCGGCCCTTCCGGCGGGAAATGGAGCAGGAAAAAGGAGACCATCATGTCTACGACCACAAACTTCTGGGAGCTGCTGCAGCAAAGGCAGGACGAACTGACAAAATCCGGCCGTGCTGTAGCAGATTACCTTGTCCACCATGCCGACGAGGCACAGTACCTTTCCATTTCCTCCCTTGCGCGGGAATGCAAGGTAGCAGAGGCAACGGTGTTCCGCTTCTGCCGGGCATTGGGCTTTGAGGGCTACCATGAGATGCGCATTTCGCTGGCGCAGGCCAACGCCACCGGTGCGCTGGTCAACCAGCATGAGCCGGAGCCGGGCGCTACCACCGCCAGCCTGTGTGAGCACGCCAGCGGCCTGTTTCTCACTGCCATCAACGGCACCCAGAATTCTCTTTCGCCCGAAGCCGTGGAGCAGGCTGTGGATCTGATGCGTGCCGCGCGGCAGGTGTTCTGCCTGGGTCAAGGCGGCAGCATGCTGCTGGCAAACGATATCTGCGCCCGTTTTTCCAGCCTGTCCAATAAGTTCCGCACCGCAGGGGACAGTCATCTGCAGATCCTGGCTGCCAGTCTGATGGGCCCGGAGGATGTGGTGCTCTTCATCTCCTATTCCGGCGCGACCCGCGATATGCTGGAAACGCTGCGCACGGCCAAGGCATCCGGCGCAAAGATCATTCTGCTCACCCATTATGAGGATTCGCCCGGCGCAGCCATGGCAGATGTGGTGCTGCGGTGCGGCGCGCAGGAAAGCCCGCTGGATTCCGGCAGCATCCCCATCAAGGTGGCGGTGCTTTATGTGGGCGAGGTGCTTCTGCTCCGCTATATGCTGGATGACCCCGAGCATACCAACGAAGCCCAGGACCGCACCAGCGAGGCAGTGGCCATCAAGCTGATCTGAACAGTAAAACAGGCGGCATCCAACTTTGGTTGGAGCCGCCTGTCTTTTCGTTATAAGAGCGTTATAGTTTCATCCGGGAACTGCTTCTGGTAGTAGGTCACCTTCCACCGGATAGTTTCCGGTTCCACCGGCGCAAAGTGGAGCGAGGAACAGGCGGTGCGGGTATCACCCTGCTGCTTTCCGCTCACAAAGATCGCCGTTGGGCCGTCTGCCCCGCCGATGATGCCAATGGCTCCATCTTCCGTGGGTGCGTCGCTTTTCCGGATGGGCTTATCACTAGAGGCGCAGTCGTTCACCTGCACCCAGCCGGTGGTCACGGCGGGGGTCAGGGTGTAAGTCATTTCCACAAATTCCCGGGGCCATTCCATGGGCGGCCCCATGTGGGGGAGGTCATTCTCCGGCAGCCGGGCCGGTTTCAGGTCTTTGACCGTCAGCAAGCAGGGCACACCGGTGACGGGGTGGGCAAACTCCACGGTCTTCCCGGGCGCTGCCGTGAACTGCACCGCTTCGGCAGGCTGTTCCCGCTGGGTGAGGGTCAGTGTCAGGCTGGTGATGTGGGTCGGCCTATGCTTTGTCGCCCAGGGAAAGCTCCACTGCCGGAGATCCCAGCCTTGTTCCGGGTCAAGCCCGTAGTGCTTCACGATGTCCCGCGCGGCCTGTTCACCGCTGCAAACGATCTCCTCTTCGGAGCGGAGGGGGTTATAATATTCCCCGGCACCGCGGCTGTACTCCGCGGTTTTGCCATTGATGGCTGCACTTGGCAGATAGTCAAAAGAACCAAACGGGTCCTCGGCTTCGGCCAGTTCGACAACTTCCGGCGGGCATTCGTCAATATCCATCCCTTCATAAGCGGCCAACTTCTGGTAATGCGCTTCGATCGCCTCACGCTCCACCCGGCGGCAGATGTCTACAACCAGCCCTTTTCCACAAAGGTAAATCGCCGGGATGACGAAATGCTGCCCGCCCCACACCGAGTGTGCCCCGCAGGACACTTCCTGCCCGGGGCGGCCCCGATGCGGGCGGTGACAGCCCGGATTGTCCTCAAAATAAACCTTCCACTCCATCTGTGCTCCGCCTTTCCATACAGTTTTCTCTATTGTAGCGCAGAGGGATTTTTCCGTCAACCGACGCTTTTTCGCTAGGTGCCGCTCATATCCTGCCGCCTGTCCGAATAGACTGTTTCCGAGAAGCAGACGCAGAAGGTGCGGCCTTGCCGCCCGGTGCGGACGGGAGAGAGGAGAGAGCAATTTGGAAAAACAGGAGTGTTTGGAAGCACTGTCTGCCGGGAGATCGGGGCACGCACCGGCGGGGAGATCCTGATTGGCGTGGTGGGGCCGTGCGCACCGGCAAGAGCACCCTCATCAAGCAGTTTATGGAGCAGCTGGTGCTGCCCGCCATCGGCCCGGCGGATGCAAAGCTCCGGGCCCGAGATGAGCTGCCGCAGTCGGCGGCAGGGCGAACGATCATGACCACAGAGCCGAAGTTCATCCCGGAGCAGGCCGTGCCGCTCCAACTGGAGGGCGGCGGGGAATGCCGTATCCGGCTCATCGACTGTGTGGGCTATATGGTGGAGGGAGCCATGGGCCACGAGGAGGACGAGAAGCCCCGTATGGTCAAAAGCCCCTGGTTCGAGGAAGAGATCCCCTTTGACCTTGCCGCTGAGACCGGCACCCGCAAGGTCATCCGGGATCACTCCACCATCGGCATCGTGGTCACCACCGATGGCTCCATCAGCGAGATTCCCCGGGAAAACTACCTGCCGCCGAAAAGCGGGTGGTGGAAGAGCTGGAAGCGCTGGGCAAACCCTTTGTCATCCTGCTCAACAGCACCCGCCCGGATGCTCCGGAGACAAAGGCTCTGGCCGCAGAGCTGGAACAGGCATACGGACGCACGGTCCTGCCGGTGAGCTGTCTGGATCTGCAGAAAGATGACCTGCTGTCCATCCTGCAGCGTGTCCTCTACGAATTTCCGGTACGGGAGCTGGATTTTGCCATCCCCCGCTGGGTGACGATGCTGGAAAAGGGCCACTGGCTCCAGAACGAGATCTACACGGCGGCACTCCAGTTTTCAGAGAAGATCAGCCGGATGAAGGATGTTCCGGCCCAGAACAGTGCCGGAGCGCTGGCCGGAGATTCGGTGCAGGAGTCTGCCCTGAGCGGCATGAACCTTTCCGACGGCGTGGTGCGGGTGACCGTTCTGCTGAAGCCAGAGGTGTTCTACCGCGTCCTCAGTGAGCAGACGGGGCTGGAAATTGGAGATGAAGCAGGCCTGATGCCCTGCATCATTGAGCTTTCCCGGGCAAAGCGGGAGTACGAGAAGATCCGCAGTGCACTGGAACAGGTGGAAGCCACCGGCTACGGCATCGTGATGCCCAGCATTGAGGAGCTCTCGCTGGAGGAACCGGAGATCGTCCGGCAGGGCGGGCGGTACGGTGTCCGGCTGGAAGCCAGCGCACCCTCCATCCATATGATGAAAGCCGTCATCCACACCGAGATCAGCCCCATTGTGGGCACCGAGAAGCAGAGCGAAGATCTGGTGCAGAGCCTGCTGGGTGATTTTGAGGCCGACCCGGAGAGGCTGTGGGAATCGAACATCTTTGGCAAGAGCTGCATGAACTGGTGAATGAGGGGCTGCAGAATAAGCTCCTCCACATGCCGCAGGAAGCCCGCACCCGCCTGCAGGAAACGCTGGAACAGGTCATCAACGATGGCTGCACCGGATTGATCTGTATTCTGCTGTAACATCACAAAAGCCACTCGGCCGCAGCGTTTCCGTCTGTGACCGGGTGGCTTTCTGTTTATGCCAAGGGCTCCCCTATTAGGGGAGCTGGCGCGCGTCAGCGCGACTGAGAGGTTTGATCCGTCCCAAACAGCCTTCAAAAACTGCTCAATGTATCATGGAATCGAATCCCCTGTGCGGCCAGCTTTGACGCTGTCCATCACAAGGTTGCGGGAGAAATCAGCAGGCTCGATCTGCACCTGCACGCCCAGCGCTTCGGCAAACTGCCGGGCCGTTGTGACCATGTCGGCATCGTTCCCGCTGCCAAAATTGTATACACCACCGGGCAGCTGCAAGGCGGGGAAGAGATGTTCCACCACCTCCCGCACCCAGCTGACACCCCGGTGATCGTGTGGCGAAAAGCGAACGGGAGTACTGTTTTGTGCGGCCTGCAGCAGGTTCAGCGGCAGATTGCCCCGGAGGGGCAGGCCATCACCGGGCAGATCGTACATCCACGGGGCCCGCAGAAGCACCGCCTCCGGGCAGAGCGCAAGGACCCGCTCCTCGGCCTCCAGCTTGTGCTGACCATAAGTGTTGGCGGGGGAGAGCGGCAGCGTTTCAGGCAGGGGGCCGGGCTGGGTCACGCCGGCGTACACCTGATCCGAGCTGAATAAGATCAGTTTGGCCCCGGTGTCCCGTGCAGCCTTTGCCATCCAGACAGGCAGTTCAACGTTGGCACGCCGGGATTCCTCCGGGTGCTGTTGGCAGTAGCCGGTATCGGACAATGCCGCCAGATGCAGGATGACATCCGGCTGCACGGTTTCCACAAAACGGCGAATGACGGATTCATCGGCAGCAGCCAGAGATCCGCGCGGGAAGGTGAAAAGCTCTGCACGGCCCTGCCACTGGTGCAGTACCCGGGAACCCACAAAGCCGGAGGAGCCGGAAATTAAAATCTTCATGCTCAGTGTACCAAAAACAGTTCCAGCACAAGCACCACGGCACAGCAGGAGACGGACACCTGAAACAGACTGGCTCCGAACCATGCGGCGGCGATGCCCACTACCAGCGCGGCGGCACCGGCAATGGGGCTCTGGGTGGCGTTGATGATGGCCGGGAAGGTCATCACGGCCAGCGTCACATAGGGCACATAGTAGAGGAAGGACTGGATGAACTGGTTTTTGATGGGTTTGCGGATAAGGGTCAGCGGCAGCACACGGATGGCGTAAGAAACGGCGGCCATCACGGCGATATAGACCCAATTATTGTAGGTCATGCCTGCACCTCCTCAGTTCCGGCAGTTTCCGGTGCTTCGGGTGTAACAGGAAACAGAACGGCTGCCCCGCAGGAGATCAGCACCGTCAGCAGGATGGTGCGGGTGCCGTCCGAAAGGGAAGCGATGCCGGGCAGGCAGCCGCAGGCGAAGCTCAGGGCAAAGCTCAGCATCACCAGCACGGCAACGACCCTGTTCTTCCGGGCGGGGGGAATGATGATGGCCAGGAACATGCCATACAGGGCCACGCTCAGGGCGCTGACCACACGCACCGGCAGCAGATTGCCTGCAATGATGCCCAGCGCTGTGCCCATGGCCCAGGCGGGTGCCGCCAGCGCAATGGCACCGTAGGTGTAGAACGGGTTCAGATAGCCTGGCCGTGCGATCGTGATGCCAAACAGCTCGTCGGTGACATCGTAGCCGATGATGAGCCGGTGGAAGAACGGCGTGCCTGGGGCAAATTTCTGGGCCAGAGCGCAGCTCATCAGCAGGTAGCGCGCGTTGGCGATCAGGGTGATGATGGCAACTTCCAGATAGGTGGCACCGGCAGCGATCAGCGAAAAGGCTGCATACTCACCGGCAGAAGCATTGTTGAACAGGCTTGCAAAAAAGCCTGAATGGGGGTCAGCCCCGCATTGCGGGCTGCAATGCCCAATGAGAACGAGACGGCAAAATAGCCCAGCGCAATGGGCACACCATCCCGCATCCCTTCGCAGAATACCTTGCGGCTGAATGCGTAGGGCTTTTGAGTGGTTTCCATGAGTGGTTACTCCTTTCCTACTACAAGACACGAAAATAAGTATAGCACATCCGGTAGGAATTGACAAAAGAAAAAGGCTCAGGTTTCGATCAAAAACCTGAGCCTTTTTCAAAGAAGGGAGCGTGGTTTAATCCACTACATCCTCAAACTGGCTGTTGTACAGGTCAGCGTAGAAGCCGCCGGCCTCAATGAGCTGGTCGTGGGTGCCCTGTTCCACAATGTCGCCGTCCCGCATGACCAGGATCAGGTCGGCATCCCTGATGGTGGACAGGCGGTGGGCGATGACAAAGCTGGTACGGCCCCGCATCAGGTTGTCCATAGCAGTCTGGATGCGCTGCTCGGTGCGGGTGTCCACGCTGCTGGTGGCCTCGTCCAAGATCAGGATGCGGTTGTCGGCCAGAATGGCCCGGGCGATCGTCAGCAGCTGCTTCTGGCCCTGACTGACGTTGGAAGCGTCCTCGTTCAGCTCCATCTGGTAGCCGCCGGGCAGGGTGCGGATGAAGTGGTCGGCATTGGCGGCTTTGGCGGCGGCAATGACCTCTTCGTCGGTGGCATCCAGACGGCCATAGCGGATATTCTCCATGATGGTGCCCTTGAACAGCCAGGTGTCCTGCAGCACCATGCCGAAGCCCTCGCGCAGGGCACTGCGGTCAAAGTCGCGGATGTCGTGGCCGTTCAGGGTGATGGAGCCGGAATCCACATCGTAGAACCGCATGAGCAGCTTGACCATGGTGGTCTTGCCGGCACCGGTGGGGCCAACGATGGCGACCTTCTGGCCGGGCTGAACATTGCAGCTGAAATCGTGATGATGGTCTTTTCGGGCACATAACCGAACCGGACATGGTCAAAGGTGACCTGACCATCAATGCAGGCGGGGTCTGCCCGGCGGGTGGGATCGGCCAGCTGATCCTCTTCGGGCTCGTTCAGGAACTCGAACACGCGCTCGGCAGCGGCGGTCATGCTCTGCAGCATGTTGGACACCTGTGCCAGCTGCTGGATGGGCTGGGTGAAATTGCGGACATACTGGATAAAAGCCTGGATATCGCCGATGGTGATGATGCCGTTGGCGGCAAAGATGCTGCCGACGATGGCAACAGCCACATAGCCCAGGTTGCCCACAAAGTTCATAATGGGCTGCATCAGGCCGGAAAGGAACTGGCTCTTCCAGGCAGATTCAAACAGTTTGTCGTTGGCGGCGTTGAAGTCCTCCAGCACGGCGGCCTCCCGGTTGAAGGCCTTGATGACATTGTGGCCGGAGTAGACCTCCTCCACCTGACCGTTCACAACACCCAGGGTGGCCTGCTGGGCCTTGAAGTATTTCTGGCTGAACCTGACCACCAGCATCACCAGTACCAGAGAAACAGGCAGGATGAGCAGTGCGATCAGGGTCATTTTGGGGCTGATGGACAGCATCATGATCAGCACGCCGATCATGGTGGTAATGCTGGTGATGAGCTGGGTCACGCTCTGGTTCAGGCTCTGGCCCAGGGTGTCCACATCGTTGGTGATGCGGGAGAGCACCTCGCCGACCGTCCGCTTTTCAAAGTAGGCCAGCGGCAGGCGGTTGATCTTCTCGCTGATCTGGCGGCGGAAATCATAGCAGACCTTCTGGGAAAGGCTGGTCATCAGCCAGCCCTGAATGAAGCTGAATGCCGCAGAGCAGAGGTACATGGCCAGCAGGATGAGCAGGATCTTGCCGATGTAGGCAAAGTCGATGCTGCCGATCCCCCGCAGCTTGGCGATCCAGCCGGTGGCAAGGGCCGTGGTGGCCTTGGCCAGAATTTTAGGGCCTGCGATATTGAAAATGGTGGAAAGGATGGCAAAGACCATCACAACGATGAGGGAGAGCTTATACTGGCGCAATGCGCTGAGGAGCTGCCGCAGAGTGCCCTTGAAATCCTTGGCGCGCTCGGTGGTCTGTTTTCCGGGTCTCGGCATATCACTCATCCTCCTTTCCGGTGTTCAGATCTTGCAGGTTGAGCTCCTTCTGGCTCAGCTGGCTCCTGGCGATCTCCTGATATTCAGGGCAGGTGGCCATGAGCTGCGCGTGAGTACCCTTGCCCACCAGCCTGCCGTCGTCCAGCACCAGGATCTGATTGGCGTGGAGGACGGTGGAAATGCGCTGTGCCACGATGATCACGGTGGCATTGTCGGTCTCTTCCTTCAGCGCACGGCGCAGGGTGACATCCGTCTTGTAGTCAAGGGCAGAGAAGCTGTCGTCGAACAGATAGATCTTCGGATCCTTGGCAATGGCGCGGGCGATGGAGAGCCGCTGCTTCTGGCCGCCGGATACATTGGAGCCGCCCTGTGCAATGGGGCTTGCATAGCCCTCGGGCTTTGCGTCGATGAACTCGGTGGCCTGTGCGATGGAAGCCGCCTTCTTCATGCCCGCATCGGTGATCTGTGCACCGCCGAATTTCAGGTTGCTCTCGATGGTGCCGCTGAACAGAACGCCCTTCTGGGGCACATAGCCCAAAAGGCTGTGGAGCTGCTCCTGCGGCATCTCCCGCACATCGATGCCATCAATGGTCACGCGGCCGCCGGTGACATCATAAAAGCGGGGGATGAGGTTGAGCAGGCTGGATTTGCCGCAGCCGGTGGAGCCGATGATGGCTGTGGTCTCGCCGGGGTTTGCGGTAAAGCTGATGTGCTCCAGCGCGTCGCTGTCGGCACCGGGGAAGCGGAAGCTGACATCCTCGAACCGGACCACGCCATCCCAGTCCTTCTTTTCAAGGGCGGGCTTTGCGGCGGCAGCGTCGGGATCATGGATGGAAGCCTTGGTGCGGCAGACCTCGTCAATGCGGTCGGCGGCCACACCGGCACGAGGAAGCATCACGCCACCATGGCCAGCATCAGGAAAGACATGACGATCTGCATGGTGTAGGTGATGAATGCGATCATCTCGCCCACCTGCATGTTTCCTGCATCCATGGCCTTGCCGCCGAACCAGACGATGAGCAGGCTGGTGCCGTTCATGATCAGGGTCATAAAGGGCATCATGGCCACCATGGCGCGGTTGGTGAACAGCTGGGTTCCCATCAGCTCCCGGCTGGCAGCATCAAAACGCTTTTCCTCAAAGGATTCGCGGCTGAATGCACGCACCGGCATCACGCCGGTCAGAATCTCGCGGCTGACGAGGTTCAGCTTGTCCACCAGGGTCTGCATGATTTTGAACTTGGGCATGGCGATGCTCATCAGAACTGTGATGAGCAGAAGCAGAGCGGCTACATCCAGCACGATGATCCAGCAAGGCCGGTGTTGCCCTGGGTGACGTGCATCACGCCGCCGATGCCAGAATGGGGCGTAGGCCACCATGCGCAGCAGGATGACACAGGTGAACTGCACCTGCTGGATATCGTTGGTGGTGCGGGTGATCAGGGAAGCGGTGGAGAAATTCTCGATCTCAGCGTTGGAAAAATGGATGACCGAGGAGAAGGTCTCTCTGCGCAGCTCCCGGCCGATGGAAGCTGAGACGCGGGAGGCAATCAGGCCCACCAGAATGGCAACGACCACCATCAGCAGGGTCAGGGCCAGCATCTGGCCGCCCACCCGGAAGAGGTAGACCATCTGTACATCATGGGAAACGCCCTGTGCCTCATATTCCAGGCTGACCAGCAGGGTGGCCTGACTTGCCATGCTGGAAAGGTCGTCTCGTCCACCTGTTCCATGGCGCTGGCCAGCTGCTGCTGGATCATTTCCCGGGAAAAGCCGGGCGTCTGGGCCATAGCTGCGAACTGGGCACAAACGGCATCCAGATCTTCTGCCGTAGGAGCAGCGGTCATGGCTTCTGCTTCATCCCCGGCAGGGGCATTGGCATTCTGCGCCGCCGCCATATACAGCACGATATCCGGTGTGGTAACGGCCTCCTCCAGAGCGGTGCGCTCGGCATCGGTCAGGTCACTGCGGAGCTTCAGAACACCATCGTCCTGAAGATAATATCCGTAGGCATTCTGCAGTGCATCCGCATCCTCTTCGCTCATCAAAAGCGAGAGGGCATCCAGTGTGCTTTGGCGCACAGTCTCCGGCAGGGGGCTTTCAATGCCGCCCTGCTGGATGCCGGTGTCCACGATCTTGCTCGTGTAATCCGGCAGGGAAAGGTCGCAGTAGGCTTGCACGAACAGCAGAGCCACCACGGCAAGGCAGGCGGCCCAGTGGCGGGCTAGCTGCTTGAAAATTTTACCCATTTTCGTTTTCTCCCTTCAATTTTGCTTGTTGCTCCGCATTTTCCGCCTCCACGGCCTCCAGCAGCACACCGGTCAGGGAGAACAGCTGCTCCCGCTGCTCTTCCGGAATGCGGCGGATGACCCGCTCAAAGTAACGGCTGATGGCGGCCTCGACCTGGCGGCTGGCATCCAACCCCTTTTCCGTGGGGCACACCAGCGTTTTGCGGCGGTCATTGGGGTCTGTGATCCGCTCAATGAGTCCATCCTGCTCCAGCTGGCGCAGCGCGCGGGAAACAGCGGGCAGGGGCTGTTTGACGGCGGCAGCCAGATCGGAAACATAGATGGTGCCGTTTTGGCCATGCTCTTCAATGGTCATCAGCACGCCTTCCAGCATGATGAAATGACACTTGGGGCAGCTTTCCAGTGCCATTTTGGCACCGCGTTTGCCTTCCGTGCTCAGCCGATGCAGATAATGGACCACGGCGAACAGTTCCGGCGCACTCTTCTGCGGCATACGAATCCTCCTTATCACTTAACAGATACAAATACTTAACACATGATAACTATTTGCTGATGACAATAATATACCCGCCTGCATCGGAATGCAAGCGGGTAAAAATGAACTTTTTGAAAACTCTGAAGATCCTGCGCATCAAGGAGAAAAAATCACTCGTGGAGCTGACGTTCTTCCATCAGACTCTCTCGTTTGCTGCTGATACGTCCTAGCCCGTAGGCCAAAAACGTGGCGCAAAGCAGGTTCAGCCATGCCAGTGATGCACCGCTGAAGGTGTTGGTAACGCCGATGAGAAGGTTTGCCAGACAGAGCAGCCTCACCATCTGTCCAATTTTGTTCAGGTGGGAAATACGGGAATCCACATCCGAAAACATATCAAAGGGACCTAGCTGGGCGCTGCGGCGGAAATATCCCCAACTGAAGCAATGCCCAACGCTCTGTGCTTCCAACTCTTCCATGAAACTTTCAAAATCCGGGGAACTGTCCAGCATGGCAAGCCGGATGATGTACTGGCCGGGTTCCGTCTTTTCAAAGGTGTAGGTGCAGAACCCGGCATTCTGCAGGGCCCAGCCTCCTGCGCCATTTCGTTGAGCCAGCGTTCTTCTTTTTCAAATTCCCAGACCCAGAAATTCCGATGCAGCGTTTTTGTTTCACTCATACCTGTTTCTCCTGTAAAATGGCGCGGCCATTGGCGGCAAGCTCCTCCAGCCGGACCAGCTCCTGTTTGAGCACCTTCAGCCCGGCGGAGGTCAATTGGTATTCTTTTTTGCGGCTTCCGCTTTCCATGGGCAGGGGAGAGATCCACCCCTTTTCGCACAGGGCATTCAGGGCACCGTACAGGGTTCCGGCAGCTAGCCGTACCCTTCCGCCGGAGAGCTGCTGGGTCTCCTACATGATGCCGTAGCCATGCCGCGGATGATAGAGGGAAAGCAGGATGTAGTAGGTGGTTTCCGTCAGTGCCGGATTTTCCATTATATCACCTCGCTTTGTATCGCTATGCGATATATCATGGATGCATTATATCGCTTCTCGATATAACTGTCAAGGGGCTGAAAATAAAAAAGCTCTCCCGGAGGAGAGCAAAGACAAACAACCAGAGAAAACCGGTCAACGATCGTGGAACAGTCGGTTATCCACCCAGATGCAGACGCAGGCACCCAGTACCGAGATAACAAAGGAGCTGATGCTGCCGGTGGCATGGATGCCGATGAGGCCGAACAGGAACTCGCCCACAAAGCTGCCCAGAATACCCAGCACAATGTTGCGGCCGGTGGAAGTCTGGGTGCCCATGAAGCGGTTGGCGATGTGACCGGCCAGAGCGCCTACCAGCACGCCCACGAGCAGGGAAGCCAGCAGGCCGATCAGAGAGAACAGGCCCATCAGTACGCCCACCAGAGCGCAGATCAGGGCAAGGACGATCAGGATAGACAATGTAATCATACAGAAGCCTCCTTGGTTTCTTTTGTAAGAACGGTGTTTTCTGCCGCGTACCGGCAGACATCGTTCAAACAGCACTTTTCACATTCGGGTTTGCGGGCGTTGCAGACAGCCCGGCCATGCATCACAAAGCGGTGGCACAGGTCACTGCCTTCCTCCGGCGGATGATCTTCCACAGGGCCATCTCCACCTTCTGCGGCTCCTTGATGCCATCCACCAGCCCGATTTTATTGCACAGCCGGATGCAGTGGGTGTCTGTGACGATGGCGGGTTTGCAGAACACATCGCCCATGATCAGGTTGGCGCTCTTGCGGCCCACGCCGGGCAGTGCCAGCAGCTCTTCAAAGGTGGTGGGCACTTTGCAGTTGTATTTATCCCGCAGCACTCGCATACAGGCCGAGATATCCCGGGCCTTGCTGCGGCCCAGCCCACAGGGCTTGACGATGGCTTCGATTTCCTCGGGCTCTGCCGCAGCCAACGCTGCTACATTGGGGTATTTTGCAAACAAGTCCTGTACCACAATGTTCACCCGGGCATCAGTGCACTGAGCCGCCAGCCTGACGCTGACCAGCAGCTGCCAGGCGTGGTCGTAATCCAGCGTGCAGGCTGCATCCGGATATTCTGTTTTCAGCCGGTCGATGACCTGGAGCGCCAGCTCCTTTTTGGCAGAGAGATCTTCTGCCGCATCCGCTTTCTTCATCTGTACCCCTCGTTTCTCGTAAATGTACTATGATAATAGCATGTTTCGACCTTTTTGTAAATGGGATTTGCGGCATCCATCTGAGAATGATTTTCATTATTGCTCTTGCTGTTCGTGTAAAAATGAGGTATACTATTTCTATATAAGGCCCATGCAGAACAGCAGGGCAGTACAGGAGGGAACGCCCGATGAATGAACCGCTGGCGCAGCGTATGCGCCCCAAAACGCTGGCCGAAGTCTGCGGCCAGCAGCATCTGCTGGCCCCGGGGCGGGTGTTCCGCCGCACCATCGAGAGCGGGCATATCCCCAATATGATCTTTTACGGCCCATCCGGCACAGGCAAGACCACCGTGGCCCGGATCATTGCCGAGAACAGCGGCATGACGCTCCACAAGCTCAACGGCACCTCCTGCGGCACGGGGGATATCAAGCAGTGCTCAAGGATATCGGCACACTGGCCGGGGCGGGGGGCATCCTGCTGTACCTCGATGAGATCCAGTATCTGAACAAGAAACAGCAGCAAAGCCTGCTGGAGTGCATTGAGGATGGCACAGTGACCCTGATCGCCTCCACCACTGAGAACCCTTATTTTTACATCTATAATGCACTGCTTTCCCGCTGCACCGTGTTTGAGTTCAAATCGCTGACAGCTGCGGATGTGGAGCAGGGGCTGCGGAACGCCCTGAAAAAGCTCTCAGAGAGCGAGGGTACGCCCATCCGGATGGAGGACGATGCCTGTGCCTATCTTGCAGAGAGCGCGGGCGGCGATCTGCGCAAGGCACTTGGTTGCCTTGATTTTGCAGTGACGGCGGCGGCTCCCGAACCGGAGGGAAAACACATCACGCTGGATATGATCCAGCAGGTCACCCGCCGCACTGCCATGCGGTACGACCGGGACGGCGATGACCACTATGATATCGTGTCGGCTTACCAGAAATCCATGCGCGGCTCCGACCCGGATGCAGCGCTCCACTATCTGGCCCGGCTGCTGGAAGCCGGGGATCTGCCCTCGGCCTGCCGTCGGCTCATGGTCTGCGCCTGCGAGGATGTGGGCCTTGCTACCCGCAGATCATCCCCATCGTCAAGGCGGCGGTGGATATCGCCCAACGCGGTGGGCCTGCCCGAAGCGGCGGCTGGCCCTGGCGGATGCGGTGGTATTGGTGGCAACCAGCCCCAAATCCAACAGCGCCCACGATGCCATCAATGCCGCCATTGCGGATGTGCAGGCCGGGCGTACCGGGCCCATTCCCCGCCAGCTGCAGAACAAGCACTATGACGGCGAGGATGCGCTGGTAAAGGGCCAGAATTACAAGTATGCCCACGATTACCCCAACCACTGGTCGAGCAGCAGTATCTGCCGGATGTGCTCAAGAATACAAAATACTACATCTTTGGGGAAAACAAGAATGAGCAAGCCTCCCGCGCATATTGGGCGCGGATCAAGGGCGAAGAGAACGTATAAAGGGAAGAGAAGGAGAGAGGAAGATGCGTTATTCCAAACAGCGGGAGCTGGTGCTGCGCACCGTGGAGCAGCTTTGCGACCACCCCACCGCCGAAGAGATCTTTGATAAGGCGGCCCCGGAGTGCCCGGGCCTGAGCCTGGGCACTGTCTACCGCAACCTGAACAGTCTGGTGGAGGCAGGCATGGTGCGCCGGGTGTCCATTCCGGGCAGGGCGGATCGTTTTGATCACACCCTGTGCTGGCACAGCCACCTCTACTGTACAGCCTGCGGTGGCGTAGTGGATGCCGATGTGGACGAGAAACAGGTGATGAGGCTGGTGCGCCGCCAGAAGGATGTTGTGGTGCAGGACTGCGCTGTGGTGCTGTTCGGCTGTGTGAAGCATGCGCCAAAAAGCAGGCAGAAGGCTGAATTACCCCGAAGGATTCTGAAATTTGCGGTTTCCCACTTGCCCTTATGGCAGAAAGAGGGTATACTAAAAAGAGCTTTTAAAAAATAAGGATGGTTTTTATTGGAATACATTAACTTTGAACACAACGAGACGGCTGCGGAGCTGGTGCGTTCGGCTTACGACACCCCGCCGCTGGCCTTTGTACACAGCTATGGCTGTCAGCAGAACGTCAACGATGGCGAGCGCATCAAGGGCGTGCTGGTGGATATCGGCTACGGCCTGTGCGATAAGCCCGAGGATGCAGACTCATCCTCTTCAACACCTGCGCCGTGCGGGAGCACGCCGAGCAGCGCGTGTTCGGCAATGTGGGTGCACTGAAGGGCCTGAAGGAGAAAAAGCGCGGCTGATGATCGGCCTGTGCGGCTGTATGGCCAACCAGAAACATGTGGTGGAAAAACTGCGCAAGAGCTATCCCTATGTTGATCTGGTCTTTGGCGTGGATGGCATCGATACGCTGCCCCAGCTCATTGCTCAGAAGCTGCAGAAGCATAAGCGCGTGCTGATGGAGCCTGCCCAGCGCCCGGTCATCGTGGAGAACATCCCCATCCGGCGCGAGAGTGAGTTCCGCGCCTGGCTGCCTATCATGTACGGCTGCGACAACTTCTGCACCTACTGCATCGTACCCTATGTGCGTGGCCGTGAGAAGAGCCGCAAGCCCGGCGATATCCTGGCGGAGTTCCGGGGCTGGTGGAAGCCGGATACAAGGAGATCACTCTGCTGGGCCAGAACGTGAACAGCTACGGAAAGGGCCTGGAAGAACAGGTGGACTTTGCTGATCTGCTCAATCTGCTCTGCGCTGTACCCGGCGATTACCAGATCCGCTTTATGACCAGCCACCCGAAGGATGCCAGCCACAAGCTGATCGACACCATTGCGGCCCAGCCCCACCTGTGCAAACACCTGCACTTGCCAGTGCAGTGCGGCTCGGATGAGCTGCTGAAAAGGATGAACCGCCATTACACCATCGGGCAGTATATGGAGCTGATCGAGTACGCCCGCAAAAAGGTGCCCGGTATCACCTTCTCCAGCGATATCATCGTGGGCTTCCCCGGGGAAACGGAGGAGGATTTCCAGGGCACGCTGGAACTGGTGAAGAAAGTCGGCTATATGCAGCTGTTCACCTTCATCTACTCCAAGCGCACCGGCACCAAGGCCGCGGAAATGCCCGACCCCACCCCTCGCGCGGAGAAAACCGACCGGATGACCCGTTTGCTCAAGGTGCAGGACGAGATCGCAATGGATCTGGTCCGGCAGCAGGTGGGCCAGACTGTCCGGGTGCTGGTGGAAGGCTATGGCCGCAGCGACGGAACCCTCTCCGGCCGGTTGGACAACAACCTGACCGTGGAGTTTGCCGCTGACCCCGCCTGATGGGCAGCTATGCACAGGTGCACCTGACCGGTGCCCGCGCCACTGTCCTGCTGGGCGAACTGGAAACGTGATCCCGGGGCACACCGGCCCCAATGATAATGTAACTATAAAAACAAACACATCAAAGGAGATTTTTGATTATGGATTGCATCGATCTGTTCAAGCGCGCCGCTATGGCACTGCAGACTGACCCCCGTTACCTGGCTCTGGATCAGCCCGCAAGGCAAACGATAAGGATGAGGAGCTGCAGAATCTCATCGGGGAGTTCAATCTGGCCCGCATGGACTGAACAACGAGATCAGCAAGAGCGAGCGCAGTGATGAGCGCATCGCCGAGCTGAACACCAAGGTCAACGACCTGTACGGCAAGATCATGGCTGACGAGGGTATGACTGCTTACAACGAGGCAAAGCGCGACTGCGAGAACCTGGTCAACTACATTGATGCCATCATCAACACCGCAATGAACGGCGGCGACCCCATGACCGTGCAGGAACCCAGCGAATCCTGCACCGGCAGCTGCTCCACCTGCGGAGGCTGCCACTAACAGGCAAAACGAGAACGCGGCTGCAAATCGCAGGCCGCGTTTTCCTTCCATTCGCAGTTACTTACTGCAAACCGACGGAAAGAAGCAAAGCGGCATAGCCCGCAGGAAAGGTGAACGATTATGGCAGAACTGTCGCCCATGATGCAGCAGTATATGGACATCAAGAAGCAGTATAAGGACGAGATCCTGTTTTACCGCATCGGCGACTTTTACGAGATGTTCTTTGACGATGCGCTGACCGCTTCCCGGGAGCTGGACCTGACCTGACGGGCAAGCAGTGCGGCATGGAAGAGCGTGCCCCCATGTGCGGCGTGCCCTTCCACAGCTACGAGGCTATGTGGCCCGCCTGATCGCCAAGGGATACAAGGTGGCGATCTGTGAGCAGATGGAGGACCCGTCCAAGGCAAAGGGACTGGTCAAGCGCGATATCATCCGGGTGGTCACGCCGGGCACTGTCATCGAGAGCAGTATGCTGCAGGATGACAAAAACAACTACATTGCAAGCATTTTTCTGAAAGGGAACGCGGCGGGCATCTGTTTTGCCGATGTTTCCACTGGCACGGCCACATCACCGAGCTGAAACAAGAGAAGATCGTGCCTGCCGTGATCGCGGAACTCTGCCGCTACCATCCCAGCGAAGTGCTGATGAACCCCGGAATGCTGGACTGCCGCGAACTGACCGGCTATATCAAAAAGAATATGACCTGCTCTGTGGAGCTGGTGGAAGAGGAGCGCTACGCCCCGGGCCTTGTGGCCATCTCGCTGGAAAATCAGTTTGGACGCAATTGGGATGAGACGACCTCTATTGATAAAAAAGGTCTGGTGCGGTTTGCCATGGCCGCGCTTCTGGAATACCTGCACACCACCCAGATCAAAGGTGTAGAGCGCCTGAAGACCGTCATCAGCTACAACGAAGCTCAGTATATGCAGCTTTCGCCTGTGACGCGGGCCAACCTTGAACTCACCGAGACTGCGGGGCCGTGAGAAGCGGGGAACCCTGCTCTGGGTGCTGGACAAGACCAGCACTGCCATGGGCAAGCGGCTGCTCCGCACTTGGATCGAGCAGCCGCTGCTTTCCAGCGATGCCATCAACCACCGTCTGGATGCTGTGGAAAGCCTGGTCAACCAGACCGTACAGCGCGGCGATCTGATCGAAGAACTGCATTACATCGCCGATCTGGAGCGTATGATGACCCGCACGGTCTACGGTTCGGCCACGCCCAAAGAAATCTATGCCATGGCACAGACCTGTGAGCGCCTGCCCAGCCTGCGCCAGCAGGCCGAAAGCTGCGGCTGCGCCGAACTCAGCGAAATCGTCTCCAGGATCGACCCGCTGAGCGATATCAAGGACAAGATCTATGCCGCTGTGGACCCTGACGCACCTTCTACCCTGAAGGATGGTGGTGTCATTGCCAAGGGCTACCACCCCGAGGTGGACGAGCTGCGTTCCATCCGCGATAACACCAAGGGCGTGCTGGCTCAGCTCGAGACCCGTCTGCGGCAGGAGACCGGCATCCCCAAGCTGAAGATCGGCTATAACCATGTGTTTGGCTATTTCATCGAGGTCAGCAACTCTTATAAGGCACAGGTGCCGGAGAGCTACATCCGCAAGCAGACCCTGACCACCGGCGAACGCTACATCACACAGGAGCTCAAGGAGCTGGAAAATAAGATCCTGGGTGCTCACGAGCGGCTGATCGCTCTGGAACACCGGCTGTTCAATGAGCTGCTGGAAAGCATTGGTGCCCAGCTCGACCGCATCCAGCGTACGGCCAACGCCGTGGCAGAGCTGGACGTGCTGGCCGCTCTGGCTCAGGTGGCAGCAGAAAACAACTACTGCCGCCCCACTGTGGATGAGAGCGACCAGCTGACCATCGTGGAGGGCCGCCACCCTGTGGTGGAGCAGATGCTCAAGGGCAGTCTGTTCGTACCCAACGATACCACCCTGAACTGCGGCGAGGATCGCTGCCTCATCATCACCGGCCCTAACATGGCGGGCAAATCGACCTATATGCGCCAGAATGCGCTGATTGCCTGATGGCACAGATCGGTTCCTTTGTTCCGGCCAAAGAGTGCCATGTGGGCGTGGTGGATGCCATCTTTACCCGCATTGGCGCATCAGATGACCTTTCGGCAGGTCAGTCCACCTTTATGGTGGAGATGACCGAGGTGGCAGAGATCCTGAAGAACGCTACCTCCCGCAGCTTGGTAGTGCTGGACGAGATCGGGCGCGGCACGTCCACCTTTGACGGTATGAGCATTGCCCGTGCCGTGGTGGAGCACATCAGCGACCCGGCCAAGGGACTGGGCTGCAAAACCCTCTTTGCCACCCATTACCACGAGCTGACGGACCTTGAGGGCACCATCAGCGGCGTGAAAAATTACAACATTGCGGTGAAAAAGCGGGGTGAGGACATCACCTTCCTGCGCCGCATCGTCCGCGGCCCTGCCGATGACAGCTATGGCATTGAGGTGGCAAAGCTGGCCGGTCTGCCCGGCACCGTGACCCGCCGCGCCCACGAGGTGCTGCGCGCACTGGAAGCCACTGCCCCAAAGAACAAGGTGGAGCAGATGGACTTTGATGCGCTGCAGGAGTATAATTCTCCCGCAGTGCCCAGCGAGGTGCTGGAAAAACTGGATGCGCTGGATGTGGAAACGTTGACCCCCATTGAAGCGCTGAATTTCCTGTACGAGCTGAAAAAGACCTTGAAGGGCAGCCTGAACGGCTGATTTCCTGAAAAATCCTAAAAAACAGGGGAGGGAACGAATATGGCAGTCATCCATGTTCTGGACAAGCACACGGCAGAGCTCATTGCAGCCGGTGAGGTGGTGGAGCGGCCTGCTTCCGTGGTGAAGGAGCTGCTGGAAAACGCCATTGATGCCGGGGCAAGCCAGATCACCGTGACCATTGAATCAGGCGGCGTGAAGCTGATCGAGATCAGCGACAACGGCTCGGGCATTGAAGCAGAGTATATCCCTACGGCATTCATCCGCCACGCCACCAGTAAGATCCGGACGGAGGATGATCTGAACCATATCCACACCCTGGGCTTCCGTGGAGAAGCGCTGGCTTCCATTGCCAGCGTGGCGCGGGTAGAAGTACTGACCCGTACTGAGAACGACGAGTGCGCCTCCGTCTACCGCATCGAGGGCGGAGAGGATTATCCGCTGGAGCCCGGTGCACGCGGCGTGGGCACTACCATCCGGGTGCAGGATCTGTTCTACAACACCCCGGCCCGGATGAAGTTCCTCAAAAAGGATTCCAGCGAGGGTACCTTTGTGGCGGATATTGTGGCCCATGTGGCCCTGAGCCACCCCGAGGTCAGCTTCAAGTTTGTCCGGGAGGGTAAGCTGCAGTATGTCACCCCCGGTGACGGCAAGCTGCGCAGTGCCGCCTACGCGGTGCTGGGCCGGGAATTCAGCCGTGACCTCATGGAGCTGGACAATCAGGAAGGGGTGTACCGGGTGTGGGGCCTCATCACCCAGCCCAGGAGCTGCCGCGCCAGCCGCAGTATGCAGTATTTCTACATCAATGGGCG
>ENA-OQIO01000010-OQIO01000010.1-human-gut-metagenome-genome-assembly--contig:-NODE-10-length-77827-cov-3.474440_pt1 | contig 77827 bp, 75 predicted proteins | sample MGYA00242573_ERZ504737 | MGnify/ENA primary metagenome ERZ504737 (study PRJEB26092, sample SAMD00036203) | human gut metagenome | host: Homo sapiens | study: EMG produced TPA metagenomics assembly of...
AGACGGAAAGTGCCAAAAGTGGCTTGAACACTACGTTCAAGCCACTTTTTCTATAAATGTATTTTTGATTTTATTTCGGCAAGAGCAAATCTGCGATTCGGCAAACCCTTTTGTCACTTCGTGACATTTCCCCTGTAAGGGGAATCTCCCTTGCCCTACGATACGTCGAAAGAAATTCCGTGTTTGAATGAATTTCGTTTTATAGCACGGCACGGTTTAGCCACTTTATCGACAGTCTGAGACGTTAGAGTTTTTAGTTTCTCTAACGTCTTTTTCTTTATCTTGCCAAATATATTTGATATATAATTGCAAAAATTTCTCTTGTGGCAAACGGCATATATCCGTTCCAAGGGGTTTTACTCGGATATCTAAGCGGCTTAAAGCCGTTTTGCTTTGCAAACTCACTTGCCCTGCATTCGTGAAAATCATTAGTAATAATTGTAATTTTCTTTGATTTTATTCCGTTTTTTTCAATAATTTCTTTTGAATATTTAAAGTTTTCTCTTGTTGAGGTTGATTTATCTTCAATCAAAAGTCTGCTTTTGTCTATTCCCATTTCGGTAAGGCAATTAAACATACATTTCGCTTCGCTGATGTTTTCGCCGTTTCCCTGCCCACCGCTTAAAATTGCAATTGCATTTGGGTTTTCATTAAGATATTTATAAGCGGCATTAATTCTGCCTTTTAAAAATATTCCGGGTTTATCACCGTTTACAACGCAGCCTAAAACTATCGCAACGTCGCTTTTTTCTTCGCTTTTAAAGCTACGTGACAAGACATTATGAAATGTGGTGCCGCCGATAATTATGCATACGAAAAGAACAAAAGATATTATTTTCAGTGCGATTTTGCCGACTTTTTTCTTATTTATACTTTTTATAAGCAAATTGATTTTATTAAAAAATATAATATAAATCAGCAGTATAAAATCAAAGCCCAAGCCTGCGATTATGCCTAAATTGTATTCGCCTACGGTGATAACAGGCCCTATATAAAGCAAAAATATTATTACAAAAAGAACAGATAACAGTATCCTGATGATTTTGTTTTTCATAAAAATACCCCTTTCTTATGATATCGTATCATATTTGAAAGGGGCATTTGTGAAACTTAAAGTAAAATTAGTAGGAAAGGGAGCTGTTACCGATAAATTCACGCTCAAATGCGTCGCTTGGTATCACTTTATCGTCAAGCGGCTCTACCTCATCAAGTGCATTAACAATGTCTTTAATATCACCGAATTTTTGCGAAAGAGCGCTCAAATCATTATAAAGATAATTTTTATACACGCAAGGCTCGTATTCAATAAATGTGTCTATATTGAAATGCGACCTGTTTTTATACGGCATAATAAATTGGTTTTCACCTCGTTGAACTTTTGGGAAAAGACGTATAGTTTCTTCATAGGTGCGACCTCTGTAAAGCTTATCCCTAATCATTCTGCGGCAAAGCCTGATTTTGCACGGGTGCAGCTTATCGCCGTTTGAATCTATAACCCTTGTTCTTACGCTTACGTAAATTCTGTTTGTTACATCATCGTTTTCGCCCATAAGAACAGGGTTGAGAGCGTGTATTCCCTCAATTATAACGAATCCGCCGTTTCTTGAAAGCTTTGTGTTGCTCAGAGTTCTTGTATTCGTTAAAAAATCATAATTAGGCAAATAAATTTCGCCGCCGTTTAAAAGCGTATCAATATCTTTGTTTAGATATTCAGCATCTACTCTGTCGGGTGCTTCAAGGTCAATTTTATTTAGCTTTTTAAGCGCACGCTCCTCATCGGTAAAGTTTTTAAAATATTTATCCATAGATATGTAGCAAACATCGGCACCGTTTTTTCTCAATGCCTTTGCAAGCTTAATTGCCGTTGTTGTTTTGCTGCTTCCTGACGGGCCGGATATTAAAATTATAGGTCTTGTGTCTTGAAGCGGTAAAATTCTTTTTGCACATTCGTCTATTTGGTTTAATATTTTATTTTCGCTCGACAGTAAAAAATCATCTGTGTTTTTTAGTTTTTCGTTTATTTTGCTTGTATATATTACCATAGTTTCACCGTCAGTCTTGTTTATATTTTTCGATTAAGGCTGTAATTTGGTCAGTCAACTTGCCCAATTCCTTGTTAGGACATCCCCTCGAAGCTTCAATAACAGACATAAGATTTTGACCTGCAAGGTAAAGCCTGTCATAAACAGTATTATTGCGCTCAATTTTATGCAGCTTTCTGTCATAAAGCTTGCGAGGTCCGATATCAACTTGCCTTACAACGTCGCCAAGCTCAAAGCCATCGCCGGAGTAAGGTGCAAGAGCCGATATTTCAAGCTCGTTTTCAATCGATTTTGCAAATTCGTCGCAAACGGTATCGTGACCGTGATTTACAAAAACAACCTTTGGCTTTTGCGGTATGCTTGCAAGCCAGGAAAGGAGCATATTTTTGTCTGCGTGGCCGCTTATGCCCTGCATTTTTTCAATATTTGCGTTGATTTGCACTTCCTCGCCGAAAAGATTGACCTTATTGGCACCTTCAATAATCTTTCTTCCAAGTGTTCCTTCGGCTTGATATCCTACGAATAAAACAGTGCATTCCTCTCGCCATAAATTATGCTTTAAATGGTGCCTGATTCGTCCTGCTTCGCACATTCCGCTCGCAGATAAGATGATTTTCGGTGTCGGGTCGTCGTTTATCATTCTTGATTCGTCGCTTGTTACGGCAAGCTTAAGATTGTCAAATTTAATAGGATTAATGCCGTTGTTGATAAGTTCAAGCGTGTCGGCGTCAAAATATCTTCTTAAATTTTTATCGTCATAAATTTCCGTTGCCTCAACAGCCAGCGGACTATCCACCCAAACAGGGAAGTTTGCATGATTTTTAATAAGCCCCTTTTCTTTGATTATTCTTATTAAATAAAGAAGCTCCTGTGTTCTGCCGACTGCAAATGAAGGAATAACAACGTTTCCGCCACGGTCAAGGTGGATTGAATAATTCCTGTAAGTTGCAAAACATAATCGGGTCTGTCGCCGTGAAGCCTGTTGCCGTAGGTGGACTCGATAATAACGTAATCTGCCTTTTCTACGGGCGGTTTTTGAGGATTTTTTATAAGCGGTCGGTTGATATTTCCTATATCTCCGGAAAAAAGAATGGTTTTTGTAATTCCGTTTTCCGTCACTTTAATTTCTATTGATGCACTGCCCAAAAGATGACCTGCATCAATAAATTTAATTTCTATTCCGTCAAAAATTTGGTAGCTCTCGTCATATTCGCACGGAGTAAAATATTTGAGCGCATTTTGTACGTCTTGCGTGGTATAAAGCGGTTCAATCGGCTCTTTACCGCTGCGCTTGTTTTTTCTGTTCTTCCATTCTGCCTCAAATTCCTGAATGTGCGCCGAGTCCATAAGCATAATTCGGCAAAGTCTGTCAGTCGCACTTGTTGTATAAATCGGCGCAGAAAAGCCGTTAGCCGACACATAAGGAATATGACCTGAGTGGTCAATATGAGCATGGGTTAAAAGCATAGCGTCAATGTCATTCGGCGATACGGGAAGTTCAACATTTTCATAAACATTTTCACCCTGCTCCATACCGCAGTCTATCATTATTTTTTGCCGCAGGCATAAAGAATGGTGCAAGAACCCGTCACCTCGTGTGCTGCGCCTACAAAATACAGTTTCATAAATTTACCCCCTTTTTCTAAAACTGTTTTAAAATTATATTGCTGTCATTTGGCTTAATATCGCTTATCTCAAATGAATTTAATATAAGCGACGTTGCATTTTTCAGCTTTTTTTCATCATTTGAATAGAGTGTCATAACAGTATCGTTTTTGTTTATGTAATCACCTTTTTGACACTTGAAAAGTATTCCTGCCAGTGGGTCGATATTGTCCGTTTTCACATTTCTGCCTGCGCCTAAGATAACACAAACATTGCCGATTTTTTGAGCGTCGATTTTTGAAATATAGCCTTGCTTTTCCGCCTTAATTTCAGCTTTATATTTATCAAATCCGAATTTGTTTTCATCTTCAATATAGCCCACGTCACCGCCCTGAGATTTAACCATTTGCTTTAGCTTGTCAAGCGCCTTGCCTGAATTAATCATTTCTTTTGCAATGATTTCAGCCTCTTTTAAATCAATTTCTTTGGTAAGACTTATCATATTTGCGGCAAGTGCTATGCAAAGCTCGGTTAAATGCAAAATATTCTCGCCTTTAAGTATTTTTACCGCTTCCGCCACTTCTAAGCTGTTGCCGACTGCATAGCCTAAAGGTGAACTCATATCGGTGATAAGCGCTTTTACATTTCTGTTGCAATGCCTGCCTATGCTTACCATTTCGCTTGCAAGGAGCGTTGCACTTTGAATATCTTTCATAAACGCACCTTCGCCGCATTTAACGTCAAGAATTATATTTTTAGCCCCTGCGGCAAGTTTTTTGCTCATAATTGACGATGCAATCAGCGGCATACAGTCAACCGTGGCGGTAACGTCCCTCAAAGCGTATAATTTTTTGTCACACGGCGCCATATTGCCTGTTTGACCTGCAACGACTAAGCTATATCCCTTGCCTGTTTTTTGAAATTTTCAGGACTCATAGCAGTGCAAAAACCGGGGATAGCCTCAAGTTTATCAATCGTGCCGCCCGTGAAGCCTAAGCCTCTGCCGCTCATTTTTGCAACAGTACAGCCTGCCGCTGCCGCAATCGGCGCAACAACAAGAGTAGTTTTGTCGCCCACTCCGCCGGAGGAATGTTTGTCAACAGTCGAGTTTTTAAATTCGCTTAAATCAAGCATATCGCCGCTTTTCGCCATTGCAAGTGTAAGTGCGGCAGTTTCCTCATTTGTCATTTTGTTAAAATATATTGCCATTGCAAGAGCCGATGCCTGATAATCGGGGATATCGCCGTTTGTATATTCTTTTACAAAAAATTCAATTTCCTCTTTTGTAAGCGCCAAGCCTTGCTTTTTATGCTCAATAATATCTGCCATTCGCATAATGTAACGCCTTCTTTATTTGTCTAATTTGAATGAATAGGGGAGAAGCTCGCCTAAAGTGAAACTCTTAATTTCTTTGCCGTTTTCTAATATAATCACAAAATCCTTGCCGCAAAATTCGCTCATAACCTGCCTGCAAGCACCGCAGGGAAAGCAAAAATCATCGCTTGAACCTGAATCGCGATTTTTTCAAATTCCTTTTCGCCCTCGCTTATTGCTTTGAAAAAAGCCACTCTCTCGGCGCATACAGTTAATGGATATGATGAATTTTCAATATTTGCACCTACATATATTTTGCCGTCTTTTGTTAAAAGAGCCGCACCGACCTTGAATTTTGAATAAGGGGAATAGCTTTTTTGCTTTGCATTTTCTGCAAGATACATTAATTCTCTGTTTTCCATATTCTTACCCTTTTACTTTATTAAATCTATTACATTTTCGCCTTCAAGCTGTTCGTTAATGCCGAAAAGCGAAAGTGCCGTGTTGCAAACAACGCCGAAGCCGTCAACGGTTCTTAAATTTATGTTTTTAAGCGATTTTGAATATATGATAAGCGGCACATATTCCTTGTGTGGTCCGTTCCTTTATATCCGGGGTCACAGCCGTGGTCTGCCGTTATCATTAAAAAGTCATCATCATTAAGATTTGCGCAAAGCTCAGGCAAGCATTCGTCAAATTCGCTTATGGCTCTTGCGTAGCCGTCAATATCTCTTCTGTGGCCGTAAAGCATATCGCAGTCAACAAGATTTGTATAGCAAAGACCGTCGAAATCTCTTTTTGAAATTTCAAGTGTTTTTGCAATGCCTTGCGTATTCCCTGTTGTGAAATAATGCTCGCTCATTCCTCTGTGCGCAAAAATGTCGTAAATCTTGCCCACTGCAATGGTATCCTTGCCGTGCCTTTTTAGTACGTCAAGCAGCGTGTCGCCGGGTGGTTCAAGTGAAAAATCATGACGTCTCGGAGTTCTGATAAAATTGCCGTTTTCATCCTTTATAAACGGCCGTGCAATAACTCTGCCTACTGCGTATTTGCCAACGAGTATTTTTCTTGCGATTTTGCAATAATTATATAATTCCTCATCGCTTACTATATCCTCGCAAGCCGCAATTTGAAATACACTGTCAGCCGAGGTGTAAACAATTAAAGCGCCTGTTTTGATATGCTTGTCGCCGTAATCCTTGATTACCTGAGTGCCGGAATACGGCTTGTTTACAATAACTTTTCTGCCGCATTGCTTTTCAAATTCATCAATAACCTCACTCGGAAAGCCGTTTGGAAATGTAGCAAAGCCTTTTTTGAAACTATACCTGCCATTTCCCAATGACCTGTTGTGGTGTCTTTGCCGATTGAAAGCTCTCTAAGCCTGCCATATGATGCGTTGTGCTTTTCCAAACTGTCAAGCCCAACTCCGTCAATAGCAAGAAGCCCCATTTTTTTCATATTCGGCGTGTTAAAATAAACGGATTTTGATATTGTTTTTATAGTGCTTGCGCCTTCGTCACCAAAAGCCGTTGCGTCGGGAGCAGCACCTACGCCAAAAGAGTCAAGTACAACTATAAAACCACGCATTGTTATCCTTCTTTCATAATTTTAACAAGTCTGCTTGTGCCGAGCCTGTCAGCGCTAATGAAATAAACTTTTCACCGTCGCTAAATGATTTTATTCCGCCTGCTGCCTTTATTTTTTTGCCGTTAATATGCTCTTTCATAAGCTTTATATCATCAAAGGTTGCGCCTGATGTGGAAAATCCCGTTGATGTTTTGATGAAATCCGCATTCGATTGTGAAACTATTTCGCACATTTTGATTTTTTCGTCGTCGCTTAATAAACAGGTTTCAATAATCACTTTTAAAAGCCTGCCGTCGCACGCTTTTTTAATCTCATTTATTTCATTTAGCAATTCATCATATTTTTTGTCCTTTAAAAAACCGATGTTAATTACCATATCAATTTCGTCTGCGCCGTTTTTAACGGCATCGCTTGCTTCAAAGCATTTGACTTCGGTTGTGTTATATCCGTTTGGAAAGCCTATAACTGTGCATATTTTTATTTTATCGCCGGTATAAGCCTTTGCTGCTTTGACAAATGACGGCGGAATACAAACGCTTGCACAACCGTATTTTATGCCGTCAATGCAAATTTGCTTTATTTCCTCCCACGTTGCGCCTTGCGCCAATAAGGTGTGGTCAACGTAAGATAATATTTCATTTTTATTCATCGGTATAACTCCTTTTTTCAAATTTTACGTAAAATTTTCCTAACTTAATTATATCACTTTACCTTCTCATTTCAATAACTAAAAATAAACATTTCCTTAACTTTTCGACATATAAATAAAATTGACATAAGCATTTTATTACAAAATCAGCGTATTGTTGCAAATAAACTTAAAATATGTTAAAATTAATAAGTATGTAATTTTATATTTTTAATATAGATTTCATTTGGAGGTAAAAATGGGTATATCTGAAAAAATACAAAGAATTATAAAAAAAATACTCAAATATATTTCTCGTATGTTTTCCAAAACACCGAAAAGAAAGTTTTATTTCGGTATGTTTTATAAGCACTGCAAGGTTAAGGATAATGTCATTTTGGTTGAGTCGTTTCACGGTTCAAATATTTCTGACTCTACCCTTGCGCTTGTTCGCCAAATTCTTAAATCCTACCCCGGAAAATACAAAATATATTACGGCACGGAAAATAAGAAAAAGCACGCCGAGTTTATAAAAGAAATCGGGCTTGACGTTAAGCTTATTGATGTAACGACATTTAAGTATACAAAAATTCTTGCAAGCGCAAAGTATCTTATCAATAACAGCTCATTTCCGGTTTATTTCGTTAAAAAGCCGGAGCAGGTTATATTCAAACTTGGCACGGCACTCCGCTTAAAACGCTCGGCAAAAAAATGCGCCTCGGCATTGAGTCAATGTATAATGTTCAGCACAATTTCCTGCAGGCTGACTATATAACTTTCCCCAACGATTTCACCCGTGATGTTATGATGGAGGATTATAACCTTAACGACCTTTATACAGGTAAGGTTGTTATGGCGGGCTATCCGAGAAATGAAATATTCTTTAAAAAAGAAGAGGGAGAGGCACTTAAAGCAGAACTTGGCTTAGCGGGAAAGACCGTTTATGCTTATATGCCGACTTGGAGAGGCACAAGCAACCACGATATCAACACCGCTTCGTATGAAAGCAAGGTTAAGGAAATATTTAAGGTTATTGATAATAAGCTTAGTGATGACCAAGTTTTCTTTGTCAATTTCCATCCGATTTTGAAGGATTCAATTTCGCTTAGCAATTATAAGCATATCAAGCCTTTCCCAAAGGGTGTTGATAACTATAGCTTTTTGAATTGCGCAGATGCACTTGTTACAGACTATTCATCTGTATTTTTTGATTATTCAATCACTCAAAAGCCGATTATCCTCTTTATGTATGATTATGATGAATATATGCACGACAGAGGAATGTATTTGGACGTTGCAACGCTTCCTTTCCGTAAGATTTATGATGAAAAAGAGCTTGCAAGGGTGCTTAGTGATGAAAGCTTTATGAGTGATTCGTATACCGATACCGAATATTTCAAAACGTTCTTTAAGTATGATGCACCGGATATAAGCCAAAGGCTTCTTGACCTTTTGTTTACGGGTGAGAGTGACAGCCTTGAAATTAAGGACTATTCCTTTAATAAGGAAAAAAGGTACAAGGTTATTCACCCTGAAATTGTTAAGGAATATGCTCATCTTAATTCAATTTCAAAAATTGCAAAAGACGATACAATTGTTTGCTTTGAAAAGAAATGGTTTAAGGGTGAGGTTGGCCCTGCGCTTTATGACAATTTCAACGATATGTTCAAATATGTTGTTATCACAATGACAACTCCGAGAACGTATATTGAGGATGCACTGTGCCATTTAGGCGTTAAAAAAGTTAAGGATGCTGTTCATAAAAGAGAAATTCAGCGTACATTCCCTAATCTTAACATTGACCCTAAGTTTATTACAGATATCAGCGCATTTGATGAAAATTGCTTTGTTGACGAGCGTGATATTGTTCACCTAAATACAAAAAATGTTGCAAACGGCAACAAAAAAATTGCTGTATCTCTTAATGCCAAGGGGTACGAATTTGAGCAAATAGCAGTTTTAAACAATAAGCGTGTTATTCAAAAAACGCTTCCTTTGACTGAGGAAAACAGGCAAACAAAGAGTTTTGAAATTCCGCTTGATATTCTTATTGAAAAACTCGTTGTTTACAATAAGCAAAGATATAATGTCGGTATTATTGCATTTGATAAGAAAAAGGGAAGAAAATGCATAGTTATGCCGTCAATTAAAAAGGCAAAAGACGGTGATATTTCCAAAAGATTTTGCGAACCGCTTTTTGCAACGTATACTCTTCCGAAATCTTATTTTGATACGGACCTTAAAAAGCTTGTTGACGCTAACAGTGAGCGTACAAGAAAAATGCTCAAGCTTTATGATTTAACGCCTACTGCTTATGAACTTGCGACAAGTCCGTTTTATAATGACAAAAGAGAGTTCACTCTTTATTTTGGCAAAAAGGATGATGCACTTGAAGCGATTTATCCGCCGTGTAAGCTTACTTCTCTTAAAACTAATGGCAATCGCCTTGAACTTGCGTTCAATATTCCGAACGACCAAAATGCCAAGTTTGACGGTCTTGTTCTTAAATATAGGAGCGTTATTGAGGATATTCAAATTCCGTTTGATTGTAAGCTCGAAAAGAAAGAGGGCTTTACAAGGGTAAATGCAACTCTCGAATTTAAGGGCGATATGCCGCTTAAGGAAATATTCTGGGATGTAAGGGCCGTAGTTGAAAAATACGGCGCAAAGCAATATGTTAAGCTCGGTTATAACGGCTATGCGATTAAGCAAAAGCTTTATTTTTCAAATGTTCAGTGTGATGTTGACGATAAGCATATAATTTTCCCTTATTTTACCAAAAAAGGCATTATTAATTTCTGCTTTAGGGAAAGAAGCGAATACGATACTGCCGAGGTTAAGCGCAAGGAAGTTTTGGCATATATTCTTTATATTCTCTCAGGTCTTTTCCTAAGCCGTAAAAATATTTGGATTGTTTATGAAAAATTCTGCAAAATGGCGCAGGATAACGGCTATTATTTCTTCAAGTATTGTATGGAAAATCTTGATGAAAAAGAGAAAAAGAATATCTATTATGTAATTGATAAGCGCTCAGACGAATATAAAAATGTTGAAAAATACGGCAAGCACGTAATTGATTTTATGAGTGTTAAGCATATGCTTTACATTATGTCAATGTCAATTTGTATTTCAAGCGACTCAAAATCTCATCTTTACGCTTGGAGAACTAAGCCGAGCCTTGTTAAGCGTGCAATAGGAAAGAAAAAGGAACTCTTCCTCCAGCATGGTGTAACTGCTCTTAAGCAGGTTCATCAGCTTTTCGGCAAAAATGGTACAAGTTCAATGGAATACTTTGTCACAACGGGCAGGGTTGAGCAGGAAATTGCAATTAATGAGCTTGGCTATAATGAAAAGACTGCGCCTATCACGGGCTTTGCACGTTGGGACGTTCTTGAGGATAAGCAAAGCAATAAGGAAAAGTTTATTCTTCTTATGCCTACTTGGCGTTCTTGGCTTGAAGAAGTCAGCGATAATCAATTCCTTGTAAGTGATTATTATAAGAAGTATTCATCTCTTCTTCAAAGTCCACGTCTTAACCAAATTCTTAAAGATACAAATACTCGCCTTATTTTCTATATCCATCCTAAATTTGCAGGATATATTGATAATTTCAAGGCTGCTGTCAGCAATAGGGTAACGTATATTCCTTTTGGCAAAATCCCTCTTAATGAGCTTATGATGCGCTGTTCGATGCTTATTACGGACTATTCAAGCGTTTGCTGGGACGTTTATTATATGGACAAGCCTGTGCTTTTCTATCAGTTTGACTATGATATGTATAATCAGGCTCACGGCTCATATATCAATATGGAAAACGACCTTTTCGGCAACCGTTCCACTACCGAGGATGCACTGTTGAACGATGTTGAATATTTCGCAAATAACGGTTTTGTTGAAAATGAAAAGGACCGCCTTGCCGCTCCTAAATACTTTGAATACCGTGATAATAACAATTCAAAGAGAATATATGATTTCTTAAAGAATAACGGATTTTAATTAAATGGGCTGTCTCACAAAAGTGAGACAGCCCATTAATTTATGATATTGATTTTTGTTGTTTTAGCTTATTTATCGTTCTTGATTTTGCCCACTCTTAAAGCTCTGAGTGAATTTGCAATCGCAATAAGGCAAACGCCTACGTCGCCGAATACTGCAAGCCACATTGCATTTTCGTTAAATATACCTACCGCACAGCCGATAATGATTAAGAGTTTTACGGCTATTGCAAAAATGATATTTTCATAAACTATACGAATTGTTTTCTTTGCGGCTTTTTTGCCGATTGCAAGCTTTGAAAGCGAGTCGCCCATAATAACCATATCTGCCGCTTCAACTGCTATGTCAGAGCCGGCACCGCCCATAGCTACACCAACGTCAGCCTGCGACAAAACAGGTGCGTCATTAATTCCGTCGCCTGTGTAAACAACGGTTTTGCCGCTTTTTTGAAGCTCACTTACTATATTTGCTTTTTCGTCAGGCATAAGACGGGAGTAAACCGTGTCAATATCAGCCTTTTTAGCGATGTCTTTGGCAATTACTTCCTTGTCGCCCGTCATCATAATTGTTTCTTTAATTCCGAGTTTTCTAAGGTTTTTAAGTGCGTCCTTGCTGTCCTGCTTAATGATATCGGCAAATACAATATCACCCATAAAGCCTTTTTCACTGCAACAATAAATTGCCGTTCCTATAACGCTTGTTTCCTTAAAATCATCGCAGTGCTCACGCATAAGCTTTTCATTTCCGACAAAGTATTTAACTCCGTCAACTACTGCCGAAACACCGAGCCCTGCATAAGTTTTTGAATCCTTGACCTCACATTCGTCTGCATAGTGACCAAATGCAACATTAATGCTTTTTGCAATAGGGTGGGTGGAATATCTTTCGCAAGCGGCAATAATTTTTAAAAGCTCTCTGTGCTTGTTATCCTTGCAATGGCAATGGTTGTGTTCACAGGTTACAAATTCAAATTTGCCGTTTGTGAGCGTGCCTGTTTTGTCAAATACACCTGTGTCTGCTTTTGCAAGTGCTTCAAGATAGTTTCCGCCTTTGACGAGTATTCCCTCACGAGAGCATGCGCCTATTCCCGCAAAAAAGCTTAACGGAATTGAAATAACAAGTGCGCAAGGGCAGGAAACAACAAGTGCCGAAAGACCTCTGTAAAGCCATTCGTGCCATTGACCGCCGAAGAAAAGGGGAGGCACAACCATAATAAGCACGGCAATTAAGCATACAATTGGAGTATAAATTCTTGCAAATCGGGTGATGAATTTTTGAGCGTGGCTCTTTTTATCCTGCGATTTTTCAAGCATATCAAGTATTCTTGAAACTGTCGAATCCTTATATTCCTTTTCAGCCTTAACCGTTACCGTGCCGTCAAGCTTACCGAGCCTGCAAGCACGCTGTCGCCGACTGTTTTGGTAATCGGAATTGTTTCGCCCGTGAGCGATTTCATATCGAATTGCGACGTACCCTCGCTTATTATGCCGTCAATATCAAGCTTTTCGCCTGGGCGGATAATCATTAAGTCGCCGACTTTAACCTCGTCCGGCTTAACTGTTTGCTCCTTGCCGTCAACTAAAATATTGACCTCCTCCGTCTTGGCTTCAAGCATATTTTTAATCGACTTTCTGCTTTTTTCAAGTGCAAGGCCCTGCAAATATTCGCCTATGGTAAAGAGGAATACTACCATACAGCCTTCACTGTATTCTCCGACAGCAAATGCGCCGATTGAAGCAATGGTCATAAGTAGGTTTTCGTTAAAAATATCCTTGTGCATTACACCTTCAACAGCTTCTTTGATTATGTCAAAGCCTACTATTAAGTATGAAAGCATAAAACATACAAGATATGTGAATTTAGGTAAATTAACAATACCTCTTTCGGCAATTTCGTTTAATATGTAGCCGGCAATCAGGAAAAATCCTCCGCCGATTAATTTGAATAAAAATTGACCTTTGTCTATATCCTCATGTGAATGTTCACAGCCGCAGCCGTGGTCGTGACAGCATTCGCCATTTGTGTGTTCGTGAATGTGAGCCATATTTGCACCTCTTTTTTTATTTAATCATACATAATATAATTTAATAAGTTGTAATTGTCAACTGTTTATTTTCGTCAACGCTTGCAACGGCAATATTATTGAGCGAAATATCTCTGTTTGCAATCATCTTTTTAAGCTCATTTTTGCCGATAGGGGATTTTTCAATCTCTTTTTCGAGTAATTGCCCGTCTAATATGACATCATAAGAAAGACCTTCTCTTATAGGAGCAAAGTTGAAATCCTTTGGGTTAAGCGGTCTTTTAAGCGGAGTCGGCATAAAACTGATGTTTCCCGTGGTTTCCATAATTGCACAGTCGATATCTGCAAGCGAAAAATATCCGCTCGCTCTTGCGCTTGCAATTAAATCGTCAATGTCAAGCTTTGCTTTTTTCATATTTTTCTTAATTATTTTGCCCTTTTGCATTATGATAATCGCTTCGCCCGAAATAAAGTGCCTTGCCTTAATGCTCTTTTGCGTAATAACCGACAGCAACGCCGATAACAGCCCAAACGGCCATTGCGTTATGCCCTTCCACCATTCAAGTTCAATGTTTGTTGACATTTCTGCTGCAATCGAACCTATGGTAATTCCTATAACATAGTCAAAAAAGCTCATCTCGCTTATCTGCCTGAAACCCATTAATTTAGTTAATAAAAATAATACAACCATTGCAACAAAGGATAATATAATTATTTGAAAAAATTCCATAATATCACCATTTTTATTTTGTGCATTATTTTTGAATTTATATATAAAAAAACAGGCGGACAATAAATCCGCCTGCAAAAAAACAACAAAATTTTATTTAATAATTGTACCGATGGTGTTAGGAGCCATACCTGCGGCATTTGCCTCGTCAGTATCAATGTGCATTGCAAGAGCATAAGAATCCGATACTCTTACTACAACATCGCCGAATGTAAGATTTCTTTCGTTTGATGTAGGGATGGTAACTGAAACGATTTGACCGTTTGTAAGTCCCATTTTTTCAGCGTCTGCTGTTGTTGCGTGGATATGCCTTTTAGCGGCAATAACACCCTTTGTAATTTCGATTTCACCTGCAGGGCCTACAAGCTTGCAGCTTCCTGAGCCTTCAAGGTCGCCACTCTCTCTTACAGGAGCAGTAACGCCGATTGAACGAGCGTCTGTGAGGGATAACTCAACCTGAGTTTCCTTTCTGCAAGGACCGAGGATTGAAACAGCAGGAAATTCGCTCTTAGCACCTACAACTCTTACTCTTTCGTTGCTTGCGAACTGACCCGGCTGAGAAAGCTCCTTTTTAACAGTAAGCTCATATCCCTTGCCGAAAAGTGTTTCCAAATCTTCCTTTGAAAGGTGAACGTGTCTTGCTGAAATTTCAACTAAAACTTTGTTTTCCATATGTAAATCTCCTTAAATCATACACGCACATAAAGTGCATTTTAATCTCTTATATTTTATACCTATTTTGATTGTATTTCAACCATAAATTTGATATAATAGCGTTGGTGATGAAAAATGACATTAGACGAACTTGAAATTAAATGTAAAAATTGCACAAAATGCGACTTGTGCGAGGGCAGAACAAACCTTGTTTTCGGCGTTGGCAAAAAAGATGCGGATATTATGCTTATAGGTGAGGGACCCGGCGAAAACGAGGACTTGCAGGGTCAACCTTTTGTCGGAAGAAGCGGTCAGCTCCTTGATAAATTTCTTGCAAGCGTTGACCTTTCAAGAGATAAAAACGTTTATATCGCAAATATGGTTAAATGCCGTCCGCCAAAAACCGTGACCCTAAGCCTGAGGAGCAGGATATGTGCATTAATTGGCTAAGGGAGCAGTTTAAGATTATTAAACCTAAAATTATTGTTTGCGTAGGTCGAATTTCGGCTCAAAAGCTATTGATAAGAATTTCAAGGTTACTCAGCAGCACGGCGAATTTATTGATAAAAACGGTACTCTTTTTATGGGAACGTATCACCCTGCCGCTATTTTGAGAAATCCTAATAATAAGGAAGCGGCATTCGGCGATTGGCTTGCATTAAGAGATAAAATTAATGAATTGGGTATTGAAATATAATATAAAAAGATGGTTACGTAAAATACGTAGCCATCTTTTCTTTTGCTTATTATTTTAATATTTCGTCTGCAAGTGATTTGAGAGCGTCAATGTCATTTTCTTTTAATGTTGTTTTGATTGTAACCGTATTATCGATTAAATCAATGTTTTTCATCGTTTCAAATTCTGATTTCATAGCTTTAACGGCACTCGGTGCCCATGATGCGTTTTCAACAAGGGCAACTTTTCTGTTTTGATAAAGCTTTGTTTTTAAACGGTGAATAAAATCAGCCATAGGGGTGAATACTGTGCCGTCATAGCTTGGCGCCATACATAAAAGTGTGCTGTATTTGAATGCGTTTTCAACATTTTCTGCCATATCGCTTCTTGAAAGGTCGGAGATTGCAACTTTTGCGCCCTTTTCTTCAAGAATTTCTTTCATTTTGCGAGCCGCTTCGGATGTGTTGCCGTGCATTGATGCATAGGCGATAAATACACCTTTATCCTCCGGCTCATAAGATGACCAAATTGTATAAAGCCTTAAAACCTCAGGAATTGTATCGTTTAAAATCGGGCCGTGAAGCGGATAAATTGTCTTAATATCAAGCATTCCTGCTTTTTTCAAAACATTAGATACAGGTAAGCCGTATTTGCCGACAATGTTGAAATAATATCTTCTCGCCTCATAGTTCCAGCTTTCATCAACGTCAAGTGCACCGAATTTTCCGAATGCGTCGGCAGAGAAAAGGGCTTTTTCGCTTTCCTCATAGGTCATCATAACCTCAGGCCAATGAACCATAGGTGCAAGAATGAATTTAAGTGTATGGCTTCCGAGCGACAGCTCTTCGCCTCCTTGACTGCCATAACATTTTCAGCTTCAATATTAAACTGCTCAAGCATTGCCTTTGCCTTAGCCGTGCAAACAAGAGTAAGGTGCTCATACATTTTTAAAAGAGTGTTGATATTTCCCGAATGGTCAGGCTCTAAGTGCTGTACCACAAGATATTCAGGTTCTCTGCCGTCAAGCGCTTTTTTAAGATTTTCAAGCCACTTGTCTGTAACAATCTCGTCAACCGTGTCCATAATTGCGATTTTTTCATCGTCAATAACGTATGAATTGTAAGCCATTCCGTTTGGAATTGAATATTGCCCCTCAAATAAATCAAGGTCGTGCGTGCTCGCACCGATATATTTAATGCTTTCAGCCATAATGTAACACTCCTTAAATTTAGTGATTAAATTATACCATAATTAAAAGAAATGTTCAATACGGCTTAATCATCGTATGAATTATTTATAATTGTTTTGCCGTTTGGAAATTCAATTTCGTACTGCTCATTGTCTGTTTCTACAGAGCCGATTTCTTCATCGCTTAGGTCAATACTTACGTTGGTGTAGTAGATGTATTTAACTCCGTTTTTGTCTGTTGCACTTATTTCAAAACCAACGCTGTCTTCAATTAATTCGTAATCAATCTTCGCCTTTAAATAGCCTAAAAATACGGTGTTATCGGCAACACGGCAATCTTTTTCAAAAAGCACCTTGTCTTTATTCTTGCTTGAATAAATTTTTAAATGCGCTTTTTCGAGTTCTTGCTTTGAGTTTAAATTGAACTTTACATTATTGCTATCCTCTGCCTTAAATTGCAAATATGTATTTTTATAGTTGACGGTTGAAATGTAATTGTCAACATTAAAGTATTCAGATGCATAATCAGGTGTTAAATCAATAGTTGACGTGTTGCTGTCGTCCTTTGCCAAAAGGGTATAGTTGCCCTTTATTGTTGCGTCAAGCTGAGCTTCAAGAACGAATTTGCCGCCCTTGCGCTCAAATTCAAGCTCCTTAGTCTTATTATCATCTTGCGGCACTTCAAGCGTAACCTTTAATGAATTGCTGTATGTTTCGGGTGCATAGGTGAAGCAAACGTTTGCAAGCCACGGCTTATCCTTATCAAAGCTTAATACCTCATAACTTGCATCGTCTGACATATCGTGGGTGTTGCCGGGGCTATCGTCGGAATCGTCTTGTATAATTTGCGGTGACTGAACATTATTGATTTGAGATTTCAAATTATCAATTTGGTTATTTATACTAATCATAAAGAATATTATAACCGCCAAAGCGACACAGAAAATTACAGCGCAGGTTTTCAGCTTTTTATATAATTCCTTGATTTTTTCAGAGCTTTGCATATTTTCAAGTGTGATAAGCTCGTTTATATATTCCTTTGTATAATCATTTATATTATCATTATTATTCTTGTCGTTACTGAAACCTAAAAGTTCATCCATAGTAACGCCAAAATATTCTGCAAGTGCATTAAGCTTTTTAAAATCCGGCATTGCCGTGCCGTTTTCCCATTTTGATACCGTTTGACGGGAAACGTTCATAGCCTCGGCAAGAGCCTCTTGCTTAATGTCCTTTGCTTTTCTTAATCTTCTTAAATTTTCGCTGAAATTCATAAAGAGCACCTCCTCGGTTGATTTCTGTAATCATTTTACCAAAGAAGTGCCCTTTGTTCAACTTATTTTAGGTTTTCAAAATGTAAACTTGAAGTTACATTTTAATGTCGCAGATCAGTATCGCTCAAAATGAGCCGATATTTAACGGACAATAGCGATTGCTTATTCGCAAATCAAAAGACCGTAGCCTTTTTCTCTCTTATAAATAATCTTTGTTTCACCGTCAAGACCGAGATAAACGAAAAAGCTGTGACCGAGCATTTCCATTTGAACGATAGCCTCGTCGTCTGTCATCATATTAGGTGAAATGGATTTTCTTCTTTTGATATCAACGCTTGATGAGTCGAATTGGTCAAAATCATCCATGGTTACATCGTCAAGCGGAGCAACCGCCTTTGCAATTTCGTCAATGCCGCCCTTTCTCTTTTTGTCAACGAGGAAGGTTTTGAGTTTTCTCAGCTTTCTCTTGAGTCGTCAACCGCCATATCAACAACAGGCTCAATTCGGTCTGCTCTTGCTTCACCTCTGATGAACGAACCTACGTTTACTACTGTTATATCGCACTTATAGCCGTCCTTTTTCTTGGCAAGTGTTACGTCAAATTCTGCTGATTCGGGGAGCATTTTTTCAATTCTTTTAAGCTCCTTTTCAATTCCGTCTTTTGTACCTTGCTTGAGTTCGAATCCTCTTGCTGTAATGTTAATCATAAATAATACCTCCTGTGTTTAACCTAAGGTATATATTAAACTTTGATAAAAAAGAATAACCTATCCCTTATCTTAATTATACACCTAAATATTAATAAATTGTAGTATTTACATTAAATTATTTTTTTGATATAATTAATATGTATATGGTTTTTGTAATTAGGGGATATAAGCTATGTATAAGAAAAAGAGAAATGATATAGATAAGCTTAAAACACTTTTTTTTCGGCAAGGATTTAAGAGTTAGCGAGGGCGAGCCTTATAAAGAGGTCAGAAAATACGATTTTTCAAGCTATTATCCTGAGGAAAAATATATAATTCAAATAGACAATAAATAAAAAAAGCACCGTACAGATTTAATCTTTCTGTACGGTTGGTATGGTGCTCAAAGACTTCGAGAAAGTGAAGATAAATTACGTATTGCGAATGGGTGCTGTACGTGTGTACTGCCCCTGAGCAAAAGACGAAAAGCGCCAAAAAACGCAAGGACTCGATGTCCTTGCCGTTTTTCCAATCCCTCCGAGTGCAACAAGTTGCATCCACCTCCCTTTGCAAGGAAGGCAAAAAGGTTTATTTTAATCTATTTGGCGCGGTTTAGCCGCTTTATCAAAGTCTATTCCTCTGCAGTTGGGTACTTTAAGTCTTCTTTAGTCCAATCTTTAATTATTTCAAGAAATGCCTTTGCTTCCTCTTTAGCTTGAGGAAGATTGTGGTCAAGGCAGTTGCCGCATTCCTTAGGCGACGCACCCGGAATAACGCCCCAATAATCTGCAATAAATTGAAATGCCTCTTTAATAAGATTTATTGAATAGTTATCGCTTAGGCTTCTCGTAAGAAAATAAAATCCTGTTCTGCAGCCCATAGGTCCGAAATAAATAATATTGTCGCCAAATTCGGTATTTCTTACATAAGTTGCAAAAAGATGCTCAATTGTGTGCATAGCGGCATTAGTCATAACAGGCTCTCTGTTGGGCTTGCGCATACGGATATCATAAGTTGTGATATCATCGTCGATTCTGCTGATATAAATACCTTTTTTAAGTATATTATGGTCTATTTGAAAGCTTGGAATAGTTTTCATTTTACTTCAACTCCTGTTAAAAATGATTTGTTTTGCGTTATTTTATATGTGTCCTCTCCAGCAAAAAAACTTGTTAATCATATCGATTGCATCGGATTTTGCAAATTCAAATAAATCCTCAAAGCTGTCATTTCTTTTCAGCTTGTTATAAGGCGAGGTCCACGTCTTTCGCTCTATATTACCATATTTTTTCGCTTTTTCCAAGTCTTTTGGCCTCATCAATGCACTAAATTTAAAATTATTCAAAAAAGGAGCAACTATGCCGTCAATAATTTTGACGAGATTTTCCTTTTTGCCGCTTTTGTCGGTTGTAAGCTTTTGAATATATTTCAAATCTTTTATCGCAGTTTTTACATCATTTGGTGTCACTTTTTTATTTGTAACATTGCTTGTAACATAACTTATCATTTTTGCAAGCTCGTCAAGCTCAGCCTCGTTAAAAATAATTGTTTTCTCGGTATCAAAAAGGTAAGCGTTTTCTGTTTTTAACCTTTTAGTCAAAAGGTAAGTGTCCATTGAAAACTCAATCGTATTGTGCGCCGTGTGGCTGTTGAGGTGCGGATATTTTTCAACCATTTTGTTTTGAAGCGCATATACATACGGGTGACAGCTTCGATCGAGTGCATAGTGGAGTATAAACCCTGCAGCATAAGATTTTGCAATATCTTTGCTTTCTGACAAATTGATGTATTCCCTCGTTTTGTCAAGTATATCGCTCGGCTTTGCTCTGTGCAGGAGCGAACCGATTTTTCTCATTGATTTTCCTATCATCCACGGCATAACCCTGTGGTCAAAAAATATGTCCGGCCCCTGCGTGCCGATAAAAAGTGCCGCATCATTTAATTTAAATTCAACGCAGTTTTCAATTTCTTCTTTTAGTTCTTTGCAAAATATAATGTGTGGAATATGCCGGCATTAAATCAGTCCTTTAAAATCGTCGGGGAAGTCGCTGTCAACCGTGATTTTTTCATTAGTAATCGGGTGAGTGAAATAAATTGTTTTGCAATGAAGCGCTTGCCTGTTAATCTCAGCGCAGTCGCCGCCGTAAAGCGTGTCACCCAAAAGGGAGAACCGAGATGGGAAAAATGCACCCTTATTTGATGAGTTCGTCCCGTTTCAAGGTTTAGCCTTAAAAGCGTGCTTTTACCGTCGGTTTTAATCACCCTGTAGTGGGTAATCGCTCTTTCGCCGTCGTCAAAAACGCCACGCTCAATAATGCTTTCCCTTACTCGCCTAATCGGCAAATCAATTGTGCCCTCGCCCTCAAATTTGCCCTTGACTATCGCATAGTAGTCCTTTTTTATTTTACCTGCAAGTTTACTTGCCGCAAGTTCGTTTTTAGCAATTAACACAAGACCGCTCGTATCCCTGTCAAGCCGATAAACCGCCCTAAAGGCACAGTCACTTTCCATATAACAGGCGGCAACGTTTGCAAGCGTGTCACCACGGTGATTTCTGCTTTCGTGAACAGGCATAAGCGGCGGCTTGTTTAATACCAAAATATCTTCATCGTCATAAGCAACCTTAACTTTGTCGCAGATGAATTTTTCGGGCATTTTGCCCTTGTTTTTAATCCTTATTTTAAGCACATCACTTGTATGCAAAACCGCAATTGCCTTTGCAAATTCACCGTTTAGGCTTATTCCGTTTTCGTCTCGCTTCAGCTTTGTCAAAAGAGCGCTTGATACACCGAAATTTCTTAGAAAATCCCTTATCATCAGCCCGTCTTGCTTTTCTTCAATTTTAAACGTAATTTCTCTCATGAATTTATTATATAACAAAAGGTGATTAATAGCAAATTTAGATTTAAAAATAAAAATAACCGTTCTACACCAATAGATACGGTTATTTTTTAACTAATTATCTTGGGCTGAGTGTTTATCTGATAAGCCCTTTATTTAAAAACTATAAGAAACAATTATGCCGCCGTCAGACGCATAAAGCGAATTAAGACCCGATGCTTTAAGTATTTCAACATTGCCGAATTTAGCCTTTTCGCAGATTTTTTCGGCAATCTGCTTTGCTCTGTCCTCACAGCAAACGTAAGACACAACAAGCGTTTCTCCGCTTAAATCCTTGCCCTCAAGCTCGTTTGCAATAAGGTTGCTCATCTTCATCATAGCACGGTTGAGCGTGATATCCTGAGCTGCAAGTGAAATGTTGCCTTGAGTCGTTCTTTTACAAATAAGCTTAACCCTTTATTTTTCAAGCACCTTAGCTGCAAGAGCAAAGAGCCTGCCGTTTGACTTGAGCGCATCCAGGCTTTCAAGGCAGAATAAAGACCGGTATTATTTACTATATAAGACTCAATTTCCTTTTGAATATCGTCTGTATTTTTGCCGCTTTCGGCAAGTGCTTTAATTTTTTTAGCAACCAAGGTTTCAAGCCCTGATGTTGCAAGAGAATCAAAAACAATGATTTTTTTGTCATCGTTAAATTCTTCTTCGTAAAGCATTTTGCCCTGAAGCGCACTGTTATATGTTCCGCTTAACTGATTTGTGATTGTTAAAACAAAAACTGCCTCGTAATCGCCCTCATAAGCCTTTTTGAATGCGTCGGGAGCAGGGCAGGCAGATTTTGCATTGCCGCCGTTTGCCTTCATTCTTGCAATGAAATCGTCCTGGTCGAAGTTTTCATCATCAAAAATTCTGTAATCGCCTATCTCAAGAGTTAACGGAACAATCTCAAAATCATCCCAATTTTTCATATCAGCCGTTAAATCGCAACAGCTGTCAACTACAATTTTGTATTTCATAATTTTATCCCTTATACATACTATTTTGGAATTAATTATAACCTTTTTATATTTGGTAGTCAACCGATAAACGTAAAAATGTCTTTTAAATTTGAATAATAGACTGTAAACGTATAATTTACAATTTAACAATATTACTGTGAGTAATAAAAACGGCATACTATGCCGCTGCAGCGTGTAGAAAAAGTCCAATTACAAATTTCTACACGCTGTAAGACTTCGAGAAAGTGAGATAAATTTCGTATTTTGCGAGCGGGTGCTGTACGTGGGTACTGCCCCCGAGCAAAAGGCGAAAAGCGCCAAAAGTGGCTTGAACATTACGTTCAAACCACTTTTCTATCAATGTAGTTTTTGATTTTATTTCGGCAAGAGCAAATCTGCGATTCGGCAAACCCTTTTGTCACTTCGTGACATTTCCCCTGTAAGGGGAATCCCCCTTGCCCTACGATACGTCGAAAGAAATTCCGTGTTTGAATGAATTTCTTTGAAATTCATAATAAACACTTCGTTCCTTTCACCTTTTCCCCACCAAATTTTCAATTTGTCGGGGTTCCCGAACGGAATTTCGTTTTATAGCACGGCGTGGTTTAGCCACTTTATCGACAGTCTAAAACGCACACATTGATTAATGTGTGCCGCTGAATTTATATGTTATTTTTCGATAATTTCTCTTGCTTTTTTGATTTGGTTTTCAATGCTTGATACGCTTGGGCCGCCATCAACAAGCCTGTCGTTTACGCATTTTTCAAGATTGATTGCTTCGTAAACACCCTCGTCGAAAATATCACAAACGTTTTTGTATTCCTCAATAGGGAGCGTTTCAAGCGTTAAGCCTTATCAATGCAAAGCGCAACAAGCTCGCCGGTTGCCTTATAAGCGTCCCTAAACGGCAAGCCCTTGCGACAAGATAATCTGCGCAGTCGGTCGCATTGATGAAGCCTTTTGCTGCCGCATTTCTCATATTATCCTTAAGCACGGTCATTGTATCAATCATAGGAGTGAAAGCATTAAGGCACATTTTAACCGTATCAACAGCGTCAAAGATTGCCTCCTTATCCTCCTGCATATCCTTATTATATGCAAGCGCAATGCCTTTCATAACAGTTAAAAGAGCAGTTAAGTCGCCGAATACACGTCCGCTTTTACCTCTTACAAGTTCTGCAATATCGGGGTTTTTCTTTTGCGGCATAATGCTTGAGCCTGTAGAAAATGCATCGTCAAGCTCAACAAATTTGAATTCCCAGCTGCACCACATAATAATTTCTTCGCTGAAACGTGACAGATGAACCATAACAAGTGAAAGCGCAGACGCAAGCTCAATGCAAAAGTCCCTGTCCGATACGCCGTCAAGGCTGTTTGATGATACGCTGTCAAATCCCAAAAGCTCGGCAACCATATTTCTGTCAAGCGGATATGTAGTTCCTGCAAGCGCACCCGAGCCGAGCGGCAAAACATTCATTCTGCGCTTAACGTCTGAAAGTCTGTCAAGGTCACGCAAAAGCATTGACGCATAAGCCATAAGGTGATGACCGAATGTGATAGCTGTGCCCTTTGAAGATGGGTGTAACCCGGCATAATAACGCTCTTATTTTCCTCCGCTTTATTGCAAAGAACCTCGATAAGACCCTTGATTTTTTCGCTGATTTCGTCAATTTCCTTTTTAAGCACCATTCTTATATCAAGCGCTACCTGGTCGTTACGTGCCTTGCGGTGTGAAGCCTTTTGCCTGTTTGACCTAAGCGTGCCGTAAGTTCACCCTCAACGAATGTATGTATGTCCTCAGCGTTCATATCAATAGCAAGTTTTCCTGATTTGATATCGTCAAGTATGCCGTTTAAGCCGTCAACAATTTTGTCACTTTCGCTTTTGTCAATAATGCCTGTCGCACCGAGCATTGTTGCGTGTGCTATGCTGCCCTTAATATCCTCTTCAAACATTCTTGAATCAAATTTGATTGAAGAATTGAAGTCGTTAGTTTCTTTTGCAAGTTCTTTTTTAAATCTGCCTTTCCAAAGCTGTGCCATAAAGTTTACCTCATTTGTAAAATTAAGGGCGAACAGTGTTCGCCCCTCGGACTTTGATAAAGTGGCTAAAGCGCGCCGTGTAAATTCAATATAACCCTTTTGCCTCCCTTGCAAAGGGTGCGGGTCTCCGGTGGAGACCTCTGCACTTTAGTGCAGAAGCACCGACCGACACGATAGGGGAGACGGTGGGTGCAACTTGTTGCACTCGGAGGGATTGGAAAAATTGCAAGGACATCGAGCCCTTGCAATTTTTGGCGCTTTTCGTTTTTTGCTCGGGGGCAGTACCAACGTACAGCACCCACTCACAAGAAAACGAAATTTATCTCACTTTCTCGAAGTCTCACAGCGTGTAGAAATTTATAATTTAGTTTTTTCTACACGCTGAAGGGCGAACAGTGTTCGCCCCTACGAATTTTTTGCTTTTTATATTGTTTATCAATCAGTCGTTAGCTTCTCTTTTTTTATCAAGAAGAGCCTTAACCTTGGTTGAAAGACCAAAGAGGTTAATGAAACCTGCAGAGTCAGCCTGATTGTAAGCACCGCCGTCGTCGCCGAATGAAGCAACATTCTCATCATAAAGAGTATATGGAGATGTTACGCCTGCATTCATAACGTTGCCCTTATAAAGTTTAAGCTTTACATCACCTGTAACTGTTTCCTGAGTCTTATTAACAAATGCGTCAAGTGCCTCACGAAGAGGAGAGAACCACATTCCGTTATATACAAGCTCGCCGTACTTTTCAGCTACAAGCTTTTTGTAGTGTGATGTGTCACGGTCAAGAGTAATCATTTCAAGAAGCTGGTGAGCCTTATAAATGATTGTTCCGCCAGGTGTTTCATATACTCCACGGCTCTTCATACCTACAAGACGGTTTTCAACAATGTCAAGAAGACCGATACCGTTCTTGCCGCCGAGTTCGTTAAGCTTTTCAACAAGCGCAAGCGGACTGAGCTTTTCGCCGTCAATAGCAACAGGTTCGCCTTTTTCAAAATGAATTGTGATATATGTAGGCTCGTCGGGTGCCTTTTCAGGAGCAACTCCGAGTTCAAGGAAGCTGTCGTTAAGATACTGAGGCTCATTTGCCGGGTCCTCAAGGTCAAGACCTTCGTGGCTTAAGTGCCATACGTTTTTATCCTTTGAATAGTTTGTTTCACGGTTTATCTTAAGTGGAATGTTATGTGCTTCTGCATATTCAATTTCTTCTTCACGTGATTTGATATCCCACTCACGCCATGGAGCAATGATTTCCATTTCAGGTGCAAGAGCCTTAAGTGCAAGCTCAAATCTTACCTGGTCGTTGCCCTTACCTGTGCAGCCGTGGCAAATAGCGTCTGCGCCTTCTTTGATTGCAATTTCAGCAAGACCCTTTGCAATGCAAGGACGTGCGTGCGATGTACCGAGAAGATACTCCTCATAAACAGCGCCTGCTTTTACGCAAGGGAAGATGTAATTTTTAACATAATCCTCTTTAAGGTCAAGAATATAAAGCTTTGATGCGCCGGTTGCGATAGCCTTTTCCTCAAGACCGTCAAGTTCTGTACCCTGTCCTACGTCGCCGGAAACAGCGATAACCTCGCAGTTGTTGTAGTTTTCCTTGAGCCAAGGAATGATAATTGATGTGTCAAGTCCGCCTGAATAAGCGAGAACAACTTTTTTAATATCCTTTTTGTTCATTGTTATATATCTCCTTTGGGAATTTTTACTTGTTGACTACATTATAGTAACCTTAAATGAATAATGCAAGCGATTTTATAAAGTTTGTATAATTATTCATAAAACCTGTAAATATTTGCCACTGTTTTGTATAAAATTACAACAAAATGCACTAAATATCCCAAAATATATAATGTGTATTATGTATATTCTTGCATTATTATGCATAAAATCAAAATCATTTGAATAATTACGCTTTTTGTTTTTCAGCAGTCAAAATGAAAGAAAGCCGAAGCGCCTAAGCGCCTCGGCTTTCCCCTCTCTGTCATTACAAACTATGGAGGACCAAGAGTTTGAAATGGTGCGGTCCATTTCAAATCAACCATATTATAGTGCAATTTGCATAATATGTCAAGCACTTTGTTAAAATGTTTTGATATATGTTATATAAAAACGGAAATTCTGTCGCATTTTGCGGTCTGTGCCAAAAAGAGAAAATATTTGTACTATGCGGTAAATTTGTGTTGACTTAGAACAAATGTTTGTATAATATCGAATACAAAGGCTTGTCCCTTTTGCCACTCAAGCTGCGGCTTCACCCACCGTGCTTAAACGGGAGGTCTTTAAACAATTTTCAGTAAAGGCAGGTTGATTTGTGATGGATATTGACGAACTCGCTAAGGAATACGATAAGCAGTATAAAGTGCTTTGCGCCAAGGTTGACGGATTAAAGCCGCTTTTAAGCGTTTATCGTGGTGAGGATTTGTTTAAGCTGAGAAGAAAGATGAGAATATATTACGATATGGCATGTGAATGCAGAAAGGTATACTTTATGCTGAGCGACTATTATGGGGAGGAAGAAATATGAGTGGATTTTTTGAGGAATTTATGGGCTCGTATAATCCGTTTGACAGTGCCGGATATGACGAGCAGGTGATAATGCGCAATTCTCTTTTTGCCGTTGTTCCGAAAATTGCTAAAAACGAGCTTACTCAAATGCAACGTATTTGTTTTGAAATGTTTTATTTTGAAAAGAAAAATCAAAAACAGATTGCCGCAGTTCTCCACATTTCGCAGCCCTCTGTGTGCAGACATTTGAAAAGCGCAAAAATGATTATTGAAAAAATCGGAGGCTACTGTATTCTCAGTATCAAAAAGACAAATGAACAGTGGGAAAAATTACAATAAACGCACAAATGAAGCGATACCGACAGCACCGCTTCTATGTGAACGACTGATACGGCTAAGGCTGTTTTAAAGATGCTTTGCACCACCTAAGCTAACAGCCGAAAAGCGAAAAATAAAAGTCCCAATAGCACATTTCGGTGCTTTTGGGACTTTGTTTTTTATTCATACCGCACCTATTTATACTATGTGCGTTGTATCTTTTTGTGAGCGGTTTAGGCGATTATAAATGCAATAATAAGCATAACCAAATATATTGCCGGCTGGTGCAAAATATATACCCAAAGGCTGTTTTTTCCGACAAAGCATAAAAATTTGCTTCTTTGCTTATACATGCCCTTTGGGAATTTTTCTTCCTTTGCAAGCTTTCCGATAAATGCACCGAAAAGAAATACGAATAGCCACGGAATAATTGAAAAATAGTCAGCGCTTTTAAAATTATTTGAATAAATGCCGATAGGCGCTAAAAAATCGTATTGATATAAAGCGTCAGGCAATTTGATTAAACCGAAAAGCATAGTTCTTGTGTTTATTCCGTAGGTAAATGCAAATAAAACAAGCGAAACGGTTGCGCCGATTTTGTAGTTGATTTTGTTAATGAGCGGCATTAATATTCCCGTTATAATCATTGAGCAACCGAGGCAGTGAAGTATGCCAAAATAAATTTCGCTCCCCTCAAAGCCGAAAAGCGGCATAATTACAGCGGTGAAAAGCGTAATTATAAGTCCGGCACCAAGCACGATAAAGCCACGCTTTATCGTATTTCTTGAAAGTCTTGAACATATTCCCGAAATAATAATAAATACTGCCCAAAACAGCGGCTGAACGGTGCAAAGCGCATCAAATACCTTGTAGCCCCAGCTAAAACCCAAAACGTCGCCGACATCAAGAAAGGTATGGTGCAAAATCATACATAAAATTGCAAAGCCTCTCAGCTCGTCAAGCATATAGATTCTTTTTCTTTTTGATTTATCTGCCATATTTTTCTCCAAAAATTTATTAACAAGATTATAACATAAATTATTTGTGTTGTATACACCGAAATTATGTGATATAATGTTTAAGATTTTAAGAAAATATTTTAAACTGTCTTATTTATAAAGAGGTGTATTGTTTATGAAGGAATTTCACGGTGAATATAAGGGCGAAGCTCTTGCAACGGTTAATTCAACAAATACGGCGGCTGCCGTAGGCTCCGGCTCCCTTCCTGTTTTCGCAACTCCGATGATGCTTGCGCTTATGGAGGAGGCAACCTGCGAGGCGGCTTCTGCTATCCTTGATGACGGCGAGACTACGGTCGGTATAAAGGTGGAGATTACTCATGATAAGGCAAGCGCTATGGGTGCAACTGTTTCGGCAAGTGCAAAGCTTGAGGCGGTTGACGGCAGACGTCTTGTTTTCTCTGTCAGCGCTAAGGACGATAACGGCAATATAATAGGCAAAGGCATAATTGAAAGATTTGTTGTTAATTGTGATAAATTTATGAAAAAGGTAAATGGCTAATGAGATATAAGACAGTAATTTTTGATTTTGACGGTACGATTTGCGATACGGGTGAGGGTATACTCAAAAGCGCAAAGTTTGCACTTGATTATTATAATATCGAAGCTCCCGATTATACCGAACTTACTTATTTTATCGGGCCTCCGCTTCTTGTAACTTTTCAGGAAAAGTTTGGCGTTGATGCGGCAATGGCTGATAAACTTGTTAAAAAATACAGAGAGCGTTATACAAATAAAGGGCTTCTTGAAAGCAAACTTTATGACGGAATTAAGGAACTTCTTGCAAAGCTCAAAGCGGAAAATTTAAAGCTTGGTATTGCTTCTTCAAAGCCGCAGGATTATATTGAGGCTTTGCTTGACCATTACGGTGTTAAATCATATTTTGACGTTATTTGCGGTGTAACATTTTCTGCCGACTGCGAGTCAAAGGCAAATATTATTTCCCGTTGCTTAAAGGAACTTGATACTTCGGGTAATGAGTCAATAATGGTAGGCGATAAGAAATATGATATCGACGGTGCAAAGGCTAATATGATTGACAGCGTAGGCGTTTTGTGGGGCTATGGCAATCGTGTTGAATTTGCAGGTGCAGGCGCTAAGTTTGTGGCTGAAAAAATTGATGATATTTTTTCAATCGCACTCGGATATTTTGAGCAAACGCAGGAGGTGCAGGGCATCTTCAGCGGAAGAATTATTGATGTTCATAATGATAAAGTTATGCTTGTTGACGGCGATATCGCTGACAGAGAGGTTGTTGACCATCCGGGCGGCGTCGGCATTATCGGCTTGACGGACGAAAATGAAATACTCCTTGTAAGGCAGTTTAGGTATCCGTATAAGGAAACTATTTATGAAATTCCTGCCGGCAAGCTCGAAAAGGGTGAGGACCCTCGCCAAGCGGGCATCAGGGAATTTTCTGAGGAATGCGGCGCAAAGGCGGAGGTGTTTGAATCACTCGGCGAGATTTATCCGTCACCGGGCTATTGCGGCGAAATAATCAGGCTGTTTTACGCTAAGGGCATTTCCTACGGTGAACAGCATCTTGATGACGATGAATTTTTGGATGTAATCAAAATGCCGATTAAAGAGGTTGTAACTAAGATTATGACCAATGAAATTAAGGAGCAAAAACTATTGCGGCAGTATTTAAATTAAAGGAATTAATGAATTTATGAGTGCATATTTAGATAATTCTGCAACAACTAAACCGTGCGACGAATGTGTCAGCGCCGTTATGAATATGCTGACGGATAATTTCGGCAATCCCTCAAGTTTGCATAATTTGGGAATTAATGCTATGAAGGAAATTATTCTTGCAAGGGGCGCAATTGCCGATTCGCTTGGTGTTGATAAGGATGAAATTATATTCACATCAGGTGCGACTGAGGCTAACAATATGGCTTTGTTCGGTGCGGCTAAGGCGAAAAAGCGTCTCGGCAACAGAATAGTTACCACGGCGATTGAGCATGAGAGCGTTTTGGAGTCTGCTAAAGAACTTGAAAAGCAAGGCTTTGAGGTCGTATTTCTTAAACCCGATATCCACGGCAATATCAGCGAGGAGCAGCTTTTTGAAGCGGTAAATAAAGATACAATACTTGTGTCAATGATGTATATTAATAATGAAGTCGGTACGGTTATGCCTGTTAAATCTGTTGCCAAGGCAGTTAAAAGAGCAGGCGCTCCGGCGCTTGTTCATATTGATTGCGTTCAGGCATACGGCAAGGTTAATATCAACCCTAAAAAGCTTGGGGCTGACCTTGTTTCAATCACCGCTCATAAAATTCACGGCCCCAAAGGTGTCGGAGCATTGTATGTTAATAAAAACGCTAATTTGACTGACCAAAATTTTGCCCGTACCTTTGGCGGAGAACAGGAAAAAAGGTTGAGGCCGGGTACAGAGTGTTCACCTCTTATCGCAGGTTTCGGTGCGGCAGTAAGGGCGTTGCCTAATGCCAATGAGCAAAAGAAAAAGATTAAAGAGCTTAACCTTTATGCAAGAGAAAAGCTTTCAAAAATAGACGGTATTGTGTTTAATAATGATGAAAATACTTCGCCCTATATTTTGAATGTCTATGTTCCCACTTTTATGAGAAGTCAGACTGTTTTGCAGGAACTTTCGGCTAATTATAACGTCTTTGTCAGTAACGGCTCCGCTTGCGCTAAGGGCAAGAAAAGTCACGTGCTTACCGCAATGGGTTTGCCTAACGAGATTATAGATAAGAGTATAAGAATAAGCTTCTCAAGATTTAATACGAAAGAGGATGTTGACTTGCTTGCTTCTTCTCTTGATGAACTTGTTAAAACCCACCCAATAAAATAAAATGAAGAAACGGAATATATAATGAAAGAAATAATACTTGTTAAAAACGGCGAGCTTGCGCTTAAAGGGCTTAACCGTTCAAGCTTTGAGGATAAGCTTGTAAAAAATATTAAGCATAAAATTTCAGACCTCGGCGATTTTGAATTTACAAAAAGTCAGTCAACTATTATGGTTGAACCGCTTGATGATGATATCGACCTTGATGAGGCGGCTGAAAGAATTTCACGTGTTTTCGGCATTGCCGCTTTTTCACGTGCGTGCGAATGTGAAAAGGATTTTGAAGATATCAAGATTAAGGCTTGCGAATATCTTTTTGACGAGTTAAGCGAGGCTAAAACCTTTAAGGTTGAGGCAAAGCGCTCGGATAAAAAATTTCCTATGAAATCGCCTGAAATCAGTAGGGACTCGGCGGTTATATTCTTTCAAAATTTAATAATTTAAAGGTAGATGTTCATAATCCCGATATCATCGTGACTGTTGAGGTTAGGGAAAAATATGCCTTTGTAAGAGGAAATAATATTAAAGGCGCAGGCGGTATGCCGACAGGCACTAACGGCAGGGCGGCCGTGCTTATCAGCGGCGGTATTGATTCTCCCGTTGCGGCTTATATGATGGCTAAAAGGGGTATTGAGCTTTGCGCCGTTCACTTCGCCTCTCCGCCTTACACTTCGGAGCTTGCCGAAATGAAAGTTATGGATTTGCTTAAAAAGGTTGCTCGCTATTCCGGCGTGATTACAACTTATGTTGTCCCTTTTACCGAGCTTCAGGAGGCTATCAGGGATTATTGCCCTGAGGAGTATTTCACAATCATTATGCGCCGCCTTATGATGAAGCTTTCGCAAAAGGTTGCCGAAATGCAAAATTGCACCGCCCTTATCACCGGTGAAAGCGTCGGTCAGGTTGCAAGCCAAACTATGTATGCTCTTGCATGTACCGATTGCGCCGCTTCTATGCCTGTGTTTAGACCTTGTATCGGTATGGATAAGGAGGAAATTATTGCAATTTCCCGCAAAATTGATACGTTCGATATCTCTATTCAGCCTTATGAGGATTGCTGCACGGTGTTCACTCCTAAGCACCCTAAAACAAGGCCGCATCTTGACGACGTAATTAAAGCAGAACAAAAAATTCCTGACCTTGACTCTATGCTTCAAAAAGCGCTTAATGATGTCAAGAAGGTTATTATTAAATAAGTATGGATAATAAAGATTTTGAAAAAAACAGTATTGACGATATTTTAAAGGAATTTCAGGCTAAAAAGGACAGCAGGGAAAAAAAGCGATTATGTTCCCGTGAATGTTGAGCCGCCTAAGCCACGTGCTGATTTTGCAAAGACCGAAAGCGAACAGCCAAAGCCTGATAAAGAAGTCAATAAGCCTAAAATTGAACTTAAAAAAATCGACTTTTCACCTCTTAAAAGTGATAAGGCAAAAGGCGTATATAAATACCTTATTATAATAGTATTAATTATAGCAGTCTTTTTTGCCGCCGTTTTCGGCATTGGCAATATGATTAAATCGTCTAAAACTTCTTATATCAAAAAGTATGAGAAAAAGTATACAGACGTGTCGTTTCCTGACGGTATTGAGGAAAAATATTGCGAGCTTTACGGCAAAAATCCAAATACCTGCGGCTATTTAAAAATTGACGATATCGACCTTTCAGCCCTGTGCTTAAAAAGGCGGACGGTAAAGGTACACCTTATCTTGAAAAATCGGCTAAGGGCGCAAAGGGTGGATAATTTTGTTGTTTATCTTAATGACGACAGCCTTGAAAATATTATTCAAGCGTTTGATTCTTATAATAATTCGGCTTCGGGCTTTATCTCGTTTTCCGATTTAAAAACGGATTATAATTTTAAGGTTATCGGTGCTTTTTATACCAATACCAAGGCAAGCGACGATAACGGCTATGTGTTCCCTTATAATGTTACGGAGCAAATGGAGCCGTCAAGCGCACTTGAGTTTTATACTATGCTTCATTATCGCTTTTTGTATGATACCGGCGCTTCGCCGATAAGAAGCGATAAACTTATCACAATTTCCTGCCCGACTTCTTACCATAAGGATTTTAGGTTTGTTGTAGTCGGCGTTGCAAGGGATGATGATAAAAAGTTTACCGCATCCCCTAAAAAGCTTATCCGCTATCCTCAGGTTATTTGCGATGAAAAGGGAATCAGAAATCACTTTGCCTCGCTAAGCCGTGGTATCCCCAAATCGTTATAACCGCTGAAAAAGACAACACAACCACAACTAAGATTATTGACACAAAATAAGTGGCAAATTTCAATCGGGCGATTAGTAATCGCCCCTACGAAATTCGTTCTATCGTACGGGCGCACATTGTTCGCCCGTTATATTTTCTGTAATTTTTTGTTACAATATGCAAAAAAATATTAAAATTTTGTAAATTATTTTTGTTTAAAATCTACGCAGTCCTATTGACATAATAATTCTTAAATGTTATAATGTACCCAAATAATTAGGCTAATAGGGGTAACTATACCCTATTGGCAAATGCAAGGGCAATTTTGCTTGCCTTGCCGTGCGTTTTTGGTCAGGTAAACAGCGGTATTTCGGCGAACAAAGGAGCACCTGCAATTTTAAGGAGGAAAAGAAAATGAAAAAAAGGCTTCCCAAAAAGATTTTGGCTGCTTTTCTCGCTGCAATGATGGTTGTAACGTCTGTTCCGTTTTCTGCTATTACTGCATTTGCAGCTAACGGCTACGTAGATGTTGCCACTGATGAAAAAGTTCAGGCAGTTGAAACTGCTATGAAGAATTTTCAGTCTGTTCTTGCCGAGGATAAGTCATATTCTAATGTAGGTCCTGCGTATGCTGCGTATGTTGCCTGCCAGCAGGGTCTTGACGCTTATATCTACGGCGGCGAGAGCAATGCTCTTGACGGCTTGGCAGATAAGCTCAATACTGCTGTATCCGCAATAACAGAATTTACGGGTATTAAGGCTAATACAGGCAAGTATCGTCAGGTTAAGGTATATGCAAACGATGATACAGGCTTTGATGAGGCAACTTATCTTAAAGACGGTTATCAAAACGTACTTTGGCTTGAAACCGGTATTAATACTAACAATAACGACGGTAAGCAATCGAAAGAAGATTATTCTTCTCTTACGCTTTTCTATCCGTCGGCTACATTGCTTTATGACGGCGAAACAACACCTGCCACATCTGTAATGGCTGTTGCTTCAGGTGAAGGAAATTGGACATGGGGCTCTTCTGACAGATACATTTCAGCCATCACTCTTGAAAATGCTAAAGACGGTATTAACGTTAGCAGAAACTGGCGTGGCGGCAGTTCAAATTTGGACTTCAACTGGTCTTGGTATTGGAACGGTAACAAATATAACCTTTCAAATAATACAACTACTGCCGGCAATGTATATCAAATCCGTAAAGGCGGTACTGTAGCAGTTTATAAAAACTATCAGCAGTATTTCTCAAACTTTATGGAATACACCGGTGACCCGGGCAACAAATATATTGCTTCATTTGTTCCTACTTTCAAGGGCCATATCGGTAGTAAAAACGAGTTTGCAACAAATATTAATGACCCTGCTTCACCTACAGTACCGGGCTCAACAACAATCAACGTTGTAACTATAAAATCGTTAAGGATGCCATTAAGGTGCCGGCGATAAGATGAAGTCTAAGGACCTTTCAACATATTCAATGGGTGGTCTTTATACTTACTTTGCTGCTATGGATGATGCAACATCATTTGACCCTAACACTTATTTCACTTCTACTGATAACAGCAAAAACGATACCAGCGGATATATAAAGGCTGCTTCAGGCAAGGTTCAAGCTATAAATGCGGCAAGCATTGATGTAACAAACGATACTAAGGCTAACTACCAAGTACTTCGTGACGCTATGGGCGCTTTGGCAAGGTCAACTTATGCCGAGGGTAATACAAATAACGAGCATTACACTGCTGAAAGTTGGCAACCGTTTAAAGAGGCTTATGAAGCATCACAGGCATTTATGGCAAAAGTAAATGACGATAAATTTACAAACGCTGATTCTGTTTATAAGGCAAACGACGAAGCAAAGGTTTTTGCAGACGCTCTTAATGCAGCTTATGCCGGCCTTAAAACTTCTGTTGCCAAGGCTGACACAAGTGCACTTGTTGCTCTTATTCAGCAGTTTGAATCATATAATTCAAACGTATTTACCGAAGCGACTTATAACGCTGCATTAACTGCAGTTAATAAGATTAAGACTGACGTTTGGGGCAGTGTTGAAAACTACGGTGTTCCTACATATGCACCAAATGATGACGAGGCCGGCAGAGCAAAGGTAACAACTGCAGTCGAAGAATACAATGCCGCATTTGCCGCTCTTCGTATCAGTCCTGACGCTGTTGTTCTTACAGAAAGCGGTTCATATTCTCTTAATCAGGCTATTGACCTTAAAAAGAATATTAAAGACCCTGCCGATTATTCTAACTATGCAACATTCGCTACTGCGCTTAATGATGCTAAATTAGCTAAGGATAATCTTGCAACAACACCTATGACCGACTACGATGCTCAGTATGACGCATACGTTGCTGCAATTGATACTCTTGTTAAGGCATATAACGGCCTTCAATATTCATTTACTAAGATTCCTGATGGTACCGTATTCGGTAACGGTAAAACAAATGCAATTGAAAGAATGTCAATTCTTGACCAGGGCGGTCAGTATGTTGAAGGTTCATTTACAAATCAGGGTTATATTTTCAGAACAAAGCATACTCCTTTGCAAGTTAAGTTCGGTGATTTTAATGTAACCTTCGGCGTATTAACAAAGCAGTCTGATGCTTTTCAGTTATTAAAGAATAACGCCCTTGATTCAATCACGATTAATGCTACGCAGCCTAAGATTGCTGAAAACGGTTCAAAGACACACCTTACTTCGAATTCGATTCAACACCTAATGCTCTTTCTGACGAACAGAAAACAAATTATGCAGGTTGCCTCAGCTATACTCAGCAATCCAAAGACGGAAAAGATTACACATACTCTGTTTCAAACCTCAGATATACAGGTAAAAATAACTATAATGATTCGCCGCACGTTATTACTCTTAATGACGGCACTGAAGTAAAGGATTATAGTCAGGCTATTGCAACTAACCTTGATACTGTTTTGGGCACAACAGACGGCGGCTCTAATAACCCTATTCCGGGTGCTGTATTTGCTCGTTCTAACAACGGCACAAACGGCGGTGAGTCTTACATTACGGGTGACTTTAATTTCACCGCTCCTGCAACCGAGCAGAAGGATCTTACTGCTACTTCTTACCCGACATCAACTAAGTATACACTTGGCACAAAGTTTGGTGCAGTTGCTGCTTGGAACTGCCGTAACACACTCAACTACTGCGGTTACAACTGGTACACATCTGAGATGAACAATCAGGTTCTTAACCCTGCTGTTCAGATTGTTGATATTACTCCGCTTGTTGAGCTTGTTGATTTATGTAACACATATTTGCCGAATTCAAATATGTATACCGATGAAAGCTGGGCTGCATTTACAAAGGCACTTGAGCGTGCACAGGCAAATATTGACTATACAAATATTAATACAACCAATTTGCTTAATCAGTTAATGACAACATTAAAGCAAAAATACACCTACCTTTGGAAAGCAAAAGAAGGACTTAAAGTTAAGACTCTTAATGTTACATTCAACTATAAGGATTCAACCGGCTCTGATGCCACATTGGTATTCCCTGTAACTTACGGCGAGAAGTTATCAGACGCTCAGACTAAAGAAATCAACACAAAGATTGTTTCTTATGTTGACAGCAAGAATTACACTCACAAACTTGTAGCTTTCGAGCCTGCATTTAACCCAAATGAAGCAGTTACTGCCGATGTAACTTACACCGCTAAGTATGACGAAGGTACTCCTAACGCAGCAATTTGGACTGAATTTAATTCAGCTAAGGACGCTCTTATTGCTAAGCTTCAAAGTGGTTCTAAGTTCACCGCAACAGCTCTTGAAAGCGTTAAGGCTGCTATTGCAGAACTTTCATATTTCAATTTCACATCAGCACAGCAGGCAGAGATTAAAGCTGACCAGCAGAATTTAATTGATTCTCAGAAGGATACAATGCTTCAGCTTGCAGAAAGTTTGACTGCTATTGAAATTAATGATGATGTAGCAAAGGCTGTTAATGAAGCACAGGCAGCAGCTAACAAAAACGATTACGATATGTATGACAAGCTTGGCGACAACTTCAAAGTTACCAAGGACGTTACATTTGATGTAATCAATGCAGATTTAACAGGCGGCACACAGCTTACTGTTAAAGGCTATTTATATTCAACCCAGACTGAGCTTGATAATGCAATCAAGGCAGCTCTTGAAGGTCTTTCATTAAAGACATATGATATTTATGTAAACAATACAAAGATTGGTACAGTTGCTTACGGCACACCTGTCTCTGTAACACCTACAAAGATTATTTCAACAACTGACACAACAAGTAAGGGAGACGGCGCTAACTACAGCTGGACTTACAGCTTCACAGCTCCTTCACGTGACCCTAACTTCGGTACAGCCACTCAGGATAACAGCAAGTATCTTACTGCTAGCAAGTATATGATAACTGCTCCTTCATTCGGCTTTATCGTTAAGGGCGAAACTCACCTTACTGCTACTCAGGTTAACGGCGACAAGACAGGTTACACAGTAACATTCAAGTCAGGCGTTAACGGCAAGATTATTAATGTACTCAATACTGACGCAAGCGGCTATTTTGAAATGCCAACTGCTCCAAGCGTTCCTTACTACACATTTGAATCTTATTCAAACGGTGTTGCTGCAGGCGCTTCGGCAACAGTAACTAAAGATACAGTTATCACTGTAAACTACACAGCAGACACTAATAATCTTTATACATTCTATGTGTATAATACACCTGCTACTTTCCTTTCTATGGAAGCAGCTGAAGTATGGGATACCAATAATTCACTTAATGTAGAGAAAGCACATGACTCAGTTGCTTATAATGAACTTGTAAGCGTTAGTCTTCCCGGAGCTTATGCAATTGCAAAAGTTGTCTATGATGAAGGAAATACAGATACTTACTTGTTTAATATCTTAGCTTTTGGTGATTCATATAGCTTTTATGCTAATGAAACAATCGGTGATGACACACAATACGCCGGTATCGTCGGTCTTACTGAAGAAGAGTATAAGAAATTGCAAGAACCTGGCAACGATATTGGTCAATTGTTCGGCACTGACGGTCTACGTATCGAAGCAGAACAGGATACACTTACCGGTGAGTATATTACTAAGGACCTTGAATTTGAAGTTTACAACCGTGAAACTCCTGTATTCACAGATGATAATTCTAAGTTCTCACTTATCGGTACATTCATTTGCCCAACAGGCTATGAAATGGTTGAAACTGGCTTCTTAATGACAAAGGGTACTTCAAGCTTAACAATTGAAAATGCTTCTGACAGTTCAAAGGGCGTTTCAAGATTCAAGGCTTCGAAGTACACAGTCGGCAACCAGTTCGTTATCAATATTAAAACACCTTCTACTGAGCAGAGCTTCAAGTATGTTGCTTATGCTAAGTATAAGGATAAGAGCGGAAAGATAGTAACCAAGTATGGTAAAACTATTTCTGCAACAACAGCAAATTCATAAGAAGGGAGTTAGATAGTTATGAAAAAGTTTTATGAAGAACCAGAGATTCAAATTCGTAATTATGTTCTCCCTACAAGAGATGTAGTTATGACATCTGATCCAAACGTTGAGAATCCTGACAAGGGTCCGGACCTTGGCGACGGTGATGATTACGATTTCTTCAAATAATCAATAACTGATTTAGGGCCGTGGCGGTAACGTCACGGTCCTTTTTATATTTTTAAGCAATTAAATATATTATTATAAACTGTAGGGGCGAACATTGTTCGCCTTATTTTTATGCAACAAAATATTACAAATTTATAAAATATAGAAAAAAACCTAATTCTTATTTGACATATTATAAGTTATATATTATTATTAAAGTAATTAACTATGTTTGGAAGTGGGCTTATGAATATTCTCGTTTGCGGTCTTGGTCTTATCGGTGCGAGCCTTGCAAAAACATTAAAGAAAAATACAAAGCACCATATTATGGGTTGGAACAGAACGGATTCTGTTTCAAAGCGTGCATTAAGTGACAGTGTAATAGATGAAATCGGTCAGCTTGAGGATTTAATGCCAAAAGCAGATGTCACGATTGTGAATTTTTACCCTGAAGCGATTGCTCCTTTTATTAAAGAACATAAGGCTTTGTTTAAGAAAAACAGTATAGTAACGGACTCCTGCGGTATTAAGACCAAAATTTGCCGTGAACTTGAAAAGGAAGATTTTGATTTTTATTTTGTAGGCGCTCACCCTATGGCAGGCCGTGAGGTCAGCGGTTACGATAATTCGCTTGATAATCTTTTTGACAATGCTTCGTTTATCTGTACCCCGACTGATAACACTCCACGTTATATATCAGATGCACTTGTAGGTCTTGCGCAAGAAATGGGCTTTGCACGTACTGTTGTTACAACTCCGGAGCATCACGACGAAATGATTGCTTTCACATCTCAGATTGCCCATGTTCTCGCATGCTCATACGTTCTTTCTCCGCTTGCCCCTTACCACGCAGGCTATTCGGCAGGCAGTTACAGAGATGTCAGCCGTGTTGCAAGAATTAATGCCGATATGTGGACAGAGTTGTTTATTGATAATAAGGAACCGCTTGTAAGGGAAATTGACGATCTTGTTTCAAATCTTATGAAATTCAAATATTGCATTGTAAACGAAGATGCAAATCAACTTTGTGAACTTATGAAAAAGGGCAATAAGATTAAAGAGGAAATCGGATAATGAAAGAATTTAGCGTAAATGTATCTGATAAAAGCAGAAGTAATATTTATATTGAAAACGGATTGCTTGCAAGTGCAGGTAAGATTATAAAAGATAACTTCAACTCGAAAAAGATTGCGCTTATAAGCGATACAAATGTTTATCCGCTGTATGGCGAAAAAATTAAGGCTCAACTTGAAAACGAAGGCTTTGAAGTTTTTACTTATATTTATCCTGCAGGGGAAGCTTCAAAAAACACAAGAGAGCTTGTAAAAATCGTTGAATTTATGGCTGAAAGCGGACTTACGAGAGAGGATATAGCGGTTGCTCTCGGCGGAGGCGTATGCGGCGATATGGTTGGTTTTGCGGCTTCGGTATTTTTGAGAGGGATTGAATTTGTTCAAATTCCAACTTCGCTTTTGGCTCAGGTTGATTCTTCCGTCGGAGGAAAAACTGCTGTAGATTTACCGCAGGGAAAAAATCTATGCGGTGCATTTCATCAGCCGGCAATCGTTATTATCGACCCTGACGTGCTTTCAACCTTGAGTGAACATTTCTTCAGCGACGGAATGGGTGAGGTTATCAAATACGGCTGTATTAAATCCGCCTCTCTTTTTGAACTTCTCGAAAAAGGCAATATTGAGGAGAATTTGACGGATATAATTACCGAATGTGTCAGTATTAAAAGGCAGGTTGTTGAAAACGACGAGAAGGAGCACGGCGAAAGAGCGCTTCTTAATTTCGGCCACACCTGCGGCCACGCTATTGAAAAGCTTTATAATTATGAAACCGTAAGTCACGGTGAGGCAGTCGGTATCGGTATGGTAATGATTACACGTGCAAGCGAAAAACTTGGAATTACTGAAAAAGGCACGACTGACAGAATAATAAAAGTGCTTGAAAAGAACAATTTGAAAACTTATGATAAACATTCCGATAAGGAAATTATTTCGGCTATGAGCGCAGATAAAAAACGCACGAAAACAGGCATTAAATTTGTAATGATTGATAAAATCGGCTCAAGTTTTATTAATCCTATTAAGTATGAGGATATTAATAAAACATTCGGCATAGACTGACGGGGAAAATATGAGTATAGCAAAAATTCAAAAGTCAATATTTAACGGTGAGGTTACTGTTCCTGCGTCAAAATCGGTTGCTCATAGGGCGCTTATCTGTTCGTTTCTTGCAGGAGGCGGTAACGTAGAGCCGATTATTTCGTCAAAGGATATGGCGGCAACTGTCGGTATTATCAATTCTCTTAAAAAGGGTGAAAATACGCTTAATTCAATTGAAAGCGGTTCAACTCTGAGATTTATGATTCCGGTTGCGGCTGCGCTCGGCAAAGAGGTCACCTTTGTAGGTCAGGGCAGTCTTTTAAGCCGTCCGATAGGTGAATATTTAACGCTTTTGCCGCTTCACGGAACTCAGATTAAATCAAACGGATATCTTCCTGCAACAATTTCGGGCAAACTTAGAAACGGTAGTTTTGAGGTAAACGGTAATGTTTCAAGCCAATATATAACAGGGCTGCTTTTGGCGCTTGCGGCTTTGGACGGCGACAGCGCAGTTATTCTTAAAACCGAACTGCAATCAAAGCCTTATGTTGATATGACAATTAAAGTAATGAAAGATTACGGCGTTGACATTCGTGAAACGGATTTCGGATATCTTGTTAAGGGCGGTCAAAAGTTTAAAGTTCAGGATTATGTTGTTGAGGGCGATTGGTCGCAGGCAGCATTTTTCCTTGTCGGCGGTGCAATTAACGGCGAGGTTACCGTTAAAGGGCTTGATATAAATTCAACTCAGGGCGATAAGGCAATTGTTGATGTAATTAAACGCTTTGGCGCAGATGTGAAAATTGATGATAAGTCAGTTACCGTTAAAAAAAGTGAACTTCACGGCATAGAACTTGATGCAACGGACATTCCCGATATGGTGCCTGCCATAGCTGTCCTTGCCGCAAATGCAAGCGGAAAAACTGTTATTAAGGGTGCCGAAAGGCTTAGATATAAGGAATCTGACAGAATTGAGAGTGTTGTGTGTAATTTAAAAGCGCTCGGTGCCGATGTTGAGGAAACGGGCGACGGTATGATAATTTACGGCGGCAAAAAATTACATTCGGCAAAGCTAAAGGGTTATAATGACCATAGAATAGTTATGGCATTTTCAGTTGCGGCAATGAATATAGGCGACTGCGAAATTGACGACGCACAAAGTATAAACAAATCTTATCCGTCATTTTTTGATGATTTTAATAATCTTGGAGGTAAGGCTGATGTCCTCTGAATTCGGCAATAAAATTAAATTATCCATATTCGGCGAAAGCCATGGTGAGGCAATCGGCTGTGTAATTGATTCAATTCCGGCAGGCGTAAAGCTTGATATGGAAAAATATATTTTGATATGGCAAGGCGTGCTCCGGGTAAGGACAAAACGGCTACCCCAAGGCTTGAAAAGGATATTCCTCATATTCTCTCCGGTGTGCTAAACGGAGTTACCACAGGTGCGCCGCTTGCTATGATTATTGAAAATACAAATACTAAAAGCGGGGATTATTCAAATCTTTTGAGCGTCCCACGTCCGTCGCACAGCGATTATCCCGCTTATGTAAAATATCAGGGCAATAATGATATAAGAGGCGGCGGTCATTTCAGCGGCAGGCTTACTGCTCCGCTTGTTTTTGCCGGTGCAATTGCTAAGCAGATATTGGCGCAAAAAGGTATAACGGTCGGCGCTCATATCCTTAGTATTAACGGCATTTTGGACGATAGCTTTGATAAAGCAAATGTAAGCGAAAAGGAACTTTTAGCTGTTTCTTCAAAGGCATTTTGCGTTATTAATGATGAGATTGAGGATAAAATGAGAGCGTCTGTTGAAAAAGCAAGGCTTGACGGCGACAGCGTCGGCGGTGTAATTGAATGTGCCGTTGTCGGCGTTCCCATCGGCATAGGCGCAAATATCTTTTCAACTGTTGAGGGCCATATTTCATCTGCGCTTTTCGGCGTTCCTGCCGTTAAGGGTGTGGAGTTCGGTGCAGGATTTGATTTTGCGAAAATGACGGGATATGAGGCTAATGATACATATTCAATTTCAAACGGTAATGTTAAGATTAATAAAAACAATAACGGCGGCGTCCTTGGCGGAATGACTACCGGCGCACCGATTATAGTCAGGGCAGTGGTTAAGCCTACTCCGTCAATTTCAAAGGCGCAAAAAAGCGTTAATTTGCAAAAAATGACAGAGGAGGAGCTTGTTATTCACGGCAGGCACGACCCTTGCATTGTTCCCAGGGCAGTACCCGTTGTTGAAAGCGCAGTTGCTTTCGCTCTTCTTGACCTTATGGCATAATATTGATAAAAAGGAAATATAAATGGATTTATTAGGACTTAGAAAACAAATTGATGAAATAGATAACGAGCTTATTCCGCTTTTGCTTAAAAGAATGAGCGTGTCAGAGCAGGTGGCGCAGTATAAGGCTGAGCGTGGTATGCCTGTTTTAAACAGTGAGCGTGAGCAGCAAATTCTTGATGACGTTGCAAGCAAGTGCGGTAAGCACGGCGATACGATTAAAACTGTATTTTCTGCCACAATGGACGCTTCAAGAGCTCTTCAGCATAAAATTATCGGCGGCGGAAAAGAACTTAGGGCAGATATAGAAAATGCAATTAAGATTGACAAGCTTGACACTTGCGGCAAGCCGATTGCGTGCCAGGGTGTTGAGGGCGCATACAGCGGTGTTACATCTAAAAAGATATTTCCGAAAGCTCCTATTCATTTTCATAAGAGATTTGAGGATGTGTTTGAAGCGGTAAACAGGGGAGATTCAAAATTCGGCATTATTCCTGTTGAAAATTCAACCGCAGGCTCTGTTCACGAATCGTATGACCTGATTATGAAATACAGATTTTACATTGTCGGCGCTTACGATTTAAAAATCGAGCATTGCCTTTGTGCTAAAAACGATACAAAATATGAGGATATAACCGATGTTTACAGCCATCCTCAGGCGCTTTCACAGTGTAATAATTTTCTTAGGAATTTTGATTTTACAGGAATTAACTATTCAAATACCGCAGCTGCGGCTAAGTATGTCAGCGAAAGCGACAAAAACAATATAGCTGTTATTTGCAGTGAACTTTGCGGCAAAAAAAATACAATCTTAAAAATTCTTAAGCGCAACATTCAAAATAATAAATAAAAAACACAACAAGATTTATTGTTATTTTCAAAAAGAACTTGCAATTACGAGTGACGCACAAAAGATTTCTCTTATCTTTTCGCTTCCTCACAAAACAGGTTCGCTTTACAGAGTTTTAGGTCGTTTTTCTATGGCAGGTCTCAACCTTACAAAGATTGAATCAAGACCTATCGAAGACAGCGATTTCAGCTATTATTTTTACGTGGATGTTTTGGGCAATGTTAATGACGAAGTGACGCTTGACCTTATTTGTGCACTTTCAGACGAATTGCCTGAGTTTGAATTTTTAGGCAATTTCCACGAGGGAAAATAATAAATATTATTGAAAGATTTTTTTACGGAGATGAATTTGTGAAACAGCAAAAAAGGCATCAAACAAATTTAATATCCGCAATAACGCTGATAATTACGGGTGGCATTATCGTTTTTCTTGCCATTGCACTTTATAATCACGCAAGGCTTGAGGTAAGATTTGATACGCTTATTAATTATCTTAAGCAAATTGACAATTCGGTTGCAAAGCTTGACAGCGATGTGGAAATAATTATTTGCATTTTTGCGCTTTATATTGCAAAATGCCAGCTTCCGATACCTATGGGATTTTTATGCGTTATATCAGGTATGGTATTTCCTTTGAGTGAGGCAATAGCTATCAATATTATTTTTACGGAGTTTTTCTTCATAGTTAAATATCTTGAAGGCAAGTTTATAGGCGGCGGCTGGACAGGAATGATACTCGGTATTAAAAAGCTGAAGTTTATTAAGGAATGGATACAGTTTAAGGGCAACGGTAATCCCTATGTTCTGTTTTTTTCACGGCTTTTTCCTGCAATTCCGCTTGGAATGGTGTCAAAATATTACGGCTCAATGAGATATGATTTTGTGTATTATTCGCTTTTGAGCCTGTTGGGATTTATGCCGAGGCTTTTTATTTATACGAAAATCGGTTCTGCGATTTACAATCCGTTTTCGGTGCAGTTCCTTGTGCTTTTGATAATTATTGTTGCATTTACGGGAATGTCAATCATATTGTTTAACATTTTTTACGGTATTAAATCTAAGCAAATGAATCAAACGTTGCTTATTTATTCCGAAAAAGAAAAATATAAAATAGTTTTATGAGGGAGAATATAAATGAAACCTAATGAGTTAATTGCTAAAATTGAGAACGGTGAGCTTGACAAGAGCTTTAAAAAGATTTATGTCAGTGACAGTGCTGTTGAAGAACAAAAGCCACGTTATATAAGAACGATTAAAGAGTTTATTAATCTTTTCGGCGATGACAGGGACGTATTTGTTTTAAGTGCTCCCGGAAGAACGGAGGTTTGCGGCAACCATACCGACCATAATAACGGCAAGGTGCTTGCAGCTTCAATCAATCTTGACGCTATTGCGATTGCGGCTAAAAGAGACGATATGAAAATTAATGAAAAGAGTGAGGGCCACGGCCTTAATGAGGTTGACATTTCAACTCTTTCGCCTGATGAAGCCGAATACGGCAGATCATCATCTATGATTAAAGGTGTTGCAGCAGGACTTAAGGAAAAAGGCTATGAAATCGGCGGATTTGACGCTTGCACGACAAGCGACGTTATGGGCGGTTCCGGTCTTTCAAGTTCTGCGGCTTTTGAGGTGCTTATTGCAACCGTTATCAATCATCTTTACAATGACGGCAAAATTGATGCTGTAACTGTTGCAAAAGCTGCTCAGTTTAGTGAAAATGTATATTTTGGCAAGCCGTCCGGGCTTCTTGACCAAATGGCTTCCTCTGTCGGAACGTTTGTTACAATAGATTTTAAGGATACCGCCAATCCTGTAATTAAAAAGGTCGATTTTGATTTTGCAAAGAGTGGATATTCACTTTGCATTGTTGATACTCACGGCAACCACAGTGACCTTACAGACGATTATGCCGCTGTAAGAGGAGAGATGGAAGCTGTTGCAAAGGCTATGGGCAAAAATGTGCTCAGAGAGGTTGAGTATGAAGAATTTTTCCAAAGCCTTGATGTGCTTAAAGAAAAAGTAAACGACCGTGCGCTTTTACGAGCATTCCACTTCTTCGGCGAAAACGAGAGGGTGGACAAGGCAGTTTCAAGCCTTGAAAATAACGATTTTGACTCTTTCAAGCAGGCTATTACTGAATCCGGCTATTCCTCATTCCTTTATAATCAAAATGTTTATTCACCTAAAAATCCGACAGAGCAAAAGCTTTCACTTGCTCTTTGCATAAGCGAAAAACTCCTTAAAGGCAAGGGCGCATGGAGAGTTCACGGCGGCGGATTTGCAGGCACTATTCAGGCGTTTGTTCCAAATGATATGCTTGATGCATATAAAGAAACAATTAATCGTGTATTTGGCGACGGCTCATGCCACGTGCTTATTATAAGACCTGTAGGCGGAGCAAGGGTGATTGACTGATTATAAGTGAATTTGGGAGGTAAAAGAAATGAAATATGTATTTATTGTTAATCCTGTAGCAGGAAATGATAATAAGGCAAAGATTTTTTCAAGAATTAAATCAACCTTTCGTCTTATTGATGATGAGATGATTGTTGAGCCTACTCACGCTCAGGGTGAAGCAAAGCTTATTGCTCAAAAATATGCATCTGAATACGGCAGCGATTGCGTTATTGTTTCGTGCGGCGGCGACGGCACGGTGCACGAAATTGCAAACGGCCTTGCAAACACGGATACGCCTTTGCTTCTTTTACCTCTCGGAACAGGCAATGACTTTGCAAAAAAAGTTTACGGTACTAAAAAAATTAATGTTGAAAATGTAATTAAGGCTTTTGGCTTTTACAGCGGCAAAATCAAATATGACGTTAAACCTATTGACCTGATTGATTATAACGGTGAAAAGTGTATTAACGTTATGAGCTACGGCCTTGACACAAAGGTTGAAACCATAGGCAGGCAGATTGCAGGAAAGATTCCTTCTATCGGCCATAAGGCTTACAATATTGCCGTTGTGCCTGTTTTGTGCCGGTCAATGACTTATCATATCAATATTGACCTCGATTGCATTGACGAGGACGGAAAGCCGTATAAATACATAGCTGCGCCTTGTGATTACACACTTTTTGCGATTTGCAATGCAAGCTACTACGGAGGCGGTTTTTGCCCTGCTCCTAATTCGGTGCTTGACGACGGACTTCTTGACTTTGCGCTTTGCCATCCTGTTAATGCTTTTCAGGCGATGCCAATGATTCCTGAATACAGCAAAGGTAATGTGGATAAGCTTCAAAATTATTTCACATTCGGCAAGGTTGTCGGCGGCAGAATTTGGTCAACAGACGGCGATGCGCTTTTAGGCAACTGCGACGGTGAAAACTTTGATTACAGCGAGGTTAATTTTAAAGTTTTGCCTAAATCGTTGAAACTTTGCTTTATAAAGAATTAATTTAAATTAAAGAATAAGAAAAGGTGTAAGAAATTGAAAAAAATCATATCATTATTATTGGCTTTGGCTGTTATGTTTTCGTTTTCTTTGACGGGCACAGCGGCTTTTGCGGCTGAAATTAAATATAGTGATATTGTTATCGGTGACAGCGAACTGTCAGAAACGGGTGAAAACGCTGCAAGCGATAATGCAAAAGTTATTCAAGCGGCTTTTGATGAGGCTAAAAATAAAGCGAGCGATAAAAACAGATATCGTATTTATTTTCCTAAGGGTGAATATCATATCAACACTACGCTCAATATTTTCAGCAATACAGAGCTTTATCTTGATGAAAAAACAACCATTGTTCAAGATGCACCGAAAGGTCAAAATATAGTTAAAGCAGGCGATTTCAGCCAAAAGCATATTCTTTACAACGGCTTTAGAAACATCAAAATTGACGGCGGTAAGTGGGACATGCAGTTTAACGGCTCCTGCGCTATGCGCTTCGGTCATTGCACGAATTTAAGCATTTCAAACGTTCATATTACAAATATAAAGGACGCTCACCATATTGAGGCGGCGGCTGTTGACACGCTGAGTATTACCGATTGTACTTTTGAAAAAACATTAAGATATACAGGCAATTCCTGTGAGGCAATTCAGCTTGATATTTTGCACGATTCAAAGCATTTCCCGGGATTTGAGGAATTTGACGATACACCTAATAAAAACGTAACTATAAGCGGTTGTACCTTTTCAAATCTCTATTCGGGAATAGGTACCCGTTCGGCCGTTGTTTCAAAATATTTTGACAATGTTGTTATAGAAAATAACAAGTTTGAAAATATTCAGGAAAAGGCTATTAGCTGTTTTAACTATAAAAACAGTAAAATTATCAATAATACATTCACAAACGTCAATTCCGGCATTTGCTTTGAATACCTGCCTAATAATTTTTTTGGCGCTTATTTTCAAAGAATGTATATTGCAAATGATAAAAGCATAGGCAAAATAAATTCGAAATCGTCAACCGTAATCAGCGGCAATGTTATGAATATTAAGCAAATGGCGGAATCAAGCTACGGTATTTATGCTTACGGTGCAAAAATCGACTCTGACACGGCAAAGAAAAAGGGTATTACAGCAGGCGATTATACAATAAGCGATTTATCGATTGATAATAATACGATTAATGTTGAAGAAAATTCATCTAAATCATATGGAATATACATAACAGGCGTTAATAAAAGCGAAATTTCATCTAATACCTTGACCGATTATTCTTCGGCTAAAGACGGAATTAACGGAATTAATATTTGCGCAAGCAAAAAAAATGTTATTAAAAATAATAACATTTCAGGTGCTTTCAATAACGGAATTTCAATTTTTAACAAATCATTTCCGGGCAGTAAAAATTTGCTTATTACATCTAATTCAATTTCAGGTGTTAAAAGTTACGGCATAAGGGTGGCAGAATCCTCATTTGCCACCATTAAAAGCGATAATAATATTTCTGCCGGGCTGAGTCCGCTTTGCCTTTATTCGCAAAATTACAGCCAAAATGTTCCTACTCCAAGCGTTAAATCAAAGGGATATTCGTTAAGAAACAAGCCTCTTATTCGTTTTAGTTCGCTAAACGGAAGTGCAGGATATAAGGTTTCACGTTCTGCTTACAACGGCACGTTTAAGGAAATTGCGACTGTTTACGGTCAAAATCTTAATTTTGAAGATAAATCATCAACTGCTTTTTCAAAAAATTATTATAGAGTTACACCTATTTATAACGTAGGCGGTACAATAGTTACAGGCAAAAATTATATTGACATAGCATTTTAAAAGTTCACAAAAAATCAACTCCTTCATAGAATATTACTGAAGTTTACTTCAATATTTTATAAAGGAGTTTTTTTATGCCTGATAATCTCAACTTAGACACAGGTGAAAGACGCATAAATGAGGCTGTTTGCATTGACACAAAGCGCATTTTTGACAGTTGCGTGAGCAAAGATTGCCTTGAAGATTTAAGAGTTACATTTTTTTCAAAAAGTCAAAGGCTGATTGACGAGGCCGTTACGGTAAAAACAAGAGATTGCTGTATCGAAGAGGTAAGCATTGACGTTGAGGAAGTTCCTTTCAACAGAGGCTTTTACAGCGTTGATATTACGTTTTATTTCAAGCTTTGCTTTGATACCTATGCAGCACCGTGCACAACTCCTCAGGTGGCTGTCGGCTTTGCGAGATTTAATAAAAAATGTATTCTTTTCGGTTCTAACGGCGATGTAAAGGTATTCGTTTCAAATCCGGTAAGCGAGGCAACCGATTGCCCTGTTGCACCTCAGTACACAAATCCTGTGGCAAAGGTGCAGGCAGTTGACCCTGTAGTACTTTCGACCGATATTTGCGACAGCTGCGACTGCAACATAAGCGTTTGCTCGTCGTTTCCGCAATCAATTCTTAATTCTGTTGAGGATACTATGCCGTCGTGCGGTGCTTCAAAAGCAATTCTTGTTACTCTCGGCCTTTTCTCAATAGTTCAAATGGAGCGAGACGCACAAATTCTTATTCCCGCTTATGATTATTGTATCCCTGACAGAGAATGTAACTGCAATACGTCTAATCCTTGCGAAACATTCCAGGGAATTGATTTCCCTGTTGAACAATTTTTCCCTAATGAAAAGGAAAATTGCTCACCGTGTGCCCCAAAACCTGAATGTGACAAAGAATAGGCAAATGAAAAGCGTGCAAACCTTATGGCTTGCACGCAATTTTTTTGATTATTTACTTTCTTTTTCGTCAAATGCCGGATACATTCTTCTGAAAAGAGAGTTGATATGTTTGAAATAAGATGAGTCGATATTATCAATCGTTTCTTTTGTAGTTCTGAATCTCCAATTTTTCTCAGGTACGCCGGGAATATTCATTCTTGCGTCCGAGCCGAAACCGCACATATCCTGAAGTGCAATTATTGCAACGTTTGACGAACTTTTCCATACCGTTTCAATTATTTTTCTGCAAGACGGACTGTAATATCCGCCTTCACCCCAATTGTCGCCTGTAAAACCGCAATATTCAAGAGCAAATTTTCTTTCCTCGTCGCTTGCTTCCCAAAGCCAGCCCAAAATAGTGTTGTTATCATGAGTGCCGACGTAATTTATGCTGTTTTGAACTGAATTGTGCGGAATATGGAGGAGTCGGAATTAGGGTCAAATCCGAATTGGACAACTTTCATTCCGGGAAAACCCGTATCCTCTAAAAGCTTGACTACATCATCGCCGAAAACGCCCAAATCCTCAGCAATAATCGGAGCGTTTGGATATGCTTCAAATACCTTATTAAAAAGCTTCATTTTAGGCCCGTCAAGCCACTCGCCGACTTTCGCCGTTTTGGACTCTGCCGGCACTGCCCAATAAGATGCAAATGCCCTAAAATGGTCAATTCTCACGGTGTCATAAAGCTTTAAAGAGTGACCTATTCTTGATATCCACCACGAAAAATCATCCTTTTCCATAGCGTTCCAATCATAGATGGGATTGCCCCAAAGCTGACCGTCTTTGCTGAAATAATCGGGTGGAACGCCTGCCACTTTTTCAACCTTCAGCGTTTTTTCGTCTATTAAAAACATAGGCAAATTTGACCAAACGTCAACGCTGTCCATTGCAACATATATTGCATATCGCCTATAACAGCAACACCTTTTTTTGTTTGCGTAAGCCTTAATTTCATTCCATTGCTTATAGAAAATGAATTGAACAAATTTCCAAAATGCCGCTGATTTTTCATAAGAATATATATCCTTGATACATTCAAAATAGTGGGCGTGTTCGTCGCTCCATTCCCACCAAGGCTTCATATTTTCCTCTTCCTTAACAGCCATAAATACGCTGTAATCGGTGAGCCAAGAGTTGCTTATTTCAAATTCCTTAATCTGCCTTGCAAGCTCGTCGTTTATGTTTAAGAATGCTTTTTTCAAAAGTTTCAAGCCTTTTTTTTGCCTGCAAATTCATAGTCTGCCGTGTACGGCGTGCCGTCGTAAATGTTTGACTTGTAATCTTCCTCACAAATAAGGCCCATATCGTAAAGCCCTTTGGGATTTATAAAAATATAATTTCCCGCAAAGGCAGAGGGCGAGCAATAAGGCGAATTAGCCCTGTCAATCGGATTAAACGGTAAAACCTGCCAATATGTAAAGCCCATATCCGCTATTTTGTCAATAAAATGAATAACGTTTTCATCAAAAACACCGACGCCGTAGTCGCTCGGCATTGAACTGATGTGAAGCAATACGCCTGCTCCTCGTTTTTTCAGCATAATCACTTTTCTTCTTTCTTCAAATGATAGTAACAAGTGCTATTTTATCATTAACATAAACAAAAATCAATTATTTAAAATTATTATTTTATTAATAATTATATATTGATTAAAGTATATATATTTGATATAATATTTTCCGTATAATGTGAGGGTGTATGCACGTTTGCAAAAGCCACACTTTAACGAGTGAATTTTTTGAATGCGAGGGCAGAATAATTGAGCGAGAATAATAAAAAAACACATACTGTTTCACAAGAAGAGCTTGATAGGCAGAAGCAGTTTACGCAAAAGGTAAGCTCTGTTATTTCAGCATCGTATAATGAAAAACCGAAAGCTTGCGTTGTTACTTACGGTTGCCAGCAAAATGTGGCTGACAGTGAAAAAATTAAAGGTATGCTTGAGCTTATGGGTTATGATTTTACAGACAACAGGCTTGAGGCTAAGCTGATTATCTTTAATACCTGCGCTGTCAGGGAACATGCTGAGGACAGGGTGTTTGGCAATGTAGGTGCGCTTAAAAGCTATAAGCGTGAAAATCATGACGTTGTAATTGCTCTTTGCGGTTGTATGATGCAACAGCAGCATATTGCGGATAAGATTAAAAAATCGTTCCCGTTTGTTGATCTCGTTTTCGGAACTCACGTTGTTCATAAGCTTCCTGAGCTTCTTTACAGAGCATTGACCGGTAAAAAGAGAGTTTTTGATATAACCGATACGGACGGTATCATTGCCGAGGGTATTCCCGTAAGGCGTGACAATGACGCTAAGGCATGGCTTCCGATTATGTACGGCTGCAACAACTTCTGCTCATACTGCATTGTGCCTTATGTAAGGGGCAGGGAAAGAAGCAGGCAGGTTGAGGATATCGTAGCCGAGTTTAAATCTCTTGTTGAGCAAGGTTATAAGGAAATTACTCTTTTAGGTCAAAATGTTAATTCTTTCGGCAAGGATTTAGAACCGAGAGTTACGTTTGCGAGTCTTTTGAGAATGCTTAACGATATTGACGGCGATTTCAGAATTAGGTTTATGACAAGTCATCCCAAGGATTGCACTAAGGAACTTATTGAAACCATGGCGCAGTGCGACAAGGTGGCAGAGCATTTGCATCTTCCTTTTCAAAGCGGAAGCAACAGAGTGCTTAAAGCTATGAACAGGCATTATACAAGAGAACAGTATCTTGAACTTATCAAATATGCGAGAGAGCTTATGGGCGATGAGCTTTCAATCACAAGTGATATTATTGTGGGTTTCCCCGGTGAAACATATGAGGAATTTAAGGAAACACTTTCACTTGTTAAGGAAATTAACGCCACTCAGCTTTTTACGTTTATTTATTCAAGGAGAGAGGGCACACCCGCAGCTAAAATGGATGACCCTGTATCAGCTGAAGAAAAGTCAAGATGGTTTAAGGAACTTACCGATTTGCAGGAAACAATAAGCGCAAGCCAAATGAAACTTCATCAAGGCAAGACTTATAAGTGCTATGTATACGGTAAGGGCAAATTGGGAGATAATTATATTGCCGCAAGAAATGACGGCAATTTGATTATAGAATTTGAGGGTGACGAAAGCCTTATCGGAACCTTTCAAAACATTAAAGTAATCGAACCGCTTACGTTTGTTATGAGGGGCGAATTAGTAAAGGAGAAACAAATATGAGTATTGAATCAGCACTCAGAGAATTAGGCAAAGAAATTCAGAAGGACGAGCGTTTTGTCGCTCTTCAGGTTGCTGCAAAGGCAAATGATGCAGACGAATCACTCCAGCAGCAAATGCAGGAGATGCAGCTTATCTCTCTTAAATATCAGCAGGAGGCTGAAAAAGGAGAGGAAGCATCACAAGACAGAATTAAGGAACTTCAGGACGATTATCAGAAGCTTTATACTGAAATTATGGCAGGCGAAAATATGCAAAACTATTCTGCCGCTGCATCTGAAATGGAAAAGATGGCGCAGTATATCAGCGGTATGATCGGTCTTTTCTTTGACGGTCAGGATGCACAAACATGTGAGCTTCCGGCACAGGACGCTTGCACACATAACTGCTCAACCTGCGGTGGCTGCCACTAATTAAAATTATTTAGTGCGATTTTGCACAAAACAAAAATCACTTAAAAAAAGGAGGAACAAAAATGGCTAAAAAGGATAGTAAGCTGTCGCCTATGATGGCGCAATATTTTGAGGTGAAAAGTAAATATCCCGATACAATTTTGTTCTTCCGTGTCGGTGATTTTTATGAGATGTTTTTTGACGATGCCAAGCTTGCTTCATCAGAGCTTGATTTGGTGCTTACGGGCAAGGATTGCGGTCAAGAGGAACGTGCTCCTATGTGCGGAGTGCCGTTTCACAGCGCAGATAACTATATTGCAAAGCTTGTAAGCCACGGTCATAAGGTTGCTATTTGTGAGCAGACTGAGGACCCAAGCAAGGCAACGGGGCTTGTTAAAAGAGATGTCATAAGAGTCATGACTCGGGTACGGTAATTGAGAGCAATATGCTTGACGACGGTGCTAACAATTATCTTTGTGCTATTTATAAAAATGAGGACAGAACAAAGGCAGGCTTATGTTTTGCCGATATTTCAACAGGTGAGTTCCATATTACCTCTCTCAATACCGCACCTATTCAAAGGCAAATTTTAAATGAACTTTATACATATACTCCTCGTGAGATTATTGTTAATAACGACGGCTTTGATATGTCGCTTCTTGACAGCTACACAAAAAGGGTTGACGCTCATCTTGAAGTTGTCAGCGCAGACAAGTTTGATTATGAAACGGCATTAAAGCTTATTAATGAGAATTTGAGCGCTGCTGAGATTGAAGAGCTTAATGTCAGCGAAAATGAAATTGCTGTTTGTGCTCTCGGCGCTGTTATTCTTTATCTTAAGGACACTCAAAAGAAAGACGAGATTGAGGCACCAAGTGAGCTTGAAATGTACGACACTGAAAAGTATATGAAGCTTGATATGTCGGCAAGGCGTAATCTTGAGCTTACAAAGTCTATGATGACGGGTGACAAAAGGCATTCGCTTTTGTGGGTTATTGATAAAACTAAAACGGCAGCAGGTAAAAGAATGATTCGTTCGTGGCTTGAAAGGCCGCTTATGTCTATCGCAAAAATCACCAAGCGCCAAAATGCAGTAGGCGAACTTTGCGATAATCCTATTCTTCGTGATGAAATCAGGCAGGCACTTACGGGTGTCAGCGATATTGAGAGGTTGCTTACAAGAATTGTTTATTCAACTGCCAATGCAAAGGAACTTAAATCGCTTCAGTCAACGCTTGAAAAGCTTCCGTCAATTAAGGCTCGGCTTACTGATTCTTCGTCGTATCTTTTAAAAGCGGTTTATAACGATATTGATTTACTTGAGGATATAAGAAGTCTTATTGACAGCGCAATTGTTGATGAACCTCCGTTTACCGTTCGTGAGGGAGGTATGATTAAAGAGGGATTTGATAAGGATATCGATGAGCTTAAATCAATAATGAACGACGGCGCAGGCATAATCGCATCTATTGAAAACGAGCAGAGAGAACTTACAGGTATACCTAAGCTCAAAGTCGGATATAACAAGGTTTTCGGCTACTATATTGAGGTTACAAATTCGTATAAGGATTTAGTTCCCGAAACTTATATAAGAAAGCAAACGCTCACAAATTGCGAAAGATATATTACTCAGGAACTTAAGGATTTAGAGGGCAAGATTATCGGCGCAAAGGAAAGATGCATTGCGCTTGAATATCAAATGCTTTGCAAAATAAGAGAGAGCATTTCAAACGAGGTTAAAAGGCTTCAAAAAACAGCACGTGCGCTTGCGATCCTTGATGTTTTGGCTTCTCTTTCCGAGGTTGCGGTTAATAATAATTACGTTTGCCCTCAAATTACAAATGACGGCACAATCAATATTAAAGACGGCAGGCATCCGGTTGTTGAGGCACTTTTAGAAGATACACCTTTTGTTCCTAACGATGCTAAGCTTGACCTTGATGAAAACAGATGCGAAATAATTACCGGTCCTAATATGGCAGGTAAGTCAACATATATGAGGCAGATTGCACTTATCACTCTTTTGGCGCAAATAGGTTCATTTGTTCCGGCTAAAAGCGCACAAATCGGAATTGTTGATGCAATTTATACAAGAGTAGGTGCGAGTGATGACCTTGCAACAGGTCAGTCAACATTTATGGTTGAAATGAATGAGGTTGCCGAGATACTTAAAAATGCAACAAGCCGTTCGCTTATTATTCTTGACGAAATCGGACGTGGCACCTCTACTTTTGACGGAATGAGTATAGCAAGAGCGGTGCTTGAATTTGTTTGCAAGAAAAAAACGCTCGGTGCGAAATCTCTTTTTGCGACGCATTATCACGAGCTTACTGTTATGGAGGGGCTTCTTGACGGAGTTAAGAATTATTCGATAGCAGTTAAAAAGCGTGGCGACGATATAACATTTTTAAGAAAGATTGTTAAGGGCGGAGCGGACCAAAGCTTCGGTATTGAGGTTGCTAAGCTTGCAGGTGTTCCCGACAGCGTGGTTAAGCGTGCAAAGGTTATACTTAAGGAACTTGAGGCAAATTCAACTCCTATTGAGTTTGCGGCTGAAAACGAGATTGAAGATGAAAGTCAAAGCGACATTCAATATAATTTTACCGCTCAGGGCACTGATGAGATACTTGAAATACTTAAAGCAACGGATATAAATTCAATCACGCCTATGGAGGCGCTTCAAACGTTGTTTGATTTGAAGCAAAAGGCGCAGGAACTTGAATAAATTTTAACAAAAAGGAGGGCGATTTAATGGCAAGAATTAATGTTTTACCAAAAGAAATATATCAGCTTATAGCAGCAGGCGAAGTCGTTGAACGTCCTTCAAGCGTTGTTAAAGAAATGATTGAAAATTCGCTTGATGCAGGGGCGAAAAATATCACTATTGAAATTAAAAACGGCGGTTCAACGTATATAAGAATTACAGATGACGGCTGCGGAATTGAAAGAGATGATGTGAGAAAGGTATTTATTTCTCATGCTACAAGCAAAATTTCAAAAAAAGACGACTTAAATTCAATCGCAACTCTCGGTTTTAGAGGCGAGGCTATGGCTTCTATTTCTGCCGTTTCTAAGGTTGAATTATTGACTAAAGCCGAGAATGAAGAAATCGGCACAAGATATGAAATTGCAGGCGGCGAGGAACTTGAGTTTGACGACGCAGGCTGCCCTAACGGAACTACTATTGTGGTTCGTGATATTTTCTTTAACACCCCTGCAAGAATGAAGTTTTTGAAAAAAAGACGTTACCGAGGGCAATCAGGTTGCCGGAATTGTTGACAGAATGGCAATATCTCATCCGGAGATATCGTTTAGATTTATTCGTGACGGCAAGCAAGTTCTTATCACCTCAGGTAACGGAGATTTAAAATCGACTGTTTATTCGGTTTTGGGTAAGGAAATGAGCGACAGCTTAATGAGCGTTGACTATTCCTTTAACGATATGAGGATTACGGGCTTTGTTTCAAAGCGACTGCTTCAAGAAAAAGCAGAGCAGGTCAGTATTTTTATATCAACAACCGTATTGTTAAGTCAAAAACCGCTATGGCGGCGCTTGAACAGGCTTATAAAAACACAATTATGGTGGGGCGCTTTCCTGCTTGTGTGCTTAATATCGAGCTTAATCCTGCGCAGGTTGACGTAAACGTTCATCCGGCTAAAACAGAGGTCAGGTTTGCTAATGAAAAGCCGATATTTGACCTTGTTTATTACGCAGTTAAAACGGCAATTGAAAATGACAGGACCGTTAAAGAAGTTGAGTTTAAAGAAAATCCGATTTATCGACAAGAGTCTAAAAACGTTTATCAAAATAATGATAATAAATCGTTTCAGGCGAAATTTGATTTCTTTAAAAAGAAGGACGAGCCGCCCTCTCAGCAGGTTATTAAGACTAAGCCGAGAGAAAATTTTTGGCAGGTTGAAGCGCCGAAGCCTGAATATAAAATTGCAAGAGATGAAAAGCCTAAGCCAAGGGTAGATATAAATATCGAATATGAAGAGCCTGAGGAAAATTCAACCGCTAAAAGCAAAGATGCGCCGAAGGAGCAGGATATTGAAAAGGTAGTAATTACTGACGAAAAGGATAATGAAAACTTTATTCCTAATTTCAAGCTGATTGGCGAAGCTTTTAAAACATATTTGATTGTTGAAATAGAAAACGAGCTTTATTTTATTGACAAGCACGCCGCTCACGAAAGAATGAATTTTGAGCGATTTAAAGCACAGGCAACTGTTGAAACGCAAATGCTTTTAGCGCCTGTTGTTGTTAATCTTACAAAGGACGAATTTATTGCAATAAGCGAAAATGTTGAACTTATTAAGAAGTGCGGTTTCGAACTTGAGGAATTCGGCGAAAGTCAAATTATTGTTCGTGCAATACCGAGTCTTGTTGACGGCGACAGCGTTAAGGATTTGATGCTTGAAATTGCGCAGAAGCTTCTTGAGCATAAAACGGACATTCTGCCTGATAAAATTGATTGGATATATCATTCCGCTTCTTGCCGTGGCGCTGTTAAGGCAGGCGATTATACTTCAAGGCAGGAGCAGGAAATGTTTGTTAAAAAGCTTCTTTCAATGCCTAATATTCGCTTTTGCCCTCACGGCAGACCCGTGTTTATAAAAATGAGTAAATACGATATTGAAAAGCAGTTTGGCAGAGTGACTTGATTATGAATAAGGTGATTGTAATTGCAGGCCCTACGGCTTCCGGCAAAACGGGGCTGGGAATAGAGGTTGCCGGGGCAATCGGCGGCGAAATAATTTCTGCGGATTCAATGCAGGTTTATAAAAATATGCCGATAGCTACCGCCGCACCGACAGATGATGAAAAGTCGCAGGTGCCGCACCATCTTGTTGAATTTCTTGATAATGATAAAAAATTCAGCGTTGCCCAGTGGTGCACTCTTGCAAAGGAAAAAATAGATGATATCATTTCAAGAGGTAAGGTGCCGATAGTTGTCGGCGGAACAGGGCTTTTTATTGACAGCCTTGTCGATAATATCAGCTTTGAGGATGTTGAGGTTGATGAGGATTTAAGGCAAAGCCTTATGAAACGTGACGTTGACAGTCTTTACGACGAACTTTTAAGAGTTGACAAAAAAGCGGCTGAGAATATACATAAAAATAATAAAAAACGAGTTGTTCGTGCGCTGGAACTTCACTATTTGGGAAGTTCCAAAACAGAACAAAACGAAAATTCACAAAAAGAGAAAAGCCCTTATGATTTTCTTTATTTCGTGCTTCAATACGAAAACAGGCAAACGCTTTATGACAGGATTAATTTAAGAGTTGATAAAATGCTTGAAAACGGACTTTTAGATGAGGCTCGTGCCATGCAGGGCAAATGTCAAAAAACGTGCGCTCAGGCGATAGGTCATAAGGAGTTTGCAAGATATTTAAACGGCGAAGCTTCTCTTGAAGAATGTGCACAAAAGCTTAAGCAGGAAAGCCGCCGATATGCAAAAAGGCAGATTACATGGTTTAAAAGACGGCAGGGCGCTGTTTTTATTTCTATGGATAAGTTAAAAGGCAGTGCTGCTAAAACAGTTATAGATAAATGCGAGGACTTTTTAAATGGCTGAAGAAAAGGCAAAAAAAAGTGAATAATGCTTCTAAGTATATATCTAAAGACGTTATTGTTATTGCGGTAGTGCTTATTGCGATTGCCGCATACATTATTGCTGAGTGCTACAGCGCAACCCACGTTGATATTCAAACGGTTACGGCTGTCAAATCAACGGTTTATCAAACGCTTGATAAAAAAGCTTTGGTTATTCGTGATGAACACACGGTTGAGGGAAATTCAAGCGGTGTGACCGTTGCGTGTGTTAATGACGGGGAAAAGGTAAAGGTCGGCGGAAATATCGCTATGGTTTTTTCAAACAGCGATAATGCAAAAAGCTATTCAAGTGCTCTTGATTTGCAAAGCCGGTTGGATTATTATATAAATTTGGAAAGCAAGTCGGCAGGTACGGCGACTGACGTTGAGCAGATAGACAGCGATGTCATAAATGACGTAAACGATTATATTCGTTCTTCTTCAAGTAATAACTTTTCGGCTGTTCAGTCTGCGGCGCTTGACCTTAACGATAAGCTGACAAGCGCCAAATGATAATCGGCGAGGATATTGATTTCAGCACGGTTAAGCAAGGCCTTGAGCAAAAGCTTAATGCAATCAATCTTGAGTCGTGCAAGCCAACAGGATATGTAAGCACTAAGGAGTCTGGCATTTTTTCATCATACAGTGACGGATGCGAAACGGCTTTTGATTATAAAAATATAGACAAGCTTGACGTTAACACGCTTGATAAATATATTGCTCAGGCTAAGAAAGCGAAAAAAACAGACAGTCTCGGCAAGTTGATTACCGATTATGAATGGTATTTTGCCTGCAAGGTAAGCGCAGACGAGGTTAAAGGGATTGAAAACGGCGATATATTGAATGTTGCGCTTAAGGACAGCGATAAGGTTATTGAATGTGAGGTTGTCAGCGGTGCAACGCTTGACCTTGGGGTTAAGGAGGCTGTGCTTATTCTTCGTTCAAGCGAGATGGACAGTGAGCTTGCATCAATGCGGCTTGAAAATATAGAAATCAGATTTAACGAATACACCGGATTTAAGGTGCCTTCCTCGGCGATACATATTAATGACAAGGGTGAAAAAACAGTTTATGCCCTTGTTGCAAACCAGGTTGAAAGCAGAACAGGCAAGGTTATTTATTCAACCAAGGATTATGTTGTGTTTGAATATACTCCTGAGGATGAAAATTCAATTCGTTTATATGACCAAATAATTACGCAAGGAAAGGATTTACATGATGGAAAAGTTTATACCTGATGAGGCAAGAATACAGTCGGTGCAGGATAATTATAAAAAGGTTTTGTCTGATGTTAAGGAAACCGCAATCAAAGCCGGCAGAAATCCCGATGATGTAAGACTTATGGCTGTTACCAAAACAGTTGAAAGTTTTTATATTAATAAGGTTCTCGACTTGGGTGCAGACCTTATAGGCGAAAACAGAGTTCAAGAATTTTTAGGTAAAAAGGACGAACTTCATTTGAACGGGGTTGAAAAGCACCTTATCGGTCATTTGCAAACTAATAAGGTTAAGCAGATTGTCGGCGAGGTTGATATGATTGAATCTGTTGACAGCGTTCATCTTGCAAAGGAAATCAGCAAAATTTCTTCAAAGAAGGAAATTACAACAAATATTTTGCTTGAAGTAAACGTCGGCAAAGAAGAGTCAAAAAGCGGAATTTTCCTTGAAGGGCTTAACGATTTAATAGCCGAGGTTTCCGAAATGGAAAATATTAAGATAAAAGGTCTTATGACTATTCCGCCGATATGTGACAGTGAGGCAGAGGTTTCAAAGTATTTTGAGTCAATGTATCAAACTTTCATTGACATTAAGAATAAAAAGATTGATAATGTAGATATGGATATTTTATCAATGGGTATGAGCCACGATTATGAAGCTGCCGTTAAAAACGGTTCTAATATTGTAAGAGTAGGCTCTGCCATTTTCGGCGCAAGAAAATATTTTTAAAGGGAGAGAGAAGAATATGAGCTTTTTTGATAAGATTAAAGAAATCGTTACCGAAAGTGACGATGATGAATACGATGATTTTTATGAGGATGATAAAAAAGATAAGTCAATAGGAATTGCTCCTCCTGCGAGAGATAGATTTTCCAGACGTGACAGCTCGGATAGAGAGGAACGTTTTTCCGAGCGCCCACGAATAAAAAGGCACGACAGCGATAAGGTTGTTAATATTCATACAACTACTCAACTTCAGGTGGTTCTTGTTAAACCTGAAAGATTTGAGGAGGCAGCAACAATTGCCGACAACCTTAATGAAAAGAGAACTATTGTTTTAAATCTTGAAAGCACAAACCGTGATGTTGCACGCAGGCTTCTCGATTTTTTAAGCGGTGCGGCTTATGCAAGCGACGGTCAAATTAAGCGTGTTGCAAACAGCACATATATTATTACCCCTTATAATGTTGATGTTATGGGCGATTTAATAGATGAGCTTGAAAATAACGGTATGTTTATGTAAGTGATGAAATTAAATACAATTTTGGAGGAAGAATATAATGATTACACCAAGTCAAATTCGTCAAAAGAAGATATCTACCGTTGACGGCGGCGGATATGACAGAAATGAGGTTAATGAGCTTTTACTTGAAATTATAGAGTCTTACGAGGCTGTATATGCTGAGAATAAAGAGCTTTATCGCAAAATGGAAATCCTTGCAAACAGAATAGAGGAATACAGAGCGGACGAGGACACTATTAAAAATGCACTTATTGCCGCTCAAAAGACAGCCGATAAGCTTATGAACGACACAAAGCAAAAGGCAGCTCAGTCGCTTGAAGAAAGTGCAAAGACAGCGCAAAAGACTGTTGTTGACGCTAAGGAAAAGGCAGATAAGATTATTTCAAGTGCAAGGGATTATGTTGCTAACCTCACCAATGAAAAGGAAAAGGCAGCAGGCGAAATTGTTGACGAGGCTGAAAAGAAAGCAATCGACGCTGTTGCAGGAGCGAAGGTTGTGGTTCGTGAAGTTCTTGAAAAAGCCAAATCGCTTTCTCATGAACTTATCATCAAGACTAATGCTGAAAAGGAAAGCCAAAAGGAACTTGTTGAAAAGCTTAATGCTCAGTCTAAGTCATTTAAGGAGAACCTCATTTCTCTTTATGAAAAGCAGCTTGAAGCTATTAAAAATATGAATGAAAATGTGGATATTGCCAAAGCTCAGGCAGACGAGGAAAACATTGAAAATGAATTAAACGATATATATTCTTCCATTGACGAGCTTTCAAAGGCTGATGATGTCGACAAGGTGATTGAAGAGGCCAAGACGGTCGAGATTGAGGAGGAAAAGGCAGCAGATGAAGAAATCGAAAAAGAAACAGATGATGCTGAAGAAACTTCTGAAGTTCCTGCTGAAAACATTCAAGAATCAGCTCAAGACGACGATAAAAATGAACCTGAAGCCGTAGAAGAAAACGAAAGCGCAGAAGAAACTGCAAAAGACATTGAGAATGATGCTGTTGACGAAATTATTGAGGAAATAGAAAGCGGAGATAAAAAGTCAATCGGCACTCTTGATGAGATTGAGGATGAACATTTCGAAGAGCCGGAGGCTTTCTCTGAGGAAGAGGCTAAAGCTGCTGTTGACGCATTTTCAAGCGATGAAATTACTCCGATTGAAGAAGCAAGCGCTATTCCTGAAATCAATGACGAGCCGGAGATTGAGGAAAAGCCACAGCCTTTTGAAAATTACTTTCACGTAAACCGTGAGGACCCTCACAATACAGACGAAACAATTTCTCTTATTCCCGAAGATGATGAGGATGAGGACGAAGAGGATAATAAAAAATTTAAAGGATTTTTTAAAAAGAAAAAATAAACCTATCAAGGAGTTAAAATAATGGATTATAATCAAACATTAAATTTACCAAAAACCGATTTTCCTATGCGTGCAGGCTTGCCTAAAAGAGAGCCTGAATTTTTGGCACGCTGGGAAGCAAATGACCAATACAAGAAGCTTATGGAGCATAATGACGGCAAGCCGCTTTTCGTTTTGCACGACGGCCCTCCGTATGCTAACGGCGATATCCATATCGGCCATGCTCTTAATAAAACACTTAAGGACTTTATTGTCAGATATAAGAATATGACAGGCTTTAAGTCACCTTATGTTCCGGGTTGGGATACTCACGGTCTTCCGACTGAGCTTGCTGCAAGAAAGAAAGCAGGCATCAGTGCCGAAACTAATATTTCGGACCTTGAACTTCGCAAGATTTGCCGTGATACTGCACTTGGTTTTGTTGATATTCAAAGAGAATCTTTTAAGCGCCTTGGTGTAATCGGTGAATGGGATAATCCTTATATTACTCTTAAAAAGGAATTTGAAGAGGAACAAATCAAGGTGTTTGCAACAATGGCAAACAAGGGCTATATTTACAAGGGATTAAAGCCGGTTTATTGGTGCCCTGATTGTAATACCGCTCTTGCAGAGGCTGAAATTGAATATGCCGAGGATCCTTGTCATTCAATCTATGTTAAGTTTAATGTAACCGATGACCTTGGCAAGCTTACTGCTATGGGCGCTGATTTGAGCAAAACATATTTTGTAATTTGGACAACAACAACTTGGACTCTTCCTGCTAACGTTGCAATTTGCGTAGGCCCTGATTTTGAATATTCACTTATTAAGTCAGGTGACGAATATTATGTAATGGCTACCGACCTTGCCGCATCTGCTATGGAGGCAAAGGGCGTAAGCGATTATGAAACTCTCGGCGTAATTAAAGGTTCTGAGCTTGAATATATGAAAACTCAGCATCCGTTTATTGACCGCACATCTCTTGTTATTGTCGGCGACCACGTTACTCTTGAAAGCGGTACGGGTTGCGTTCATACTGCACCGGGTCACGGTATTGAGGACTTTGTAGTATGTAAAAATTATCCTGAAATTCCTATTATTGTTCCTGTTGACGCTAAGGGCAGGCTCACTGAGGAAGCAGGTATGTTTGCAGGTTTAACAACCGAAGAGGCTAACAAGCCTATTGCACTTCATCTTGAAAAAATCGGTGCTCTTTTTGCACTTAAGAAAATCGAACACCAATATCCGCATTGCTGGAGATGTCATAAGCCTGTTATTTTCAGAGCTACAAGCCAGTGGTTCTGCTCTGTTGATGATTTTAAGGATGACGCTGTTAAGGCTGCGGAGGACGTTAAATGGTTCCCTGAATGGGGTAAGGACCGTTTGCAGTCAATGGTTAAGGAACGTGCTGACTGGTGTATTTCTCGTCAGAGAAAATGGGGCGTTCCAATCCCTGTTGTATATTGCCAGGATTGCGGCAAGGAAATCATTGACAACGATATTATGATGAAGGTTTCAAAGATTTTCGGCGAAGAAGGCAGTGATGCTTGGTTTGCTCACGATACAGAATATTTCCTTCCTGAAGGCTTCAAATGTCCTCATTGCGGCAGTGCTAAGGGATTTGATAAAGAAAAGGATATTATGGATGTTTGGTTCGATTCCGGTTCTTCTCACGCTGCAGTTTGCGCAAGGAGAAAATACCTCAAGGTTCCTGCTGACGTATATCTTGAGGGTGCTGACCAATACAGAGGCTGGTTCCAATCATCACTTCTTACTTCTGTTGCAGGCGGCCACGGCGCTCCGTATAAGCAAATTATTACTCACGGCTGGACTGTTGACGGCGAAGGCAAAAAAATGTCTAAGTCACTCGGTAACGGTATTGCTCCGCAGGAAATTATCAGCAAATACGGCGCAGATATTCTTCGTCTTTGGGTTGCAAGTGCCGATTATCATGCAGATATCCGTATCAGCCCTGAAATTTTGAAACAGATTTCAGATAACTACCGTAAGCTTCGTAATACGGCAAGATATTGCCTTTCAAACCTCTATGATTTTGACCCGGATAAAGATATGGTTTCAAATGATGAGCTTGAGGAGCTTGATAAGTATGCTCTTATGAAGCTTGATGAGGTTATTAAGATTGCAAGAGATGCATTTGAGGTTTATGATTATCATACAGCAGCTCATTCGCTCCATAATTTCTGCGTAGTTGAAATGAGTAACTTCTACTTTGATGTTCTTAAAGACAGACTTTATACATCTGCTCCGCAGAGCAAGACAAGACGTGCAGCTCAAACAGTTCTTTATAAGGTGCTTGATGCTCTTACTCTTGTTCTTACTCCGATTCTTGCATTTACTGCTGATGAAATTTGGCAGTCAATGCTCATGATAAGAGCAGAAACGGTGAATCGCCGCTCTTTAATGAAATTCCTCAGCCTGATTTTATAGAGGCAGACAGTGATTTCATTGCTAAGTGGGACAGAATTCATGCAGTAAGATTTGACGTTCAAAAGGCGCTTGAACTTGCAAGAAACGAAAAGATTATCGGCAAGCCGCTTGAGGCAAAGGTTTCTCTTTATGCAGACGGTGAGCTTTATGACTTCTTGAAGAGTGTTGAAGCTCAGCTTCCTGAAATCTTTATTACCTCCGGCGTAAGCGTTGAAAAAGGCGAGGGCGAGGTTAAAGGCGATGTTGAGGGCTTGAGCATAACAGTTTCTAAGGCTGACGGTGAAAAGTGCGAACGTTGCTGGAAGTTCTCATATACAGTAGGTCAGGATGCAAACCATCCAACTCTTTGCGCTCATTGTTCGCAAGTAATGAAGGAACTTTCATTATAAATATTTTTAATAGGCACACACCAAAAATGATGTGTGCCTGATTTGCTATAAAACGGAGAGGTTTTGTGAAGTTAAAAATAAAAAATATGGTGTACGGTTATGATTGTGATAATTGTTGCCATTGATCAAATAACTAAATATTTTGCAAAAGCCTGTCTTTACGGTAAAGGCGCAAAGCCGTTTATTAAAGGTGTAGTTGAGTTCGTTTATGCTCAAAATACAGGAGTTGCTTTTTCTATGTTTGACGGGGGACGTTGGTTTTTTGTAGCGCTGACCGCTGTTGTTCTTCTGTTTTGCATATTATATATGTATAAGGGCAAGGGGCAAAACAACCTTTGGCTTTTTTGGTCACTCGGAGTTATAGTGTCGGGTGCAATAGGCAATTTGATAGACAGAATTTATCTTGGCTACGTAATTGATTTTATTAATCCGACCTTTGTTAATTTTGCAGTGTTTAATATAGCAGATTGCGCAGTAACATTGGGAACAATAAGTCTTATGGCTTACCTTGTTTTTGATATATTTAAAAAGGAGAACAAGGATGAGCCAAAAAATTGATTTATCTGTTTCAAATGAATTTTCAGGCGTCAGGATAGATAAGTTTTTGGCTGAAAATATCGATTTTTTAACAAGAAGTATGATATCAAAGCTTATCGAAAACGGCAATGTGTTTGTGTTTGACAAAATCGCTCAAAAAAGCTATAAATGCAAGGCGGGCGATGAAATCAGCGTGAATGTGCCAAAGCCTCGTGTGCTTGAAACAAAGGCTGAAAATATACCGCTTGATATAGTGTATGAGGACGGCGACCTTTTAGTTGTTAATAAGCCTAAGGGAATGGTTGTTCACCCTGCTCCCGGTAATTATGAGGGCACGCTTGTTAATGCACTTTTATATCATTGCGGCAACAGCTTAAGCGGTATCAACGGTGTAATACGTCCCGGAATAGTTCATAGAATTGATAAGGATACTTCGGGGCTTTTAATAGTAGCAAAAAACGATTTTTCCCATTTGCATCTTGCCGAACAGATTAAAGAACATTCCTTTTATCGTGCATATCAGGCAGTTGTATACGGAAATATTAAAGAGGATAAGGGAACGGTAAACGAGCCTATCGGCAGAAGTCCTAAGGATAGAAAGCGTATGGCTGTAGTTTACAAAAATTCAAGAAACGCAATCACTCATTATGAAGTTTTGAAGCGTTTCGGAAATTTTACTCATATAAAGTGCATACTCGAAACGGGAAGAACTCATCAAATAAGAGTTCATATGGCTTATCTCGGTCATCCGCTTGCAGGCGACAGTGTTTACGGGCCTAAAAAGGTTATCACCAAGCTTTCAGGTCAATGCCTTCACGCAGGCGAGATTGGCTTTGTTCATCCGAGAACGAATGAATATTTGCACTTTACTTCACCTTTGCCTGATTATTTTACTGATTTTTTGGCAGAGCTTGAAAGAAAACAATAACACCGTGAGGATTTAGGATGGAAAAAACTTTTGAAAATTGGCTTGTGGTATCGGATATCGACGGTACTCTTAATAATAAAATCCGCAAGCTGCCAAAAAGAAATTATGATGCAATTAAAAAATTCACCGATTTAGGCGGTAATTTCACTCTCGCTTCAGGTAGGCTTCAGTCAAGCCTTGAAAGAAATTATAACAGAATAACGCCTAATCAGCCTGCCGTTGTTTTAAACGGTGCAGGGCTTTATGATTATAAGGAAAAGAAAATGCTTTGGCGAAGCACAATCGGGGAAAAAGGACGTGACTTTGTAAAGCTTGTTGAAAAAGAATATAACAAGCTTTTTAAAAGCGTTGATATAGGAATTTATTTTGACGATTATGTTTATATTGTTAAAAACGGACTTTTTGCAAGTGCAACAATGCATTTTGACAAGGCTCATTTTGAAGTGGTTAAATCTATTGACGATGTACCGAAAGACGGCTGGATGAAGGTTATTTTTTGGTCCAATCCATTTACAATTAAGTCGCTTCAAAAATTTATTGACAAAAACGAGAACCCCGACGCTAACTTTATGTCCTCATCTGTTTGCACGATTGAAATGCTTCAAAAAGGCACTCATAAGGGTGTCGGCATTATGAAACTTGCAGATATGCTCGGCATAGATAAAAGCCATGTTGCGGCAATCGGGGATTATTATAATGACTGGGATATGCTCAAAACAGTCGGGCTTCCCGCCTGTGCAGGTCAAGCTCCCGCACCTATACACAATATTTGTAAATTTGAGGCTTGCCATTGCAACAAGGGCTGTGTTGCCGATTTGCTTGAATATATTATGTCCGGCAAGGCTGAAGAAGATATTAAGAAAGAAAATAATAAAAAGTAGGTAATCTTATGTTGACTATCGGTGCACATTTGAGTGCTTCTAAGGGATATACGGCGATGCTTAAGCAAGCTGTGGAAATAGGCGCTAACACTTTTCAGTTTTTTACACGTAATCCGAGGGGTGGAAGTGCAAAGGCTATTGACGAAAATGACGTGAATGAGTTTTTAAAACTTATGGAAGAAAATGATTTTCCCGTAATTTTGGCTCATGCGCCTTATACGCTTAATCTTTGCTCGGCTAAGCCTGAAACAAGGGAGTTTGCAAGAAACACATTTTTAGATGATTTAAAAAGAATGGAATATACTCCTCATCAGCTTTATAATTTCCATCCGGGTTCTCATACGGGTCAGGGTGCAGAGGTCGGAATTGACCTTATAGCCGAGGCACTTAATAAGGTGCTTTTTCCTGAAATGACTACCACTGTTTTGCTTGAAACCATGGCAGGCAAGGGAACAGAGATTGGCAGAAGCTTTGAGGAACTTCGTGCAATTATTGATAAGGTGGAGCTTGATGATAAAGTCGGCGTTTGCCTTGATACGTGCCATGTTAATGATGCCGGCTATGACGTAGTTAATAATCTTGACGGCGTTTTGGAGGAATTTGATAAGGTAATCGGTCTTGACAGGCTCAAGGCAATACATCTCAATGATTCTAAAAATCCGCTTGGCGCCCATAAGGACAGGCACGAGAAAATCGGCGAGGGTTATATCGGCAAGGACGCTATTGAAAGAATTATTAATCATCCAAGCCTTAAAAACCTTCCGTTTTATCTTGAAACGCCGAATGATATTGACGGCTATGCTAAAGAAATTGCGCTTTTAAGGTCTTTATATAAAGGATAAGAGAAAGTAAAGAGAGGTAAAATTATGAGTATTGAAAAAAGATTTTTTGGAAAGCTTGACGGCAAGGGCGATGTTGATATTTATAAAATCACTAATAAAAACGGCGCATTTGTTGAGCTTATGACTCTCGGCGCAGGTATTCATTCTATTAATGTACCTGACAAAAACGGCAAGCTCGGCGATGTTATTTTGGGCTTTGACGATGTTAATAATTATCTTAATCCCGACCTCGGGTATCAGGGTCTTGTAGTCGGCAGATATGCTAACAGAATACGTGACGCAAAGTTTTCTATGGACGGTGTGGAGTATAACACTCCTAAAAATCAAGGCACTTGGACTCTTCACGGCGGCGGTCGTTTCAGTTTTAATATTTGGGAGGTTAAGGAAACAGGCAACGATTTTGTTGTATTTTCTTTCTTCTCACCCGATATGCAGGATGGATTTCCCGGCAATTTCACAATGAACGTTAAATATACATTCGACGACAGCAATACTCTCAAAATCGAATATTTTGTTTTATCTGATAAAAAGACGGTTGCAAATCCGACAAATCACGCATATTTCAATCTTTCAGCAGATAGTTCAAAAACTGTTGAAGACGAATATTTGCAGGTTAATGCCGATAAATTTACCGAAACCGACGATACCCAGCTTCCCACTGGCGAGTTTGGTTTGGTTGAGGGCACTATGATGGATTTCAGAACCTTGCATAAAATCGGCGATAAAATTGATGAGCCTTTCAGGGCAATTATTGAGGGCATAGGCTATGATAATAACTACTGCCTTTATGATAAAAAAATCGGCGAACTTACGCAGGCGGCTGTGCTTTATGATGAAGCATCGGGCAGGCAGATGCAGGTTTATACCGACCTTGTCGGAATTCAGGTTTATTGCGGCGGTTGGCTTGCAAAGGACGGCAATCCGGGAAAGGACAATTCAAAAGTGACTTTCCGCCGTGGCGTTGCACTTGAAACTCAGTTCTATCCTGATTCTGTTAATCATTCCAATTTCCCGTTTAAGTTTGTTGAGCCAAACGAGAAATTTAAGACAACAACGGAATTTAGATTTTCGGTGAAATAATTTAACGAATATAATAAAAAACGGGCAGTTCACAACGAAACTGCCCGTTTCAGCGTGTAGAAAAAGTCCAATTACAAATTTCTACACGCCGTAAGACTTCGAGAAAGTGAGATAAATTTCGTTTTCTTGTGAGTGGAGCTGTACGTGGGTACTGCCCACTCGCAAAAAACGGAAAGCGCCAAAAGTGGCTTGAACATTACGTTCAAGCCACTTTTCTATCAATGTAGTTTTTGATTCTATTTCGGCAAGAGCAAGACCTTGCCCTACGATACGTCGAAAGAAATTCCGTGTTTGAATGAATTTCTTTGAAATTCATAATAAACACTTCGTTCCTTTATCCTTTTCCCCACCAAATTTTCAATTTGTCAGGGGCCCCGAATGGAATTTCGTTTTATAGCACGGCACGGTTTAGCCACTTTATCGACAGTCTAAAACGGGCAGTTCACAACGAACTGCCCGTTTTGCTATGCTGTTATTAAAAATATGTTTTAGTAAATAGACCTAACTTTGATTACACCGTTAATTGCTGTTATATCGTCAAGCACCTTTTGAGCAGGGGTTTCGTCAACATCAATAATTGAGTATGCAGTTTCGCCTCTGTTTTTATCCTCAAATGACGCAATATTAATTCCGTCACGGCTGATTGTATCTGTAATTGTCGCAATCATATTCGGCTGATTCTTATGAATAACGGTAATTCTTGAAACACCCGATTTTGCCATTGAAACAGCAGGGAGGTTTACTGAATTTTTAATGTTTCCGTTTTCAAGGTAATCAATAAGCTCATCAGCACCCATTGAAGCGCAGTTTTCTTCGCTTTCAGGAGTGCTTGCACCAAGGTGAGGCATTGCGATAACTCCGTCAATGCCGATAATATCAGCTGATGGGAAATCCGTAACATACGCCGCCATTTTTCCTTCTTCAAGAGCGTCAACTATTGCCTGCGAATCGGCAAGGTCGCCACGTGCAAAGTTGAGAACCCTGACTGTGTTTTTCATTTTATCAATAGACTCTGTGCAAATCATTTTTCTTGTATCGTCTGTAAGCGGTACGTGAAGGGTGATATAATCAGCGACAGGGAAAATTTCGTCAAGATTGTTGTTGACTGTTATCCCTGCTTTAAGAGTAACACCTGCCGGCAAGAATGGGTCATAACCGATAACGTTCATACCAAGGTCAACTGCGGCTTCGGCAACAAGGCGACCGATAGCTCCAAGACCGATTACTGCAAGCGTTTTACCCTTGATTTCAGGACCTGCAAATGCGCTCTTGCCCTTTTCGACAGTTTTGCCTACGTTGTCGCCCTCGTCTTTAATGGTTTTGCACCAATCAATAGCTTTAGTTACCTTACGGCTTGAAAGGAGTAAACCGCAAATTACAAGCTCCTTAACGGCGTTTGCATTAGCACCCGGAGTGTTAAATACTGCAATGCGAGGTCTGTGCATTTTGGAATAGGAATGTTGTTTACGCCTGCGCCTGCTCTTGCGATTGCGAGAAGTGATGACGGCATTTCCATATCGTGCATAGCCGCACTTCTTACCATAATTGCATCAGGTGACTGCGCACTGTCGTCAATTGTGTATTTAGCCTCGTCAAATTTTGATAAACCTACATTGGATATTTTATTGAGAGTTTTAACAGTAAACATTATTTGTTTTCCTCCTCAAACTTAGCCATAAATTCAACAAGCTTTTCAACACCTTCAATAGGCATTGCGTTATAGATAGAAGCTCTCATACCGCCTACTGTTCTGTGGCCCTTAAGGTTTACAAATCCGTTTTGCTCAGCTTCTGAAATAAATTTCTTTTCAAGCTCGTCGTCGCCGATAACAAAAGGTACATTCATAAGCGAACGGTCTTCAGGAACAACAGTGCCTTTGAATAATTTAGAATTGTCAAGGAAATTGTAAAGAATAGCGGCTTTCTTTTCGTTTCTTTCTTTCATCTTTTCAAGGCCGCCGATATCGTTTTTAATCCATTCAAGAACAAGCTTGCAAATATAAATAGTCCAACAAGGTGGGGTATTATAAAGTGAATCTGCGTCAGCCTGAATTTTGTAGTTCATCATAACAGGGGTGATATCCCTTGCGTTTCCTAAAAGGTCCTCACGAATAATTGCAACAACAAGACCTGCCGGAGCAACGTTCTTTTGAGCGCCGAAATAAACCATACCGAACTTGCTGATATCAAGCGGCTCGGAAAGTGCACATGAAGATACGTCTGCAATAAGCAACTTGTCGCCTACAGGAGGAAGCTCTTTATAAACAGTACCGTAAATAGTATTGTTCATACAAATATATACATAGTCTGCATCCTCACGGAAATCTTCAGGCTTAGTCTTTGGAATGTATGTAAATGTTTTGTCCGCAGATGAAGCTGCGGCAACAACGTCACCGTATTTTTGAGCCTCTGCAAATGCTTTTTTAGCCCACTGACCTGTGATAATATAATCAGCCTTGCCGCTGCCGTTCATAAAGTTAAGCGGAATAGCCGAAAATTGAGCAGATGCACCGCCCTGAAGGAATAATACCTTGTAATTGTCAGGCACATTGTAAAGCTCACGCATAAGAGCCTCTGCGTCCTTAATAATCTTGTCAAATACTTTTGAGCGGTGGCTCATCTCCATAACAGACTGACCGCAGCCCTGATAATCGAGCATCTCGTCTGCCGCTTGCTTTAACACCTTTTCGGGAAGTGTTGACGGACCCGCACTGAAATTGTAAACTCTTGCCATAGTTGGTTTCCTCTCTTATATAAAAAAATTTGATTTCTTTTAAAATCTGTATCACCTATTATACTATTGTTTAACTTTTTGTCAATGATTGATTTAAAAATTCGTTATAATATACAACAGATTGACAATAATATGACAATATTGTTAAATATCGTGGAAATATCAGGCGTAAATCGCAATAAATATGACAATTTAATGCGTTTGTATATATCTATGTTTTTTTATATATATCCTTATTGAAAAAATATATGAACTATGATAAAATACATTTGTATAGTTGTATAGTTTTTCAGCGTAATCAGCCATACTGTTATGCTTGAGGCAAAATAATGCAACAAAAGGGGTAAAATTTATGAAAAAATCGGAGGTATATCTTCCGTCTAATGACGGCAAAAATCAACTTCATACTGTAATTTGGGAGCCTGATACGGAATATCCGAGGGCAATTTTGCAAATTGTTCACGGAATGTGCGAATATGTTGACAGGTATGACGATTTCGCAAATTATTTAACTCAAAACGGCTTTGCGGTTATAGGCAACGACCATTTGGGCCACGGCAAAAGCGTTAAAAGAAATGATGATTTAGGCTTTTTTGCATCAACTGACGGTGACAAAATTGTTATCGAGGATTTGCACAACGTTATGCTTTTTGCCAAGGATAAGTGGCTCGGGACACCGCTTTTTATGCTCGGTCACAGTATGGGCTCGTTTTTTACAAGGGTGTTTTTGACTAAATACAGCGTTGAGCTTGACGGTGCAGTTATTATGGGCACGGGCTTTATTCCCGATTCCGCCGCTAAAATAGGTATGATGCTTTCGTCACTAATATGCAAGACTAAGGGCGAAAGATACAAAAGCAAGCTTCTTGAAAGCTTGACCTTAGGCTCAAATAATAAAGCGTTTGCGCCTAACAGAACTCCTGATGATTGGCTTTCGAGGGACGAAAAGGCAGTTGACAAATATGTAAACGATAAGCTTTGCGGCTTTACCTTTACGGCAAAGGCTTATAATGATTTCTTTAAAATTATCCATTCAATTGCAATCAATAAAAATTGCGAGGGTATTTCAAAAGAACTGCCTGTTTTGATAACGTCGGGAGAGGTTGACCCTGTCGGCGGTAAAAAAGCTTGCGAGAAGCTTTTGTTTAAATACGAGTCGGCTAAAATTACGGATACAAGCATTAGGCTTTATCCCAATGACCGCCACGAAATACTTAACGAGCTTGACAAAGAGGAAGTATATAAAGACATTGCTGACTGGTTAATAAGTAAAATATAATTATTGTTAAATTTACTCTTGACTTTTTATTATACTTATTATATAATCTTTACACCGCATATTATGGGCAGGCAAGAGATACGCAGTATCCGCCTATTATAGCGAGACTTGAAAAGGAGATAAAAAGACTATGTACGCTGTTATTGTTACAGGCGGTAAGCAGTACAAGGTTGCTGAAGGCGATGTTCTTTATATCGAAAAGCTTGATGCTCAGGCTGAAGAGAATGTAACATTCGACACAGTTCTTGCAATCGGTGCAGACAACAGCTTTAAGGCTGGTAAGGATTGCGCTAAGGCTACTGTTGACGCTAAGGTTCTTAAGAATGGCAAGGGTAAGAAGATTACTGTATTTACTTACAAGCCAAAGAAGGACGAAAAACGCAAGAAGGGTCATCGTCAGCCATACACAAAGGTTGAGATCACCAAGATTAATGCGTAATGATTAATGTTGAATTTTTCAGCGGAATTAACGGTTTGTGCGGCTTTGAAGCAACGGGGCATTCAATGAGTGCCGATTCGGGAGAGGACATTATTTGTGCTTTTGTTTCGAGTGCTTGCTTAATGGCAGCAAATACCGTGACTGAAATTATCGGTCTTGATTGCGACGCTCAGTCGGATGACGGATATTTAAAATTGATGATTCTCGAAAATTCCGCAAAGGCTCAGGATGTGCTTAAGGTTTAAGGCTTCATTTAACAGAGCTTGCCAAGCAGTATCCTGAAAACATAAAAGTGATTTATCGGAGGTGTAATAATGCTTAAATTAGATTTACAGCTTTTCGCTCATAAGAAAGGTATGGGTTCTACAAAGAACGGCAGAGATTCAGAGTCTAAGCGTCTTGGCGCTAAGAGAGCTGACGGCCAGTTTGTTCTTGCAGGCAATATCCTTTACCGTCAGAGAGGAACACACATTCATCCGGGCAACAACGTTGGTATCGGCAAGGACGACACTCTTTTCGCTCTTGTTGACGGCACCGTTAAGTTTGAAAGAATGGGTAAGGACAGAAAGATGGTTTCTGTTTATCCTGTTGAGCAGTAATTTAAGATTTATAAAAAATTATCCCACGGAATATTCCGTGGGATTTTTTGTTTTATGATTATAATATTTTACGGTTGCGAAGAAGTAGTCAGAATTGGATTTTTAGTGAAGGGAGCTGTACGTTGGTACTGCCCCTTTGCTAATCAAAGTGCCCAACGTTTTGTCGCCGTATCCTTTAGGATATTAAGACAAAACTTTCAAATGTTATTGATATAAAAAAATAAAGGAATTAGAAAAACGTAGATAAATACGTATTTCTAATTCCTTTTTTGTAGTGGACCCCCGGAAAGCGTAAGCTTTTTGGGAAAAAGAGAAAGGAACGAAGTGTTTATTATAAATTTCACAGAAATTTATAATAACACGGAACTTTTTTCAACGTGGGCACGGTTATGGCTGCTTATTCACAACCGATTAGTTCAGCAAGGTTGTCTGAAAATTCAGTAGGATTTTCAAGGTCGAGCCCTGCAATAAGTCTTGCTGATGAATAAAGAAGATTTGTATATTTCTTAAGTGTATCGTCATCTACACTCTTAAGCTTTTCAACAATTGGATGGTCTGCATTAACCTCAAGCACAAGCTGAGCCTTAACACCTTGATTAGCGCCGGGCATAGAATTAAGTACCTTTTCCATTTCAAGCGAAACATAGCCTTCTGCTGAAAGGCAAACAGGGTGTGAGCCGAGTTTATTTGTAAGCTTAACTGCTGTTACCTTGCCGTCAAGTGCTTCTTTCATTTTATCAAGAAGTTGTTTTGCATCCTCGTTTTTCTTTGTCATTGCTTCTTTTTCGGCATCGGTACTTAAATCGAGGTCATCCTTGCAAACGTTTACAAAGTGCTTGCCGTCGTATTCCATAAGCATTTGAACTGCAAATTCATCAACCTCGTCGGTAAAGTAAAGCACCTCATAGCCCTTTGCCTTAACAGCCTCAACCTGAGGAAGAAGTGCAATCTTTTGTTCATTATCGCCGCAAGCATAGTAAATGTCGTTTTGCGACTCTGCCATTCTGCCGACGTATTCCTTAAGTGTTGTCGGCTTTTCGTCAGCCGAGGTTTTAAACAAAAGTAAGTCCTTAAGACCGTCTTTTTCCATACCGTAGTTAGCATAAACACCGTATTTTAACTGTAAGCCAAAAGTTTTGAAGAATTTTTCATACTTTTCTCTGTCGTTTTTGAGCATTTTTGTAAGCTCATTTTTAATTTTCTTGTCAATTGCTTTAGCAATAATTTTAAGCTGATGGTCGTGCTGCAGCATTTCACGGCTGATATTAAGGCTTAAGTCTGCACTGTCTACAAGACCTTTTACAAAGCTAAAATAATCGGGCAAAAGGTCGGCGCACTTATCCATAATAAGAACACCGTTTGAATAAAGCTGTAAGCCTTTTTCATATTCCTTTGAATAGAAATCGTAAGGCGGATTTTCAGGAATGTAAAGAAGTGCGTCAAATGTAGCCTGACCCTCTGTTTTTGTGTGAATTACGTGCAGAGGATTGTTGTAATCCATAAACTTTTGCTTGTAAAATTCGTTATATTCCTCAGGCTTGATTTCGCTCTTATTCTTTCTCCAAAGCGGAACCATAGAATTAAGCGTTTCTTCGCTTACTTCTGTAATGTATTCACCCTCTTTGTCAGGGTCGGGAACCTGATGGCTCATTTCCATAACGATAGGGTAGCGAATGTAGTCGGAATACTTCTTTACAAGCTCATCAATTGTGTATTGCTCAAGGTATTTTGAGTAGTCCTCGTTTTCCGTGTCCTCTTTAACATAAAGAGTAATTTCGCTTCCTGCGTTTTCCTTTTCACATTCTTCGATTGTATATCCGTCAGCACCCGTTGAAACCCACTTGTGAGCGACGTTCTCGCCGAATGCTTTTGAAATAACCTCTACCTTATCAGCAACCATAAATGAAGAATAGAAGCCTACGCCGAATTGACCGATAACCGAAATATCGTCTGTCTTTTCATTGTCTGCGTTTTCTTTTTTGAAATTGAATGAGCCGCTCTTTGCGATTGTGCCGAGATTGTTTTCAAGCTCTTCACCGGTCATACCGATGCCGTTATCGCTGATTTTAATAGTTCTGTTTTCCTTGTCAAGGTCAATATGAATTTTGAAATCTTCTCTTGCAAGCTTAACGCTGTCATCTGTAAGAGATTTGAAATATAACTTGTCTATAGCATCGCTTGCATTGGAAATAAGCTCACGTAAAAATATTTCCTTGTGAGTGTAAATTGAATTAATCATCATATCAAGCAGCTTTTTGGACTCTGCTTTGAATTGCTTTTTCCTCATATATATCACCCTTTGAATATTAATTAGCACTCGTAGTACCTGAGTGCTAATTAATATTATAGACCATTTTCTTTTATTGTCAATAGGTGTAATAAAATTTTTATAAAAAACAGAGCCGTAAAAATTACGGCTCTCAGACTGTCGATAAAGTGGCTAAACCGTGCCGTGCTTAAATTATCATAAAGTAATGACGTAGGGCAAGGGCTTGCTCTTGCCGAAATAAAA
>ENA-OQIO01000011-OQIO01000011.1-human-gut-metagenome-genome-assembly--contig:-NODE-11-length-77580-cov-8.362323_pt1 | contig 77580 bp, 77 predicted proteins | sample MGYA00242573_ERZ504737 | MGnify/ENA primary metagenome ERZ504737 (study PRJEB26092, sample SAMD00036203) | human gut metagenome | host: Homo sapiens | study: EMG produced TPA metagenomics assembly of...
TTTCCGTACTTTTTCTGAGACGCCAAAACGTGCCTGAAAACTCTTTCGGATTATTTTCAGACACGCTCTCGTATCAGATTCCGGCTGTGCCGGTTTTTATTTGTCCGGTCTGCGGATGGCGGAATAGATATTTTTTACATTTTTCAGCACTACATGCGTTCTTGTCGCATCGACGCCCGGAAGGCTCATCACCTGGCGGTGGATTTCTTCGAGTTCGTCGGATGAGTGACAGGAAATGCGGATAATCAAATCAAAATCTCCGGTCTGATAATAGCAGGATACGATGTACTCCAGTTTCTGGATCGCATCTGCAAAACTGTCAAAGAACTTCGGATGCTCCAGGCTGACTTCCATCAGCGCGGTCATCTCATTTCCCGTTTTCTTTTCGTCTACAATAATGGTGTATTCTTTAATCACTCCGGTTTCTTCCATTTTACGGATTCTCTCGATGACTGCAGAAACCGATAAATGAATCTCTTTGCTGATATTGGAAGCCGTCTCGCGGGCATTTTTCTGCAATATCTTCAGAATCTTATAATCAATGGCATCCATGTATTTTTCCTCCCATAAGAATTGACAGGGCTCTTCTTTCCAGATTTTAGCATAAAATTTCCCTGTCACTACCTTTCTATTATATCAAATTTTTCAGATAAGTCCAGTTTTTCCCAAAATATTTTATAGAAAGATTAGAATGCTTCTTTAAATTGCACAGATGCTCCTTTTTTCCTATTCTCCGAAGGTTTCCGCAATATCCTGCATCAGAATGCCGATCCCGAGGTGCTGCGGGCACTGCTTTTCACAGCGATAACAGTTGATGCAGTCATCGGCACGTTTGTCCTGACGCTCATACTCTGCACGAACCGCTTCGACGCCTTCCGTCGCTGTCCGGTTGTAAAGCGCAAACAAACCCGGGATGTTGATTTTTACCATGCACGGCATACAGCTCTGACAACCGGTGCAGCAAACCAGAAGTTCTGTTCCATTTTCCTGCATAGGGAAATTCCCCCTTTTTTGCTTTTCCGTTTTTCTATTATAGTACATTTCCCGTTCTGGAACAAGGCTGATCTTTGCGGACATTTTCACGCCCCTTTCACCCTGAATTTTCTCCTTTTTCAGTGTTTTGAAAATTCTTTAATTTTTTTCAAAAAAGGGGTTGACTTTTTCTCAGCTTTCCTGTAGAATACGTTTTGTCAGTGAGGCACGGCAGTCAACAAGACAGAGAAAAAAAATCAGTGCCCATCATCTGCGGGTGTAGTTCAATGGTAGAACACCAGCCTTCCAAGCTGGATACGTGGGTTCGATTCCCATCACCCGCTTCATCCAAAAGGATGTATATGCGCGAGTGGCTCAGGGGTGGAGTACAACCTTGCCAAGGTTGGGGTCGCGGGTTCGAATCCCGTCTCGCGCTCTTTTTATTACCGAAATTTCTTCACAGGAATTTCGGTTTTTTGTTTTTCCAAAAACTTTTTTACCAAAGAAAGGAATTCTTATGATTCAGGACATTGCTCCGCATAAATATTATGTAGATTACCAGCCTTCTGTTCCGAACGATACGGATCTTGTTTTAATTTACGGTCATCATACAATTCTGTGCAATTTCGAAGATCCCGAGATCTGCTACCCTTCCATTGCGGAAATTGCAGCTGTTTTTCCGGAGATTAAAGAAAAGGCAAAATTTCTGTTCCGCATTGATGAGACGGACTATTATGAACTGCGCAGTCCGCAGCTTCCGGAATTTGGCATCTGGAAATACGAAAATACACTAATTCTTCGCAGCGCCGTTCCGGGATGGCTCGGGTTTGCCGGTATCACCGGTTACCAGATCCACACCTGGTACACCGACCACACCTACTGCGGCCGCTGCGGAACGAAGATGCATGCGCCTGGAAATGAACGCGCGATGCAGTGCCCTTCCTGCGGCGCGCTCTCCTATCCGGTCATCTGCCCGAGCGTCATCGTTGCCATCACCGACGGTGACCGCCTGCTGCTCACGAAGTACGCACCTTCCCACAGCAGCCACCGCCAGTACGCCCTCGTGGCCGGCTATACCGAGGTCGGTGAGACGCTGGAACAGACGGTGCACCGTGAAGTCATGGAAGAAGTCGGATTAAAGGTCAAAAATCTGAGATACTATAAGAGTCAGCCGTGGTCCTTCAGCGGCTCGCTGCTCGCCGGATTTTACTGCGATGTGGACGGCGATCCGTCCATTACCCTCGACCGCGAGGAACTCTCCGTTGCCGAATGGTTTGACCGCGATTCTCTTCCGGAGACGCCGAACCTCATCAGTCTGACCGGTGAAATGATCGAATGCTTCCGCCAGGGAAAAGAACCGAAATAAAAAATAAGAAATCATTTTGTGACTTAGTCACAGAACTTCCCGTTCTGCTGTGGTATTCTACAGTCACAACAGAAAAACACTTACCGGGAAATAAAAAATCCCGTTTTAAAAAAGGAGGACTTCTATTATGTCATTAATTCATGTTACATCCGAAAACTTTGAAAAAGCTCTGCAGGCAGCACCTGGCGTTGCCGTTGTTGATTTCTTTGCTACCTGGTGCGGACCGTGCAAAATGCTCGCCCCGGTCATCGAAGAGGCAGCTGAGGATATGCCGGAGATCCAGTTCTACAAAGTAGACGTTGACGAAGCACCGGAGCTGGCAAGATCCTTTAAAGTCATGAGCGTTCCGACCCTCGCTTTCTTCAAAAACGGCGAGCTCGTAAAGAAAAACGTCGGCGCCGTTTCCTATGAGGAACTGGAAGAGCTGATTAACTCTGTAAAATAAACAGCGTAATATTGGAAATGCAAGAAAAAACGTATCGGCACAAAACCGATACGTTTTCTTGCATTTCTTTCTGTTCTTTTCTATCATGGAAGAAACGGCTGCTGCCGTAGTTTACAAAAGAATGATCTTCTTCCGAAAGGAGTTTTATTTATGTCATCTTTTCTGGAATCCTGTTTTCAGGAGCATTATCCATTTTATTCAAAGCTTACCGCCGATGAACAGCAGACACTCGTGCTCTCTTCCGTCCTGACGACGTATCAGCGCGGCGATTTTCTCTACAGCTGCGACGATGACTGTCTCGGCGTTCTGCTTGTCCTCTCCGGCATGCTCCGCATCTTTATCCAGTCCGGCGAGCAGCGGGAAATTACCCTGTTTACCACCGGTCCCGGCGAAGTCTGCACGCTGTCTGCCTCCTGTGCGATGCAGGAAATCAGCTTTGATATTCTGATTGAGGCCGAGGAGGAGACGAAAGTTCTCATCACTCCGGCCAGCACGTTCCGCAGACTGTTGAATCAGAATATTTACGTTGAAAACTACATTTACCGGGAAACAACGGAGCATTTTTCCGAAGTCATGTGGGCGATGGGCCAGCTTCTCTTTACGCGGCTTGACCAGCGCCTTGCCGGATATCTCGAGGATGAACGCATCCGCACCGGTTCCCCGGTGCTCTCCACCACGCACGAGCAGATCGCGCGGAACCTCGGCAGTGCCAGAGAGGTCGTTTCCCGCACCTTAAAGTCGTTCGAGAAAGACGGCATCGTCGCACTCTCCCGCGGCACGGTCACGATTCTCGATGTCAAAAAGCTCCGCGGCATCTGCCGGATGCGCCGATAGTTCTTCTACGCGCGCAGACATTTTCCCACAGGCTCTGCCCTGCCGCTCGAGAAAATATTTTTCAAAAGCGTTCTAACGGCACTCCATCTTAATTTCAATCTCATTTCCTTCCACGGCCACCTTCGCATAACTTCCGACGATCAGCGGCATCGCCGGATGAAGGTGTCCGATGTCGAGATCCATCACGATCGGCACGTTGCATTTTCCAAGCAGATCCGTCACGGCGCGGTACTGGTCGAGTTCCCCGAATTTCTGTCCGAACTGCAGCGGGCGGCCAATCAGAAAGCCTTTCACATATTGGAACCAGCCGGCGTGCTCCATCTGCCAGATTGCGCGGCGGATCGCAAAGACGTTCAGATCGCACGCTTCCAGAAACCAGACAAAACCGTCCTCTTTATATTTTTCCACAAAATCAACCGTTCCGTCGTACTTCGTTCCAAGAATGTTGACGAGACAGTCGAGACAGCCGCCGATGAGCCGTCCCTCAAATGCACGGTCCGCATCCGGGAAGCGGCGCAGAACGCGCGGTTCTGTAATCTGGTACGGCAGATACGGATTTTCCTCGCTTCTGCCCTTCGCATCGTCTCTTTCCCATCCCTCATAGCCGCGGACGGTACGCACTTCTCCCGTCAGTACGCCAAACGCATCCGCTACGGATTTATGCCACGGCTCCATGCCGAAATCACTCGCACACGGACCGTAAACAGCCGCCGTATCGCAGATGGTCGGCAGAAGATACGTAAAATGCGTATTGTCAGAATAGCCGAGATACCATTTCGCCGGTGCCTTTCTGATCTTTTCAAAATCCACGTAATCGAGATCCTCGCACATCAGCTCTCCGCCGCCGCAGGAAATCAGACAGTCATTCTTCTCACTGACATAATATTCCGTCAGCTCTTTTCCGCACTCCTCCGGTGCCGCGCTGATTCCGATGCCGTGCTCTGCATAGCAGTTTGGCCCAAGATCCAGCTGATATCCCATCTCTTTCCATTTTTTCTGTGCATTTGCAAATGCGGACTTGTATGGCTCTGTTGTGCATCCAAACGATGGTGCCACAAAGCCGATCGTTCCGCCCTTTTTCAGATTTTCCGGAAACCTCATGTCGCATCCTCCTTTATCCTAATTCTTCTGCCTCCAGATTCTTATACTGCGTCAGCGCATCCCCGAAGATCAGCTCTCCGTCGTTCTGCGCAAAGTACAGCTCCTCTTCTTTTTCCAGTTTTGCCTTTCCGTTCGTCCCCTCGGTAATCTCCGCGCAGAGACGGTCCACCTCCGTTTTCGGAACGAGAACGCGGATTTTCACCTGATCGGTGTACTCGGATTCCAGAATCGGAATCCCCCGCTGGCCGAGCAGATACTGGATTTTACCGATGCCGTTGTAATCCGTCTCAATCAACAGCCGCACGCCGCAGATCTCGTCAATCAGAACACTGTTTGCCAGCCCCTCCTGCACCGCCTGCGAGTACGCGCGCACCAGGCCGCCCGTTCCCAGCAGCGTACCGCCGAAATACCGCGTCACCACAACAAGCACATTGCGGAGCCTGCTCCCTGTACCACATCGAGCATCGGCCGCCTGCCGTGCCGGAAGGCTCCCCGTCGTCGCTGCAGCGCACCGTCTCCTGATTTTCTCCAATAATATACACAAAACAGTTATGCCGCGCATCCCAGTATTTTTTCCGCAGAGCTTCCAGGCAGGAAAGTGCCTCCTCCTCAGATTCCACCAGACGCACCGTCGCAATAAAACGTGATTTCTTCTCCACGATTTCCCCGGTTCCACCCCGGTAAACCGTCCGAAACTGATCGATCATATGTCCTTACTCCTTCATCCAAATATGTACCTATCTTACCATATCATTTCTGAAAAATCAGCATTCTTTTCAGAAATACTTTTATTCCAGCCCTTTATTTGGTATAATAAAAATAAGTATACCCTGCTTTTTGCAGGGCAGGAACACCATTGATTACTGAACTGAATCAGTTTTGCAGGAACATGACATAAGGAGGATTTTCTATATGCACTTTGGAAAAAGTCATCTGGAAGACAAACGTGAAGATCTGCGGTCCCATTACGGAAAGATTGAAAAGACGGCCGGCGTGACGGCGCTGCGCATCGCGTTCTGTCTTCTTCTTGTCGTTCTCGTCTGCGGTGCCGGGCTTGTGATCGGCGCTGTCCGCGGCGTGATTGACAGTGCCCCTGATATCTCGGAGGCAAATATCATGCCGCTCGGCAACGCGTCGTTTATCTACGATGCTGACGGCAACCAGGTACAGAAGCTGACCGGGGCTCAGGGAAACCGTGTCTCGATTTCGATTGAGGAGATTCCGCTCGATATGCAGCACGCGATCGTCGCGGTTGAGGATGCCCGTTTTTATGAGCACAACGGCATCGATCCGAGCGGTATCATCCGTGCTTTCGTTGTCGGCGTCAGCACGGCTTTCATTTTACCGAGGGCGCCAGCACGATCACACAGCAGCTCTTAAAAAACAATGTTTTCACTGACTGGATGGAAGAGACGCGGATGCAGAGCTTCAAGCGGAAGATCCAGGAACAGTACCTGGCGCTGAAGCTGGAAAAAACACTGACCGCAGAGGGTGAAAACGCCAAAGACGTTATTCTGGAAAATTATCTGAATACGATCAACTTAGGTTCCGGCTGCTACGGTGTCCAGACGGCAGCGCAGACGTATTTCGGAAAGGATGCAAAAGATCTGACGCTCTCTGAATGCGCCGTTCTTGCCGCAATTCCAAAGGCGCCGACGGCATATAATCCGAAAAACCACCCGGAGAAAAACCAGCAGCGCCGCGACAAGATCCTGAACAACATGAAAGAGCAGGGCTACATCACCGAAGAAGAATACACCATTGCCATGAACGACAATGTTTACGACCGCATCGCCATGCACACGCAGTCCCAGGCGGAGAGCGCGCCGTACTCCTACTTTATCGATGAAGTCATCACCAACCTGATCAACGATCTGATGGTACAGAAAGGCTACACCGAAGTGCAGGCAAAGAACGTTGTCTACAGCGGCGGCCTCAAAATTTATACCACACAGGATTCCTACATGCAGTCAATCCTCGATACGGAATTCCAGAATCCGGAGAACTTCCCGGCGAACACGCAGATCGGTCTCGACTGGGCGCTCACCGTAGAGCAGGCAGACGGCGAGGTACAGAACTACAGCAAAGAGATGCTGCAGCTCTACTTCCGCAACAGCGATCCGAATTTCGATCTGCTCTTTGACTCCCAGGAGGAGGCACAGAGCTATATCGACCAGTACAAAGCCGCTATCATGCAGGAGGGCGATACGATTGTTGCCGAGCGCAGCAGCTTCACCCCGCAGCCGCAGGCGTGCATGACCGTTATGGACCAGCGCACCGGCTACGTGAAAGCGATCGTCGGCGGACGCGGCGAAAAAACAGCAAGTCTTACCTTCAACCGCGCAACCGATAATTATTCCCAGCCGGGTTCCACGTTCAAGATTCTTTCCGCGTACGGACCGGCACTCGACCTTGGAAAGATTACACTCGCTACGGTAATTAAGGATGAGCCGTTCAACTACAGCGACGGCACACCGCTGCAGAACTCGGATCTTACCTACCATGGTGATGTTACCGTCCGCCAGGCGATCATCAATTCCATCAATATCCCGGCCGTCAAAGTACTGACCGAGCTTACGCCGAAGGTCGGCTTTGATTATCTGAAGAAGCTTGGTTTTTCCAAACTCTCCGAGGAATACGATGTGATCCAGCCGCTGGCTCTCGGCGGTATCACCTACGGTGTCAGTGATCTCGAACTGACGGCAGCCTACGCGGCAATCGCAGACGGCGGCCAGTACCGCAAGCCGGTGTTCTACACAAAGGTTACCGACAGCAAGGGAAATGTTTTAATTGACAACACAGAAAACAAGGCAACGCAGGTCTTCAAGGCAAGCACTGCCTCCCTCCTCACCAATGCCATGGAGGATGTTCTGGAAAAAGGTACCGGTGTTGCCGCCCGCCTCGACAATATGCACGCAGCTGGAAAAACCGGTACGACGAACGAGGCCAAGGATCTCGTCTTTGCAGGCTTTACACCATATTATACCGCTGCCATCTGGGCAACGTATGATACACACGCGGAGTTTCCGGAGAGCGACCGTGAATTCCACAAACGTCTCTGGGCAAAGGTCATGAATGAAATCCACGAGGCCTTGCGATATGGATTTCGAAACTTCCGCAACAGTACAGGAGGCAACGATCTGTACGAAGACCGGCCTGCTCGCCCGCTCAAGCTGCCCGTCCATCACCGAATACTTTGCGGTATCCGATCTGCCGACCGAGCGTTGCAAGGGCCACTACACCGCGCCGGCCTCAACACCGACGCCGACCAGAACCCCTTCTGCAGCATCAACTCCGCAGGCAACCCCGACACCGACGGAGCACCGCAGGAAACTCCGGCTCCGCCCGAAACACCTGCCGATCCGCCTTCTAATACACCGGAGACTCCTGACACACCGGAGACTCCTGACACACCGGAGACCCCTGATGCACCGTCAGAACCGGATACCCCGGCGGAGATATCGGAAGTACAGCCGCAGTCCGAAGAGAGCGGCTCTTCCGAATAACTTTTTCAGTCAGTCTATACACAAAAAACCGGCCCTCTGGCATATGCCAGCAGGACCGGTTTTTCTATACTTCTTTTTCCATCTGAATCAATTAGTCAATCAGCATTTTTGCTGCGCCGTAGATACCAGCATCGTTTCCAAGGGAAGCGAGTACGATCGGGGTATCTTTGCATGCGATGAATGCTGCTTCACGGTAGTATTTAGCTACGCCGTCGATCAGGATCTGGCCTGCTTTGGATACACCGCCGCGACTACGATAACTTCCGGGTCAACAACGCATGCGAATACTGCAAGTGCTCTTCCGAGGTACTCGGAGAACTCCTGAACGATTGCTTCTGCTGCTGCATCGCCTTCTTTTAATGCATCAAAGACAGCTTTTGCACTGATGGACTCTCCTCTTTCTCTTAAAGAAGACGGAGTATCATGGGATGCCAGATATTTCTTTGCCAGACGAACGATACCGGTTGCAGATGTCATCTGCTCGAGGCATCCGTGGTTTCCGCAGTTGCAGACCGCTTCTTCTTCCGGCTCAACACATGCATGACCAACCTCGCCGCCTGCGCCGTGAGCACCTGCTACGATCTTGCCGTCCACGATGATTCCGCCGCCGACACCGGTTCCAAGGGTAACCATAACCAGGTTCTTGCTTCCCTTTCCGCCGCCTGCCCACATCTCACCGAGAGCTGCTGCGTTTGCGTCGTTTGCTGCTTTTACTGCCATTCCGCCGAGTTCGTCGGAAAGCTCTTTTACGATATTTTTATATCCCCAGTTCAGGTTGACTGCGATGGAAAGCTCACCTTTGTCATTAACCGGGCCAGGTACGTCAATGCCGACACCGGCAACATCATCTGCTGCGATACCCTTCTCAGCCATTTTTGCTTTTACGCTTTTTGCGATATCCGGCAGAATTTCGCTTCCGCCGTTTTCGGTGCGGGTCGGGATTTCCCATTTTTCCAACAGAGTTCCGTCTGTCTGGAACATTCCGCATTTCACTGAAGTACCCCCAACATCGATTCCAAATACATAGTTTGCCATTTTCTTACTTCTCCTCTCTTTTTTTCACTAAGTTAGCCTGTACACGGCGGTACAGCTCCTGTGCGGCATTGTAGCCCATCTTCTTCTGTCTGTGGTTGACAGCAGCGGTTTCTACGATGATCGCCAGGTTACGGCCCGGACGGATCGGAAGGGAATGGCAGACAACCTTGTTTCCAAGGAACTCAATATACTCTTCTTCCAGGCCCAGACGGTCGTATTCTTTCTCTTTGTCCCACTCTTCAAGCTTGATAACAAGGTCGATAGACTGGGTATCCTTTACGCTCTCGACACCAAACAGCGTCTTGACGTCGATGATACCGATACCGCGCAGCTCGATAAAGTGACGCGTGATATCCGGTGCCGTTCCGACCAGCGTAATGTCGCTGACACGGCTGATTTCAACCACATCATCGCTGACGAGACGATGGCCTCGTTTGATCAGCTCCAGTGCAGCCTCGCTCTTTCCGATTCCGCTCTCGCCCATGATCAGAACGCCCTCGCCGAATACATCGACCAGCACGCCGTGGATGGAGATCATCGGGGCAAGCTGGACATTCAGCCAGCGGATGATTTCAGCCATGAAAACGGAAGTCGATTTGTCTACCGCAAAGGCCGGTACCTGATAACGATTGCACAGCTCCAGAATTTCCGGTCCCGGAATCATCTTCGTGGTGAAAATGACACATGGGATCTTGCGGCTTACAAACTCTTCAAACGCGCGGACGCGCTCGCTCTCTTCAAGATGCTGCAGATACGTGAACTCTACATAACCTATGATCTGCACACGCTCATTGGCAAAATGCTCATAGTAACCGGTCAGCTGCAGTGCAGGACGGTTGATATCCGGTGTGGCAATGACAAGATCTGTCATATCAACCTCTGGTGTCAGGTTGCGGAGATCCATTTCCTCCACCATTTTGGTCATTTCAATTTCTTTCATTTTCCTGTCCTCCGACTTCATTCGACGTCTTTTTAAATCCGTCTCTTCTATGATTTTAGCACAATAAAGCATCACGGGCAACCTAGAAATTTAACTATTTTGACGAATCCTCATTTTCCTCCTGTGCAGGTGCGTGAAAGAATGTGTAGACCTGCTCCGCCGCCTTTTTATTCATGCCCGGAAGTCCGGAAAGTTCTTCCACGGTTGCCGCCTTGATATCATCAATTCCCTGAAAGTGGCGCATCAGTTCTTTCCTTCTTGTCGGCCCGATGCCCGGGATGTCGTCGAGAATCGAGTGGACCTGACCCTTGCTCCGCAGCAGGCGGTGGTATTCGATTGCAAAGCGGTGCGCCTCGTCCTGCACGCGTGTGATCAGTTTGAAGCCCTCGCTGTTCCGGTCGATCGGGATTTCCACGTTTCGGAAATACAGCCCCCTCGTGCGGTGCTTGTCGTCCTTTACCATACCGCAGACCGGAATCGCAAGATCCATTTCTTCAAGCACCTCAAGCGCAATGTTAACCTGGCCGCGTCCGCCGTCCATCATGATCAGGTCCGGCAGCCGCTCGAAACCGCTGTCCTCCTGGATGCCGCGCAGAAAACGGCGGCTTAAGACCTCTTTCATACTGGCGTAATCGTTCGGTCCCTCGACGGATTTGATCTTGAATTTTCGGTAATCGGCGCGCTTTGGCTTTCCTTTCTCGTAGACGATCATTGAGCCGACCGACTGGAAACCGCTGATATTGGAGATATCGTACGCCTCGATGCGGTCGATCGACGGTAGGTTCAGCCATCTGGCGATCTCTTTTACGGCACCGACCGTCCGACCCTCTTCCCGCTTGATCCGCTCGCGGTCCTGGTCGAGAACGATCTGTGCGTTCCGCTCTGCCAGTTCCACCATTTTTTCCTTGCTGCCCTTTTTCGGCACGCGGATGCGGACCTTCTGGCCCCGTTTGCTGCTTAAATACTCTTCCATCAGCTCCTGCTCGGCAATCTCCTCGGAAATCATGATTTCCCGCGGGATGAACGGCGTGCCGGAATAGAACTGTTTCATAAACGTGAGCAGCACCTCGCTTTTCTGCTCCTCCTCGCCAATCCGCAGATAATAATGCTCCCGCCCGATCAGCTTTCCGTTCCGGATAAAGAAGACCTGCGCCACCGCATCCTCTTTGTCCATCGCAAGCGCAATGACATCTTTGTCCTCGCCGTTACTGTTCGTAATCTTCTGCCGCTCGCCGATCCTGCGCACGCTGTCGATCAGATCACGGTACTCCGCCGCCTGCTCGAACCGCATCTCCTCAGCCGCCTCCGTCATTTTTCCAGTCAGCTCTTTGATCATGTCATTGTAATTTCCATTCAGAAAACTGATCGCCTTTTTGATCTGCTCGCCGTACTCTTCTTTGGAAATGTATCCCTGGCACGGTGCCTTACACTGGTGGATGTGATAGTAAAGACACGGGCGGTCCTTGCCGATCTCCTTTGGCAGGCTCTTATTGCAGGAACGGATATCGTACAGCTTCCGCAACAGTTCGATCGTATCTTTCACAGCTCCGGCGCTCGTGTACGGGCCGAAATATTTCGCCTTGTCCTTCTTCATCTGATGGGAAAACAGAATGCGTGGAAAATCCTCGTTCACGGTCACCTTAATGTACGGGTACGCCTTGTCATCTTTCAGCATCGTATTGTATTTCGGACGGTGCTCTTTGATAAGGTTGCACTCCAGCACGAGCGCCTCCAGTTCGGAATCCGTCACAATATACTCAAAACGGGCGATATGCGTGACCATCCGCTCAATCTTCGGCCCTTTGTTGCGGCTCGTCTGGAAATACTGGCGGACACGGTTTTTCAGCGAAATCGCCTTTCCTACGTAGATAATTGTATCGTCCGCGTCGTGCATCAGATAGACGCCGGGTTTCCCCGGCAGTTTTTTCAGTTCTTCCTGGATATCAAACGCCATATGACCCTCCTCTTTTTGGGACTGTAATGTTGAAAATGCCCAGCGTGCAGAGATCGTTTTCTCTGCTCCCGCCGGGCCTTTTCGCTTTCTTTTTATATTTCTGGATTTTCAACCGCTTCTTCCGCGTTTCCATTCCGTTTTGCAATCACCTGATGAAAAATCTCCATAAATTCTTTTCCGGTGATCGTCTCTTTCTGGATCAGGTAAGCTGCGATTTCATCCATCGCATCGCGGTTAGCTGCCAGAAGTTCTTTTGCCTGCTCATACGACTCTTTCAAAATCTTCATGACCTCGTGGTCGATTTCGGTTGCTGTGGCATCGCCGCAGTTTAAGACCATTCTTCCGTCGAGGTACTGATTCTGCTGGGTCGCAAGACCGATCAGACCGAATTTCTCCGACATACCGTACTGCGTGATCATCGCGCGGACAATCTTCGTCGCTTTCTCGATATCATTCGAAGCTCCCGTTGTCACATTGCCGAATACGATCTCCTCTGCCGCTCTTCCACCGAGGCACTCGACGATCATCGCCTCGAGTTCGCTCTTCGTGTTGAGGTATTTCTCCTCCTCCGGCACCTGCATGACGTAGCCGAGCGCACCCATCGTACGCGGCACAATCGTGATTTTCTGTACCGGCTCGGAATCCTTCTGCAGTGCAGTAACAAGTGCGTGGCTACCTCGTGGTAGGAAACGATCTTTCGCTCTTCCTGGCTTAAGATGCGGTCCTTCTTCTCTTTTCCGACGAGGACAACCTCGACTGCCTCGAGAAGATCCTTCTGGGAAACGGCTTTTCTTCCGTTCTTGACCGCAAGAATCGCTGCCTCGTTGATCATATTTGCAAGATCAGAACCAACGGCTCCCGATGTCGCAAGTGCGATGCCGTCGAGATCAACCGTCTCATCGAGCGATACGTTCTTGGCGTGTACTTTCAGGATTTCCACACGGCCTTTCAGGTCCGGTCTTTCTACGATAATCCGGCGGTCAAAACGGCCTGGACGCAGCAGCGCCGGGTCAAGAACCTCCGGGCGGTTTGTGGCCGCAAGGATTAGAATACCCTTGGAGCTGTCGAATCCGTCCATCTCGGCGAGGAGCTGGTTTAACGTCTGCTCCCGCTCGTCGTTGCTGTTGTAGCTGTTGTCACGGCTCTTTCCGATCGCATCGATCTCATCGATAAAGATGATGCACGGTGCGTTTTTCTTTGCTTCCTCAAACAGGTCACGCACACGCGATGCACCGACACCGACGAACATCTCGACAAATTCCGAAGCGGACATCGAGAAAAACGGTACGTGCGCCTCACCGGCTACGGCTTTGGCAAGCAGTGTTTTTCCGGTTCCAGGAGGGCCTACAAGAAGCGCTCCTTTCGGAAGTTTTGCACCGATTGTCGTGTATTTTCCAGGGTTATGCAGAAAATCCACAACCTCCTGGAGCGATTCTTTTGCCTCGTCCTGTCCCGCAACATCGCGGAATGTCACGCCGGTTTCTTTCTGTACGTAGGCCTTTGCTCTGCTCTTTCCTACGCCCATGACTCCGCCGCCTTTGTTCATGCTGCGCATCACCCATACCATGACAGCGACAAGCATTACAACCGGCAGAATGACGGTCAGCAATGTGTAAATGATCGTTCCGGTAGAATCCGGCGGATCTTTGTGGTACGTAATGCCTTTCTCCTGTAACAGATCGACCAGCTCCTGCTCATCTCCCATCATCGTTACCTGATAGGTGATTCCCTCCGATTTCTGGTCTTTCGGCGTTACGGTCAGTGTTCCCGATTTCAAGACAACTTCCTGCACTCCATCGTTGTTTACCATGTCCAGGAATTTGCTATAGTCAAGATCCTCGGAAGTAATTCCCCCAAGGGCATTGTTCAGAAGTCCCATCACCATCAGGCTGACGAGGAGGCAGATCAGGATAATGAGTATCGTCTGTCTGTTTTTCGGTCCTCCCCCGGAGCCTTTTTCTGGTTCCCGGTTCTGATTTTTTCTATCGTCCATGCTTTTCCTCCTTGTATGTCAAACCGCCCCTCTTTTTTACGGACACTTTAACTCTTACATTATATCGGATTCCCTCTTAATTAGCAAGCCGGACTTTGTGAAAAAAGACTGAATTTATCTATACAAAAACGGCCCGCCGACACTCTTTCAAGTATCGGCGGACCGCCAGATAACACTCACATTACATTAGTCGTTATATCCGTTCGGATTCTTCTGCTGCCAGTTCCAGGAATCGGCACACATCTCCTCGATGCCGTACTCAGCCTCCCAGCCAAGCTCCTCTTTTGCTTTGTCGCATTTGGAGTAGCAGGTTGCGATATCACCGTCACGGCGCGGTTTGATTTCGTATTTCAGCGGATGGCCGCATGCTTTCTCGAATGCGTGGATCACATCGAGTACGCTGTAGCCTTTGCCGGTTCCGAGGTTGTAAATGGAAACGCCCTCGTTGTCAGCCAGTTTCTGGATGGCTTTTACATGGCCGCGTGCCAGGTCAACAACATGGATGTAATCGCGGACACCAGTTCCGTCCGGAGTATCATAGTCATCACCGAAAACACCGATGCACTCGAGTTTTCCGATGGCAACCTGTGCGACATACGGAAGCAGGTTGTTCGGGATGCCCTTCGGATCCTCTCCGATAAGGCCGCTCTTATGCGCTCCGATCGGGTTGAAGTAGCGAAGCAGGATAACATTCCATTCCGGATCTGCGGTGTGGATGTCGGTCAGAACCTGCTCGAGCATGCTTTTTGTCCAGCCGTATGGGTTGGTCGGGGTTCCCTTCGGGCACTCCTCGGTGATCGGAATCTGTGCCGGATTGCCGTATACGGTTGCAGAAGAACTGAAGATGATGTTCTTTACGCCATGGTTTCTCATCTCATCGCAGAGAATCAGGGTTCCGGTCATGTTGTTGTGATAATATTCAATCGGTTTATGTACGGACTCGCCGACTGCTTTTAAGCCTGCGAAATGGATGACAGCGTCAATTTTCTCGTTGTCGAAAATTTTCTTTACGCCTTCGCGGTCCAGCATATCGGTTTTGTAGAAGGTTACTTTCTTTCCGGTAATCTGTTCTACACGCTCGATGGCTTTCTCGCTTGCATTGTAAAGGTTGTCCATGACAACAACGTCATAGCCTGCGTTCAGCAGTTCCACACAGGTGTGGCTTCCAATATAGCCTGCACCGCCAGTAACTAAGATTTTCATTTTGGTATCCTCCATGTTTTCCTTCGCTGCTGCTTTTTTGCCGCAGCGGGTTAATTGAAGCATTTAGTTTATTCTACAACGTTTCCATGAATTTTGCAAATGCACTTCTGCCTTCCTCGGTGCACTTGTAAACGCCGGCATCCTCGAGTACGCCGACAAAGACTTTTCCGACTTCCTCTTTCAGGATATCCATCACATTTTCGCTGTTCAGCTCCGGATGGCGCGGCAGGAATTCGTCTACCCAGTCGGCATGTTTCTCCAGCTCTGCGACAGCGCGGACATCTTTTCCCTCTACGAGGCATTTGGAAAGCTCTTCCAGCTCATCTTTTAAGCGCGCCGGCAGAATCGCAAGTCCCATAACCTCAATAAGGCCGATGTTCTCTTTTTTGATGTGATGATACTGTGCATGCGGATGGTAAACACCGAGCGGGCATTCGTCCGTCGTGATGTTGTTGCGCAGTGCCAGATCGAGTTCGAACGTATCGCCCACTTTTCTTGCGATCGGCGTGATCGTGTTGTGCGGCTCTCCGTCAGTCTCGGCGAATACAAACGCATCCTCATCCGTGTAACCTCTCCAGCAGTTCAGGATATGCTCTGCCAGATCGATCAGCCGTTTCTCATCTTTGTGGCGGATCCGGATGACGGACAGCGGCCATTTGACGATGCCGGTTTCCACATCCTCGTATCCTTTGATGGTAAAATGGCGCTCGATCGGCGCTTTCGCCATTGCGAAGGTATAGTGGCCGCCCTGATAATGATCGTGGCTTAAAATGGAGCCTCCCACGATCGGCAGATCCGCATTGGAACCGATGAAGTAGTGCGGAAACAGCTTGATAAAGTCAAACAGCTTCACAAAGGTCGCGCGCTCGATCTTCATCGGGTTATGCTGGAAATTGAACACGATGCAGTGCTCATTGTAATACACATATGGCGAGTACTGGAATCCCCACTCCGTCTGATTGATCGTCAGCGGATGATGCGGTGGTTCTGGCGCGCCGGGTGGTTGACGCGTCCCGCATAGCCACATTCTCCTTGCAGAGCAGGCATTTCGGATAACCGCTCTGTTTTGCCAGTTTTGCAGCCGCGATCGCCTTCGGGTCCTTCTCCGGTTTGGAGAGGTTGATCGAGATATCAATATCGCCGTAGGCACTCGGTACGCTCCAGCGGATATCCTTTGCGATGCGGTATCTGCGGATGTAGTTGGAATCCTGGCTCAGTTTGTAGAAGTAATCGGTTGCCTCCTGCGGGCTCTTCGCATAGAGTTCCTCAAACTTCTTTACCACCTCTCCCGGGCGCGGCATCAGGCAGTCCATCAGTTTCGTATCGAACAGATCGCGGTAAACGACGCTGTTGTGTTCGAGAAGACCGCGCTTAGCTGCATCATCAAGCAGTTCATTTAAAGTCTCTTCCAGATCCGGGGTCTCCGGAATCTGCTCCGGCTCTTCGTAATCGGAAATCTGCATGACTTCCAGAATCCGGTTTGTCGCATAGATTTTATCCAGTCCCGAAACAAGACCGGCATTTTCTCCATATTTTACCAGTTTTGCAATACTCTCGTTAATCACTGTAGCTTCCTCCCTGCTGCCGATCCAGCTTTTTTATTTCTTATTTTAATACGCCTGCGCCGTCTCCGATGTCTACGACATAGAAGTCTGCGGCATAGCCGATTTTTTCTTTGTAGCTGCGCCTACTTTTGCGATGAAGTTGTCAATATCTTCTGTTTTTACGATGCTGACGGTGCATCCGCCGAAGCCTGCGCCTGTCATACGGGATCCGATGACACCCGGGCAGTTCCATGCTTCTTCCACAAGAGTATCCAGCTCGATGCCGGTTACCTCATAGTCATCACGCAGGGAAACGTGGGATGCGTTCATCAGCTCGCCGAATTTTGCGATGTCGTTTGCCTTTAAAGCTGCAACGGCCTGAACGGTTCTCTGGTTCTCGTAAACAGCATGTTTTGCACGTTTCTGGCGGACCGGATCTTTGATGGCATCTTTCACTGCCTCAAACTCTTCCTCGGTCAGCTCGCCAAGGCTCTTGATGTCTTTGACTTTCTGAATCTCAGCCAGAGCAGTCTCGCACTCGCTGCGGCGCTCGTTGTATTTGGAGTCGCCAAGGCCGCGTTTCTTGTTGCTGCAGGAGATGACAATTCTTGCGCCTTCCAGTTTAACCGGTGCGTACTCATATTTCAGATCGCTGGTGTCAAGAAAGATCGCACAGTCCTTTTTGCCCATGGCGATGGCGAACTGATCCATGATACCGCAGTTGACGCCGTTGTAATTGTTCTCGGAAAACTGGCCGTACAGAGCGATGTCGATCATGGAGATGGTGTCGTAGCCGAACATGTCACGCAGCATTACGCCGGTTACGGTCTCAACGGATGCGGAAGAGGAAAGGCCGGAGCCGTTCGGAATGTTTCCGTAGAGCACGATATCGAAGCCCTGCTCTACCGGGAAGCCCTTCTGGCAAAATGCCCACATCATTCCCTTCGGATATGCGGTCCAGTTGCCTTCTTTTCCCATCAGGAATTCATCGAGAGAAGATTCTACCACGCCGAGTTTTTCAAAGTTCATAGAGTAAAAACGAAGCTTTCTGTCGTCACGTTTTCTTGCTGCCATGTAGGTTCCGATGGTCAGTGCGCATGGAAATACGTGGCCTCCGTTGTAATCGGTGTGCTCACCGATCAGGTTCACACGTCCAGGTGCGAAGTAGGTGCGGATGTCGCCCTCTCCCCCGAACAGTTTTGCAAAACAATCCAGTACCTGCTGTTTCATTTTGTTGTCTCCTTTTCTTTTTGGTGTGTTGTTTTCATGGTTTCGTTTTGTGTGTTGTGTGTGTTTGTATGTTTGTGTGTTTTTTCTTATCTTCTTAAGTATCATTATAGTGAGCCGTACGCCCATCTGCAACAACAATATTGGGGCAAGCGATAATTATATTGAGGTGATCTTCGATTTTTTCTTGTTTTTTTTCCCTTTTTGCCGCATACTTTACTTATCGTATGATTTTTAATGGATTTTATGGATTGGAGGTACGTTTCATGCAGATCCGCATGGATAAAGAAAACCGTGAGCTGAAGGCCCACGGCAGCTATGAATTTCCTGTCAACATCAGTTACGAACAGCTCTCCCGCTACGAGCGCGGCTCCTTTTCCTGGCACTGGCACCCGGAAATTGAGCTGACGTTTGTCCTCTCGGGGCAGATCGGATATCAGGTCAACGGCAAATCGTATGTCTTAAAAGAAGGGGACGGCATTTTCTGCAACACGAATGCGCTTCACAGCGGCCACATGATCGACGGGATGGACTGCGTCTATATTTCAACCACGTTCGCCCCGCGCTTTCTCTATGGTTTTTCAAACAGTGTGATCCAGACGCGCTACGTCGAACCGGTGCTGACGGATATGCAGCTCGCCTCCATCGTCTTTTCGCCGGAGATCGACTGGCAGAACCAGGTACTTGCCTGTATGCACCGCATCTACGACCTCTCGCTTTCACAGCCGTCCGCGTTTGAGATGGAAATCCAGGAGCTTCTGCTGTCGATCTGGATTGAGATTTACCGCCACGCATCGTTTTCCGGTGAATCCCAGAACACGGCGGCAGCGCGTGATGTTGAGCGGCTCCGCATTCTGCTCGACTACATCCACCGCCATTATATGGAGCATCTGACGCTCGAGGATCTCGCCGCACAGATCCACATCTGCCGCAGTGAATGCTGCCGTTTTTTCAAGAAATGCATGAACGAATCCCTGTTTGACTATCTTCTCGATTACCGTATTGAAAAAAGCCTGCCGCTCCTTCTCGAGCGCCAGGCCAGTATCACTTCCGTAGCGGAACAGACCGGATTTTCCAGTCCTGCCTATTTTTCTAAAATTTTCCGGCATCAGATGGGCTGCTCGCCGAGCGAATACCGGAACCGCGCGGATCACACGTAACGTTCAGCGCTGTACCGAGATTTCATTTCCTGCTGCCCGGCTTTTGATCCGCTCTCACAATCCACCCTCTCCCAAAACGAATGGATTACCTCCGGGAGGCTGCTGCGCTGCACAATCCGGCAGTCCTCCCACTCTCTTGGGAACAGCTCGCGGTACTCCCGGTTTCGGAACCGCTCGTCGAGCAACAGAATCACACCCGTGTCCTCCGTCGTACGGATCACGCGCCCTGCCGCCTGCAATACTTTATTCATGCCGGGATAGCGGTACGCGTAGTCGAAACCGTTCTCTCCGCTGCGGTCGAAATATTGCTTTAAAAGTTCTCTCTCCGGCCCCACCTGCGGGATTCCAGCTCCCACAACGGCCGCGCCGATCAGCTTTTCCCCGTCCAGATCAATTCCCTCCGAGAAAATGCCTCCCATGATACAGAATCCCACCAGCGTTTTCTCGTTGTCTTTCGCAAACGCTTCCAGAAACTCTTCTCTCTCCTGCTCCCGCATCGCCGACTCCTGGATCAGGCAGGTCACGTTTTCATCTGCATACAGTTCCTCATAGACCGCATAGACATCCTGCATCAGGCGGTATGACGGGAAGAACGCCATATAGTTGCCCTTCCGGCTCTGGATCATCTCGTTCAGATAAGCGGCGATCTTCTCAAACTCTGCGCGGTTTCTCCGCTGATACTTCGTGCTGACCTCGCTTCCGATCGCCAGACACCGCTTCGTGGGATCAAACGGGGACTCCACGTAAATCGCGTAATCGTCCGTATTCGTGCTGAACATCTTCTTATAATACTGCACCGGCAGCAGCGTCGCGGAAAAGAAGACGGCCGACCGCCCCTGGTTGATACACTGCTGCAGATTCTCCGCCGGGTTGACGCAGAACAGGCGCAGTGCAAAATCGCCGTTATCGAGATAACTCGTGTAGATCAGATAATTTTCATCCACTAAATTGTAAATCTCGGAAAAATTTCGCAAGTTAAAGTAAAATTCCAGAACCTGCTTCCGGATTTCGCTTGTCTTATGCGCTTCCAGCCAGCCCGCCAGTTCTTCCAGCAGCTGATTGACCATCATAAGAAACGTCGATACGCTTTCCAGCTCCGTGCAGGAATCGCACTCTCTTTTGTAGACGAGCATCTGGTGATTGCAGCGATTCAGCGCCTTCTCGAGCTTTTTGCCCGGTGCATACGGGCGGAGGAGCTGGCGGACCTTTAAAATCTCCTCTTTGACGAGCGTGGCACTGAACATATCGCGGCCCCGCTCGACCAGGTTATGCGCCTCGTCGATCAGAAAGATGTAGTCACCCTTCGTTCCTTCTGCGAAAAAGCGTTTTAATTTCGAGGTCGGATCAAACGCATAGTTGTAATCGCAGATCACGCCGTCCACCCACGAAGCCACATCAAACTGGAACTCGTGCGGGCAGACGTTCCATTTTTCCGCCTGGCGCAGGACTTCCTCTCTTGTGTAGGAATCACATTCCGTCAGCATCTCGTACACCGCCGCGTTGATCCGGTCAAAATGACCTTTCGCGCGCGGGCAGTGGATCGGATCGCATTCGGGCTCATCGAGGATGCACATTTTTTCTTTTGCGGTCAGCGTGATTGCTTTGAACTGCAGTCCCTTCTCTTTTAGAATGGAGACCGCCTCCTCTGCCACGGTACGGGTGATGGTTTTCGCAGTCAGATAAAAAAGACGGTCGCCGCAGCCCTCTCCGATCGCGCGGATGGCCGGAAAGACCGTGGACATTGTTTTTCCGATGCCGGTCGGCGCCTGGACGAAGAGTTCTTTTTTCCGCAGAATGGTACGGTAGACGCCGCTCACCAGTTCCCGCTGGCCTTTCCGGTACGGGAAGGGGAATTCGAGGTGCTGCATTGAGGCATCTCGCGCTTTCTGCCACTGGTACTGGAATTCCGCCCAGATAAACCAGGCGTCGAGTAGCTCATCGAACCACTGCTCCAGTTCCGGGAGCTTGTACGTCTGCAGAAAATGGCGGATGCGCCAGTTGGAGTTCTCCGGCTTTACCTCTTCTTTGGTGAGCGGGCGCAGAAGGCCTTCCTCCTCGGAGGAGAGCAGGGTGTACGTCATCAACACGCCCATCTCCTCTTTGCGGTTCTGAAGGCCGTAGATGTAAGCGTAGCACTTCGCCTGTGCCAGATGTACCGGAACCGGCTCTTCCATCGTTTCAAGGTCACGGTACGTTCCCTTGATCTCCTCGATCACGGTCGTGGTTCCGTCCTCGTACATGCCGTCTGCTCTTCCCTCGACGCGCAGGATGAAATGCTCATATTCTTTTTCGTGAACCAGCGGAACCTCCGCACGGTAATCGGCGCCCCGTTTTTTCTGAATCTGCTGATGCACCCGCGTTCCCGCCTGCATGGCATCGCGCTCGCCAAAACCTCCCGATGAGTTGTCCAGATCCCCGCTGCGCAGAATAAACTCCACCAGATTCCGCACGGAAATCCGGATCTCTTTCTTCTTCTCTTCCACTAGCCCGCTCCTTTTCTAACCAGACTATTCAGAGCCCCATCTCATTCCGCTGCGCTGCATCTCGATGTGGCTTCTCGCCATATGAAATTCCAGAAAAGAACGCTCATTCATGCAAGCATGATTCGTGTCCTTTTCTGGAATTTCGCATAGCTCTGAATAGTTATCATTATACAGAAAAAAGGAGACTGCCGCAACAGTCTCCTTTTTTTCTCTCTGAAGCTATGTGTCTCGTGTGATTAGTTTTTCTTCAGAAAGTCCCCTGCGCAAATTCTGTCTCTACTCTCGCTGGCGGCGCAGGCTGAATTTTTTTCGTTTCCCTTAATAAAATTTATGCTACAGCAAATTTCTGCAGGGTTTTATTGAATGCCGGACTGTCACCATAGCAGTGTACGGTGAGATCACGGTTCAGATCCATGCTGAGGATGCAAGAATGGATTTTGCATCAATAATAACGCGGTTGTAAAAAATGTCAATATCAAAATCACATTTGGAAGCTGCTTTTACAAACTCCTCTACTTCCTCAGTTCCATTGAGTCTTACTACGCAGTGTGACATACGATTCACCTCTTTCTTAATCAATAGCTGTTTGTTTTCCTATCGTTGAGGTAGATTATGCACTTTTTCTCTTTAAATGTCAATATTGAATTTATTTCCTTGTTTTTGCCATATTATGCATGTTTTTTATGCAAGTTTTTCTCATTAACCCTTCATATTTGTCGCTTTTTGTCTCATTTGCGCAGTCGTGTGTAACCGGTTACACAAAATCCGTTTAAAATAAAATAGTTTTTGCCAAAAGAAACGTAAAAATCTTGTCAAAAAAACCCGCTTTTCCTTGTAAAATCAAGGAAAAACGAGTTTTTCATGCCATTACTTGCTTCTATATTTAATGATTAGATGTTGATCTTTGCAATATCGGTGTTATCCACTTCTGCAAATCTTCCTTCGTCCACCAGCTCGGCAAACTCCGGATGAATCGGCATTTTGCGAGAACCGGCACGCCGATCTCGGCTGCGATCTCGTCGATGTGGCTTTCGCCGAAAATGGACAGCTTTTTGCCGCAGTCCGGACATACGAGGTAGCTGTAGTTCTCTACGATACCGAGCACCGGAACGCTCATCATCTGTGCCATCTTGTAGCTTTCATGACGATCATGCGCACCAGATCCTGCGGGGAAGATACGATCACTACGCCGTCTACCGGAAGAGACTGGAAAACGGTCAGCGGAACATCACCGGTTCCTGGCGGCATATCGACGAAGAGATAGTCCAGGTCGCCCCAGATGACGTCGGTCCAGAACTGTTTTACGGTTCCTGCGATGACAGGTCCTCTCCAGATGACCGGCTCTTCCTCGCCCGGAAGCAGGAGGTTGATGGACATTACCTTTACGCCGTTTGCTGCAACTGCCGGGTAAACGCCCTTGTCATCTACGTTTGCAGGTCCTTTCAGGCCATACATTTTCGGGATGGACGGTCCTGTGATATCGGCATCGAGGATACCAACCTTGTAGCCCTCTTTTGCTTTCTGGTTTGCCAGAGATGCGGTTACCATGATTTACCAACACCGCCCTTGCCGCTGACAACGCCAATGACATGTTTGATCGAAGAATCGGCATTCAGATCAATATGAAAATCCGGTTTGCCCTGTCCTGCTTTGCTTGGACATCCTTCGCAGCTTTCTTTGGAACAGCTCGAATTGCTGCATTCTTTTGCCATGTTTCTTTCCTCTTTTCTTGTTTTTCTTGCTTATTTGACAAAGCGGTCGATCGCCTTATTCAGCTCCTGAATCGCTTTTGTGTCCCCATGCTCGACTGCATCGACGATGCAATGTTCAATGTGATCCTCCAGGATAATTTTTCCTGTATTGTTAATGGCCGCCTTCACGGCAGACAGCTGGATCAGAACCTCAGTGCAGTCCCGGCCTTCCTCTACCATCGCTTGATCGACTCCATGTGTCCGATCGCGCGGGAGAGGCGGTTTAAGACTGCTTTTGTATTTGTATGATGGTGCCCGTGGGCGTGATCGTGGGAATGCTCGATCACGGTGCCGTCTTCCAGCACATGCACATGCGTGTGTTTTTCTTCACTCATCGTTTTTTTCTCCGCTTTTCTGGTATTTTCTGCGCGATTCAGATTTCTGTAAACGTAAACCGCTGGCGGATGCCGGAGGTCTCAATGTCAAAGACCAGAGATCCGTCCGCTTCCACCGTTTTTTCATATTTTAAGTTTTTGTCCGGAAATTTCTGACGGATATACGCCTCCGGGTCATCCGTCTCGATCTCGTCGAAAAAGACGTCCCGCATCTGATTATTGGCACACTCATTAAAAATCTCCCAGACGGTCTCGTACTCTTTTTTCATCCTGTCACTCTCCGTTTCGTAAGACTTCTCCGCACTGGCTCCACTCGCCAAGCAGCCGCTCCACAGACCATGCGGCGTTCGCGGGACTCGTCGACGGAAGGCGAACCGCTTCCCGTCCCAGCTGCTTCTCCTGGTACTTCCGGTAATACTTCCACGCGGTCGCCCCGTTGCAGTAAATCTGCCGAATATCGGCGCATTCCAGAATGTCCTGCAGCGGATTCGGCACAACATCGCGGATGCTCGCATCGCTCGAGCCTGTGATGACGCAGGACGCGATCACATCCCAGACAGCGATATGATTCCGGAGCAGAAACGCCTTCTTCTCTTCCACGGTCTGCGGCACCTCTTCCCCGCACACGGCTGCCGTCACTTTCCAGAAACGGTTCTGCGGATGGCCGTAAAAAAATCCGGTCTCCCTGGATTTTACGGACGGAAAACTGCCGAGAATCAGAATCCGGGAATCGGCGCGGTAAACCGGCGGAATCGGATGCACACCGGGTGCTCATTTTTGTTCTCGTCAGGTCGGCTCATCTTCATCAAACTCCACTACCGTATAGAATCCTCTCGGTGTCTCTTTTACTTCTTTTACGATTCCCTTCCGGGACTGCAGCCTCTCATACGCCTGATAATTCCTGCTCATGGCCACTGCCGGGGTAATCGTATAATAATAGGAGGTAGGCAGTGCGCTTTCTGTCACGTTGACTTCCTGGCCTTCCTCGAGAAGTCCCTGTCGCTCCATTTTAAATTCCATCTGCCGCATATTTCTCATCCTCCTTTTTGCAGCGGGCAAAAGATACGCCCATGGGGTATTTTATCACACTTTTCCGAAAAAGAACAGGGGTTTTCGACAGAAAAAGGGCGGTACCGCCCTCTTCCTGCTTATTTTTTATTCTTCAGAAAGTGCTACTCTCTCTTTGATGATACATGTGCGAAAAAAAGAAAGAATCCGGCCGCCCAGAGACCGGATTCTTTCTTCTTATATAAATATAAAACGCATTTCTTTTTAGTGATGGAACAGACGGATTCCTGTAAATGCCATCGCCATGTTGTACTTGTTGCAGCACTCGATGACAGCGTCATCACGAACCGATCCGCCCGGCTCTGCGATGTACTGGACGCCGCTCTTGTGTGCGCGCTCGATGTTGTCGCTGAACGGGAAGAAGGCATCGGAACCTAAGGTTACGCCCTTCATCTGGTCGAGCCATGCACGTTTCTCTTCTCTTGTGAAGACTTCCGGTTTTACTTTGAAGATCTTCTCCCATGCGCCGTCTGCGAGAACATCCATGTACTCCTCGCCGATGTAAACGTCGATCGCATTGTCACGGTCTGCGCGGCGGATGCCGTCTACGAACTGCAGATCCAGCACCTTCGGGCACTGACGCAGGAACCAGTTGTCGGCTTTCTGTCCGGCAAGACGGGTGCAGTGCACACGGGACTGCTGGCCTGCGCCGACACCGATGGCCTGACCGTCTTTGACGAAGCATACGGAGTTGGACTGGGTATATTTTAAGGTAATCAGTGCAATCTTCAGATCGCGTTTTGCTGCTTCCGGAATCTCTTTGTTCTCGGTTACCACGTTGGAGAGCAGCTCATCGTCGATCGGCAGCTCCTGGCGGCCCTGCTCAAAGGTAATGCCGAAGACCTGTTTGTGCTCGAGCGGAGCCGGACGGTAATTCTCGTCGATTTTGATGACGCAGTAGTTACCTTTTTTCTTTGCTTTCAAGATTTCCAGTGCTTCATCGGTAAATCCCGGAGCGATGACACCGTCAGAAACCTCACGTTTGATCAGAGATGCGGTGTCTTTGTCGCAGACATCAGAAAGTGCGATAAAGTCGCCGAAAGAAGACATACGGTCTGCGCCTCTGGCTCTTGCATAAGCGCATGCTAACGGAGAAAGCTCTCCCATATCGTCTACCCAGTAAATTTTACGCAGGGTCTCGTCCAGCGGAAGACCTACGGCTGCACCTGCCGGGGAAACGTGCTTGAAGGAAGTTGCTGCCGGAAGACCGGTGGCTGCTTTCAGCTCACGTACCAGCTGCCAGCCATTGAAGGCATCCAGAAAATTGATATAGCCCGGACGGCCGCTTAATACTTCGATCGGAAGATCCCTGTCATCATCCATGTAAATTCTGGAAGGTTTCTGGTTCGGGTTGCATCCGTATTTTAACGCTAATTCTTTCATGATTTTCTCCTTTCGCAAAACACTCGATTTCTTATTTATTTTTATTCACGATTCTTGTCTCATACTTGCCGGTTGCAATGTCGATATAGCGTGTGAAGAGGGACACCTTGTTGTCCTCGTTTAAGCTGCTCCAGAGCAGTTCGGTGAAGGCATCGATGTCATCCGGAATCTCGACCAGTTTTGGCTCACCCTCAAAGCTTGGCAGCGGATTGCCGTCGTGCATGTAGGTGTGGATGAAATGGCCTTCCCCTGCTACACAGTTATCATAGGAGAAGGTGTAGCGGTTGCACTGGGACGGATCGCCGTTATTGCTCTTTAAGATCGACATCTGGTAGCCGTACGTTCCGTTCTCTACGTGCATCACACCGGAAATACGAGGAGTGTAGTTCGGTGCATCCGGCTCAAACTCTCTGCTTCGAAGGGATACCTCAAACGTTTTTCCCTGCTCCAGTCCTTCGTATACGGTATCGGTCTGGTCTCCGTTTGTTACGATCGTATCATTTCCCAGAACGCGTACTGGTGCGTAGATGATCAGGCTCGGATCTTCCAGCTTCGACGGATCAAACGCCTGTGTGCGGATTCCCTCACCCTCCTCAACAAAGACACGGTTGCGGCTGTTCTGGCTTCTGCCCATAATAAAGTATCCGGCAACGGCTTTTGTGCCGTCTTTGGATCTGCCGATCACAATTCCTCTTCCTGGATATGCATTTCCTTTTAATTCCTGTTCCAGTGATACTTTTTTCATCTTCTGATCTCCTTTTCAAGGTGGCTGGAATGGGATTTTCTGTTTTTGGATAAAAAAACAGACCCACTCCCCCAAGCATTCTTCTGCCCAGACGGTCGGCCTCTTCTCACGCTATACTCCCTGTGGTCATTTCCACTTCCGTCAGTCGTATAACTGCCTTTACCTTAACATGGAAAATCCCGCCTGTCAAGGGACACGGCGGGATTTTCTTAAAATAAAATTTTCAGAATGCACGAAGACAGCTCCGGTGGATTCTGCAAATGTGCGGGTGAACGTCAACTTAGAACCCCTCTCTGTGACGCTCTTTTCGCAGTTCATAGCGGCGTTTTCCGCCCTCCCACTCGGCCTCCTGCTCCGGGGATTCCAGAATCAGGCCCGGGACGGGAAGTGCGCGGCCGTTCTCGTCGATGGCCACCATCACCACGTAGGCACGGTTGATCATTTTCCGAATGCCGGTCGCAAGCTCTTCCACGTACGTGTCGACGCGCACCTCCATTGAGGTGCGTCCGACATACGTCACTCTTCCGACCAGTACGACGGTGTCGTTCAGAAAAGCAGGATGCTTGAAGTTCAGATTGTCGATGCACGCGGTGGTGATTTCGTGGCCGCAGTGGCGGCGTCCCACCAGACCGGCAAGCTCATCGATCCACGCGACCAGCTGGCCGCCGAACAGACGGCCATAGCCGTTGATATGGCGGTGCATCAGAAGATACGACTGCTCTGTCTCAGAATCTTTTACGCGTTTCTTTGCCATTTCTTCCATTTTACCAATACGCTCCTTTTCACATCCTGTTTTTTGTATCTTTATACGTTCGCAAGCGCCTGATCAAGGTCTGCAATGATATCGTTCACATCCTCGATGCCGACTGACAGACGGATCAGATCCGGCAGAACACCGGCTTCGATGAGCTGCTGATCGTTCAGCTGGCGATGGGTATGGCTTGCCGGGTGCAGAACGCAGCTTCTTGCATCGGCAACGTGTGTTACAATTGCTACCATTTTCAGGCCGTTCGTGAAGCGCATCGCGCCGTCTCTTCCGCCCTTTGGTCCGAAGCAGAGAACGCCGCAGGTTCCGTTCGGCATGTATTTTTCTGCCAGCGCATGGTATTTGCTGTCTGCAAGGCCTGCGTACTCAACCCATGCTACCTTCGGGTGGTTTTTCAGGAACTCTGCCACTTTCTCGGCATTTCTGCAGTGACGCTCCACGCGCAGGTGCAGGGTCTCCAGACCGACATTCGTCAGGAATGCATTCTGCGGGGACTGGCACGCTCCCATATCACGCATCAGCTGTGCGGTTGCTTTTGTGATATACGCTTTTTTACCGAATTTCTGCGTATAAATCACGCCGTGGTACGATTCGTCCGGTGTGGTAAGGCCCGGGAATTTGTCTGCATGCGCATCCCAGTCGAAGTTTCCGGAATCGACAATCGCTCCGCCGAGCGCCATTGCATGGCCGTCCATGTATTTTGTGGTGGAATGGGTGACAATATCTACACCGAACTCGAACGGACGGCAGTTGATCGGGGTTGCAAAGGTGTTGTCGCAGATCATCGGAACGCCGTGCTCATGTGCAAGTTTAACAAACTTGTCAATGTCAAGTACAACACCTGCCGGGTTGGAAATCGTCTCGGCAAAGACAGCTTTGGTGTTCGGCTGGAATGCTTTTTCCAGCTCATCTGCCGGCGCATCCTGGTCCACGAGGGTAGTCTCGATGCCGAATCGTTTTAAGGTAACGGCGAGCAGGTTGGAGGTTCCTCCATAAACCTTTGCCGCGCAGACAACGTGGTCGCCTGCCTCACAGATGTTGGTAACAGCAAGCATCGTTGCCGCCTGGCCGGAAGATGTGAGCATGGCTGCCACGCCGCCCTCCAGATCGCAGATTTTCTGTGCTACGACGTCGTTCGTCGGGTTCTGCAGACGGGAATAGAAATATCCCTCTTCCTCCAGATCGAACAGTTTTCCCATTTCCTCGCTGGTTGCATATTTGAATGTTGTGCTCTGGTAAATCGGAAGTACACGCGGCTCACCGTTTTTCGGCTGCCATCCTCCCTGTACACAGATTGTGTCCTGGCTGTATCCCATAATTTTTCTCCCTTCTGTAAGTGAAACCGGTCCACCGGGCCGATTTCTGCTGTGCTCAGCGCCATAATAATACCCCCACCCGGGATGCCCGGGCGAGGGTATCACTTTTTCCTATTATAACTCTGTTTGTTCTTTCCTGCAACTATATGCGCACAGATTTAGGAGAGATATTCATCCACATATTTCTGGATATTGGAAGCATTCACAATCTTCTGCGCCTGGCCGTCCTCCACAACGAGAAGAGTCGGTGCCTGCATGATGCCGTACTGTGCGGCAAGATCCGGGTGACGCTCTGCGTCGATCACCTCATACTGCTCCTCGGCGAGCATTTCTTTTGCCATTTTGCAGTTCGGGCAGGTGCTTGTCGTGAACAGGTACATGCCGTCTTCCTCGATTTTATCTGCTGCTGCAGCGGCTTTCGGCTCTTCTTTTCCAGCGGCCTGCTCTGCCAGTTTCTCTGCTGCGCCGTACGATTTCATTTTCTGCTCCGGCGATTTGGAGTGGATGATATCATATACAGTTCTGTTCTTGTACTCCTGGCGTTTTCCGTCGTTCCAGTTCTTGACCGGACGGTAATATCCCGTGATACGGCTGTAAACCTCTGCCTCTTTTCCACAGATCGGACATGTAAAATGCTCGCCGGCGAGATAGCCGTCGTTCGCACAAACAGAATACGTCGGGGACAGCGTGTAGTACGGCAGTTTGTAGTTCTCTGCAATCTTCCGCACAAGGGAAGCTGCTGCTTTCCAGTCCGGCAGTTTTTCGCCAAGGAACGCATGAAATACAGTTCCCGAGGTGTACAGCGTCTGCAGATCATCCTGAATATCAAGCGCAGAGAAAATATCCTCGGTATAGTCCACCGGCAGATGGGAGCTGTTGGTGTAGTACGGGGTATCTCCCTCATGGCCTGCGGTCTTGATATCCGGCCATTTTGCACGGTCGTGTTTTGCCAGACGGTATGCGGTCGACTCCGCCGGAGTTGCCTCAAGGTTGTACAGATCGCCGTACTCCTCCTGGTAATCAGAAAGACGCTCTCTCATATGGTTCAGAACTTCTTTCGTAAACTGCTGTGTCTTCGGATCCTCCAGACCCTTTCCGAGCCATGCGGCATTTAAGCCGGCCTCGTTCATACCGATCAGACCGATGGTTGAGAAGTGGTTCTCAAACGTTCCAAGGTACCGTTTCGTATATGGATACAGTCCCTCATCCAGGAGACGGGTAATGACCTCACGTTTCGTCTTTAACGAACGTGCGGCAATATCCATCATATGATCGAGACGGCGGTAGAACTCTTTCTCATCTTTGGACTGATATGCGATACGCGGCATATTGATGGTGACAACGCCGACCGATCCGGTGCTCTCGCCGGAACCGAAGAATCCGCCGGTTTTCTTTCGAAGCTCACGCAGATCCAGGCGGAGACGGCAGCACATGGAGCGCACGTCGCTTGGTTTCATATCGCTGTTGATGTAGTTGGAGAAGTACGGGGTACCGTATTTTGCAGTCATTTCGAACAGCAGACGGTTATTCTCCGTATCGGACCAGTCAAAATCGGATGTGATGGAGTAGGTCGGGATCGGGTACTGGAAGCCTCTTCCGTTGGCATCTCCCTCGATCATCGTCTCGATGAACGCTTTGTTGACCATATCCATCTCTTTTTTACAGTCTTTGTACTTGAAGTCCATCTCCTTACCGCCGACGATCGCCGGAAGCTCCGCGAGGTCATCCGGTACGGTCCAGTCGAGTGTGATGTTGGAGAACGGTGCCTGGCTTCCCCAGCGGCTCGGTGTGTTGACGCCGTAGATAAACGCCTCGATGCACTTCTTCACTTCGCCGTAGCTTAAGTTGTCCACTTTGACGAACGGCGCCAGATACGTATCAAATGAAGAAAATGCCTGCGCACCTGCCCACTCGTTCTGCATAATGCCGAGGAAGTTGACCATCTGGTTGCACAGAACCGAAAGATGTCTTGCCGGAGAAGAAGTAATCTTTCCGTTGATGCCGCCAAGTCCTTCTTTGATGAGCTGTTTTAACGACCATCCTGCACAGTAGCCGGTCAGCATCGACAGGTCGTGGATGTGAATATCCGCGTTGCGGTGTGCCTCGGCGATCTCGTCATCATAAATCTCTGATAACCAGTAGTTGGCTGTGATCGCGCCGGAATTGCTTAAGATCAGACCGCCGACAGAATACGTTACGGTCGAGTTCTCTTTGACACGCCAGTCCTCTACTTTTACGTAGCTGTCCACGATCTCTTTGTAGTCTACGATCGTCGATTTCATGTTGCGGATTTTTTCCCTCTGCTTGCGGTACAGAATGTAAGCTTTTGCCACTTCTGCGTAGCCGCACTGGATCAGCACGTTCTCCACGCTGTCCTGAATTGCCTCCACTGAAATTTTTCCGTCTTTGATCTTGGACTGAAAGTCCGCTGTTACGCGCAGTGCCAGCATCTGAAGCATGTCATCGCTGAACTGCATATCTTTTGCGCCGAATGCTTTTCCAATCGCATCGGTAATCTTTTTCATCTGGAACTCTGCAATCGTTCCGTCTCTCTTTTCTACCTGAAACATGGAATCCCTCCTGTTAATTCAACCGTTTCTGCAAGGCCTTTTTAAGGTTCCACTCTTTGCAGTGTCTGAACCATATGATAGCAGAGCATGTTTCTCCCGTCAATAGTAAAAAGTACCATATCTAGTGTGAAATTTTCTAACATCACTAGATATGGTACTTTTACTTGTATTCTGTCCCTTCCATTTTTCGGCGCTGTACGGCGCTTAAAGGGATGTACTGCCGTTTTTAAGCCCGCTTGCCATACCTCTATACCCTCGGATAGATATCCTTCGGTACATAGGCTTTTACGCGGATGCCTTCCGGCAGATATTCTTCTTCGAGCAGAATTCCGTATCCGCGGATCAGTGAAATCGTTCCCGCCTTATCGTACGGATAGAGGCGCTCGATATAGATTTTTCCCTCCATCATCCACGAGGAGAGTAAATTTTTGAGGTCTTCGAGTCCCTGTCCTGTTTTGGCAGAGACCGCAAGGCTCGCGTCTGCCCGGAAATCTTTTACAACCATCGGGGCGAGAAGCTTATCCTGCTTGTTCAGCAGGGTGACGATCTTTTTGTCCTCAACTTTCAGTTCCCGCAGCGTATCGTACACGACCTGCATCTGCAGCTCCATCTGCGGATTTGACGTATCCACAACGTGGAGAATATAGTCGGCATACCGTGCTTCCTCCAGCGTACTGCGGAATGCATCGATCAGATGATGTGGCAGCTTATTGATAAATCCAACCGTATCGGTCAGCAGGATTTCCTGTCCATCCGGAAGGGTCAGTGACCGCGTCGTCGTATCCAGCGTGGAAAACAGCATTGCATCTGCCAGAATTTCCGATCCTGTCAGTGCATTTAAAAGACTGCTCTTTCCCGCTGACGTATAGCCTACGAGCGCCGCTACCGGGATTTTGGAACGTTTTCTGCCTTCACGAAGGAGCTCTCTGTGCTGGCGTACTTCCTCAAGCTCACGTTTTAACTGCGTAATACGCGTGCGGATCAGGCGCCGGTCGGTTTCCAGCTTTTTCTCTCCCGGTCCTCTCGTACCGATTCCGCCGCCGAGACGGGAAAGCGATGTGCCAAGCCGGAAAGTCGGGACGCACGGTACTTTAACTGGGCCAGCTCAACCTGGATTTTACCCTCGCTGCTCACGCGCGCGCCGCAAAGATATCCAGGATCAAAAGCGTACGGTCCATGATCTTGCATTCCAGTGCTTCCTCCAGCCCTTTTAACTGGATCGAGGAGAGCTCATCGTCGCAGATGATGCCCGTCGCATCGCAGGCGCGCACCAGAATTTTCAATTCCTCTAATTTTCCTTTTCCGATGTACGTTCCCGGATGAATGGCCTCCCGCACCTGCACCAGGCGGCCCTCCACCTTCGCACCGGCGGTGCTGGCCAGTTCCGCCAGCTCGTCGAGCGATTCTTCTGCGTTTGCGCCGCCGTTTTCCTGTACGCCGACCAGAATCACGCGCTCCTGTTCTTCTCTTAAATCAAACAATCCAACTTCCTCCGTCTGTTATCGGTTCTGGAGAAACGTATTTTCCCGCTGCGCCGCGGTGTTTTCCGGGTATGCTGCCAGAAAATCCGCCATCAGCGACTTCGCGGTATCAAAATCCGCCCGTTTTTCATAGGATACAATCTGGTTGAACAGCAGATTTTCCCGGTCGGAATCCTCTGCCGTTTTGAGTCCTTCCTCGATATACGAGAGTGCACTGTCCGTGTCGTTTTCCGCAAGTGCGCAGAGCGCCAGCCCGTTGTTTGCTGCCGCCGCAAAGCCATCTGTCGAAAGATACGAAGAAAACAGTGCTTTCGCCTCGTCGTTCTGACCATTGGAAAGGTAAACCTCGCCGAGCATTTCCATCGCCGCGCTGCTGCCGTCCTTCATTGCCTTCGAGAACGCTTTGACCGCCTCGTCCTGCTCCTCCAGATAGTAGTATGCGCAGCCGATGTTATAATAATCCTCGGTCGTTTTCGACTCAATCTTCACTGCCGCTTCGAGGTAACGGTCTCCGTCCGCCTTCATGCTGCTCTCCTGATACAGCTCGTAAATGTCAAGGCAGAGCTGATAGCTCTCCTTCGTCTCCACTGCCGCATCAAAATCCACCTTCGCCTGCTCGTAATTCTTCTGCAGGAAGTACGCGCGTCCCCTAAGGAACAGCGCATCGGCATCGGCCTTTTCTTCCTGAATATTGGTGCAGATCTCAATGGCTCCATCCAGATCTCCGGCCTGTACGCAGGTTTCCGCCTCGTAATACATGACATCGCGCGAAAACTCCGCGTCTTTGTGCTTCATGCTCGAAAGACTGCTCTTGAAAGCCTCTTTTGCCTTGTCATACTCCTGGCTTTTCAGATAAGCGATGCCGAGCGACCGGTAGCTCTCCGCCAGTCGGTCGCCTGCCTTTACGGCTCCCTCCAGCATCGCAATCGACGTTACGTAGTCCTTCTGTTCGAGCGCCTCGATGCCCTTTTTATAAAGCTTTGAATTTTTATTTTCACAGCCGCCAAGCACCATTGCCGCCGCCAGAAAAAAGATTACCAGTCTTTTTTTTCATTCTGTCACAAGTCCTTCTTTATGCATCACAGAAACAACCTGGTCTACGTATTTTGCACACGTTGCGTCGTCCGGTGCTTCCACCATGACACGGATCACCGGCTCGGTGCCGCTCTCTCTTACGAGGATGCGTCCGTCATCGCCCAGGGCCTCTGCTACGTCTTCTATTGCTTTCTGTACTGCCGGGTTGCCTTTGCAGCTGCTTTGTTTGCCACGCGGACATTCTTTAAGAGCTGCGGGTAAATCACTACCTCGCTGTCAGGGTGCTGAGCGGGAGTTTCTTATCTATCAGCACTTCCATCACCATCAGGGAGGTCAGGATTCCGTCACCGGTCGTCGCGTGCTTGCTGAAAATGATGTGGCCGGACTGCTCTCCGCCGAGAGAATAGCCGTTTGCCATCATGTTCTCGCACACGTATTTGTCGCCGACTGCCGTCTTCTCATACCGGATACCGGCGCGGTCACACGCTTTGTAAAGACCGAGGTTTGACATGATCGTGGTCACAATCGTATCTCCGTTTAACTGGCCTTTTTCTTTTAAGTATTTACCGCAGACATACATGATCAGGTCTCCGTCTACCACATTTCCCAGCTCATCGACAGCGATGCAGCGGTCTGCGTCTCCGTCGTAGGCAAATCCGACATCGAGGTGTTTCTCTCTTACATATTTCTGAAGCTCTTCGATGTGGGTGGAACCACAGCCGCAGTTGATGTTTGTTCCGTCCGGCTCGTTGTGGATCACATATGTCTTGGCGCCGATGGCATCAAACACGCTCTTGGCTACGGAAGAGGCACTTCCGTTGGAGCAGTCGAGTCCGACTCTCATGTTTTTAAAGGATTTTGTCGGAATCGAGATCAGGTGTCCAATGTAGCGGTTCCTTCCGGCTGCAAAATCCACGGTACGTCCGATGTCTTCTCTCGTTGCGAACGGGATCTTCGGTGTTCCGTCGTCGATGTAGGCTTCGATCTGCGCTTCGATGTCGGCTTCCAGTTTCTGTCCCAGGCCGTTGATGACTTTGATTCCGTTGTCATAGAACGGGTTGTGCTGGCGGAGATCATAATTCCGCAGTCAAAGTTTTCGGTACGGACAACATAGGAAATGCTCGGGGTGGTCGTTACATGCAGCAGATAAGCGTCTGCTCCCGATGCGGTCAGTCCTGCTACCAGCGAATATTCGAACATGTAGCTGGAGCGTCTGGTGTCTTTTCCAATGACGATCTGTGCTTTGTGGTCTTTTCCGAAATACCATCCGAGGAATCTTCCCACTTTATATGCATGCTCAACCGTCAGATCAATGTTTGCTTCTCCGCGAAATCCATCTGTTCCAAAATATTTACCCATGGTATGCTCCTTTCCCCTTTCGGGCAGAAAGCGTGTCTGAAATTTTTTGCAATCATTCAAACACGCTTTTTCTGGTTATTCACTCAAATAACAAAATATCGTAATTAGTCGTACAGCTTCTCGCTGTATACGCCGTCCGCAATCAGTTTGCGGAATGCTTCTGTTACGGAAGCTTTGTCTTCCTGATACGTTACGCCGAACCACTCTGCGTCGGTCGGAAGAACTTTTACTTCTGCTTTTCCTGCGTGCAGCAGCTCGTCGATGTAGATCGGAAGGAGGTACTCGCCTTTTACATCTCCCTCTTTCTGTGCAGAAAGGAATTCAACAAAGCCTTTCTCCAGAAGATCAATGAACTCCGGCTGCAGTCCCCACATGTTCATGGAAACAAGCGAGTTTTTGTCGATCGGATCAACCGTTCCGTCTTCTTTTTCAACGCCTGCGCCCTCTGCGGTCTTTACGATGTTTTTCGTCTCGTTGACACCAGTCAGATTTCCGTTTTCATCAACGACGCAGACACCTCTTGTAACACCGCCGTTGTCACTTAAGGTGTTTCCAAGCACGAATCCTGCCATGGAGATCGGCATAACTTCATCCACATCATGCTCCTGTACAAGGTAGTCGTGCAGTTTTACGAACGGATCTTTTCCGTAATAGTCATCAGCATTGATAACAGCAAACGGCTCTTTTACAAGACCTTTGCAGGCAAGAACGGCCTGGCCGGTTCCCCACGGTTTGGTACGGCCTTCCGGTTTTGCAAAGCCTGCCGGCAGATCATCGAGCTCCTGGAATGCATATTCCACCTCTGTGATTTTGCTGATGCGGTTGCCGATGACTTCCTTAAAATCTTTCTCCAGATCCTTGCGGATGATGAAGACTACTTTGTTGAAGCCGGCTTCCAGTGCATCGTGGATGGAATAATCCATGATGATCTCCCCGTTTGGTCCTACTGGCTCAAGCTGTTTGATTCCCTTTCCAAATCTGCTGCCGATTCCGGCTGCCATGATCACAAGTGCTGTTTTCTTCATAGCGTTTTCCCTTTCTCTTTTCCCCTTTTTTCTCTTGTTTATTCTATCAACAATCGATCCTGTAGACCAATCGTGACTCGCAGCGTTTATTATTATGCTTCTTCCTGCATGCTGCTCAGCTTTGCGGCCTGATCGGCTGCAATCAGACTGTCGATGATTTCATCCAGATCGCCGTTCATAATGGCGTCCAGTTTGTATAAGGTCAGTTTGATTCTGTGATCCGTCACACGTCCCTGCGGGAAGTTGTACGTACGGATCTTCTCAGAGCGGTCTCCCGTTCCGACCTGGCTCTTTCGAAGCTCGGCCATCTCATCGTGCTGTTTCTGCTGCTCTAAGTCGTACAGACGGGCACGCAGAATCTTCAGTGCCTTGTCCTTATTCTTTAACTGTGATTTCTCATCCTGGCAGGAAATGACGATGCCGCTCGGGAAGTGGGTCAGACGGACTGCTGAGTCGGTCGTATTGACACACTGGCCGCCGTTTCCGGAAGCACGGAATACATCGAATTTGTAATCTTTCGGGTCGATCTGTACTTCGACGTCGTCCACCTCCGGCATGATCGCTACGGTCATGGTTGAGGTATGGATTCTTCCGCCGGACTCGGTTTCCGGCACACGCTGTACGCGGTGCGTGCCGCTCTCGTACTTCATCCGGGAGTACGCGCCTGCTCCGTTGATCAGAAGTGTTGCGTCTTTAAAGCCGCCGATTCCGTTTTCATCGGCGCTGGTCAGCTCTGTTTTCCAGCCGCGGCTCTCTGCGTATTTGATGTACATACGGCAGATTTCTGCGGTAAAGAGTGCCGCCTCGTCTCCGCCGGCACCTGCGCGGAACTCTACGATAACGTTCTTGTCATCGTTCGGGTCTTTCGGCAGAAGCAGGACTTTGAGCTCCTGCTCCAGCTCCTCTACGCGTTTTTTCGCATCGGAGAGCTCTTCTTTCAGCATTTCGCGCATCTCTTCGTCGGATTCCTCCTCAAGAAGCATCAGGCTCTCTTCGATGGTCTGTTTCTGTGTTTTATAGTCCTTATATGCGTCTGCGATCGGCTGGAGTTCTGCCTGCTCCTTCATCAGCTTCTGGAACTTCGCCGCATCGGCAGCGACGTCCGGCTCGCTTAACTGATTCAGTACCTCCTCGAGACGCATGAGGATATCATCAAGTTTATCAAACATAAAATGACTGCTCCTTTTTGCTGTTTTCGTCTGTTTATGATGTCATTATGGTGTCAAAATTAAAATTCATTTCTGTCAGGGTTTTTTGTGCCAGATACCGGTCACCACGCGGTCCAGGCCTGCCAGATCTTTCAGAACCTGTACATCGGCAAAGCCGTGGGTTTCCATCAGCTCCCGCACTTCATCTCCCTGAGCATATCCAATTTCAAAACAGAGCTTTCCGCCCTCTTTTAAATAGCTTCCTGCCTGCTCTGTAATCTTCCGGTAAAAGACAAGACCGTCCGCACTGCCGTCGAGTGCCATCCGCGGCTCATGGTCGCGCACCTCCGGCATCAGCGTTTCAATCACATCCGTGCGGATATACGGCGGATTGCTTGCGATCACATCGAAGGTTCCCTCGATGTTTTCAAATAAGTTGCTCTTTACGAACGATGCCCGTCCGCCCGCCTGTGCGCCGTTCTTTTCCGCAACCTGTAAGGCTTTCTCGGAGAGATCCGCGCCGATTCCAGTGCAGTCCTCTCTCGTCACAAGAAGCGATATGAGAATGCATCCCGAACCGGTGCAGAGATCGAGAATCCGTGCATCTTTTGGAAGGCCGCGGAGCGCTTCCTCCACAAGAATCTCGGTGTCCTGCCGCGGAATCAGTACATGCTCATTCACAAAAAAAGGGATTCCGTAGAACCACGCCTCTCCGGTCAGCTGCTGCAGCGGAATGTGTTCGCCGCGCTTTCTGACCAGCGCTTCGTACTGCTCCTGCTGTTCTTTTGGCATTTCATCTTCACTGTGTACAAAGTAGGTGCTGTGGCTGATCCCGCAGACATGCTCCAGTAAAAGCCATGCGTCCTGCCGGGCCTCCTCCACCCCCTGCTTTTGTAAGTACAGAATAGCGGATTCCAGTGCAGATTTCAAGTTTTTTCTATCGTGCACACTCATCGGTCACGGCTCCTCATGTTCTTTTTTTTCGGTTTTGGCCGGGTACGTATAACCAAAGTTTTCGTTCAGGTACGCTCTCCAGTCAAACACAGCCTCCACAGCGGCGATCGCAACCTCTGCCATCTCGGCATCCGGCTCGCGCGTCGTCAGGTGCTGCAGCATCAGGCCCGGTTTACTGATCAGGTTGACCAGTTTATTGTCACTTTTTCCCGCCAGGCGGATAATTTCATACGAAACTCCCGCGATCACCGGAATGAGAAGCAGGCGGATCACAATTTTCAGCACCGGGGAATCGACCCGGATGAACATGAAAAAGATGATGCTGATGACGATGACGTACATCAGAAAGCTCGTTCCGCAGCGCTTGTGCTCCCGGGAACTCTTTAAGACGTTTTCCACGTTCAGTTCCAGACCGTGCTCAACGCAGTTGATGCATTTATGCTCGGCGCCGTGGTACATGAACACGCGCTGAATGTCTTCCATACGGGAAATGGCTGCCAGATAGCCGAGGAACAGTGCCACACGCACAAAGGCCTCTGCCACCGCAGTCAGTGTCGTTCCGGCTCCCGCTTTGCGCAGCAGTTCGGACAGGAAGTACGGCACCATCAGAAAGAGAACGACGGCGATGACAACGGAAAATGTGACGGTTCCGTACATCATCAGCTTGTCTGTCTTTTCTTTTTTCGCTTTCTGCTGCTCCTCTTCCTCTTTCGTCGCCGGCTTTTTCTTTTCCTCCTCCTCGTCCTCATAGAACGAAGCGGAGTACATAAGGGAACTCATGCCGACGATCATCGAATCGGCAAAGCTGAAGACACCGCGCAGAATCGGAACTTTTAAGAGCTCCTTGTGCTTCGTCAGCGGCTTGTGCTGCTCTACTTTAACCTCAATCTCCCCGTCCGGCCGGCGTACTGCGACGGAATAGCGGTCCTTGTTCATCATCATGACGCCTTCCATCACGCCTGGCCGCCAATATTGGATGATTTCATAATTTACGTTTACCTCCTCAAAGGGGATTTTCTGCATCCGTAACGCAAGAACGGGCTGAGATCTTCCAACCTCAGCCCGTTTTTCATCTTGCTTGATTCAATTCTTATTTCATGCCGTATTTCTTGTTGAACTTCTCGATACGTCCACGAGCTGCAGCAGCTTTCTGCTGGCCAGTGTAGAACGGATGGCATTTAGAACAGATCTCAACGTGGATCTCTTTCTTGGTAGAACCTGTTACAAAAGTATTTCCGCAGTTGCAGGTAACAGTTGCCTGATGGTATTCTGGATGGATTCCTTCTCTCATTTTATTCACCTCTTCTTAATATTGTTATCTTCTCAGATTTACTCTGATGATTTCGTATTTCAGGCTGACAAAATCTCATCAACCTTGCACAGCTTTCTCATTGTATCACACAATTTTGAAAATTGCAAGCCTTATACTATTTTTTGTTTCTTTAAAATTTGAATCAGTTCGCCGTTGTTTCCGGTGCGGGCAAACATGTTCAGAATATTTTCCACGGCTTCCTCGGATTTCATGCCGTTTAATGCCTTCCGCATATTGTAAACGGCCTCCTGCTCATCCGGTGTCAGAAGCAGATCTTCTCTTCTTGTTCCCGATTTGGCTATGTCGATGGCCGGGAAGACGCGGCGTTCCTGCAGTTTCCGGTCGAGCACGAGTTCCATGTTTCCGGTGCCTTTGAATTCCTCGTAAACGACATCGTCCATCTTGCTTCCGGTGTCCACAAGCGCCGTTGCAAGAATCGTCAGGCTTCCGCCCTCGCGCATGTTTCTGGCCGCGCCGAAGAACCGTTTCGGCATGTAGAGTGCTGCCGGATCGATACCGCCGGAAAGGGTACGGCCGCTCGGCGGAACGGTCAGGTTGTAAGCTCTGGCGAGACGTGTGATGCTGTCGATGAAGATCGTAACGTCTTTTTTACTCTCCACAAGACGTTTCGCGCGCTCAATGACCATCTCGGACACGCGTTTGTGGTGCTCCGGCTGCTCATCGAAGGTGGAATAGATGACTTCCACATTCGATCCCTGAATCGCTTCTTTAATGTCGGTGACCTCCTCCGGCCGCTCGTCGATCAGAAGGATGATCAGATACATCTCCGGGTTGTTCCGCAGGATGGATTTTGCCGCATCCTTCAAAAGCGTCGTTTTTCCGGCTTTCGGCGGGGAGACGATCATGCCTCGCTGGCCTTTTCCGATCGGACTTACAAGATCCACGATCCGCATCGCCATGCTTCCGCCCGGGCGCTCAAGGCGCAGCCGCTCATCCGGGAAGACCGGTGTCATATCTTCGAAATTGCCGCGGCGCATGATCTGGTCGAGCGGCAGATTGTTGACGCTCTTTAAGTATAAAAGGGCGCTGAATTTTTCGGTTGCGGACTTTACTCTCGTGTTTCCACGGATGATATCTCCCGTTTTCAGTCCGAAACGGCGGATTTGGGACGGAGAAACGTAGACATCGCTGTCGCCCGGCATATAGTTGTCGGAGCGGATAAATCCAAATCCGTCCGGCATGACCTCGAGGATGCCGCAGGCCTCCTGGCCGCTGTCGAGCGTGCTGGTTTCCTGACGCGGTTCCTGTCTCGTCTCTGGTCTTGCTTCCTGACGCAGCGGCTCCTGTCTCATTTCCTGCCCTGCTTCCTGACGCGGCTCCTGTCTTTGCTCTTCCTCACGGTTATTCTGATTATAATTCCGTGGTTCCTGAAATCTACGCTCATTGAAACGCGGCGCTCTTGGACGGTACTCCTGGCGCTCTCCGTTTTCACTGCGCTCTTCCCGGCGGACATACCGCGGTCTCTGGTACGGGCGCGCGGTGCCGTTTTCCGAGGTTTCCCGATTCTGGCGCTCCATACCGTCCTCCCGCTTTTCCTGCGGTTCCTGATTCTGATCCTGTACAGTTTCCGTCTTTTTTTCCTCTTTTAGAACCGCCGACTCTTCCATGTTTTTCTGGTTTTCTTTCTGATCTTCTTCCAGCATCCGCTCAATCAGCGCTTCTTTCCGCAGGGTGGAAATTCCCTTCATGTTTCTGGATTTTGCCAGCGCTTTCAGCATGCTCAAAGGCAATGACTCATACTTTTCTCTTGTCATACCATTTTTCCTCTATCTATTCTCTATTTGATTTTCGGTTCTGTTTGGAGTTTTTAAGATATTTGATGCGCGAATATTTTTGCTGCAATTATTTAGAATCTGATTTTTATCATTTTACTGCTGTGGATTTTTCGTTACTGTTCACTCAGCAGTGAAACACTTGCTGTTTCGCTGCGTAAGAAAGTGATTCAGGTGTGAGCAGCCCTCCTTTTGCGAAGCAAAACTTTAAATGAGGGCTGCGAATGTTACAGTTCGCAGGGAACCTGTGAACTGTAACGATTTTTCTGCGGTTAGTGGGACTCGAACCCACACGCCGAAAGGCACAGGAACCTAAATCCTGCACGTCTGCCAATTCCGTCATAACCGCATATTATTTTTTCAAAAAAGAAAAACCCCATAGAAAACCTCCATGGGCGTTTTCTATGGGTTATTTAGTGAAGCATCGGGGATTCGAACCCCGGACAACTTGATTAAAAGTCAAGTGCTCTACCGACTGAGCTAATGCTCCGTATACTTTTGCATCCAACTGGGCTAGCTGGATTCGAACCAGCGAATGCAGCAGTCAAAGTGCTGTGCCTTACCGCTTGGCGATAGCCAATGTTTCGCCTTGCTGGCAGGGTGGATAAAGGGATTCGAACCCTTGGCCTCCAGAGCCACAATCTGGCGCGCTAACCAACTGCGCTATACCCACCATAATTACGACTTACAGTCTTTTTCACTATTTAATTTTAGTGAAGCGTGCTTGGAGGGATTCGAACCCCCGACCCACGGCTTAGAAGGCCGTTGCTCTATCCAACTGAGCTACAAGCACACAGCTTCTACAAAATTGTAGCAGCAAGCGGGTGATGGGAATCGAACCCACGTATCCAGCTTGGAAGGCTGGTGTTCTACCATTGAACTACACCCGCACGACATCGGGGTGACAGGATTCGAACCTGCGACCTCCTGGTCCCAAACCAGCGCTCTAGCCAAGCTGAGCCACACCCCGTAAACAAGGTTTCCCGATTTGCGTTTAACCCTTTCGCGCTCGACGCAAGATTTATTATATTACATTGTTTTCGGTTTGTCAACACTTTTTTTCATTTTTTTCAAAATATTTTTTGTGTTGTTTTGTTCTCACCGGACAACAAAGAGATCTTATCATATCTTTTCTCATCTGTCAACACCTAAATTGTATTTTTTTGACAAACTTTTTAAGAATTAGTCAGAACCTGCTCCGGTACTACCCTGTTTTCTTTGGAATAGTCATGTTAGTTGCGATAATTCATTCGATTTTGGGCTGTTTTCCGCCCTTTTTCGACCCGTTTTTTAATCCAAATACTTGATTTCCACCGAAAGCTCATGCTCTTCATTGATCGTCAGCATGGCATAGCTTGGTTTTCTTCCCATCTGACGCGGATACGTGAGGCTGCCCGGATTGACAATCCAGAGATTTCCACGCTTTTCTGCGACCGGCCGTGCGTATGGCCGAACAGTACGATATCCACACCCCTGGAAAGCGCCTCCGCATAGATTCCCTCCAGGCCGAGCGATACGCCGTAGTTATGACCGTGTGTGATAAAGGCACGGTAATCATCAATGTTCACCTGAATCTCCGCCGGGAGGTTTGAAAACCAGTCATTATTTCCCATGACCATATAGCACGGGCCGTTTACCTTGGATTTGATCAGGTCATCCATCCCTTCCACGTCACCGCAGTGGATCATGCCGTCGAACTCCTCACGTTCCATGGCCTCCTCGAGGTTATACATCCGTCCATGGGTATCGCTCACTATCAGAAATTTCATACTCATTCTCTTCCCTCTTCTTATTTCAAATATGATGCAATCTGTTCTTTCATCGCCGCCAGTGCTTTTCCTCTGTGGCTGACTGCGTTTTTCTCTTCCGGAGAAAGTTCTGCGGTCGTGCGGCTCATATCCGGCAGATAGAAAATCGGGTCATAGCCAAAACCGTTCTCCCCGCGTTCCTCGTAACCGATTTTTCCCTCGATCGTTCCTTTGGTGGTACAGACTGTTCCATCCGGGAAGGCAGCTGCAATCACACAGACGAATCGTGCCGTTCTTTTTTCCACCGGCACGCCCTCCAGGCGGTCAACGAGGCTCTGATTTTTGATGCGGTAGGACGTATCCTCTCCCATATATCTTGCCGAATAGACACCAGGCTCGCCGTTTAAGGCATCCACTTCCAGACCGGAGTCATCCGCCAGCACGATCGTGTCGCCGTCTGTGCATCCGGCAACGGTCTGTGCTTTGATTTTTGCATTCTCCTCAAAGGTTTTGCCGTTCTCATCGATCTCGACCGAAATGCCGGCTTCTTTCATCGAATAAATTTCCACCGGCAGATCCGCAAGGATTTCACGGATTTCTTTCATTTTGCCGGCATTTCCTGTTGCAAATACAATTTTTTTCATAACCGTTTTCCTTCTTTCACGCTGAAATAACTTGCGATCATTATACCGTATGTGTGACGCAAACACAAGAACCCTGTCACAAAAAAGACCCCCGTTTTTATCCGGGAGCCTTTTTTGTAATCACACATTATTTTGCTTTTTTCTGATTTGCCAGAGTCTTGAATCCATCGACAGCCAGGATCAGCGCCAGGATGACAAGCAGGCCTGCCAGCACGATACGTGCTACGCACCAGCCGATGCCAACGCCTGCGCCAAGGCCCTTGAAGTTTGCGAGCAGGGTCTGTACAAGGGATGTGATGGTTACGATCAGCATGAATACCATCGGGAACAGGAACATTTTGTTGTTTTTGCCGACTTTTCCAAGCCAGGTAGCAACAGCAAGAAGTCCGATGGCTGCCAGCAGCTGGTTGGATGCACCGAACAGCGGCCAGATTTTGGAATAACCGGTCAGGCCAAGGCCGATGCCGAGTACTACGGTGATAACGGTTGATACAACCGGATTGGTCAGAACGGCTTTGTAGCCGGTTGCCTCTTTGTAAGTCTGTCCCGGCTCAAGCCAGAACTCCTGGAACATGTATCTTGCCAGACGGGTTGCAGTATCCAGAGAAGTCAGGCAGAATACCGATACAGTCAGAACCAGCAGAGAGTACAGTACGTGGGTCGATCCGCCAAGTCCCGGAATGGTTGCTACCATCTCGGAGATACCGGTTGCAAATACAGCGGTCGGAACAACGGTGGTTCCGTCTGTGTATCTGGACCAGATGTAGCCGACTGCACACAGAGATACGATTGCAAGTGCACACTCAATCAGCATACCGCCGTATGCGATCGGGCGGGCATTTTTCTCATTGTCAAGCTGTTTCGATGTAGTTCCTGAACCAACGAGTGAATGGAATCCGGAAATTGCTCCGCAGGCGATGGTTACGAACAGGGCCGGGAACATAAATCCAAGAGAACTTCCGGTCGGAGCCAGCGTATCTTTGAATCCGGTGAATGCCGGGATATCCAGGGATGCATGGCCCATCAGAGCACTTCCGATGACACCGACAGCGGCTACGATCATCATGAAGTACAGAAGGAAGGAGCTTAAGTAGTCACGCGGCTGAAGCAGAATCCAGACCGGTGCAACAGAAGCTACGGTGATATAGATACCAACGATTACCATCCATGCTGTCTCGGAGAGATAGATCGGATGGAAGTTTAATCCAACAACAACGCAGACAACGATAGCTGCAACGCCTGCGATGGTGGAAATGCCAAGAGATACATTTCTTCTGTATACCATGAAACCGAACACAACGGCGAGTACGATGAACAGAATGGAAATCATAGCGGTTGTTGCATTTGCAGAACTTGCTGCCACATCGACAGCGCCGCTCTCGGTATAGGCTGCCTTGAAGGTATTGGCAACGATGGAACCGAAGGCTGCAACAACAAGAATCAGGTCAGGTAAGCGAAGACGATAAAGAGTTTTTTCGCTTTACTTCCCATGGTGTCTGCGATAACCTCGCCGATGGACTGTCCTTTGTGGCGCAGGGATGCAAACAGTGCGCCGTAATCATGAACGCCTCCAAAGAAGATACCGCCGATGAGTACCCATAAAAGAACCGGAACCCATCCAAAGACAGCGGCCTGAATCGGTCCGTTGATCGGGCCTGCGCCTGCGATGGATGAGAAGTGATGTCCCATTAAGACAGGAGCTTTGGCAGGAACGTAGTCCACACCGTCCTCCTCGGTGAATGCAGGGGTTTTCCGTTTCGGATCAACGCCCCACTGCCCGGCAAGCCATTTTCCGTAGAATACGTATCCGGCGATCAGAATGCCGATTCCGACAACCAGTACAAGAATACTATTCATTTGTTTTTTCCTCCCTCTTTTTGGTAGAATAAATTTATAGATAACTAAGACCGGAACATCTTAGCATATCCCTTTACCAATTCCCAAGCCGCCCGGTTTCCAAACACTTTCTGTTCTGCCGTATCAAAGACGAGCAGCCGCACCTGACAGTAGCCTCTCAAAGAAAACCGGTAATTTTTATAATACTTATATTTTCGGATTTTCTTCTTTACGCTGTCCGCAACCGGTTTGTCCGCAAAAAAAATACCGGTGACCAGCGTGTACATGTGGTCGGTATCCGGTACTTCCTTCCCCTCGCGAACCACCTTTGGCTCTATCCATTCTGTCAGGTCCGTCAGAAATGTTTCGACGTCCTGGTCGTTCAGTTCTTCCACCGTTTTAAAATACGCATGCTCATGACAGCTGATCCTCCACAACTCTGCTTTCTTTGAGAGCACGTATTTTGCGCCGCTCTCGTGGTAGCTTGCACAGGCATCGTATGTATGGCCGTTTACTTCGGACGGCTTTACGATATCGTAGCTCCTCTCGTAGGAATGCAGCAGCCTGTCTCTGATCTCCTGTCCGTTCATGGTTTCCTCCGCTTGATGAAAAAATTTCGCATGAGGACAGTTTAGCACAGTAGCGCAGTGATTTCAAGGAAATATTAACCTTTTCTAAAATTTTTCTTTTAATTTTTGTTATCAAAAAGGAGCAACACCAAAAATCATTCGGCATTGCTCCTCCATTTGTATTATTTCTGTTCTTTTTCCCGGCGCGGCGGCTTCGGTCCCGCGTACTGGTAAAAGTAGGTTTTCAGCATTCCATTGTAAATTTTACGGTTTTTATCCGCCTTTTTGCCGAGATACCGCTCGGCATCCTCGTAACTCGTGATCAGATACATCGACCAGGAATCGAGAGCGCGGTACCGCTCTCCTAATGTCTGATACAGGGCTGGAAGATCTTTTTTGTCCTCCAGGCGCTCACCGTACGGCGGGTTGGTAATCAGAAAACCGTATTTTTTCGGGTGCGACAACTCGGCAACCGGACGCTGCTGGAAATGGATCAGGTGATCCACACCGGCCAGCTTTGCGTTCTCTCTGGCACTCTTGATGACATCTCCGTCGATATCAAAGCCCTGAATATCTGTCTCAATATCGTTCCGGATCCGGTAGCGTGCATCCTCCGCCGCATCCATCCAGCATTTTTTCGGCACGAGGTGCGTCCATGCTCCGCAAGGAAAGAACGGTTGAGACCCGGTGCAATATCGGCCGCCATCATGGCCGCCTCGATCGGAAACGTACCGCTTCCGCAGAACGGATCGACAAGAATCCGGTCACCCTTCCACGGAGTCAGCATGATAAGTGCTGCGGCAAGGGTCTCGGTGATCGGCGCTTTCGCGGTCAGCTTGCGGTAGCCTCTCTTATGAAGGGAAACGCCGGAGGTATCGAGTCCGATCGTAACCTCGTCTTTTAAAATCGAAACACGGATCGGGTACTGTGCACCGTCCTCCGGGAACCACTCCATGTGGTAGACCTGTTTCAATCGCTCGACAATCGCTTTTTTCATGATCGACTGGATATCGGACGGGCTGAAGAGCTTACTCTTGATGGAGTTTGCCTTCGTTACCCAGAACTTTCCGTTTTTCGGGATAAATTTCTCCCACGGGAGCGCTTTTGTCGCTTCAAAGAGTTCATCGTACGTCTCGGCGTGGACCTGTCCTACTTTGAGCAGGATACGCTCGGTCGTGCGAAGGAACAGGTTGGCGTAGGCGATTCCCTCTGCATCTGCAAGAAACGTTACTTTTCCATCCTCCACGCGCTCGATTTCGTAGCCGAGGTCGAGAATTTCACGTTTCATCACCGCCTCCAAGCCGAAGTGGCACGGGGCGATCAGTTCATATAATTCCATACTCTCCCGTCCCCTCTTATAATGTGAGCTGTTTTACGACGGTGCCGTCAAAGCCTTTGATCGTAAATACGCCGTCCTCGAGGATTGCATAGGTCGGGATATTGCCCTCTTTCGGCAGAGATACAGAACCCGGGTTCAGGAAGGTGTGTGCGCCTTTTTTCTCGGCACGCAGGACGTGGGTATGGCCGTACAGGAAGATATCTCCATCCATCAGCGGCGGCAGATTCTGCTCATTGTAGATGTGGCCATGGCTCATATAGAAGGTATGGCCTCCCTCGATCAGGATGCCGTAATCTGCCAGCACCGGGAACTCCAGTACCATCTGATCTACTTCTGCGTCGCAGTTTCCGCGCACGTTGGTGAGGTACTGTTTTTTCTCATTCAGCATGGCGATGACCTGTTTCGGTGCGTATTCTTTTGGAAGATCGTTTCTCGGGCCGTGATAGAGAAGGTCGCCTAACAGAAACAGGCGGCTTGCGCCCTCTGCCTCGAAGGCTTCCAGCATTTTTCTGCAGTAATAGGCAGAACCGTGAATATCAGATGCAAACATGTATTTCATATCGTGATCTCTCTTTCGTTTTGTGGTTTGGTTTTGTATTGTTTTCTGTTTCATCTTACCGTATCTTTTCCCGCTTGACAAGAAGAAATGTTGGATTGCCGCCCCCTTACAGCTCTTCTCCCGCCACCAGATATCGTCCGCGGTATGCATGCATTCCGCCGATGACCGTTTTGACCTCGTATCCGTTCTCCGCCAGCCGTTTTCCCTCCGCCATGCTCGCGGCACCCCGCTCACAGCAGATCACAAGAATTTTGTCCCGCGGCAGACAGACCCGTTCGAGCAGATGGTCATAGAAGATTCACCGCTCCTTTCACATGCCCTTTTTCGTATTCCCGCCGGTTCCGCACATCGATGATCATCGCCCACGGTTTTCCCACGTACCAGTCCAGCTGGTCTGCCGCCAGCAGTGTCATGCCTGCCATATCCTGGTCCCCCTCTCCGGATCTGACTTTCTCTCCTGTTTTATATGTATGCAGAAACCGGCGGCAGAGTCCGTATGGGACCCGCCGCCGGCTTTTTTCTGCCGGAGTCCCAAGGTTTACTTAGTATTTTTCATACTCATCCTTCTCGTCCTGCTCCCGGTTCTGCTGACCGTAGGATGACATCTCACGGTCCTTCACATGATTGCAGTCTCTGCTGTTCTTCTGGTTTTTGCTGTATTCGCTTTTTTCGTATCCGTTCTTGCTGTACTCGTTTTTGCTGTATTCATTTTTGCTGTTTCTGGTCATAATCTTGTTTCCTCCTGAATGTTTTTTTGTCCTGCGACATCCTTTAGTATCGCTTTTTCCGCGCAGATTATGCATCCAGAACCCTGTTTTTCCACGGTATCTGTTCCAAAGTGGGGAATGCAAGCCCAAAAATACAGTGTTTTTCCTGCTTTCGGACCACTGCTTTCCAAATTGTGGTAATTTTTTCCAACTTTTGAATTTCGATGTTGCTTTTTCCCGTTATCTGTATTATAATCAATTTTGTAAAAGAATTTACCCTTCATAAATTTTTTTACAATTAATAACCCCTTATTAATTATTTATACTCCCCTTGAAAGATCGGTAGCTCCCCTGCCGGTCTTTCTTTTTGCAATTATTCAGAGCCATGCAAATTCAAGAAGAACTGTGAGTCATGCTCGCATGAACGAACAGTTCTTCTTGAAATTTTATATGGCGAGAAGCCACATCGAGATGCAGCGCAGCGGAATCGAGATGTGGCTCTGAATAATTGCAAAAAGGAGGAAAGTCTGCATCAGCAGACTTTCCTCCTTTTTCCCGTTCTGTATATATGATTAGAATTCTACTTTTTCACCTTTTGCCGCTTTTGCTACGGTTCCTGCGAGGACGATCAACGCCATGAGGTTTGGAATTACCATCAGGCCGTTAAAGAGGTCTGACAGGTTCCATACGAGATCCACTTTCAGCAGAGAGCCGAGGAAAACGAACACAACGACGATCAGCGAGAACGGAACGACTGCTTTCTTTCCGAACAGATACTGTACGTTCTGTCTTGCGAAGAAGTACCATCCGACGATGGTCGAGAATGCAAAGAACAGAAGACAGATCGCTACGAACGCCGGTCCGAAGCCTTTGAGGCCGGTTCGGAATGCCGCCTGTGCGACCGGGGTTCCTACAACACCGGTACTCATCATCTCTTCCAGAACGCCGGAAGAAAGAATAACGAGAGCGGTCATGGTCAGGACAACGAAGGTATCAATAAAGACACCGATCATCGCTACTTCACCCTGATCCTCCGGGTTCTCGACATCGGCAATCGCATGGGCATGCGGGGTGGAACCCATACCGGCTTCATTAGAGAAGAGGCCTCGGGCAACACCGTAACGCATGGCTTTCCGCACGGTAATACCGGCTGCTGCACCAAATACGGCGTCCGGACGGAATGCACAGATAAAGATCGAAGCAATCGCTGACGGCACATGCTGGATGTTGATCAGAATAACAACAAGGGCTCCGACGAGATACAGTGCTGCCATCACCGGAACAACTTTTTCGGTGAAGGATGCGATACGGGAGATACCTCCGATAAAAATGAATGCGGCGAGAACGGCTACAATCACACCCATCACCCATTTCGGTACGGAAAATGCGGTGTAGAACGCATCACTGATGGAGTTCGACTGTACCATATTTCCCATAAAGCCAAGTGCCAGAATAACGGCTACGGCAAAGAAGCCTGCCAGTGCTTTTCCAAACGTTCCCTTGAATGCGTGGGTAATGTAGTAAACCGGTCCTCCGATGACTTCTCCGCTCTCATCGCGGCGTTTGGAGATCTGCGCGAGATACGCCTCGCCGTAGATCGTTGCCATGCCGAAGAACGCAGCAAGCCACATCCAGAAGATGGCTCCCGGGCCGCCGGATACGAGTGCGGTCGCACATCCTGCGATGTTTCCGGTTCCGACCTGTGCGGCGATCGCTGTTGCAAGCGCCTGGAAGGAAGTCATGCCGTCTTTTCCGGCCTTCTTACCCTTTAACGAGAAACCGCCGAAGACGCGGTTCCACGCGGTCTTAAACTTTCTTACCTGTACAAAGCGGGTCCGAACAGAGAAATAAACTCCCGTACCTACCAGCAGAAACAGCAGTACGCTGTTCCAGAGCACATCACTGATCTGCGCAATTGCCTGATTCAATGCATCCATTTTCTTTTCTCCCTTTCCATTCGACGTATGGTCTGAACGATGTGGATCACACATCCGCACCGTTTTGAGAAAAAAAATACCATCTCCTGCGGAATTTTTCCTGCAGAACATGGCTCTGATTGAAAAATACAGCAAAAAACCGCACTTCCGGAATTTTTTCGTTTCTGCGCACCGCTTTTTTTGTTCCGCGGCTGTTTTTCTTCTGTATCTTTTTTGACTCTGTCCTTTTGCCTGAGAGATTCTGCATCGCTGCATTGCACCTTCGGCACTCTTTTCAAGAGCTTCTCCAGAGACCACTCCGTTTTTAGTCCTCGCCGTCTCCCGTCCGTTCTTGTTTTAAGAAGAGAACCAGCACCTGAAAGTTTTACTTCTTCGGTCGTGCACCTTTCGAAAATTAAATTTCCAAAGGCTCTCCGCACATTTTCTAAAAACTTCTACGTCTTTTTTTTATTTTTGTAAAACTATAGCACCTGTGATAGGATTCGTCAATACCCCATGCCGTATTTTTTTTCAGAATATTGCAAAAACATATAAAAAATCAGCAGATCTGAGCGCGCACGCCTCAAAATCGCATGCGCGGCACAGATCTGCTGTTCTCTTTTCCAAATATCTTTTATGACGCCTGGAACTGGCTGTTGTACAGATTGTAGTAGAAGCCTTTCTTCTCAAGAAGCTCCTCATGGCGTCCCTGCTCGATGATCTTTCCGTCTTTCATGACGAGGATCAGCGAAGCGTTGCGGATCGTGGACAAACGGTGGGCAACGACGAAACTCGTTCTGCCCTGCATCAGCTTGTCAAACGCCTCCTGAACCTGCAGTTCGGTACGGGTATCGATGCTGGAGGTCGCCTCGTCGAGGATCAGCATCGGCGGCAGGCAGAGCATGACACGGGTGATACAGAGAAGCTGTTTCTGCCCCTGGCTGATGCTGTCTTCGCTGAGAACCGTGTCAAGTCCCTTCGGCAGACGCTTAATAAACTCCCAGCTGTGTGCCTCTTTGGCCGCATTGATGATCTCCTCTTCCGTCGCATCCGGCTTTCCGAAGCTGATGTTGTCGCGCACAGTTCCCTGTTTGATCCAGGTATCCTGCAGCACCATACCAAAGCAGCTGCGGAGCGCATGGCGGGACAGTTCGTCGATCGGCTTTCCGTCGATGCAGATCTTTCCGGCATCGACATCATAGAAGCGCATCAGCAGGTTGATAAACGTCGTCTTTCCGCATCCGGTCGGGCCGACAATGGCAACACGCATGCCCGGCTGTACGTCAAGATTAAAGTTCTCGATCAGTTTTTTCTCTTTGTCATAACTGAATGCTACATCATCGATCGTCACATTTCCCGTCACGGTATCGATCATTCCAGCCGGGTCTGCACTCTCCTCTTTCTCTTCCAGCAGAGCAAAGATACGGCCTGCGCAGGCAAGCGCGTTCTGCATCTCGGTGATAACGGAACTGATATCATTGAACGGTTTCATATACTGGTTTGCGTACGACAGCAGAACGGAAAGTCCGCCGACGGTCAGCGCACCGCCCGGGATCATGAAAGCTCCCACAAGGGCAACACCGGCATAGATCACGTTGTTGACAAAACGGGTGGACGGGTTCGTTAAGGAACTGTAGAACACGGCCTGCTGGCTGTATTTCTGCAGATCTTTGTTGATCTTTGCAAAACGCTCGGAAGCTTTTTCCTCATAGCCGAACGCTTTGACTACTTTCTGGTTTCCGATCATCTCATCGATGAGTGCGGTCTGTTTTCCTCTCGTCTCACTCTGTTTCTGGAACATTTTGAACGAGCGGCCGGAAATAAATTTTGCCACGAAGAAGCTCAGAGGTGTCAGGCAGATCACAAGAAGGGTGATCCATACGTTCTTCGAGAACATGAAAAACAGTGTCACAATAATGGTTACGATGCCGGAGAACAGCTGCGTAAAGCCAAGCAGAAGACCGTCCGATAAGATATCGGTATCTGCGATAACACGGCTTACGATGTCTCCGGAGCTGTGCTGATCCAGATAGGACAGCGGCAGCACCTGAATATGACGGATCGCCTGGGAACGAAGGTCGCGCACGATGCGGTACGTCATACGGTTGTTGATCAGGTTCATGATCCATGCGGAAAGTGCGGAAACGAGGGTAAAGAATACGATTCGTTTCAGATAGAACCACATCTCCGGGAAATTGACCTGGTGGCTGCAACGACCTCATCAATCGCATCGCCGAACAGGATCGGAATATAAAGTTGTAAAATAACGGTAACCGCAGCCAGGACAATACTAAGGCCTAAGAAAATTTTATAATTTCCGATAAACGCCATCAGCTTTTTCATGACCTGCATGCCGCTTTTTCCGGACTTGTTTTCTGTCTTTTTCATGCGATCACCCCGCTTTCGTTGTTATAAGCTGCACGCTCTTCCGGGAACTGGGAGAAGTAAATCTCGCGGTAAACCTCGCAGGTTTTCATCAGCTCGTCGTGTGTGCCGTTTCCTTCGAGCGTACCATTTCCAAGAACGAGGATCTGGTCTGCCTGACGGATGCCGGCGATTCGCTGGGATACGAGGAAGGTTGTCGTGTTTCCTTCGAGATTGTGGACGGCTTTGCGGAGTTTTGCATCCGTTGCAAAGTCAAGCGCACTCGAGCTGTCGTCCAGAATCAGGATTTCCGGTTTTTTTACCAGCGCACGCGCAATAGAAAGACGCTGTTTCTGTCCGCCGGAGAGGTTCTTTCCATTCTGCTCCAGCATAAAATCGAGCTGATCCTGTTTGCCTTCTACGACTTCTTTCGCCTGGGCTGTGGTGAGCGCCTCCCAGATTTCTGCATCGGTGGCGTCCTCTTTGCCCCACTTCATATTGTCGCGGATGCTGCCTTTAAAGAGCACTGCTCTCTGCTGAACAACACCGACTTTATTGCAGAGCTCTTCTTTCGTGTAATTCTTTACATTCTCGCCGTCTACCATGACGTCACCGCTGGTCGCATCGTAGAAACGGGAAATCAGGCTGACCAGCGTCGATTTTCCGCTTCCGGTACCGCCGATGATTCCGATGGTCTGTCCGCGTTTTGCGGTAAAGCTGATATCCGATAAGCTCTCTGCGCCGGCTCCTGCATAGGTGAAGCTGACATTTTTAAATGTAACAGCTGCATCGCCAGTTACTTTCTTTGCAGCGCCGCCTTTTGCCGGGTAGTTCATGGTTGTCGGAACCGCCAGTACGCCGGAGACACGCTCTGCACAGGCAACGGATTTGTTTAAGGTGATGATGAGCGATGCCAGTTTGATCAGTTCCACGATGATCTGCAGCATGTAGTTGTAAAGTGCGACAACCTGTCCCTGCTGCATACTGCCGATGTTAACCTGAAGGCCTGCCTGCCAGATCAGGACAACGGCTGCGATGTTGATGAGGACATAGGTCAGCGGATTTAACAGTGCGGAAATTTTTCCGACAAACTCGTTCAGACAAGTCAGCTCATCGTTGCTCTTTTCGAAATCGGCAACAGACTGCTCCTCACGGCAGAACGCACGGATGACACGGACACCGTTCAGATTTTCTCTTGTCATTCCGGTGACGCGGTCGAGTGCCGCCTGTACCTTTTTGAACAGCGGGATGCTGACCAGCATAATGCCGAATACAGCAACGAACAGGATCGGAATAGTAACCAGGAATACGATGGCACATTTTACGTTGACGGTAAATGCCATCACAACGGAACCGAATACGATAAACGGACTCCGCAGCAGCAGACGCAGACCCATGTTGATTCCGTTCTGCACCTGGTTGATATCGTTGATCAGACGGGTGATCAGCGTATCGGTTCCAATGGTATCCAGCTCCGTAAAGGACAGAGCCTGGATGTGGTCAAAGACCGCCTGGCGAAGCTCGGTTGCACAGCCGACGCTCGCTTTTGCCGCGAAATACTGCGCGGTGAAGCTGCAGCAAAGTCCGACTGCGCCATCAGAACGAGGATTCCAAAACGGCTGACGATGTACGGACGGTTATTGCCTGCGATACCCACATCGATGATCTGGGCAACAACCATCGGCACCAGAAGGTCGAATACGACTTCCAGAAGCTTGAACAAAGGAGCGATGATGCTCTCTTTTTTGTAGTGCTTCAAGTAGACTCCAAGACTTTTCATCTTCTTTTTCACTCTCCATTTCTTTGTTTCTTGACATTGACAGTATAATCTCATATGATTAATACGAATAGTATTGTTTTTATAGCTTAGTGATACAATTTTAATATCATAGATAATTTCACGAAAGGAAGTCTCTTATGGAACTGCGCCAGCTTGAATATTTCCGCGTCATCGCCGAAACCGAAAGTATTCACGAGGCCGCCCGCCGCCTCAACATGTCCCAGCCGCCGCTCAGCTACCAGTTAAAACAGCTCGAAACGGAACTGAACGTCATCCTGTTTGAACGCACCCGCCAGGGTGTCCGTCTGACGGAGGCCGGAAAACTGCTGTACGACCGCTCCGCCAGCCTGCTCGAGTACGTGAAATCGACGGAGCTTGAGGTCGCAAAGGTCGGCAAAAAGCGGGTTCTCCGACTTGGCATCACACCGACCACAGTTGCGACAATCATGCCGTGTGTCTCGCTTTTTTCCCGCCGCAATCCCGACGTCAACTTCGAAGTACATGACGGCATCACCTACACCCTGTACCGCTATCTGATGGACGGCATCATTGATATTTCCATTGCCCGCACGCCGCTGCGGCTCGATGATGTCGACTATAAAATTTTAAGCTCTGAACCTATGATTGCCGTTTCTTCCAAAGATATGCTTCCCGAGAAGAACGGAGCGCTAAAACTTTCGGACCTTTTAAATATTCCACTTATCATCTACCGCCGGTACGAGGCACTTATCATGGATGCATTCCACTCGCGCGGCATGGAACCGGATCTCTTCTGTGTCTGCGACGATCCCCGCGGCGCGATGCTCTGGGCAAAGGAAGGCCTTGCTACTGCCATTTTCCCGCAGTCCATGAGCTCTCTCTGCCAGGGACTCCGCATCCAGCCGCTCGCAGAAAGCGACCTGGAAACGCAGATCGCCGTGATCTGGAAAAAGGGGCGGAAACTCTCTCCGCTTCTGCAGGACTTTGTCGATGCCTGCATGGAGAGCATATTATAATAGAAGAAGTCCGCTGCGCCGGTCTCTTTTTCAGGGAGCAGCGCAGCGGACTTCTTTTTTTTATTTCTCATTCTTTTTACTGCACAAACAGCAGCGCGATATTCAGCAGTGTCACAATCACCGCAATCGCAAACAGGGCAATTTTCAGCTGCAGACTGTTCGCGTATTTTCCCATGACTTTTTTCGAGGACGTCAGATAAATCTGTGTAAATACCGTAATCGGGAGCTGCATTCCAAGGAACATCTGTGAATAGAGAAGGCCCTGGAACGGGGAATCAATCAGAAGAATGACCGCTGCGGCCGGGATCATGGTAAGAAGGATTCCCCAGCGTGTCTCCTTACTCTTGATCTCATACGGCTTGTTAAAAATCCCCGAAAAAATCGTTCCGCCCGCCATTCCCGCGGTGATGCTCGATGAAATTCCGGCGAGCAGAAGCGCTTCTGCAAAAATCACCGATGCGGCATTTCCAAGGAGAGGTGTCAGCATCTTTCCCGCCGTTGCGAGATCATCCACCTGCTTTGCATTCTGCGGCTGGAAAAACGTTGCGGCCGCCATCAGGATCATTGCACTGTTGATGGCCCATCCGATGATCATGGAAAACAGGGTGTCTTTGAACTCATACTTTAACTGGCGCGCAATCACCTCATCATCCTCAAGATTCCACTGGCGGCTCTGAATAATTTCCGAGTGGAGAAACAGGTTGTGCGGCATGACGACCGCACCGAGGACGCTTAAGATGACCGGCATTGAGTGCTCTGGAAACGACGGTTTTACCCAGCCGACAGCCGCCTGCGCCCAGTCGATATCGGCGATCCAGACCTCGAAGAGGAACGAAAAGCCGATCAGCGAGACAAACACAATGATCAGTTTTTCAATCCGTTTGTAAGCACTTGTAAACTCACAGATCAGAACCAGCACGAGAATCATCATGCTGCCGAGCTTGATCGGAATGCCGAACAGCATCTGGAGCGCAATCGCACCGCCGAGGATCTCCGCCATTGCGGTCGCCACCGCTGCCATCATCGCCGTCGCAAGAATCGTGTTTTTCAGCCACGCAGGCAGATAGAGGCTCGCCGCTCCGAGAGGCACTTTCCCGTGACAATGCCGAGATGCGCCGCATTGTGCTGCAGAAAAATCAGCATGATCGTGGACAGGGTGACCATCCACAGAAGCTCGTAGCCGTAACCCGATCCGGCGGCAATGTTGGATGCCCAGTTTCCCGGGTCGATAAAACCGACCGTGACAAGAAGTCCCGGGCCGAGATAGCGGAGAAAATTCATGCCCGCCGTCTCTTTTCGTTTTCGATTTTGTTTCATATTCTTTCCTTTCTGACAATTTGATGCGGAACCGGCCCATCCAGGACCGGCAGAAATCGTTTTGTTGTGGTTTTGGCTGCTTTAGTTAGTTACAACTAACCGCATTGTACATGGGATTTTTCAAAAAGTCAAATCCTGTTTTCTCTTTCTTGTGCTTCACCGTCCGCTGTGCTACAATAAAACTGCTTATTTTGAACTAAAAGGAGAATTTTTATCATGATACGACTTGCCGTCCCGGAGGATTTTACTTCGCTCATGTCAATCTATGCGTACGCCCGCTCTTTTATGCAGGAAACCGGAAATCCGAATCAATGGGAAAACCATTTTCCGCCGGAGGAGCTGATTCACAACAGAATCCGTGACAAACAGCTTTTTGTCCTGGAAGAAAACGGCACGCTACACGGCGCGTTTGCTTCATCATCGGTGAGGATCCGACGTATCTGCAGATCGACGACGGCTCCTGGCTCTCCGATGCGCCGTATGGCACGATCCACCAGGTTGCCTCAGACGGAACAATCCACGGATTTTTCTCCCAGATCGTCGATTACTGCTGGGCACAGATCCCGCACCTGCGCGTCGATACGCATGCGGACAATCAAATCATGCAGCATCTGATCCAGAAAAACGGATTTGAACGGCGCGGCATCATCTACGTACTGAACCACTCTCCGCGGATTGCATTTGAGCGCGTAAAATAAAACACCAAACGAAAACACCGGATCGTCACCGCTTCGCAGACTTTTCAGCCGCGGAATCACCGTTGGATCCAGGTAATATAAGGATCCGACGATCTGTCCCATCATCCCCTTTTTCGATCTTTCGTGTGTCATTTTTTTACCAACCTTATATCTTCTTACCCTCCAATACACACTTGCCCGTACCGAAATGCAAAGAAAATCCGCTTTTTCCCCTCTGTTTCTGCACATTCCTTTGTGCAGAATACAGATGCAGAAAAAACGGATTTTCTTTTGCATTTTTCTTTATGCGTGGATTCCTCTGTTCTCGTCCCCGGACTCGTTTACGCCGAATTCGTAATCATTGCCCGGCAGAATCATGTTCAGCAGGATTCCTGCGATGGCTGCAATGGCAAGTGCAGTCAGGGTGACGGTCGTTCCGCCGATCATAAAGGAGAGACCGTTGCTGAAGCCCAGTCCGCAGACAAAGATGACGCCCGCGATGATCAGGTTTCTCGATTTGGTCAGGTCTACTTTATTCTCTACCACGTTGCGCACACCGATGGCAGAAATCATACCGTACAGCATGAAGCTGACGCCTCCGATGATAGAGGACGGCATGGTGCTGATGAGTGCCGACACCTTCGGAATGAAGCTGACGATAATCGCAAAGACTGCGGCAATACGGATGACTCTCGGGTCATGTACGCGGCTCAATTCCAGAACGCCGGTGTTCTCGCCGTACGTCGTGTTGGCCGGTCCGCCGATGAAACCTGCCATTGCGGTTGCAAGACCATCGCCGAGCAGGGTTCTGTGCAGGCCCGGATCAGAAAGGAAGTTCTCTCCTACGGTTGCAGAGATCGCCGACATATCGCGACATGCTCCATCATGGTCGCGATCGCGATCGGTGCCATGATCATAATGCTGGTCAGATCGAATTTGCAGAGCTGCAGCGGCGGAAGTCCGACGATGCCTGCCTGTGCAACCGGCGCAAAGTTGATGATCACGGATCCGTCCGGATTTTTGATGCCGAGTGCATTCAGGACAACTGCCACAGCGTAGGCAATCACAACGCCCATCAGAATCGGAATGATTTTGAGCATTCCTTTTCCCCAGATGTTGAAAATGATGATGACTGCCAGCGCAACCAGTGCCAGGAACCAGTTCGTCGAAGCATTATTAATGGCGGAACCAGCAAGGCTGAGGCCAATGCAGATGATAACCGGACCTGTGACAACCGGCGGCAGGTAGCGCATCACGCGTTTGACGCCGACCATGCGGATGATCAAGGCAAAAATCAGGTACAGAAGACCTGCTACCACAATACCTCCGCAGGCATAGGCTGCCTTGTCGTTGACACTCATGCTGCATATTTTCCGGTATTCAGTTTGCAACAGCGGCGAAACCGCTTAAGAATGCAAACGAAGAACCAAGAAATGCCGGTACTTTAAATTTCGCGCACAGATGAAACAGCAGGGTTCCAAAGCCGGCGCAGAACAGTGTGACGGATACGGTAAGACCGCGGGACGGCCCCTCGCCGCATGCGTCTACAAAGTAGCTGTTTACCAGAATCGGCACCAGAATGGTTGCACCGAACATGGCAAACATGTGCTGCAATCCGAGAATCAGCATTTTAGGAATACCGAGCTTTCTCGCATCGCGGATGACTCCATTAGACTCGTTCATACGTCTCTCCCTCTCTTTTGTTTTTCTTTCCCATTATAGGCGTTATATTCTGGAAACACAAGCGAAAGATTCCGTTCCGCACACTTTAATTTTCAAACGGGCGGACACGAAGGGTAACACCTAATTCATCGCAGATTTCCCGGCATTTCTGAATCTTTTCTTCCGGCATAACTTTCTCGACAACGGTCATCACAACATTCGGCACATACTGTTTTGCAAGTACTGCAAACTCCTTGATCGCCTCGTACGACTGGATGCCGAATTTCGACCGTGTGAGCTCCAGAAATTCTTTTTCATCCGGCGCGTTTAAAGAGATCGAGACTGTATCAAATCTTCCCTTTAATTCCGGGGTGACATCTCTTCCATAGATCAGGTTGGCAAGACCGATCGTATTCAGACGCACTTTCAGGTTCGGATACGTTTCTTTTAAGGAATCGATCACCCGACAGACATCCTCAAGCCGCTCAAGCGGTTCTCCGAAGCCGCAGAAGACCAGTTCATTGATCACGTTCAGATCGTACTGTGCGAACAGCTCCAGCATCGTCTCAACGGATGGCTCGCCCTCTTTTAACCACAGTGTATTTCCCTCCTGCTGCTGTTTCGTCTGGCGCAGACAGAACACACAGCTACACGGGCATTTGTTTGTCATGTTGACATAGACATTTTTTCCGGTAAGATCGCCGCTCTTTGCAAGGTCGAGATACCCTTCCTCGCCGACGGCTCCGGTTACAGTATATAAATACATTACGCTTCCTCCGTTAAGTCCTTCATAAACATTTCAAAGCAGAGTCCCCAGTAGCTCGGCACTTCGTTTTCTTCGCAGTAGCGGATGCATTTCGATACGTAATCCGCCGCCTTTTTCACCGACTCGTACAGGCTGTGGCCGTTCAGATACATGCCTGCGATAATTGCCGCAATGACATCTCCCGTACCGCTCCGGTCGCCGCCGATGCGGTCTACCATGACGATCTGGAAATCTTCGCCTTTGTTATAGATAAAGTTGGCAATCTGTGTCTGGTTAAAGTGGATACCCGTCACAACAATATGTTTCGGTCCCCGTTCCGCCAGTTTTCCGCACATCTCTTTCAGCTCCTCAATCGAAGCCCCGTTCTCCGGATACGGCGCATCGAGCAGTGTGCAGAGCTCTGTCAGGTTCGGCGTGATGATATCCGCGTAGTGAACCAGTTCTTTCATCTTTTCGCACATCTCTTTCGTGTACGTCCGATACAGCTTCCCATAGTCTCCCATGACCGGATCGACGATGACAAAGTTGCGGTCCGTCTTAAAATGGCGGATAAAATCAAGCACGATATCCACCTGCTGTTCCGATCCTAAGAAGCCGGTCGAGATCGCATCGAAATCGAGCTTCAGCTCCTTATAGGTCTGAATGTAATCCTTCATCCGGTCAGTATAATCATCAAAGTAATACGTCGGAAACTGCGTGTGTGCTGAGAGAATTGCGGTCGGAACTGCCACCGCCTGAATCCTCAGCGCCGACACGATCGGCGCCATCACAGCCGTCGAGCACCGGCCAAAGCCTGTCAGATCGTTAATCAGTGCTATCTTTTTCTGTTTTTCCATGTTGTTCTCCTCTTTTTTTCAGGATGCCTCCGCATCTGTTTTATGTCTATTTTTGCACACTCGCGTCTTATTTACAAGTTTTTTTCGGACAAAAAGAAAAGGGACTGTCGGGAAATAGACCGCCCCGTATGTAAAATGATCGGATAACTGAATTTTGTCTTTTTTCTGATTCATTTCTGCTCTCTCTTTAAAGTTTTTCCGTCTCCTCGCGCAGCGCTGCCGTCAGCTTTCTTGTCATCTCAAGATAGCTGTTCAGCTCTTCTGCCGAGAGTTTTACATATGCACGGATCTCCGCCCCGCGCAGCCGGTCCGTCGTATTTTTCTCCAGTTCCCGTCCGGCATCCGTCAGCAGAATCCTCTTTTTGTTCCGCGTTCCCGGGATGAGCTCGAGCTCCACAAGGCCTTTCTGTGCCAGTCCCGCATCACCTGCTCCATCAGAAGCTTCGTGATCTTCTCTTCCAGACCGCAGCCCACGTAATACAAAGTTCCCCTGCCGGTCTGTTTTCTCGTCACGGCTGCGAATTCCAGATAGAACGCATCCGCGTAATGGAACAGCACTTCCGCATCCTGCACCTGAATGATATCACGGAAGAAACTCTGTATGTCTTACCAGTCTCTGATCGTCAATGCCGAACGCATAGCTGTTGGATCTGGTCTGCAGCAGGAAAATATTTTCGGAATGATTGATCACAATACCCATTTTCGCTTTCCCCATTTCTCTATCTTGTATCTTTCCTTTTTTCAACAGTACAAATTTATCATATGTTAAAAGTCAAAATATTTTACTTTTTATTTTAGTAAAATTTACTATCTGCTTTTTGTGAAAAATGCACAAAAAGAGGCATCTCCATCTATGCAGACTGGAAATGCCTCTTTTTTGTTCTCTTGTTTCCTTTTTTTCTTCAGCTCAGGAAGTTTTCAATAATGACGTTTTCCGCCTCCGCTTCCGTCATGCCGAGCGTTCTGAGTTTCAATAGCTGCTCATCATTGATCCGTCCGATCGCCGCCTCGTGGATGATTGCCGCATCCACATGCTTTGCCTGGATCTCCGGAATAGATCCGACCTGGGCGTGATCCATGATGATAGAATCGCACTGGATATGGCGTGGCATTTGTTTTTGCCGACTGCCTTGGGATGGAAGACCTGGGAGGAATTGCCCTTTCCGACAGAACGTGAAATAATCTGTGCGGAAGAACCGCTTCCGTTCATACATACTTCAATATCCGACTCTGCCTTCTGGTCACCGTCTGTCATCAGACGTTCGAGCACGAACAGTTTGGAGTTTGCATCCATCACACATTCGTCGTACGAATTGTTGAGTCAACGCCCTTAATCTGTACGGTATCCAGCGTAAAAACGGAATTTTCTCCGATTTCAATATTTGTCACCGGGTTCAGAATCCGCTGTCCCGTTCCGTTTCCCTCGCCATAATGCTTTTCCTCGTAGCGCACGTTGGCATTTTTTCCTACATGGAACGTATGGATACCGTCGTGCCGGCTGTCGTTGCAGCCGCCGTTGTGAATGCCGCAGCCCGCTACAATCGTAACATCGGCGCCGTCCGCAACGTAGAAATCATTGTAAACAAGGTCCGTCATGCCGGAAACGCTGACGACAACCGGGATAAATACTTTTTCACCTTTCGTCTCGCCATCGATCAAAATATCAATGCCCGGCTTATCCTCTTTTTTGCGGATTTTGATATGCTCACTGTCACCGTGGCAGAGCGGAATGCCGTTCTGGCGGAGATTGTATGCCCCTTTCTGCTCAAATCCCTCGCTGATCTGATTTAATACGCCCTGGGTTGTCTCATCTACCTGTACCATCAGCATGTGCCTCCTTCCTGGCCGCACATCCGGCCTGTTTTCTGCTGGAACAGGGTCGGCAGTACGTCTTCCTTTGTACCGTATTCTTTCACCTGGCCGTCCTCGATCACCATGATCTTGTCTGCCATCTGGATAATGCGTTCCTGATGAGAAATGAGAATCAGACATTCTTTTTTCTCTTTGTGGATTTCTTCAAACCGCTTGATCAGCATAGAAAAGCTCCACAGGTCAATGCCGGCCTCCGGCTCATCGAAAATGCTGACCTTATGCGGTTTTGCAAGCACCGTTGCGATCTCCAAACGCTTCATCTCTCCTCCCGAGAGCGTACCGTCCATCTGGCGGTTCAGGTAATCGGCAGAGCAGAGTCCGACGGCGGAGAGGAGTTTACAGCTCTCGGCTTCCGTCAGTTCTTTTCCGGCTGCCAGCGACAGCATTTTTTTCACCGTCATTCCTTTAAAACGCGGCGGCTGCTGGAATGCATAGCCGATGCCGGCGTTTGCACGGTGGTCAATATCATAACCGGTAATATTTTCCTCATCCAGGAAGATTTCTCCGCCATTGGCGTCCTCAATTCCTGCAAGCACTTTGGCCAGCGTTGATTTTCCGCCACCGTTCGGTCCGGTAATCACCAGCATTTCCCCGTCCTTTACCTCAAAACTGATGTGGTTGACGAGACAGCGTTTTCTTCCCTCTTCGTTTACTTCAAAGGTAAGATTGTCTACTTTCAGCATATTTGCACCTCTTTTGTTTTCACTCTTTGCAGGGATAATCCCCCTTTCAAAAACTCTACTCCTTCTCCTAAAATCTGTCAATTATTTGTTGCAGTTTGGGAGACTCTTTTGTTTTATACAGTGATTTTTCCCGTAACATTTTCTTTTCCTGCATTCTTTTTCGTTTCTTCTGGATCGCATGCTGTGTTTGCGGTATAATGAGGGTAATATTTCATCGGGAGGTTATCGTATGCGTGTACTTATTACAGGAACCAGCTCCGGAATCGGAAAGGCGATTGCGGAGAAATTTTTAAAAGAAGGCTTTGACGTTACCGGATTTGACCGAAAGGAAGCTTCGATCAGACAGGAGTCGTATACTCATTTCTGCCTTGATATCCGCGCCAGAGAACAGTATCCGGCACTTGCGCCTTTTGATATTGTCATCAACAACGCCGGTGTGCAGAACGAGAATGATATTGATATCAATTTAAAGGGAACCATCGCAATCACAGAGGCGTATGGCATTCATGACACCATCCGCGCCGTCCTTATGATCGGCTCGGCCAGCGGCCATACCGGAGCTGAGTTTCCGGAATACACGGCAAGCAAGGGCGGTGTGCTCGCCTACACGAAAAACGTGGCACTCCGCATTGCACCGTATGGCGGAACGTGCAACAGTCTTGATTTCGGCGGCGTACTGACCGAGTTGAATCTGCCTGTCACAGAAGACCAAAAGCTCTGGGATCAGATCATGGATCTGACGCCGCTGAAACGGTGGATGACCGTCGAGGAAGCGGCGGACTGGGCGTATTTTATGACCGTGACGAACCGGTTCTGCACGGGACAGAATATTCTGATTGACGGCCTTGAAGCGGGGAATGCACATTTTGTGTGGCCGGAGTAACCTTTTTTAACACGCTCCGGTTCTGCTTTTTTTCGTTTTTTTCGACTTTTATCCGCTTCCAGCAAGAAGACTCCGACCTCTAAGGCGGGAGATGAATTGTGTTCGTTATGTTTCCTCTGAAACACTCGCCTTTTTGGAATCATAATCAATCTTCAGCCGGACTTCTTCGCCCGGTGTAAGTAATTTTATCTCGCCAAAGTTTCCATCCACTTGTTCTGAAATAATCCGGTAGACACCCGGCGGAAGAGAAATTGTGTCATCTCCGTCATAAAGATCTCCTTCATAGACATTATCATTTCTCAGGAAAATAATATCATCCTCGGGATGACTGTCTCTTCCGCTGTAATCTACCGTCACATCGACAAAAAAATCCAGCTTCTCTTCCCTTGTCATATCGTCCAGCTTCTCTTCCACATACTTTTTATAATATTCCGCTCTGTCATTGATATCGGTCTGATCAGAATCCAGCTGTTTTTCATCTAACGTTTCATATCTTCCCGCATTCTCTGTATTTTCACCGCATCCTGCAAGTGCGACCAAAAGTATGATCAGGCTGCCGCAAACACTTTTTTCTTCTTACCCCTGTTTCGATTGATGCATCTTTCAGCCTTGTCTCTTTTCATCTGATTTTTTTCCTTTCAAGCATATTGATATTCACCACAGGTGTCAAAAACGACATCGAAATGTTGCTCCAAATCGTTACTTTCGTTTTATATTTGGTTTCTTTGATGCCAGATTGCTACGTACTTTGCACTCCTACAATCTTCAAAAGCATTCGTAATCCGATTACATTTTAACAGATTCACAAAAAGAAGAATATATGTTTTTATAAGAAAGTATTCTGTTCTGCAGGATTCTCCGCCTGCGGCGGTCGCTCCAGCGACATCATTCTCCTCCGCCGCAGTCCGATCCTGCACGGAGGACTTTTTTCTTTCCTGGAAAATTTAGCGAAGTTTCTTGGAAAGCAAAAATAGTCATCCGGCTTGAGAAAGGAGTCTGATCCGCCTCTGTCTGCTCAAAGGGAATCCCATCTCAGTCCGAATGGCTATTTTTTTGTTTTACTTATCCTGAATTATTCATGGAGCAATTTCTAATCTAAAACTTGCACCATGAATTGAAAAAATGATCCATGCAGCCATAACTTCTCTCAATTAGTCAGAAAAAGGGCATAAAATCCCTATGACGAGTTTTTGAGCAATTATCAGGCTGTCAAGGTTCGTTGACAGTTGCTATTCCAGCTGTACATTCAGCTTATCTATTGCAGAAAGGGTGTCATAAAACTCTTCTTTATATGGGCAGCTGCTACACGGCTTGAATGTGATATATCTTGCTGAATGAACTACTTTTGTAGCAATCTTCAGCAGTTTTAAACGGACGGTATCAATGCGTTGTTTCCGCATTTTTGCTGATAATACCAATCGTCTAAACCAATTAAATATGTTGTAGGCAAGAGCATGTACCTGGACTCTGTTTGCATTTACGATTCTGTTGTGACTGCTCACCGCAGAAAAATCAAAACCAGATTTGCTTTCTTTGATGAAGTTTTCCATCAGACCTCTTTTGCAGTAAAATTTGATGAGATATTCCGGTGAGGAATCCATATTTGTGACGATAAAGGTATACATGTAAACCATTTGGTTTTCTGGCTTCTCAACCTTGCACACAACGCGTCTTTCATAAGGCCATGGACCAGCTTTGTACATGAATTCACCGTAAACCACAGCGTAGTCTACCTTGTTATTTTGAGTCCGACTGGTAAGTGCATCTGCAAGAAACAACGCTTTTTCACGGAGAATCTTGTTTTCCTTCAGCCGGATCACATAGTTTGTTCCGTTTTCCTCACACTGCTTATAGAGATCAGGAGTTGCAAAACCACTATCGCCGCGAAGCAGGAGATGGATGGTTGGATAATCATTCAGGTACTCATCGAGAATCGGCTGCAGGAAATCGGTTACACCGGTGCAGAAATAAGCCGCTCCATCACGGAGTTGGATTTTTATCAGATCACCTGTGATTCCGTCATAACAAACGAGCGGATGGTAGCCATTACTCTGATAATGGAAGTTAAATGCCCTGCCTTCCTGTTTGCCGTATGCTGCGAGGAGCGTGGAATCCAGATCCAGGATCACTGCCTGAGGCATCTGGATGCTATAGAGCCTTTTTCTAAGTATCCGGCTGATCTCCTGGAACTGCTTTAAAGTGTCTTCATCCATGCGGTTAAAGAATCTTGATACTGTTGGCTGAGATGCTAATGCGGATTTTCCAAGTACAGCTTTAAAAACAGGATCATTGGTCTTAAATGAATGGTTTAAAAGCCGTTCAATGCCAAGTTTGCTTACGAACTCTTTGATAAGGAGTAAGCCTGCATCGGAGGATAAGTCGCCTCCATCAAAATTTATTTTAATTTGCCTATTGCTTTGAAGTGAAAAGGTGTTTAAAATACTCATAAAAGGCTGCTTTGTTGGTATTTATTTTGATTAGACACCTTAATTTTACCACAAATGGATGCTCTTTTTTTATTCACTTAACAAGTGAAAAGCAATATGCAATTAAAATACAGTAACTATGTGGCTTTCAGCCACGATCACGGCTTTGTCGTGAATAATTCAGGATAATTTTTTCAAACTCTAAAATTTCAACATATTCTTTTATAAACGACTTATATCCCTTAAATCGCAATCCGTCCATTCTCTTTCTCCACCCTATCTATAGCTATTCTCTATTCCGAATATCATACAAGCATTCTCTGTAACAAACCTTTCTTTAATTCTTCCCACTTAGTCAATACTGTTTTCTGCTTCTCTATCACATTATCCAATGAAGAAAAGCAATTTGCAATTTTTTTGTTGCTCTGCAAAACATGGAAAATAAAAGCATAAGTTCTGAATAATTTGAGCTGATAAATTTCCTTGTCCTCCTTGAAGATATGTCCTCAAAATCTTTTCCTTATTGAATCGTAAGATTTCAACAATAAACTTACTGTCAAAACCATCTACAGTTCTAATACATAAAATAGCTTGATTGATAGCACCATTAATTTTAGAAATGTCTACTTCTCCACTCGTAGCACCATAAAGCGCATACAAAATATCACCAGCAGCTACCATCTTTGCAGACGATTCATTCAAACCATCTTTTGTAATATATAATTCTGTTTTATTGTCATGGATTTCACCTGAACGAATGAATGGAATAGTTCCATTTTCATAATAGCGAGTTTCACCCGACTTTGGTGTTCCCCCCGAAAATGTTTTGCAAAATTCACCCAGTCTCTTCTCTTCCCATTCAGGAAAGTCACTTTCATCATCACCCTTAAATCTTATTTCCTGACTAAACAATTTCCACATAATGCCTTTTTTACGTTCTTCCCATGCTTTTACTGTATTTGTATAATTGCTGATTATCATATCAATATTCGATAAAAAATCAGATATTTTCTTCTGTTCTTGAAGCGATGGCATGTTGACTGTTATTTTCAACATTGATTCTTTCAATAATTTTTTTCTACTAGCGCCTGCTAATTGCGTCCATTTTCTTATATCCTTATGTTCCAAAGACGCAAATAAAAAGTAGGAATCTCCATTAGCCCTTAATACATGCGCATGATTATTTATCCAACTCTTTCCAGTGACATATTGAGCAATTGATTTTGTTTGAAAATCATCAAATGCATCTCCGTCTTCAAGAAGCAAAACAATTTTTTCATCAAATAAATAATCATCAATATATCCCTGAATACCACCTGCGCCATAATAAGGTACTATACCAATTCGTTTTTTACGTTCTTCTGAGTTTATAGGCACTCGCTTGTTGTCCAAACATTCAGCTATTTCATTAATCGTTTTTTCTTCCCAATCTGGAAACTCACTTCCATCATCAGCCTTAAACCTTAATTTTTGCATACAATCTCCATTCTAATATTTGTCTAAATCCTTCTTCCGAATTTTCGATAAATGTTTTTCAAATTCCAGCATTCTTTCCACATTATTATAAACAGTAAAATAAATTTCAGAATAATCATGTCCTTCATTTTTATATGTATACTTTGTATCATCGCCATAATAACTCAAATAAAAATCTGCATCAGGTCTATCATAATTAGAAAATGCTTTATGAAATCCTGATAAACCTAACATAATGTCAATGCATTTCTTTTTACCATCATATCCGAATTCAGAATGTCTATCCGTATTTAACGGATGTGCAACAACAAACGAGCGAATAGCCTTAAAACGTCTATTTGATTCCTCCAATTCTTTTTTATTTGAATACACAAAATCTTTTGCATATTTCTTATATGATTCATAAATACAATCACATGATTCGACAATCCAGTCTCCTAATACAATGAGATACACAATATCTTTCCGTAATTCAATATTTTCAAATGAACCATTAAAATCATCAATATTCCAATTTAACTTCTGAATTACCGAACCAATAAATGCATTTTCGTCCTCTGATAATAAGCAACGCATAACATTACTAAAATGAACGTATTTGATTTTTTCCATAAAACTCACCTTACCTTTTATAGTCCCAACTGTTTCAGCATACTTTCAACCTTATCAATCGCAATTTTTGTTTCCACATCCAGTCTCCTAATTTCCGCTCTCACAGCCTCTAAGTCCACCGGCTCTTCTTCTTCAAACGTATCAACATACCTCGGAATATTTAAGTTATATCCATTCTCAACAATCTCGCTCATTTCTGCCACATGAGCAAACTTATCAACATCTATGCGCTTCTCATACGCTTCGACAATCTTATCAATATGCTCCTGTTCCAGCACATTCTGGTTCTTTCCAGCTTTAAACTCTTTTGATGCGTCAATAAACAAGATATTTCCCGCATTTCCATTTCTCTTGCACTTCAGCACCAGCACACAAACCGGAATTCCTGTTCCGTGGAACAAGTTTGCTGGCAATCCAATGACTGCATCCAGACGATTCAGGTCTTTGATGATGTATTTTCGAATGGTTTCCTCCGCTCCACCACGGAACAGTACGCCGTGCGGCAGTAACACTGCAACGCGTCCGTCGTCTTCATCCATGTGATAAATCATGTGTTCCACGAATGCAAGATCCGCCTGTCCTTTCGGTGCCAGTTTTCCTGCTCCGGAATAACGCGGGTCATCTTCAAACTGTTTATCCGCAGACCATTTTAAAGAATACGGCGGATTGCAAACCTGTACTGTCATTTTGATATCGCCGTATTTATCGTCTTTCAGTGTATCGCCCTTGTAAATATCAAAGTTTTGCCAGTCAATGCCGTGCATAATCATGTTCATACGACTCAGGTTGTACGTTGTCGCATTCAGCTCCTGTCCATAGAAATGACCGACTTTTCCTGTTGTCAGATGTTTCTGTACTTCCAGAAGCATAGAAGCAGAACCGCAGGTGCAGTCACCAACCGTCTTTGCCTCATCCAGTCCCAGTGCCGCAAGTGTTGCGCAGAGCTTCGACGGACCTGCCGGAGTAAGAACTCTCCGCCTTTCTTTCCCGCATCCGATGCGAATAAACCAATCAAAATCATATACGCTGTGCCAAGTACGTCAAACTGGGAATCCTGTAAATCGAAATCAATATCCGATACACGTACCATAACTCGCCCGATCATTTCCGTACGGTCTGACACAGTCTCTCCAAGACGGGAATCCTGCAGACGCATATCGTTAAACAGCCCGTCAAATGCCTTGTTGGATTCGTGTCCCATCGTAGAACCTACCAGATCATTGATCGCTTTTTCGAAATCTTCCACGCTGAATTTATCCGCATCATTTTCAAACTTTGTAATCTTGCGAATCAGATTTCGAAACAGATTTTCCGGCTTAATTACATAACCCAGTTTTGACAGTGACCATTCTTCTACAACCGGTCTGTATTCATCATCCGCAAAGGCTTCTTCATATGTGATTCCATCATCATTTTTGAGAAGATCGGTCATATACATTTCTGTTCGCTCAGAAAGATAACGATAGAAAATTACTCCTAAGATATAATTTTTGAACTCACTTGCATCCATCTGACCGCGCAGATCGTTCGCGATTGCCCATAATTTCTGCGAAAGCTCGTTCGCCTGTGCCTGGTATGTATTTGTATCTGTCATTCTGTTTCTCCTTCAGCCTTGTATTTTTTATAAGTATCCTGTATAAATCTTTTCACATTCTTTGTCAGTTTTGTCATTTTCAGCAGTCCTAGCGGATATGCCATCAATCTTTCGCGAATATTATCCTCCGATACATTTCCACTGAATGTATATGCTGAAACCAGATCTGATACTATCTTGAAATCAATCTGATTGTCAAATGCAAATTCTTCCATATCTGCCTGCATCTGTTCTTTTTCAAACTGATTGAACGCCTCCATTACATCTGCATTTTCCGGCAGATCATAAAATCGTGTTAAGATAAACTGCCGCATCACTTCTTTTTTCAAACGCAGGGATTCATTATCAGAACGCTCGATTTCACGCAGAATCAAATCGACATCCTGCTGCTTTTCTTCCTCTGTCTTGGTATGTGTTTTTGCATTTTTTAACAAGTTCAAAATATACACAACGTTGATTCGGTCTGTTCTGACAAGCTCAATATCAAAATCCACATCCACTGGAACCGGAACTTTCGGATTTGGATTGACGGTTTGATCTTTATAGTACAAATACCAGCTTTTGAATCCTTCGTATTCATTTTCATCCATGACTGCTCCAAGATCTGCCCAGTCAAACTTCGAAAAAGTTTTCAATGTAGCAAGCGTCTTTGCCAGCGCACGGAATGCCATAATAAACATGCGGATTTCATCTTCTGATTGTAACTGTCCCGCAGCTTCTACGTCGGGTGTGATTTTTCTTAAAATCACATTCTGATTCATCCATTGATTTAAATAATACGCATAATCTTCCAGCAGATATTCGTTCGGATCTCCATCGCCTGAAAACAGGGTCAGCGCTTCATCCTGCCACTTCTTGATATTTCGATATGTCACAATCTGTCCAAACTGTTTTGTCACTTTGTCAATACGGTTCGTACGACTGTATGCCTGAACAAGTGAATGCCAGACCAGATTTTTGTCCAGATACAGTGTATTCAATGGTTTTGCGTCGAATCCGGTTAAAAACATATTGACTACGATCAGGATATCCACCTGTGGAAGAACTTTCTGTTTTAACCGCTTCGCAATATCTTTTCTGTACGGATCAAACGTATCAATGCCAAACGCTGTACCGTACATAGCATTATAGTCCTTTATACAGCGCTCCAGCAGTTCCTGCGAATGTTCATCTGCTCCATCATCCATATCTTCATTTGCCTGATAGGAAAAAATAGCTGCAATTTTCAGCCGTTTCTCCTCCGGAACTGTTTTATTCAGTTTCTGAAATGCATCATAGTATTTTCCAAGTATTGGAATAGAATCTACTGCAAAAAGTGCTGTGTACGTATCCTTTCCCTGCGGATGCACATGCTGTTCATGATGTTCCATAATGTGTTTTGCAACTCTGGTGATTCGTTCCTCATCATGATAAAGCGGTGTCATGTCGATATTATGGCGTTTGCAGTATTCTGGATCATCCAACTGTTCTGGGTCAATTCCTTTTACTGCAATATTTTTTGCAAAAATTGTCCGCTGATATTCTACAGAAAATCGGAGCACATTGCCGTCTGCAATTGCATCTTTGATCATATATCGGTGCAGACATGCATCCAGTTTATCCCCAGCATGGAACACATCTGCCGTTGTACGTCCGTCAGCACCTTTATTCTTCTCAAAAATAGGCGTTCCTGTAAATCCTATATAATTGGCTTTTTCAAAGTGTTTCTGAATCTGCGCATGCATACTGCCGAATTGGGAACGATGACATTCATCAATGATAAATACTACTTTTTTATCTCGGTAACCATCCATAACCTCTTCGTATTTTGGATTTTTAACAGCATTCGCCATTTTCTGAATGGTTGTAACAATCATCTTTTTCTCAGATGATTTCAGCATCTGAATGAGCACACGGGTGCTGTCTGTATTGTCAACGCAGTCTTTTTCGAATGAATTATATTCTTCTACGGTCTGATCATCCAGATCTTTTCGGTCAATCAGAAATACTACAAGATCAACTCTTGCTTCTTCTCGAAGAAGCTGAGCCAATTTAAAAGATGTCAATGTTTTTCCTGAACCAGTGCAGGCAAAGACATAACCATTCTGCTTCACTTCCAGTACCCGCTTCTTTGCTGCTTTTACTGCATAAATCTGATATGGACGCATTACCATCAGCACTGGTTCTGTCGTTTTGATAATCATGTATTTGTCTATCATTTCTGTGATTGTCGGCTTGCAGAAAAATTCACTGGTAAAGGTATTCAGATCGTTGATTCTTGTATTTTTATCATCGGTCCAGAAAAATACGAGTGATTTCAAAATCGGGTTATAGCGACCATCTACCATTTCATTTTCATTACAGAAATATTTTGTCTGCACAGAGTTGCTGACTACAAACAGCTGTAAATATCGGAACAAGCCTTTAAAACTGAACTTTCTATAGCGATTGATCTGATTGATCGCTTCGTTGATTTCCACACCAGGACGCTTTAACTCAATCTGGATCATCGGAAGTCCGTTGATCAGTACGGTTACGTCATATCGATTTTTATATACAACATCCTCTTTATGTGCTTTATCCATAGTGACCTGATGCGTTACCTGATAAATGTTTCTGTCTGTATCGTTGGAAAAGAAATCAAGATATACATTCTCTCCATTATCGAGCTGCAGAATATATTTATCTCGCAAAATTTTCGCAGATTCATACACGGAATGGTTATCCATGTGAATCATAATACGATTAAATTCTGTGTCAGAAAAGGATGCCGCATGGCCTTTTTCTTCCAGCTTTTTCGCGTTGAATTCTGCAAGCTGTGCGCGGAAATTGGCAAGGACATCCTCATAGGTATTCAATTTGATAAAGCTGTATCCAATACTCTCTAAGCGGTCGATCAATATGTTTTCGACTTCGTATTCTGAAATATGCGACATAGGCTTCTCCCCTTTCCTGACGTTTCTTCCATTTTTCTTTATTATCTCATATACCTTTGTAAATTTCAAACTTTTGTTCTATTTTGTATTATATTCAAATTCAATACACTGCACATTTACAGGAACTTCAAATTTTCTGACTATTTTTTATTACTTTCTTTTACTTCTCTTTTCTGTTATAATACATTTCAAGAAATGAGTTTTCCTTGTTCGTTTTTTATTGGGAATCTTAGACACTCTAATATATTTAACCGGGCAGCCGGGGGACGTGCTTTCATCTGATCTGAGTCTTGCAGAAAGGATGATTATTATGAGTACATACGAAGAATTGCAGATTATAATCAGCGTTGCTTTACTTATTGTTGCAATTTTGACTTATGCAAATAAGAAATAGCCGTCCTGTTCTCTGGTAAAGGTAGGACGGCTATTTCTTATAGCTATTCAACATTTTCGCCAGATCGGGTGATTGCGCTCACCTTCCGGCTGTCTTGTTGAGTATATTATATTGCAATCGTGTAATTTTGTCAAATCAAAAATAGCGCCCCTGCTCTGGTAAAGTTAAGCGCTATTTTTAGTTAGAAGCTTTATCCGGCGGTCAGGTGTACACTGACCAACGGCTCTCTTGTCGAATATATTATATGACAGCACTTTCTTTTGGTCAACAGCCATTTTTCTTATATTTTCACCATTATTTCGATCCAAATCTCTCAAAAAGAAATTGAAATCCCCTCTCCTCCACCTTATAATATTTTCTATAAGACACACATATGGGGAGATTTTTATGACGATCAGTATTCTTCTTGCGCAACAGATCGCGCAGCTTTTTCTTATGATTTTTATGGGCTTTTTAATCGTAAAAGCCGGACTTTTAAAGGATGAGGACAGCAAAGTTCTGTCGAAAATTGTGCTGTACCTGATCATTCCCTGCGTGATTCTGAATGCGTTTCAGGTCGATTACACGCCGGAAACGGTGCGGGGGCTGCTGGTTGCGTTTGCGGCTTCGCTTCTGATGCAGGTTGTGCTTCTTTTTGCGGTTTCAGCTCTTGGACGGGTGTTTCATTTGGATGCGGTTGAGATAACTTCTGTTTACTACTCCAATTCCGGCAATCTGATTGTGCCGCTTGTGACGGCTGTTTTAGGAGCGGAATGGGTGCTTTACAGCTGTGTTTATATGAGCGTACAGCTTGTCTTTTTCTGGACGCACTGCAAAAAGGTGATCAGCCGTGAGGCTTCCTATGACTGGAAGAAGATTGTTCTGAACCTCAATATTATTTCTATTTTCGTCGGAATTCTTCTTTTTTTCACGGGCATCCGGCTTCCTGCGCTGGTCAACAATACGTTTCATTCTGTCGGAAGCATGGTTGGCCCTGCCAGTATGATTGTTACGGGTATGCTTTTTGCCGGCATGGACTTCCGTCAGATTTTTGCGAATAAACGGATTTACTTCGTGACCTTTCTCCGCCTGATCGCCGTTCCGCTGATGGCGCTTGTTCTCTTAAAACTCAGCCATCTCGCCGACCTTTCCGCTGACGGACCGACACTGATTCTGATCGTTTTTCTCGCCATCATCACGCCATCTGCTTCCACGGTTACCCAGATGTGCAGGTATACGGCAACGATTCGCGCTATGCCAGTGCCATCAATGTTGTTACTACGCTGGCTTCTATTGTGACGATGCCGCTTATGGTAATGCTGCTTCAGATGGTAATCTAATCACAATTAACAAAAAAACGCTGTCCCGCTTCCCCTTCCAGAGAAGCATTGACAGCGTTTTCTATTACCCAATTAGTACCTTTTTCCCTTCAAACGCAAATCCATAATGCCGGATTCTTTCTTTTGGGATTCCCCGTTCTTTCAGTTCCTCGTCGTATTTCTTTATTTCAATCTGCGCCAGTGCTTTTTGTACCGTTTCCTGCAGCGTTTTTTCTTCCGTTTCTTTTACTTTAAATTCCAGAATCATAGCATCTCGATCCAAATTTCTGGGAATTAGAATCACATCGTATCTTCCATACCCACTTTCCCGATTGGAACGCACCTCATAAAGATCTCTCACTTCCACCAGCAGCCCAAGTACAAATCCATGATAAAACCGCTCTGGCTGGCTCCGCTCGGACGCATGTTTTCCAGCATCAAAATTACTAAATGTAGCAAGTGCAATATCATTCATATAGAGGTTCATCGCTTTTACATCCCCATTCAGCAATGCTTTGATAAATTCATTATAATTGGCAGATGCCGCTGCAAACCAGCTTTTGAACATATTCGAAAACATGCTCACAGTCTCCAGATTTGTGATGGAAAGAGAATACCACGGCTCCAGCGTCAGTCCTCTGTATTCAATCTCCTCCACTTTCAGATAACCGCTTGCCACCAACAGACTCCATACCGCACTTTCATCCTGTTCTAATTGTCCAAATATAATCTGCTCATCAAAATTAACTACAATTTGTTGTCTGTTGATCAGTTTTTCCAGTTCTTCCTTCATATTTACCGATGCTGACTGCAGGAGTTTGCTGATCAATCCATTGGAACTTGTAGCTGCCCAGTAGGGCCGCAGTTTTTTCTCTTTCAGATAATTTGTAATAGACCACGGATTGTAAACATCACGATGCGTGCCAAAGCAAAATCCGTCATACCATTGCTTTACCAGATCTTTCTTTTCCGGCATTCCAAATTGATCTAATGATTGAAATACCTCTTCTTCTGTAAAACCAAAACAGTCTGCATAGGCATCCGATGTTGTTGTAATAACCGTCAGATTATTGAGGTCCGAAAAAACAGATTCTTTGGAAATACGGGTAATTCCAGTCATCACAGCGCGGTCCAGATATGGATTTGTTTTGAACGTCGCATTGAAAAGGCTTCTCATAAATCCGGCAAATTCACCCCAGTATCCATGAATATAGGCTTCCTGCATGGGCGTGTCATATTCATCCAGAAAGATCAAAACTTTTTTTCCATATAAAAGATTCAAATAACTGGAAAGATTTTTTAATGCATCCTGTGCTGTCACATCACTCATTTTTTCTGTAATTTCCAGCATCTGCTGTTTCTCATTTTGCGTAAAGCATTCTTCCTGCTCCAAATACCGATGTTGGCGATAAGCATCTACAATAATATTTTTTATCTTCTGCACTGCATCTTGATAGTTATTCTGTTTTACGTCCGCAAAGCTCAGAAAAATCACCGGATAAGTTCCCTGCAGTCTGCGGTATTTTTCCTGTTTCCAGATGGAAAGCCCTTCAAAGATGGTACCTTTTTCTGCATACTGTCTGGAAAAGAAACAATTCAGCATGCTCATATTCAATGTTTTGCCAAATCTTCTCGGACGTGTGATCAGCGTAATGTCATCTCCACTTTCCCACCATTGTCTGATAAAATCGGTTTTATCAACATAAAAATAATGATTTTCTCGAAGGGAAGCAAAATCCTGCTTTCCTATACTAATCGCTGAAGTCATATTTCATCTTTCCTTTCTGAGCGCAGACACACCAGCATTTTCTGTCTGATAATGAAATGTTCCACTGTTTTCTAATCGATAATCTTATCTTATAGTTTATCAAATTCCAAAAGAAATTAATAGACTTTTTGGAAAGCGAT